>OFHK01000018.1_pt1 | contig 55630 bp, 49 predicted proteins | sample 1521951 | NCBI WGS metagenome assembly OFHK01 (sample SAMEA2468436, study PRJEB22500) | soil metagenome | biome: Glassland; feature: Farmland; material: Clay | place: Australia | collected 2013-01-31 | depth 0.55 m
GTATAAGACTGGTAGTCATCGTCCGCGCCATCCTTAACGTAGATATCCTGCGACATTGGCCCAGGAGCGATGAACCCTGAGCACTCGGTTTGCGCACGGGTAGCCGCGGGCACCGCAGCATCCTGCGCCAGTCCTGCCGTCGTCACGGCCAGGAAAATTACCGCAGCGAGACTGAAGACTCTTCGGCTCACGATTTTCCTCCCTCTTGCGGAATACTGGCACGCTTGCGCTGCCCGCCTTCCCGGCGGGCGACAGGATCCCCTCTTAATCCCGCGAGTGTAGAAAACCCCCAAGCGAAAGTCAAGCGAAGCTAAGGCCGGGGGGCCGGGGCTGCCCGGCGGGCCCGACTGTGGCTGCCGCTCAACGAAGATGCGCTCCTGCTCGGCGATGACATGCGACAGGTCCACCGGCGGCCGCACCCAACTGTTCTGCTCGCTGGCCACGATGCTGCTCCCCGGGCTGACTGAATGTTCAGTCTAAAATGTCGGTCAGCCTGACGGCAAGCACCGAGTGCTGACGTAGCAGTCGGAGACGTACGTGCCGTCAATGAGCCTGCCCCACACCCCGGTGGTGCGCACGGTGGAACCCGGCGCCTGGCATACCACGGTCAGGCTGGCCCCGGACCGGATGGTCCCTGACTGCCGGGAAGGGACGCCCGGCCGGTGCGGGTGTTGAGTATGCCGGCGGGAGTCACCCGGTATCCGTGCGCGAGGGTGGCGGCCGGGGCGTCCACGTTGTCGACGTCAACGGTGATCGTGACCCCGCCGTAGGTCTGGGTCACCTCGGCGCGGTACTGCTTTGCCCGCTGCTGCACGGCCCAGTAGCTGTCGGCGATGCCCGCCCATCCGGTGAGCGACGGGTTCGCGTCGTAGCGGGCGATCCACAGCGCATCGGGACGGGCGTAAGCCGTCGATGAGTAGACGCCGGCGAGATCCCGGGCGCCGAGGTTGAGGTTCTCGTAGACAGCCGCGACGTACCTGAGCCTGTGCAGTTCCCTGGTCCAGGCGGACAGGAACGTCAGCACGGTGATCCGGCAGGCCGCTTTGGTGGTGGTGTAGTTCTCCATGTCGAAGTAGATCGCACTGCCCCTGACCATGCCCAGCGCGCTGGCGGCGGCGGCGGCCCGGTCAGCCTCGGATCTGCCCTGGCTCGCTGCGGCCGGCGGGGTGATCTTCTGGTCGGTGGATTTGCCGCCACAGGGGGCCTGCAGGCCCTTGTAGATCGGGAGCAGTGCCCACCGGCCCGATACCGCGCTCACCCAGGCGGCGGTCAGTTCCGGCTGTTTGCAGGTCCGGTTCACTCCGCCGATGTACACGCCGATGGCGCGGTAGGGGGAGACCGCCCACGCCTGCATAGCCGCCTGGGATGGGGCGGAGCAGGTGTCGAACGCGAGCCCGCCAAACCGGGTCGCGCTGGCCTGGTTCCGGTAATTGACCGGGATGGCCGGGTCGGCCAGGACGGTCCAGGCCAGGCCGACGGTCGCCAGTGCCAGGGCAGCGGCGGTCACCGCCAGCCACAAGAGACGGCGCCAGCGGAACATCGCGACCTCCAGCCAGCTCCCAGTCCGAGCATGCCACCCGGCGGCACCACCGTGGGCGAGGATCGTGCGGGTCGGCAGGGCCGATGGGTCCTGGCCGGGCAGCCCGTCCGGCCCGCGCCGGGCCAGCGGGGTCGGCACCTTGCCCGGGGCCGGCTCGGCGGCTCAGTGCTGGGCGGAGGTTTCCGCGAGCGGCTGCGTGCCAATGGTGCTGAAGCGGCGCTGGCGGGCCTTCGGCTGGCCGCGACCGTGGCCCTGTGCACCGCGCTTCCCTGGCTGCCTGGTGGCTGCTGGTCACCCGGGGATGCGTGAGCGCACGGCTGGGACCCGCGTCGCGACCACTCGCCAGCCGAGCAGGAAGAGACCGAGGAAGGCAGCCGATACGGCGACGAAGGCGAACTCGGTGCCCTGCCCGGAGATGACCCTCAGCACCTGCCCGCCGGCCACCGCCGCCAGCCAGACCCCGATCCCGGTCGGGATCAGGGTGAGCGGCGAGCGCCAGGCCCGGGTGGCAAGTTCGCCGATCGCCAGGCCGGCCAGGAACGGCCAGGCGGTGCTGGCGATCCCGGCCAGGCTTTCCCCCGCGTGATGATTGGCCCGGCCGATCACGACGAAGGCGAGCACGAAGAACGCGTCGGCGAGCACGCTGAGGACAACACGCATGAATCACTCCTGGGCCTTGTACACCGGGTGCGGGGCCAGGGTAGCCGCCCGGCGTAGGATTCGGGAGTGCCTGATTGCGGCGCAGTGGGCTGGTGTGCCTGCGGCCAATGACCACCCTGCTGATCGTTCACCACACCACGTCGCCGGCGCTGCAGGCGATGTTCGAGGCAGTGGTGGCCGGCGCGTCCACAAACGACATCGAGGGTGTCGAGGTCGTCGCCGCGCCCGCGCTGACCGCGGGCGCGGTGGACGTGCTCGCCGCCGACGGCTACCTGCTCGGCACTCCCGCCAATATCGGCTACATGTCCGGTGCGCTCAAGCACTTCTTCGACGGCATTTACTATCCCTGCCTGGCGGCGACGCAGCGCCGGCCGTACGCACTGTATGTGCACGGCAACTCCGATACGACCGGGGCGGTCCGTGCGGTGGAGTCGATCGCCACCGGCCTGTCCTGGCGGCGGGCCCGGCCCCCGCTCTGTGTCCTCGGCCCGCCCTCCGCGGCTGACCTGGAGCAGTGCTGGGAACTCGGTGCGACCGTCGCGGCCGAACTGGCCGGCTGATTACCGGCGCTGGCTTTCGGGGTGGGGTGCCTGCTCCGCCGCCCGCGGGCGCCGCGGGCGGCGCGCCAGCCCGGCGGCGCAGCCGGCCAGGACCACCGCCAGTGGTATCACGGTCAGCCGCGGATCGGGTGACGCCGAGTGGGTGGTAGCCAGCAGTGAGCCCAGGAAGACCAGGTAGGCGCCGATGATCAGGGCGCCGGTGACGCGGCGTACACCGCTGTCCCGGTAGGCGAACGTGAGCGCCGCCACAGTCAGCACCAGGTACCAGACCGCGACGAGGGCCGAATGAGGTGAAGGCGCACCCAGCCCGGTGATCGTGGCGGGCAGCAGCAGCCCGGCGGTGACGTTCAGCGCGTTGCTGTTCAGGGTTGTGCTCAGCATGGCCGCGCCGCGTCCCCTGGCCGCCAGGTAGACGGCGGCGACGGCGTTCGGCAGGCTCGTCACCGCCGCGAGGATGACGCCGCCGGTGACGATCCCGGGAATCGCGAAGTGAATGCCGAGCAGCGACGCCGCGCGTTCCATGACGACGCTGGCCACCACCACGACCACCAGGGCGACCGCGGCGACGGCGAAGTCCAGGCGGCGGCCACGCGGTGGGTGGATGACCTCTCCCAGTTCCTGCTCTTCCTCGGTGACGGCGAGTGCGAGCCAGGCTTCCCACCGCAGCGTCTGGGCCAGGCGCTGCAGGCGGGCGTGCCCGGCGCCGAGCACGACCAGGTACGGCAGCAGTACAGCGAGGACCGCGATGAGCCCGCCGGCGGGCGGGATCACGCCTAGCACCGTGACCAGGCAGACCGCCGCGATCCAGATTCCGGTCACACCGCCAAGGAGGACGACTTTGCGGTGCAGCGCGATGCTCCCGGCCACCACGGCGCCCAGGCCCAGTAGCGCGGCGAGGTTGAAGACGTTGGATCCAATGATGACGCCAGCGCCGACTCTGCTCTGGTGGTGTGTGAGCGCGGTGACGGCGGAGGTGATCTCCGGCGCGTCCGCCGCCAGCGCGGCGACGACCCCAAGCAGTCCCTCCGACAGGCCCAGCCGTTCCCCGATCCGTTCCAGCCGGGTGACGAGAAGGTAACTGGTGCTGAGGCTGACGGCGGTGCCGGCCAGGAAGAGCAGAAAAGAGACAGTCACCGCCATCCTGGCCTGCCTCCTCGCTATCTGCCATGCGGGCGCGGTGCCGACCAGTCTTCCCGGCTCTCCTGCCCTCACCCTACTGGCCAGGATGCCGCCGGCCACCCCTCGTATTTGCGACTTTCCGGCGCGAGCGTCCGGAGCGTAGCCTGGCGAGCGGGCGGCGGACCGCGACCAGGGAGGTAGCTGATGGGGTCGCTAGGTTTCTGGCGCCGTGCGCTCGACGAACCGGGCTGGGTCGCTGCGATCGAGCCGGACGGCACCCAGCACACCGCGGGGGACCTGCTCGAGCGGGTCAATCAGCTCACGCACGGGCTCCGGGCGCAGGGCCTGCGGCCCGGCGACGGGATCGCGCTGCTGGTGCCCAACGGGATAGCGGCCCTGGAGGTGTATCTGGCCGCGCTCCAGGCGGGCTGGTATTTCACGCCGGTCAACTGGCATTTCACCGCCCCGGAAATCGCCTACATCCTGCGGGATTGCGAGGCGGAGGCGTTCTTCGTGCATGAGCGGTTCGCCACCACTGGGGTCAGGGCCGCCGACGAGGCGGGGGTGGCCGCGAGCGGCCGGATCAGCTACGGGCAGGTGCCGGGGTTCCGCCCGGTGGCGCAGGTACGGGAAGGCCAGCCCACCAGCCTGCCCGATGACCGGACCGCCGGCGCGGCCATGCACTACACCTCGGGCACCACCGGGCGGCCCAAAGGGGTGCGCAGGGAACTGTCCGGCCTGGATCCTGACGTCGCTGCCGAACTGGGGTCCGTACTGCCGCAGTTCTTCGGCATCACAGCCGGCCCGCCGAATGTGCACCTGGTCACCTCACCGCATTACCACACAGCGGTGACCGTGTTCGGCGGCGGTGCCGTCCAGATGGGTCATTGCCTGGTGTACATGGACAGCTGGGACGCCGAGCAGGCGCTGACGCTGGTGGAGCGGCACCGGGTGACCAACACGCACATGGTGCCGACGCAGTTCAAGCGGCTGCTGTCGCTGCCGGAGGAAACCCGGCGGCGCTACGACCTGTCGTCCATGCGGTGGCTGCTGCACGCGGCGGCTCCCTGCCCGGCCGGCATCAAGCAGGCGATGCTCGACTGGTGGGGACCATGCGTATTCGAGTACTACGCCGCCACCGAGGGCGGGGGCACGATCGCCAGCCCGCAGGACTGGCTGGCCCGGCCGGGCACGGTCGGCAAGCCATGGCCCATCAGCGAGGTCATAGTTATCGACGACGACGGGAACCCCTGCCTCCCCGGGGTCCCTGGCACCGTCTACATGCGGATGGCGCTGCAAGATTTCGTCTACAAGGGTGATCCGGCGAAGACCGAGGCGGGCCGGCTGCGCGGCCACTTCACCGTCGGCGACATCGGTTATCTCGACAGCGACGGCTTCCTGTTCCTGTGCGACCGCAAGTCCGACATGATCATTTCCGGCGGGGCGAACATCTACCCGGCTGAGGTCGAGGCAGAGATCATCATGCATCCCCTGGTCGCCGACGTGGCCGTCTTCGGCATCCCCGATGACGACTGGGGGGAATTGGTCAAGGCCGTGATCCAGCCGGCCGAGGGGACCGGTGGCAGCCCGGAGCTTGCGGCGCAGATCCTCGCCTCGCTGGAGGGCCGCCTGTCCCGGATGAAGTGGCCCCGGTCGATCGATTTCATCAGCGAGATGCCCCGCGACCCGAGTGGCAAGCTGCTCAAGCGCCGGCTGCGTGACCCCTACTGGCAGGACCGCGCCACCGCCATCTGAGCACGGGGCCAGCCTGCCGCCAGCGATGCCTGGTGGGCCGGCGCCCCGGGCAGGACAGGTGGCCAGGCGCTCCGATGTGCCTGGCGATGCCAGCTGCGGCAGCCCACCAGGATGGCAAACAGCCAGTGTGCCGGCAGATCGTTGTCACCGGCCTCGATCGACTGGGGCGCAGTACGGTCCTGCCCCGGGCCGGCTGGACCGTAGTCGGCGCGGGCGACCACGTTTCCGGACGGATCGCTCAGCTGGCCGGCGCCGGACGGGGCCGGTGCCGGACGGGGCCGGCGTGTAGAACATGGGGCTGCGCCGGCGGATCCGGGCCACATCGCCTGGGCTGAGCGAACGGTCGATGAACCGGTCGTTCAGGCGGCCTGCGGGCCCGCCGAACTGGGTGAATATGAAGAGCGTCCAGGTTTCCCCGCCCCACGGATGCCGGGAAGCTGACCGGGTGTGGCCTTGCTGCCCGGGTGGTTTCCCCGGCCCCGCGCCGGCCGGGAAGCTGACAGGTCGTGGCTTACTGCGCGGGCGTGCCTGCGGCGGCGGCGGTGAAGGCATCGAGCAGCAGGCTCACCGCGGGGGGATCAGGTGGCCGGCCGTAGGTGACGGCGAGGACCTGGCGGTACGCACCTGGCAATGGCTGGGCGTCGACGCCGGGGTGACGGGCCGCCCGCAGGTCCAGGCCAGGCAGGACGGTGACACCCACCCCTGCCGCGGCGAGTGCCTGGGCGGCGACATGGTCGTCGGTGGTGACAGCGATCTTCGGCGTGAAGCCGGCTCGCCCGCACAGCCAGAGCAGGTGGTCCCGGCAGTGCTCGCAGCCGGCGATCCAGTGACTGTGGGCATAGGCGGCCAGGCCGGGCGGGCCGGGCCCGGCGGCAGCGCCGCCTGCCTGGCTGACCAGGTAGGTCGGCTCCTCGAGGAGCAGGCGGGCCCGCATCCCGTCCCATGCGTCGCCGGATGGGCGGGCCGGATCTCCATCCCGCAACTGCCGGAAGACGAGCGCGATGTCCACGTGACCGGACCGCAGCACCCGCATCGCCTCCGGCGGCTCTGCCTCGGTGAGGGCCATGTCGAGGCCGGGATGAACCGCCGCCAGCCGGGCCAGCGCGATGGGCACGATAGTCGCCAGCGCCGAACCAAAGGCCGCCACCCGGACCCGCTCACCGCAGTGCCCCACATGGACGGCCAGTTCATGCTCGGCTGCGTCGAGCCTGCCCAGGATCTCCTCGGCCCGCCCGGCGAGCAGCCGGCCGGCCTCGGTCAACGCGATGCCCCGGCCGGATCGCTCAGTGAGCTGGGCACCAGTTTCTGCTTCCAGCCGGGCCAGATGGTGGCTGACGGAGGGCTGGGCGTAGTTGAGTGCCCGGGCCGCGGCGGTTACCGATCCATGCTGGGCCACCGCGACCAGGACGCGTAGCCGGGTCACGTCCAGCATGCTGCAATGATAGATCGCCCCGATGCATCGGCCAGGAGCCGCGATGGCATCTATCGGGGCGGCTGGCGGCCTTCCAGCAGCGGCGCCGCCGGGTCCATGCGCGCCCCGCCGGGCCCGCCGGGATGCGTCGCCTGGCTGCTGCGCCGCCAGGCGACGCCGGACAGGACCTCCAGCACGACCCGGTTGGCCAGGAAGGCGGTGATCTCGGCATGGTCATAGGGGGGTGCGACCTCGACCACGTCCATTCCCGCGAGCGGCATCTCCATCGCGATCCGGCGCACCGCGTCCAGCAACTGGCGGGTGGTGAGCCCACCGGGTTCGGGGGTGCCGGTGCCAGGCGCCATGCCCGGGTCCACGACGTCCACATCCACCGAGAGAAACACCGCGTCGCAGTCGTCGGTGGCGATCGTGAATGCCTCGGTCAGGCATGCGTCCAGGCCCCGTGCCACCACCTCGGTCATCTCATAGCTGCGCATGCCGCGCCCGGCCATCCAGTCCAGCGTCTCCGGTTCGGGCCAGTAGCCCCGCAGCCCGATCTGCAGGAAGCGGTCACCGCGGACCGCGCCGGACTCGATGAGGCGGCGCATCGGCGTCCCGTGCCCGTACAGCGAGCCGAACTGGGTGTCACCGGTGTCGGCGTGGGCGTCGAAGTGGATGACCGACAGCCGCCCCCACCCCACGTGGCGCGCCACCCCGGTCGCGTCGGGCAACGCGATCGTGTGGTCGCCCCCGAGGATGACCGGCAGCGCACCCGCCTGGCATGCCTGCTGGACGGCCTCCTCCAGCCTGCGCAGGGACAGTTCGATGTCGCCTGAGGGCATCTCGACATCGCCCGCGTCGGCGACCCGCAGGTCGGTCAGCGGGTCGACGCCCAGCGCGAGGTGCGGCCGGGACCCGTCATGAGGCAGGTAGTCGGTGAAGCGGATCGCCTGCGGACCGAACCTGGCCCCGGGCCGGTGCGACGTGCCGCCGTCGAACGGGGCGCCGATGATGAGCACATCGGTCCCCACCCAGCTGCCGGGCTCGGTGAGGTCCGCTTTCGGCACGCCGAGGAAGGTGGCGTCGGGCCCGTACATGTTGCCCATCCGCGCCATCGCCCCTCCCGCCATCACCTGTCACACCAGTATGCCCCGGCCATGATGGTGGACCCCGAGGGTTTGGTGGGCTGGGGTGGCGACCGATGTGATCCGCAGCGAGATGCGGGCCAGCGGTGCGGGCAGCCACCAGTTGGCCTTGCCGGGCAGTTCCTTGACCGCGATGGGCGCCGACCGGAACATCACAGTCAGCAGCAGCATGGATGCCGCAACTACCACCCCGATCAGCCACGGTAGGCGCTGCCCGACGAGGTCGTCGCCCGGCCCGCGCTGACCGCGGGCGCGGACGGCGGGGGAGGTGATGGGGGCCGGGGAGCGGATGGCCAGGGTGAGCGTGTCGCCCGACTGCCGCTGGAAGTGCTGGTTGAGCAGAGCCTGACCGGGGTCACTGCCGCCGGAATTGTCCTGCGCAGAAGCCCCGTAGCAGGTCCACAGCGTGATCGGGCAGGCCACCCCGCCGAGCCAGGCGAGCAGGGTCAGCCAGCGGTGCCGGTAACAGGCGCGGCCGACCGAGCGATCAGCCCGGGGCCGGTACCGGCGGTCCGGGCGAGAAGTGAGTTCGGCATGGTGATCTCCCACGAGCCGAGGAGTGACTGGTCGCTTCGATGCTCGCGGGATCGGGCCTGCGGGACGTCGTACGCAGGAAGGCACTCGGCGGAGCCCGCTACTCGCCGGGAGTACTCCGTGCGAAGTAGTGCACCGGGTCAGGGCTGGCCGGGCAGGCCGAATGGCTGGTGGTCCTGGTGGCACACGGTCCCGGGAGGTGGCAGGGCGCCGCTCACGAAGTAGTCAGACTCGTACCGGTTGATGCAGGCGCTCGGGTTGAGCAGGGCCGTGTGCCCGTATCCCTGCTCAGTGAGCAGGCGGCCCCGGGCCAGTTCCCTCGTCAGTGCCCCCGCGCCCCAGTAGGGCGTGGCCGGGTCGTAGCGGGTGCCCACCACCAGGATGGGGTTGCTGGTCCAGGTGTTCCACGCCGAGTTGCCGTTGGTGGGCGAGGTGGAGCCGGCCCGGGCCGCGAAGCTGCCCGGGTGCTGGCCGGAGGAGACGATCGAGCTGGCCGCCCCGCTGGTGGCCCAGCCGGAGAAGGTGCCGGTGCCTCACCCGGAGGGTCGCCGGACAGTGATATGGCCGCCGCAAATGGCGGCGGCAACACAGGCCGGCCTTGGTGTCAAGTATGTGAACGCCAGAACTGCCACACATGTGTGTGTGGGGATGGCCTGGGATGGGTGGCCCCGGATGCGAGTGGGGGGTGGCCCGGATCCCGGCCCACCCCCCATCAGCCATGCGTGTTACCGGTGGATAGTCCAGGTGAAACTGGCCGACCCCGCGGCGCCGGTGGTGTCAGTCGCCGTCACCGTGACGCTGTAGGTGTGCACCCGGGTGGGGGTGCCGCTGATCAGACCGGTCGAGGAGCTGATGGACAGGCCGGCCGGGAGCCCGGTGGCGCTGTAGGTGAGCGTCTGCCCGGAAGCCGAGTCGCTCGCCTGGATCTGCAGGCTCACCTTGGTTTTCCGCTTCGTGCTCTGGTTGCCGGGGTTGGTGACCGTCACCGTGTTGCCCCCGCCGCCGCTGCCGTTGCTGACGATGGGGTGGCTGGCCTCGCAGGCCCCGGCGCCGCTGTTGCCGTCGTTGGCCCAGGTGGTCTGCATGGCGAAGGTGCCGGTGGAGGTGGCCAGGTTGAACGCCCCCCCGCTGGTGCCCGGGCTGATCCAGGCGCACTTGTCGCCGTTCTCCGCACCGGAGGAGTCGGTCCAGCCGCCTGCCGGGTTCTGGTCGGTGATGGTCTCGGCGTACTCATGGCCGTTCACGATGGAGACGCCGTCGAGGGTGCCGGGGCTGTTGACGAAGCCCTGCCCGCAGGAGGTGCCCATGTCGTGGACGTACGGCATGTTGGTGAACGCGATGTCACCGTAGGGCGAGGTCACGCCGACGTAGGAGTCGCCGTTCCAGTCGTGCCAGGCGCAGAACCCGCCGCTCGGAGTGTTGAACCCGTCCGGGTGGGTGCCGGTCGGCGACAGGATGTCGTACTGGACGTCGCGGTTGGCGGCGGCGGTGGTGTTGCCGAAGTGGGCGGCCGCGTTGACAGCCTCGGTACCCAGCTGGAAGGCGGTCGCCTGGCTCGGTGAGGCTGCGCTCCCGTCGACCCAGACGCCAGCCAGTGCGCCGCCGGTGGGGTAAGCGACGTGCTCGGTATTGCCGGCGGGGCAGGACTGGGAGCCGACCGCCACCCCGTCGCAGTACTGGGTCATCACCCCAGACCACAGTTCACCGCCGGTCCCCAGGCCCTTGAACATCTGCTGCAGGTAGGGCGCTTCCCCGTACGGGTCCCCGGAGAGGGTCACATTGCCGTTGCTGTCCGTGCCCTGGCTGCCCCACTGGGAGCCGTAGAAGACCAGGTACACCTTCTCCGGGCCGGTGGTGACGCCGATGCCGTCGATGCCGCCGCCGTAGTTCAGGTCGTTGGCCGACGCCGCGTGGGGCCTGGCGGCGCCAGGGTGGCTGCGCGCCCAGGAGCGCATCTTCCTCAGCTGCGGGATGCTCGGCACGACGCCACCCCGGTAGGGGTGGTGATAGGCGGGCGAGTAGGGGTTCCGCACGGCCGGATGGCCGGCGGTGGCGGCCTGGGCTGCGGTGCCTGCCTGGGCTGCGGTGCCTGCCTGGGCTGCGGTGCCTGCCTGGGCTGCGGTGCCGGCGGCGAGCAGGCCGGCGGCCACAGCCGTGGCCGCGAACGCGGCGGTGCCGCTGCGGATAGCCCATCGCCGGACGGGGGTGCGCAGACTCATCCTGCTCCTTCCACTGCACGATCGGATGGCGCTGCCTGTTGGCGCCGGGGCAGGCATCGTGGGTAGCGATGCCTGCGCGCACCATAACGGGAACGCAAACAGGACGTCCAGCACCAGAATGGTCCCTGGTACCTCACCGCCACTCCAATATGGCCGAATGTGGGCGGCCCGCTCAGGACACGTTCAGCGCGGTGTCGTCAACGAAGAAACTGGTGTTGTGGTGCCGCAGGGTTTCCCTGCCGGTGAACTTCAGCGTGATCGATTGGCCGAGGTAGGAGCCGAGCGAGAAGGAATGCTTGAGATAGCGGCCATGCGTGCTGCGGTTTGAGTACGTCGCGAGCGTCTTGAGCACGGTCCCGTGGGAGTTCAGCACCTGGATCTTGAGCGTGTCGTAGGTCTTCTTCGTCGGGTCATTGCTCTTGACGTAGAGCCAGAACGAGAACGACGCACTGCTGGCGGCGCTGGGGAGTGCTACCTTCTGGGCGAGGGTGTCCGTGTGCCTGGTGCCGCGTCCGTCCAGCCTTGCCAGCCAGGTGCCGGAATGCGCCGGGCTGGTCCTCGACGCCTTCATCAGCACGCCCTTGGTGGAGGTCCACGGGGCGATGGTGCCGGTCTCGAAGCCGGGATTGTGCAGCAACTGGCCGGTGATGTGCCAGGTGAAGATGGCCCAGCCGGCGGCGCCGGTGGTGTCGGCCGCGATCGCCGCCGCGCTGTAGGTGCCCGGCGCGGTGGGGGTGCCGGAGATGACGCCGGTGGATGGCCCGATCGACAGGCCGGAAGGCAGCCCCTTGGCGCTGTAGGTGAGGGTCTGGCCGGAGGCCGAGTCGCTGGCGGCAATGGGCAGGCTGGCGATGGCGGCACCCGCGGTCCCGCTCTGGCTGCCGGGGTTGGTCACGGTCACGGTATTGGCGTTGGTGACGGTGGGGTGCGTGAACTCGCACCCGCCGGTCCCGCCGTTGTCGTCGTTGGCCCAGGTGGGCTGCATGGCGAACGTCCCGGTCGGGAGCACGAGGTTCTTGGCGGCCGGCTGGCCCGGCTGGGCCGGGTCCCAGGCGCACAGGTCACCGTTCTCCCAGGTCGGGAAGCTCGGGTTGGAGGCGGAGACTGTCCAGCCGCCGTCAGGGTTCTGGTCGGTGATGGTCTCCGCGTACTCGTGGCCCGCGACGATCGAGGCGCCATCCAGCGCGCCGGCGGCGCCGGAGTTGACGAAGTCGCTCCCACAGGACAGGCCCGCGTCGGTGACGTAGGGCATGTTGGTGAACGCGATGGCGCCGTACGGTGAGGCCGCGCCGACGAACGGATCGCCGTTCCAGTCGTGCCACGCGCAGAACCCGCCAGCCGAGGTGTTGAACCCGTCCGGGTGGGTTCCCTTGGGAGAGAGGATCACGTACTGCGCGTCCCGGTTGGCACCAGCGGTGGTGTTGCCGAAGTGGGCGGCGGCCTTGACGGCTTCGCTGCCGAGTTGCCTGGCGGTGGCCTGCTTGGGGGATGCCGCGGCTTCGTCCACCCAGACCCCGGCCAGCACACCGCCGGTGGGGTAGGCCACCTGCGGGGCGTTCGCCGGGCACGTCTCGGCGCCGATGGTGGCGCCGTCGCAGTACTGGGTCATGACACCGGACCAGCCTTCGCCGCCGGTCCCCAGGCCCTTGAACAGTTCCTGCAGGTATGTGGCTATCCCCGAGGTGTCACCCGACAGGGTGGTGTCCCCGTGGCTGTTCCTGTGTGCGTGACCCCACTGTGAGCCGTAGAAGACGAGGTACACCTGCTCGTGGCCGGTGGTGACGCCGATGCCGTCCACCCCGCCCCCGTAGAGAAGGTTGTTGTCCGTCACGGTCGCTGACCGGCCGGCCGGGTGCCGCTGCGCCGGGGTGCGGTGCCGCGCCGCCCAGGCGCGCATCCGGATGGACACGCCCCGGGTGGGAACGGCTCCGTGCCGGTAGTGGTGGTGAAAAGCCGGCGAGTAGGGGTTGGCGGTGGCGCCGGTGGCGCCCGCCGCGGCCCGCGTCCCGGTCACGGATGCGGCGGGCAGCCAGGTGGCGGATCCGCCGGCGGGCAGCCTGGTCGCGGATGCGGCGGTGGCCACAGCCTGCGCCCCGGCCCCCGCGGCCAGGACCACCGTGGCGCCGGCGGCGATGCGGGCCGTCCAGCACCAGGCATGGGTACGGAATCTCATCGTGTTCCCTTCGCGATCCCCTGCACGCTGTCCGGCCGGACCCACCGGGCGGCGGGCACTGGCCGGACAAGGCAGCCCCCGTCCGGCCGCCATCTGCGCATCGTGTGACGAGGGCTCATTATGGTGGCTGCAGGCCGGCTTCCGGGCGAAATTGGCGGCACACGCGGGTAGGCCACGGGAACGCGAGCCAGCCGCGAGGCGTCTAAGCTGCGTCGGGCACACTGGCGGATACCCTCTGCAGCCGTTGCCCGCTGTGAATGGGAGGTAGGCATGCGCAGCGTGTCAGTTCTCGCCACCGTGGTGATCATCACGGCCTCGGCCATGACCGCGGCGTGCGGCCAGCAGCAGGCAGGCTCGCCGGCGGGCGGGCCGTCCCCGTCATCCAGCCTGGCGGTTTCCGCCAACTGCACCGGCGGCGCGCCGTCGTCACCGCGGAACCCGGTCATCACCCTGACTGCCCATGACAACGGCAAGACGTACTGCATCAAGCGGGGTACCGGGGTGCAGATCTACCTCAAGGGCACATCGGCGCTCAAGTGGACGGATCTGAAGTCCCATTCGACCGCCATGGTCCCGAGGGCCAACGGTCACCTGATGCTGGCGCTCGGGGTGACGGGAGGGTTCTTCGTCGCCGAGCACAAGGGAGTGGCGGTGATCACCGCGTCCCGCAGTCCCTGCGGGACGCGGGTGCTGCCCAATCCGACGGCGCCGGCCACGTCGCACAAGATGCTCTGCGGGGTGATCGAGACCTTCCGGGTCACGGTGACCGTCGTGGGCTAGCCACCGGGTGTCAGCCTGACCGCTTCCCGCCCGGCGCTTCCCGCCCGGCGCGTCCTGCCCGCCGTCGTCGCTGACCCGGATCGCCAGCGCGCCGGGTTCGAAGTTCAGCCAGACGGTGGCCCGGCCGGCCGGCCGGCGTGGCGCAGCACGTCTGTCAGCGATTCCTGCGGTCAAGGGCTGCCCGGATGAATTCACCGCCACATTCACGAATGCGTAAAGAACGGGATCCCGGATGGGGCTGGTGTGAGTGCGGTGAAACGATCGGACAATGGCAGGCTGTCCCGCCCGGGCCAGTTCCCCGGTGCTTGCGCTGATAGCGGCCGTTGCGCTGGCAGCGCCGCTGACCGCTGGGTGCAGCGCGCCTCCCCCCGGACGGGGTGCCGTCGTGCACCGCCTGCCCAGTGCCGCTCAGCCGTCCCCCGCCGCCGAGAACCGCCGCCGTGGCAGCTGGCACTGGCGCATCACGCGGCTGGGTGGCCCGGCCGCGATCGAGGGCTTCGCCAGCCGGGTCAGTGTGCTCCCCGGGCAGTCGTTCCGCCTCTACGTGTCCACCACCGCTGTGGCCTTCCGGGTGCGGGCGTACCGGATGGGCTGGTACCACGGCGCGGGCGCCCGGCTGGTCTGGGCCTCGGGCAGCGTCCGTGGCCGCCGCCAGGGCGGGCCGCGGCTGGCGGCGGCGACCCGGATGGTGACCGCACCGTGGCGCCCGAGCCTGACCGTCTCCACCGCGGGCTGGCCACCTGGCGCCTACCTGCTGCGCCTGGACGCCGCGAGCGGCGCGCAGCGGTACGTCCCGGTCACGGTGCGCTCGGCGTCCACCGCGGGCCAGGTCGTGCTGCTGCTGGGGACGACCACCTGGCAGGCGTACAACCTGTGGGGCGGATATGACCTTTACGGCGGCCCGCAGGGGTATGCGGACCGTTCGTATGCGGTCAGCTTCGACCGGCCCTACGACGGCAACGGCGCCACCTTGTTCCTGGCCTTCGACCAGCCGCCGATCGAGCTTGCCGAACGGACCGCCGGGGTCCCGCTCGCCTACGAGACCGACAACGACCTGGCCTCTCAACCCGGGCTGCTGAACGGAGCCAGGGCGGTGATCTCGCTCGGGCATGACGAGTACTACTCGGCATCCATGCGGGCGGCGCTGCTCGCCGCCCGCGGCGCCGGCACCAACCTGGCGTTCCTCGGTGCGAACGCGATATTCCGGCACGTCCGTTTCGCATCTTCCGCTGTCGGGCCGGACCGGATCCTCATCTGTTACAAGGCCGCCACCCTGGACCCGATGTACGGAAACCGCAACGCGGCGACCACGCAGGACTGGCGGTACCCGCCCGACCCCCGGCCGGAGAGCGTGATCACCGGCGTGTTCTACGAATGCAACCCGGTCAGCGTGCCATATGTGGTGTTCGACCCCGGGAACTGGATCTTCGCCGGCACCCGGGTACGCAGGGGGACCTCGTTCCCCGGCATGGTCGGGCCGGAGTACGACCGGGTCAACCCGGACGTGCCGGTCCCGAAACCGCTGGAGGTGCTCGCCCACTCGCCGGTGGTCTGCGGCGGTGTGCCCAGCTACTCCGACTCCGCGTACTACACGGTGCCCAGCGGGGCGGGGGTGTTCGCGTCCGGCACCATGCGCTGGGTCTGCGCGATGCGCGGACCCGCCTGCGGCCACGGGCTGACCCGCGCCGCCCGTGCCTTCGTGGACCGGGCCACCCAGAACCTGCTGCGGGCGTTCGCCGCCGGCCCGGCCGGCCGGGCACACCCCGCGTACAGCAACCTGGCGGCGGTCCACCCCGCCCGCGTCCCTGCCTATTGATACCCCTGGACACTGGCAGGATCGCCATGTGGCCTTCGACGAACTGGACCAGCGGATCGTAGGTGCACTGGTGGAGAACGCCCGCGCCACCTTTGCGGAGATCGGGGAGCGGGTCGGGCTGTCGGCGCCCGCGGTCAAACGCCGGGTGGACCGACTGCGCGCCGTCGGCGCGATCACCGGGTTCGCCGCCACCGTCGATCCCGCCGCGCTCGGCTGGACCACCGAGGCGTATGTGGAACTGTTCTGCCGGGGACGCACATCCCCGGCCGACATCGGCGCTGCGGTAAGCAAGTATCCCGAGGTGACCGGGGCGGCCACCATTACCGGGGAGGCCGACGCGCTGCTGCACATCCGGGCGGCTGACGTCCGCCACTTCGAGCAGGTGGTGGAGCGGATCGGAGCGGAGCCATTCGTGGTGCGCACCCGGAGCGTGATCGTCCTGTCGCGGCTGGTCAGCAGACCGGATCTCCTGCCACCGGGGCAGCGGCCCGGCAATTCCGGGTGAATTTGGCGGAATGTCCGCTGCTGACCTGCACCAGCGACTACAGTCGCCGCTATGCGCGAGAACGATGAGGCCGACGTCTCCGGCACCACCGCTCAGTTCCGCGCGTTCGTGGACCGGTCCGGTAGCCCGGAGACGACCCAGCCATGGGCCATGAATGCGTCGGGCAATCAGGTCCTCAAGCTGGCCGGGATCGCGGTTGGCGTGGCGGTACTGATCGCCATCATCGCGTTCCTGTTCATCGGCTAGTCCTGGTTACCGGCTAATCCTGTTCATCGGCTAGCACCCTCCGGGTGTGCCGGCTTTCCCAGCGCGGTTTCCTGCCCGGCGTCTCCAGGCCCGTCACCTCCGGCTTCTGGCTGATACCGGTAGCCCATGCCGGGTTCGGTGCGCAGCCAGCGTGGCCTGGCCGGGTCAGGCTCCAGCTTGCGGCGCAACTGGGTCATGTAGAGGCGCAGGTTGCCGGTTGCCTCGGCATAGCCGGGACCCCACACCTCGGCCAGCAACTGGCGCTGGCTCAGCAGCTTGCCGGGATGGCGGAGCAGGACCTCCAGCAGGTGCCATTCGGTGGGGGTGAGCCGGACGCCGGCGCCGTCGGGCCGGATCACCCGTTTGGCAGCCAGGTCCACCACCAGGTCGCCTAGCCTGACCTGCGGCGCGTCCTGCTCGGGGGTGGCCCGCCGGACGGCGGCCCGCATCCGGGCCAGCAGTTCATCCATGCCGAAGGGCTTGGTCACGTAGTCGTCCGCGCCCGCGTCAAGCGCCTCCACCTTGTCGGCGCTGTCGGCCCGGCCCGACAGGACGATGATGGGCGCGGTGGTCCAGCCCCGCAGTCCGGCGATGACCTCCACCCCGTCCAGGTCCGGCAGCCCGAGGTCGAGGATGACCAGATCCGGCGGATGCCGGCCGGCCACCTCCAGCGCCTGCACTCCGGTGGCCGCCGTATGCACCTCGTATCCGCGTACGCGCAGATTGATCCGCAACGCGCGCAGGATCTGCGGCTCGTCGTCGACAACCAGGACGCGGGTCACGGTGCCAGCCTGCCACCCTCGGCGGTGGCCGGGCGCGGGGAAGGGGCTGCCCCGCGTTCGCGCCGGCCCGGCTCCTGCGGGGTGGCGTCGCGTTCGCGCCGGCCCGGCTCGCCCGGCGCTGCGCCATCCGGCTGCGGCGCCGCGGGCAGGGACACCACCATGGTCAGCCCGCCGCCCGGAGTCTCCTCAGGTTCCAGGGTTCCCCCCATGGCCTCGGTGAGGCCGCGTGACAGCGCCAGGCCAAGGCCCACGCCGGTGGTGTTGTCGGTGTCGCCGAACCGCTGGAAGGGCACGAATACACGGTCACGGTCCGGTCCGGGGATGCCCGGCCCCCGGTCGGCGATCCGCAGTTCGACCCGGTGACCAAGCGCGCTCGCGGTGAGCAGCGGCGGCTGGCCGGCCGGGGAGTAGCGCACCGCGTTCGCCGTCAGGTTGACGATGACCCGTTCCAGGATCGCGGGGTCCACCAGCACCTCGGGCAGCGAGTCCGGGATCTCCGCCACGACATCCCCGCCGTCGGGGCCCATGTCGTCCAGTGCCCGGGCGACGATCTCCTCCAGGCCGGCCGGGCGGGGGAAGACCGACAGCGCTCCCGCCTGGAGCCGGCTCATGTCGAGCAGGTTGTCCACCAGGTGCGAGAGCCGGTCGAGCGACTCGTCGGCGGTGGCGAGCAGTTCGTCCCGGTCCTCGTCCGCCCACAAGATGTCGGGTGAGCGCAAGCTGGTGACAGCAGCCTTGGCGGAGGCCAGCGGTGTGCGCAGGTCGTGGCTGACCGCTGCCAGCAGCGCCGTGCGCATCCGGTCAGCCTCGGCGATCGGGCGGGCCGCCTCGGCCTGGGCGGCGAGGCGCTGCTGTTCCAGCGCGACCGCGGCGTAGGCCGCGAAGGCGCCGAGCACCCGGCGGTCGGTGGCGGGGACCGCCGGGCCGCGCAGGGCCAGCGACAGGGTCTCCGTGACCGGCACCTCGACGTCCGCCTCGTCGGGCGTGGTGAGGGCGGGCTCACCGGAATGCGCCACGGCGGCCCATTCGGCCACCGGCCCGGCCGGCGGCCGGCCCCCTGGTCCGGACGGGCATTCCAGCAGCGTGACCGAGTCCATGCCGAACGCCTCGCGGACCTGGTCGAGCACGGCAGTCAGGGCGCGCTCACCGCGCAGCACACTGCCGGCGGTGGTGGCCAGCAGCTGCGATTCGGCGCTGGCCCTGGCCGCCTGGCGGGTCCGCCGGGCGGCTATGTCCACCACCGAGCTGACCAGGAGCGCTACCACGACGAACACGCCCAGCGCGAAGGCGTTGTTGGCCTCGGAGATGGTCCATCTGTGGATGGGCGGGGTGAAGTGGTAGTTGAGCAGGAGCGAGCCCACGATGGCTTCCAGCAGTGCGGGCAGGAAGCCGCCCACGAGCGCGACCACGATGACGGCCACCAGGAACATCAGCACATCGCTGATGAGGTTGACCTGCCCGCGCATGGCCACCAGGCCGAGTGTGAGCAGCGGCGCGAGCACGACGGCGAGCAGGTATCCCATCAGCCGCCGCCGCAGCGGCAGGCCCCCCCGGCTGGTGGGCAGCCCCCGTCCGCGCCCCATGTGCGAGTGGGTAACGATGTGCACGTCGATGTCCCCGGAGCCGCGGATGGTGCGTGCGCCGATCCCCGGCCCGGTGACCATGGCGGTGAGCCAGGAACGCCGGCTCGCGCCAAGGACGAGCTGGGTAGCGTTCTCCGCCCGGGCGAAGGTGAGCAGCGCCTCCGGAATGTCGTCGCCGACCACCTGGTGGTAGCTGCCGCCGAGCCACTCGGCCAGCCGCCGCTGCGCGGCCAGCGCCGCCGGGTCGGCGCCGGTCAGCCCGTCGGACCGGGTGACGTGGACCGCCAGCAGGTCGCCACCTGAGGACCGGGCGGCGATCCTGGCCGCCCGGCGGATCAGGGTCTCCCCTTCCGGGCCGCCGGTGAGGGCGACCACCACCCGTTCCCGCGCTTCCCAGGTGTCGCGGATCTTGTGTTCGGTCCGGTAGCGCTGCAGGCCCTCGTCCACCTTGCCGGCCAGCCACAGCAGGGCGAGTTCGCGCAGGGCGGTGAGGTTCCCGGTGCGGAAGTAGTTGGTCAGCGCCGCGTCGATCTTCTCCGGTGGGTAGATGTTCCCGTGCGCCATCCGGCGACGCAGCGCCTCCGGCGTCATGTCGACGAGTTCCACCTGGTCGGCGGCGCGGACCACGGCGTCCGGCACTGTCTCGCGCTGCGGCACCCCGGTGATCTTCTCGACCACGTCGTTGAGCGATTCCAGGTGCTGGATGTTGACCGTGGAGATGACGTCGATGCCCGCTCCCAGCAGTTCCTCGACGTCCTGCCAGCGCTTGGTGCTCCGGGCGCCCGGCACATTGGTGTGGGCCAGTTCGTCGATCAGCGCGACCTGAGGCTTGCGGGCGAGCACGGCATCGAGGTCCATCTCCTCGAAGGTGGTGCCGCGGTAGCTGATCCGGGCGCGCGGCACGACCTCCAGCCCCTCGATCAGGTCGGCGGTGTGCTTGCGCCCATGCGTCTCCACGAAACCCACGACCACGTCGGTGCCGCGGCCGGCCCGCCGGTGGCCCTCACCGAGCATGGCGAAGGTCTTGCCGACGCCTGCGGCGTTGCCGAGATAGATCCGTAGCTGCCCGCGGCCGTCCTGGCTCATCGTCTCCCTGCCAGCGCGGAGTCTGTGCTTATTAACACCAGTCTGGCCGCGCCCGGGGACCGGCCATGCACGGGGCGGCCCGCCGGGGCCGAACCCTAACAAGATCCATGCAGCCCCGGTCCGGTGGGCGCTGAGCTAGGTTGGCGGGCATGGCCGGTCAGGCTGGCCGGGGTCCGGCCCGGGAACGGCCGCTGTGGGAATGCCCGCGCTGCGGCCGCACCTTCGCCAACGTGCGGCAGACCCACACCCGCGCCGCCCTGGTGACCTTGAGCAGCACTTCGCGGGCTCGGCGCCGCAGGTGCGGCAGGCATTCGACGCCGTCCTGGTGTGCGTGCGCGCACTGGGCCGGTGAGCGTGCTTCACAGAAGACACGGATCGCGCTGCACGTGAGAATGAGTTTCGCCGCCTTCATGCCCAGATCACGCTGGCTGGATGGGCACCTTGTGCTGGCCCGGCGGATCGGCAGCCCCCGGTTCCGGCGGATCGACACCTACTCGCCCCGCCACGTCGTTCACGCCTTCCGGCTCACCGCCGCTGATGAGGTCGATGAGGAGTCCACCGGCTGGCTCGCGGAGGCGTACCGGGTCGGCGAGCAGCGGCATCTCAGCGGCTGCGGGACCGGGGGGACCTGGGGTTGCGCTTCACCGATCCGTCGGCGTCGGCCCGCCTCCAGCCCGCCACCGGCCCGGGCCACGCACAAGATCGCGCTGCGCGGCGTGGCCGACGTGGATGGCGAGGTCCTCCATCTGCTGCGGGTGGCCTACGAACAAAGCCCGGTTCCGTGATCAGGCGGTCCGGGAATGGTGGTTACGAGCAGACCAGGCATCCGCTGTGTGTCCGGACCCGGAACACTCCCTGATCATCGGTGGGGACAAGGCGGCCCACGGCTGTGGCGAATGCCCCAGGGTCGGGAAGGTCCTGGGTGATGACCATGCTGCGCACGTAGTCTTCGACGGGCTGGGGCGCTGGAATGAGGAGTTCGCCGGTGAAGTCGTGCCGGATGACGGAAGTGAACCCGCTGGCAAACAGGTTCTCGCCGTCGTCTAGGCGCAACTGCTCCCGGAGCGGCGGCTCCCTGCTGGTGACGTTGCGGAGCGCGGTGGTGATGAGGTCGCGCAGCTCGCGGAGGTGATCCTCACCGTTGAGCATCACCAGGACTTGCCCGCCTGGCTGGGTGATCCTGCGCAGTTCCCGCACCGCCGCCGGTGGTTCGGGTACGTGGTAGAGCATGTGCATGGCCAGGGTCAGGCCGCTGGCGTTATCGCGCAGCGGCAAGGCGGCGGCGTCACCGGCGACCAGGCTGGCTCCCGGCGCCCGGCTGCGGGCCGCCTGCAGCATGCCCGCAGACAGGTCCACGCCCAGCACGGGGCCTGCATGCCCGCGGTGTGGCAGTTCTGCCAGGTAGGCGCCATTGCCGCAGCCGACATCGACGACGGTCTCATCGCCGCGCAGGGCGGCCAGCCCGAGCACCACAGGCGGCAGGTCCAGCCGCGGCTGCTGGTAAGCGTAGATGGACTGCCGGGCTGCCAGATTGGCGTCCGTGCGGTACTGGAGATTCTGGAGGCAGGATCGGTCGGTCCACAGCCGGGCATCATCACGGGTCATCAGCAGGCACCGTAACGCAGGGCACGAGTGTCCGGAGTCTGAGAGGACCGGAAAGGTCATGTCTGTGGTTGGGATCAGCCGGTCAAAGTCCCCTGCTGCATCGAAATGCCCGCTGGTGGGGTCGCTAAGCCGGTGATGCGCCTGCCGGACCGGTAGAAGTAGACCTGCACGCCCACGACCCCATGGTCCCTCACCTCGGCAGGGTGGTGGTGCTAGTCCTGGCCCGGGTGGTGAGCTGGGGCCGGTGGCGACCAGAGCGCTGGCCGGGGGAAGCGGGGACGCCGGGTGCCACAAGTGGCGGATCCGGGCCGCGACGACCGCAGTCACCAGCGCCCGTACCCGCCCGGCCCTGGCGTACGCGGCGAGCAGCCCGTACGGCACCGCCCAGCCCGGGCGGGCCGGTGACGGAGTGGAAGGGCTGCTGGCACCGGCCCGCCGGGCGGAAGGCGCTCCCATAGGATCAGTTCACCTCGGTGAGCGAGGCGGCGGGAGGGTGTCATGCGCGGTCAATACAGGCAGGATCAGAATCCATACGCGCCGCATGCGCAGGTCAGGCCGGATGCGGCGCGCGGGGGACGAGGGCCGCATCGGCCAGGCCAGGTGGGCCGGGCCACATATTTACCCGGCTATGGCTGGTAGCGGTAGCCCATCCCGGGCTCGGTCAGCAGGTGCCGGGGGCGGGACGGGTCGGCCTCCAGCTTGCGGCGCAGCCCGGCCATATGGAAGCGCGGATAGTGGGTGTAACGCTCATTTCCCGGACCCCAGATCTCGGTAAGCAGCCGTTGCGCGCCCACCAGTTGCCCGGGGTGGCGCAGCAGGATTTCCAGCAGGCGCCATTGGGCCGGCGTGAGGCGCACCGGGGTGCCATCGTCAAGCGCGGTGTGGGCGGCGAGGTCGATCTCGCACCGGCCGATGGTGACCCTGACCGGCATGGGTCCGGGTCGTCGCGGCGGAGAGCGGCCCGCAGCCGGGCGAGAAGTTCCTCCATCGCGAACGGCTTGGTGACGTAGTCGCCGGCGCCCGCGTCCAAGGCGGTGATCTTGTCACCCGAGCCGGTGCGGCCCGAGAGCACGATCACGGGCGCACGCGACCAGCCCCGCAGTTCCCGGAACCAGCCTCGGGGACCCCCGTCGTGGTCATTTCCGTGTTCAGTGGCGGATGGGGAACTTCTGGTCAAGGGCGATGTTCAGGGTGAGCACATCCACCCGTGGCTCGCCCAGGAACCCGAGGGTCCGGCCCTGGATGAAACTGGCCACCAGTGCCCGGACCGCGGCGGCGCTGGCGTGCCGTGCCGCCGCCACCCGGTTGACCTGAAGGTAGGCGTACTGCGGGGAGATGGCCGGGTCCAGGCCGGACGCGGACGCGGTGATCGCGTCCGGCGGCACGCTAGCCGGGCTCACGCGGTTGAACTTCGCCACCTGCGCCCGTCGCTGCTTGATCAGCTGGACCAGGGTCGGGTTGTTCGGCCCCAGGTTGGAGGCTGCCGAGAAGCCGGGATCGCAGCCGTAGTCAGTCTTGACCGCCGAGTTGACCGCGTTGGACGGGCGCGGCTGGAAGTACTGCGGCAGCGGGTTCCCCTTGGCGTCGGTGAACTCCTGGCAGAGCAGGCTGGAGCCCACCACCTTGCCCTGGTAGCTGACCAGTGAGCCGTTGGCCTGCTTGTGGAACGCGACCTGGGCGATCCCCATCACCACCAGCGGGTAGAGCACGCCGGTGATGATCGTGAACACGAGCAGGGCCCGCAAGCCGGCGATGTGCTGGCGGATGAAGCTGGGAAGACGGGACATGCCGGTCAACCACCGAATCCGGGGATGTTCATGATGATGAGGTCGATGAGCTTGATCCCGACGAACGGGATGATCAGCCCGCCGAGGCCGTAGATCCACAGGTTCCGGCGCAGCAGGGCGGAGGCCGACGACGGCTTGTACCGCACCCCGCGCAGGGCCAGCGGGATCAGCGCGATGATGACCAGCGCGTTGAAGATGATCGCCGAGGTGATCGCCGACTGCGGGCTGTGCAGGTGCATGATGTTGAGCTTCGACAGGCCCGGGAACACGCTGGCGAACATGGCCGGCAGCATCGCGAAGTACTTCGCGACGTCGGTGGCGATGGAGAAGGTGGTCAGCGAGCCACGGGTGATCAGCAACTGCTTGCCGATCTCCACGATCTCGATGAGCTTGGCCGGGTTGGAGTCGAGGTCCACCATGTTGCCGGCCTCCTTGGCCGCCATGGTCCCGGTGTTCATCGCCACCCCGACGTCGGCCTGCGCGAGCGCGGGGGCGTCGTTGGTGCCGTCCCCGGTCATCGCGACCAGCCGGCCGCCCTCCTGCTCCTTGCGGATCAGCTCCATCTTGTCTTCCGGGGTGGCCTCGGCCAGGAAGTCGTCCACCCCCGACTCATCCGCGATGGCCTGAGCCGTCAGCGGGTTGTCGCCGGTGATCATGACGGTGCGGATGCCCATCTTGCGCATTTCCGCGAACCGCTCGGCGATGCCCTCCTTCACGATGTCCTTGAGGTGGATCACGCCGAGGGCACGGGCAGTGCCGTTCGCTTTCTCGGCGACGACCAGCGGTGTCCCGCCCGCGGCGGAGATGGCGTCCACCATCGCGCCGAGTTCGGGTGCCGGGGTATCGCCGGAGGCGCGGATCCAGTCCCGGACCGCGCTGGAGGCGCCTTTGCGGACCCGCCGGCCGCCCGCCAGGTCGATGCCGCTCATCCGGGTCTGGGCAGTGAACTCGACGAACTGAGCTCCAGGCAGTTCGCCTTCGTGCCGCTCCCGCAGGTTGTACCTGTTCTTGGCGAGCACGGTGATGGAGCGGCCTTCCGGCGTGTAGTCGGCCATGCTGGACAACTGCGCGGCGTCCGCGACCTCCTCCGCCTTGACGCCGTTCACCGGGATGAACTCGACCGCCTGCCGGTTACCGATGGTGATCGTGCCGGTCTTGTCGAGCAGCAGCGTGTTCACGTCGCCCGCGGCCTCGACGGCCCGGCCGGACATGGCAAGCACGTTGCGCTGCACCAGCCGGTCCATGCCGGCGATGCCGATCGCCGACAGCAGCGCGCCGATCGTGGTCGGGATGAGTGCCACCACCAGCGCGACCAAGATGACCAGCGACTGCGGGGCGCCGGAGTAGAAGGCCATCGGCTGCAGCGTCACCACTGCTAGCAGGAAGATGATGGTCAGCGAGGCGAGCAGGATGTTCAGCGCGGTCTCGTTCGGCGTCTTCTGCCGCTCCGCGCCTTCGACCAGCGCGATCATCCGGTCGATGAACGTCTCGCCGGGTTTGGAGGTGATCTTCACCACGATCCGGTCGGACAGCACCTTGGTGCCGCCGGTCACGGCCGACCGGTCACCGCCGGACTCGCGGATGACCGGGGCGGACTCGCCGGTGATCGCCGACTCGTCCACCGAGGCCACGCCCTCGACCACGTCCCCGTCGCCGGGGATGATCTGCCCGGCCTCGACGATGACGAAGTCGCCCAGCGTCAGCGATGTGCCCGGGACCTCTTCCTCGCGCACCGTCTGCTGGCCGGGCCGCCAGCCGATCAGCCGGCGGGCGACGGTCTCCCGCTTGGTGCGGCGCAGGGTTTCGGCCTGCGCCTTGCCCCGCCCCTCGGCGACCGCCTCGGCCAGGTTCGCGAAGACGACAGTCAGCCAGAGCCAGACGGTGATGATCCAGGCGAACACCGACGGGTGGGCGATCGCCGAGTAGGTGGTCAGCACGGCGCCGGCCTCCACCACGAACATGACCGGGTTGTGCAGCTGGACCCGCGGGTCCAGCTTCTTGAATGTGTCCGGCAGCGACTTCCACAGCATCCTGGGGTCGAGCAGGCCACCGCCGATCCGGTGCGGCTGAGCCGCGGCCTGCCCTTCCGCCGCGGGAGACGTCTGAGATGCGGTTGTCAGTGACATCAGTGCAGTCCTTCAGCGAACGGGCCCAGCGCCAGCGCGGGGAAGTAGGTCAGGCCGACGATGATGACGATCACGCCGATGACCATCCCGACGAACAGCGGCTTGTGCGTGGGCATCGTGCCGGCACTGGCCGGGACGGTCTGCTGCCGGGCCAGCGAGCCGGCCAGCGCCAGCGCGAAGATCATCGGCGCGAACCGGCTGAGCAGCATGACGATGCCGCCGGCGGTGTTGTACCAGGCCGTGTTGGTGGTCAGCCCGGCGAACGCGGAGCCGTTGTTGTTGGCCATCGACGTAAACGCGTACATGATCTCGGTCAGGCCGTGCGGGCCCGGGTTGAGGATCGAGGCCCTGGGCACTTTGAGGCCCACCGAGAGCGCGGCGCCGATCAGCACGAGCGCCGGCGTCGTGAGGATGTACAGCGCCGCGTACTTCATCTCAGCCGGCCGGATCTTCTTCCCGATGTACTCGGGGGTGCGGCCGACCATGAGCCCGCCGATGAACACGGTGACGATCGCGAGGATCAGGATGCCGTACATGCCCGCACCGGCCCCACCGGGGACCACCTCGCCCATCATCATGTTGAACAGCGCGATCCCGCCGCCGAACGGGGTGAACGAGTCAAGGAAGGAGTTCACCGCCCCGGTCGAGGTGACCGTGGTAGAGGCGGCGAAGAGGCTGGATCCCGGGATGCCGAACCTGACTTCCTTGCCCTCCATCGCGGCGTGGGCCAGCTGGGGGGCGAGCCCGGCGTGCTGGGCCTCGAAGAAGGTCATCGCCCCCACGGAGGCGAGCCAGAGGATCGCCATGATCGCGAGCAGCGCGTAGCCCTGCCGCTTGTCCTTGACCATGCTGCCGAAGGTGCGGGTCAGCGCGAACGGGATGACCAGCAGCAGGAAGATCTCAAAGATGTTGGTGAACGGGTTCGGGTTCTCGAACGGGTGGGCGGAGTTGGCGTTGAAGAAACCGCCGCCGTTGTTCCCCATCTCCTTGATGACCTCCTGCGAGGCCACCGGCCCGCCCACCATGGCCTGGTGGCCACCCGCCAGTGTGGTGAGGGTGTGGTAGGAGGCGAAGTTGTCGATCACGCCACCGGCGGCGAGGATGAGCCCGCCGACGATCGACAGCGGCAGCAGCACCCGCAGGGTGATCCGGGTGAGGTCGGCCCAGAAGTTGCCGAGGTTGCCGGTGCGGGACCTGATGAACCCGCGGATCAGGGCGATCGCGACCACGATGCCGGCCGCGGCGGACATGAAGTTCTGCACCGCCAGGCCGGACATCTGGACCAGGTAGCCCATCGTGGACTCACCGGAGTAGTTCTGCCAGTTGGTGTTGGTGGTGAACGAGGCTGCGGTGTTCCAGGCCAGGGCGGGGGGCACGTTGGGCATGCCCAGCGGGAGCAGCAGGAAGTGCTGCAGCCGCTCCATGCCGTACAGGAACAGCACGCTGACCGCCGAGAACGCCAGCATGCTGCGCAGGTAGGCGCCCCAGGCCTGGTCAGCAGCGGCGTCGATGCCCATCAGGCGGTAGAGCCCGCGCTCGGGACGCCAGTGCTTCTCGGTGGTCATCACACGCGCGATGTAGTCGCCGAGCGGCTTCCAGCACACGGCGAGGGCCAGCACGAGCAGGCCGGCTTGCAGGAAGCCGGCCAGGGCAGGCGACATCAGAATCGCTCCGGGTGGATCAGGGCTGCCACGAGGTAGCCGACCAGCAGCACGGCGGCGATCAGGCCGACGATGTTCTCAGCGCTCAAACCGCTCGACCCCCTTCACCAGGAGCCAGAGCGCAGCGAAGACGACGATCGTCAGGCCGATGTAGACGAGGTCGGGCACGGGCTCTCCTAGCGTCCGGGGGCATGGGCGCACCCCGATGACCCTCGATGACCTCAGTGAATCCCCGGTGTATGGACATAAGCCGTGTCCATGCGGCACCCATGCAGTGCCCCGGCGGTTCCTAACAGACCCCATGCGGGAGCATGCTCAACCGCGTCCCGGGACGGACTGCCGTCAGCTCACAGATCGACTGGGTGGCGCGGTGCCGGCGATGGCCGGTCAGGCGGCAGACGGCGCTAGGCCGCGGACGCCCACCTCGTCGGCGCGGGCGAGCAGGTCAGCCGGGTCGGCGTAGACGCGGTAGGCGCCAGCCCGTTCCAGTTCCTCGCGGCCGTAACCGCCGGACATGACGCCGATGCCGATCGCCCCGGCCCGTCTGGCCGCGAGCAGGTCCCACACGCTGTCCCCGACCACGAAGGCGTGCTGGGGCTCCACGCCGAGCAGGGCCGCGGCGGCCAGGAACAGGTCCGGGTCGGGCTTGGCGTGCGCCACCATGTCCCGGGTCACCATCGGCGCGTCAGCGGGCAGGCCCAGCATGGCCAGCGCGTGGTGGGCGGTGGCCCGGTAGCCGCTGGTCGCGATCGCCCAGGCCACTTTGCGCTCGGTCAGCGCGGCGAGAAGTTCGGCCGCCCCGGGCAGTGGCCGGACCGAGTCGGCCTGCGCCAGGTACTCGTCCCGGTGCGCCTCCTGCAGCATGGCGATGTCTTCCCCGGACAGCGTGCGGCCGGTCTCCCGCAGCAGCGCGGACACGAACAGGCCACCGCTCATCCCGATCCGGCGGTGGATCCGCCACACCGAAAGGTCGATGTCCAGCCGGGACAGCGCCGCCCGCCAGGCGATGACGTGCTGGTACACGCTGTCGATGAGGGTGCCGTCCAGATCGAACAGGAACGCGGGCGCGGGTGGTGCCTCGTAGCTGGCTGGCGCGGTCATGGCACCAGTGTGCCTTGTTCCCGCGCCCAGGCGAGGAAGCGTAGCGCTCCGCGGGGGCGCGGGTCGATGGGGTAGGCCGCAGGCAGCCGCACGACGGTGGCCTCGACGAAGTCAGCCGGGGACAACTCGGCGCCGAGGGAATCGAGCCGGACCGTCAGGCTGCGTTCGGTCTGGACGGTTTGGGCTGATGAGTCCAGCTCGGCCAGGGCGAACCTACCGAACCGCACCCGCCAGGCGCGTCCCGGCTCCTCGCCTGGCTCGACCGGCGCCACACCGTCAGCGTGGGTGGCCCATTCGGAGGCGTAGTGGAAGGCCTGCGGGCCGTTTGGGTAGGGACCCACGCTGGTGATCAGCATGGCGTTCCGGCTGAGCGTGGTCAGCCAGGCCCGGGTCTGCCGAGGCCTACCCCGTCTCGCGTTGCGGAGTGGTGTCCTCACAGGGTCTCGACGTTGGGTCCGGACAGGACCCGGCGGCAGTCCAGCACGTAACGGGCATGGCTGGCGATGTCGGCGCTGGTGAAGGCGTCGTGATCGGTGAGCAGGATCACAGCGTCCGCGCGGGAGACCTCCTCAGCGGTTGGCTCCACCCTTGCGACCACGGTGTCAACCGGGGCAGATTCGATCACGTGCGGGTCGGCGGCCCGCACGTCCGCGCCCATGCCCTTGAGCAGTTGCGTGATCCGCACGGCGGGTGATTCCCGCGCGTCGCCGGTGTTCTTCTTATAGGCCAGTCCCAGCAGAAGGACACGCGAACCGCGGACCGGTCTGCCGCGTTCATTCAACGCCATCATCAACCGGCCGACCACGTAGTCAGGCATATGGCTGTTGATGTCGTTGGCCAACTCGACGAAGCGGAAACGCTGGCCCAGTGCCCGCTCCACTTGCCAGGACAGGTAAGACGGGTCGATGGGCAGGCAGTGGCCGCCCACTCCTGGGCCGGGTGTGAAGGACATGAATCCGAACGGCTTGGTGGAGGCCGCGTCGATCGCCTCCCACACGTCGATGCCGAGCCCGTTCGCGAACATCGCGAGTTCGTTCATCAACGCGATGTTCACGTGCCGGAATGTATTTTCGATCAGCTTGGCCAGTTCCGCCTCGCGCGGCGAGGAGACCGTCACCGTCTGGTCGACGATGCCGCGGTAGAACGCCTGGACCGCTGCCAGGGAGCCCTCATCGATCCCCGACACGATCTTCGGGGTCGTGGCCAGGGTCCAGGCGGGATTCCCCGGGTCGATCCGCTCCGGGCTGTAGCCGAGGTAGAAATCCTTGCCGGCGATCAGCCCTGACCCGTCTTCCAGCCAGGGCAGAACCTGCTCCTGGGTCGTCCCTGGGTAGGAGGTGGACTCCACGATCACGGTCGTGCCCGGCCGCAGATACCGGGCGAGCGTTCGGCTCGCTTTCTCGATGCAGCTCAGATCGGGCAGACCGTCCCGCAACGGGGTAGGTACGGTGATCACCGCCACGTCGAACCCGGCGCAGGCCGGGGCCTCCGCAGACGGCTGGAACGCCCCACTGCCGAGGGCACGCGCTAGCTGGGCGGCAGGCACGTCCTCAATGTAGGACTCCCCGGCTGCCAGCAGCTTCACCCTGTTGTGATCGGTGTCATAGCCGACGACCCGATGACCGGCCGCTACCGCGCGCATCGCGAGCGGCAAGCCAACATACCCAAGGCCTGCTATGACGACCGCCGTGGCCACAGCCTGCTCCGCGCCGCCGGTTGCATGATCAGCGGCCCTCGCCCCTCCAGGCACTTCTGTCCCCCCTTGACATAACGCCGCACCCGACCGGACGGGTCCCGCGGCAATGGTGGGGGGCTGACGGAGCGTGCGTCGTCAACAGGCAGGTGCCAGCGCCTCCGGCGCCCCGGGTTCCGCACGCTTCACTGCCCCCCGGCTTATGCCGCTGGTGCCCCGCGGCGCACAGGAATTACATCGTGCAGCATTTCGATTACGTAGCGTGTAGTAGAGATCATAGTGAGCCAGATCCGCAGCGTGCACGAGGTCCTCGACTGAGCAGTGGCCATGGTGGTGTCCCGGGCGGCGCAAGCCGCTGTCCCCGCGGGCATGCGGGAGGTCTGGCGCAGCAGGTCCAGTAACCGGGATGGGGCCGCGCGCTGACCCGCTACGTGGACGGCCCGGTCAGCGGTCCCCGGCTGGGGCCGAGGCGAGGAGTGCCTTGCCAGGATCGGCTGGGATGCCGGTCGTCGCAGCCGCTCCCCATCGCCTATGTCGCCGAACAGCGCGGCAGCAATCCGCTGACTGGCGCGGCCGTCCCACAGGGCAGGCGCGCGCGCGGGAGGCGGGCAGGCGAGCACCTCGCGCACGGCCGCGACAATGCGGGCCGGGTCGCGTCCTACCAGCCGGTTCGTGCCCTCGGTGAGGGTTATCGGGCGCTCGGTGTTGTCACGGAGGGTGAGGCACGGCACACCGAGCACGGTGGTTTCCTCCTGCACGCCGCCAGAGTCGGTGAGCACGAGCCGTGCCGACGCCTCCAGGGCCACGAAGTCGAGATAGCCGGCCGGGGGGATGATCCTGACCCCGCTGGGGAGGCCCGCACCGCGCAGCCTGCCTGCTGCCCTGGGGTGGGCCGGCAGTACCAGCGGGCAGAGGCCTGCGATCTCAGCCAGGGCGGGCAGCAGGCTTCCCAGCACCGATGGGTTGTCCACGTTCGCCGGACGGTGGAGGGTGACCAGGCCGTACTGGCCTGGCTCGAGCCCGAGTTGGCTGACGATGTCACGGCTGGTGGCACGGCCGAGGTTCGTCAGCAAGGTATCGACCATGACATTGCCCACGAGGTGGATCTGGCCGTTCCGGTACCCCTCGGCCTGCAGGTTCGCAACTGTGTCGGGCGAAGGGGCGAAGAGGTAGTCGCTCACCCGGTCGGTGACGATGCGGTTGACTTCTTCGGGCATTGACCAGTCTCCACTGCGCAGCCCCGCCTCCACATGCGCGAGCAGCACGCCGGACTTCGCCGTGACCAGCGCGCAGGCGAGCGTGGAGTTCACATCACCCACAACGACGACAACGTCCGCTGCCAGTTGCCCAATCAATGGCTCGAAGGCGGTCATCACCCTGCATGTTTGGATGGCATGGCTCCCGGAGCCGGCGCCCAGGAAATAGTCGGGCCGCCGGAGGCCGAGATCTTCGAAGAAGATATCGCTCATCACCGGGTCATAGTGCTGGCCGGTGTGGACGAGGAGAACCTCTGCGCCGCCTTCCTCCAGCGCATCCATCACCGGCTTGACCTTCACGAAGTTAGGCCGGGCCCCGGCTACGCAGACGACTCGCACCGCTCCCCCTCAGATCCAGACGGCGGGCCACCGTGACCCGCGGTATCAAGCCAGTGGTCCGTGTCAGCGAGGTCCCTGCGTGCTGAATCGGCGAGCATGCGCGCGGGTGTCATCAGCCATACCCTGCACCCGCGCTGGCTGTCAGCGCAGCACGGTCCTGCTGTGCCGGGTCTGGCGTCGCATGTTGCGACCGTTTCAGCGGTTCCCACCAGTGGCGGTTATCGTCGTACCACCGCACGGTGGTCTTGAGACCCTCGCAGAATGGGATGCGAGGGGCGTAGCCAAGTGCGCGGATTGCTGAGTCATCCAGCGAGTAGCGGCGGTCATGGCCCTTCCGGTCATTGACGGGAACGACCACGTCCCAGTCGGCGCCGAAGAATTCAAGCAGAGCCTTGGTCAGCTGGGTGTTGGTCAGTTCCGTGTCGCCGCCGATATGATAGATCCGATTCGGCTTGCCGCGTTCCAGGACCAGCTGAATACCCCAGCAATGGTCATCCACGTGGACCCAGCTCCGGACGTTGCCACCATCTCCGTACAAGGGCAGCTTTATCCCGTCGAGCAGGTTGGTAATGAAGAGGGGGATAATTTTCTCGGGAAATTGGTATGGACCGTAGTTATTGCAGCAGCGGGTGATGCATACGTCGAGCCCGTAGGTCCGGGCGTAGGCGCGTGCCACGAGATCTCCGGCTGCCTTTGCCGCGGCATAGGGGGAACTGGGGTCAAGTTGCGCGTCTTCTTTCCATGATCCGGACGTCACGCTGCCATAGACCTCGTCGGTAGAGACTTGGATCACGCGCTGCACACGTGCGGCGAGGCATGCTTGGAGTAGTTTTTGCACCCCTGTGACATTTGCGCTGATAAATGCCGATGCGTCCGCGATCGACCTGTCGACGTGGGTCTCGGCGGCAAAGTTGACAACGACGTCGTGACCGGGCAGCACCGACGCCAGAAGTGCGCTATCGGAGATGTCGCCCTGCACGAACATCAGCCGCGGATCGCTCGACGCCGGCTCCAGATTCGCCAGATTACCTGCGTAGGTCAGCTTGTCCAGCACTGTGACGCGAGCATCCTCGGCGTGGCCGTAGCCTCCGGCCAGCAGCGTTCGGACATAGTGCGAGCCGATGAATCCGGCCCCGCCGGTTACCATTATCCTCATACCAGCGGTGGCGTCCGGAGAGTCCCGGCACGACCGGGGACGCCGCCTGCCTCCCTCCCTCTCCTCAGCACGCATGATCGAATCAGCACGCATGATCGAAATCCCGGCAGTGGCTTGGTGCCCGTATTCAGCAGCTGATCTGAACCTTGCTGTGATCTCCGAGGAGCAGCCGGTGCGTCCTGGAAACCCTTGACGCGGGGGTCACCTCGACGTCGTGGCCGATGAGCGACGCCGCGATTCGCCGGACACCGTGAATGGAGGCGCCGCGAAGGACGATGGAGTACTCGACCTCGCTGTTGGCGATGACGCAGGTCGGCGCCACAGAGGTGAACGGGCCAACGTAGGAGTCGGTCACCCGCGCCCCCGCGCCGATGACGGCGGGGCCCACGATGCGTGAGCCGCTGATCTGAGCGTTGTCGTCGATCTGCACTGGGCCGATGAGTTCGCTGGCGGCGTCCACCACGCCCCGCTGCTGCGGTTCCAGTCGCTCCAGCAGCATGCGGTTGGCGTCGAGGAGGTCGGCGGCACTGCCGGTGTCTTTCCAGCGGCCGGTGAAGGGGGTCGATCGCACCGCCTGCCCTTTGTCGATGAGCCACTGCACCGCGTCGCTGATCTCGTATTCTCCGCGTGACGATGGAGTGAGCTGCGCCACAGCGTCATGAACAGCGGGCGCGAAGAGATAGACGCCGGTAACTGCCCGGTCGCTCTTCGGCTGACGAGGTTTCTCTTCGATGCCGACGACCCGGCCGTCGGCATCGAGTTCAGGCACACCAAAGGCGCGAGGGTCTGGCACACTGGCCACGAGTAGCTGCGCGGCCGGGCGATGGCCCTGGAAGTCTTCCACCAGCTGCCTAATGCCCCCGAGCATGAAGATATCCCCGAGATACATGACGAAATCATCGTCACCGAGGAAATCCTGTGACACCAGCACCGCGTCGGCAAGCCCGAGCGGGGACTCCTGTCGAAGGTAGGAGACGTCGAGGCCAAAGGCCTCGCCACCACCTACCGCAGCCTGAATCGCCGGGGCCGTGGCGCCCACCACGATCCCGACTTCAGTGATATCCGTGTCCCGGATCGCCTCCAGGCCGTAGAAGAGGACCGGCTTGTTGCCAACCGGAAGAAGCTGTTTCGCCGAAGTGTGTGTTATCGGGCGCAAACGGTTCCCCGCACCACCCGCCAGGACCAAGGCCTTCATGGGCGGTAACCTACCCACTTCGGGAGCCGTACTGAACCCATCCGAGTGAGGGAATGCGGCTCCTTTAGTTCTCAGGAATCCAGTATTCTAGACATCGCGTCCACATTTGCATGTAATGACGCTACGCTTGTCAGGATAGCGCAAGCCTATCCAACCCAGCACGATGGTGGCTGGGTCGGCATAAGTGGGGCGACTCGCCCAGGCATGGTGCTGGAGTGCGGATCCAGTCAGAGGTTAGGACCGAATACTGCTGGCACTCTGGCGGTGACAGCTACTTCCAGGCCTCGATCAGGAGCAACAATCCAAGCGACGGCAACCTGCGGATCAATGGCCGCGGCCAGAACCGCTTGGCAATCGCGAGTGCACGGCTGGTGTGCCGCTGGCCCACCTCGCCCAGGAGAAGGTCACCGAAGCTGACCGCGCTCCGGATCCCGCAGGCGCTGAACGGCTCGACCAATCGGCGGGCCTCGGCCAGGGTGTACCCCTTGGTGCCCGGGGACTCCAGGTGGCAGGCATAAACGTCCGACAGGCTGCGGGCAGGATGCCCCGCGGCGAGGCCGTAGCGAGCCCATAGCATCAGCCCGACTATCGACGGCCGGTGGTAGATCATCGCCCGCAGAGTGCCACCTGGCCGAAGTACACGGTGGGCTTCGCGAAAAGCCTGCGGCGTGTCAGGTGAGTGATGGAGGACGCCCCAGGAGTAAACGATGTCGAAGGAGCCATCCGCGAAGGGAAGGTTCTCGGCATCCCCCGCCCTCACCTCGGAGGCGAACCCGGAGGTCGCGAGACGCCGAGTCGTCCAGCTGACCGCGCGGGGGGTCAGGTCCACGCCAGCCAGACGGCGTGGTCTGCTTCTGGCCCACTCCAGGTGATCGGCTCCCATGCCGACGCCTATCTCGAGGACGTCCCTGCCGGTCCCATCCTGAAACCGGGCGAAGCTGCGGATGTAAGGCTCGAGGCGGTAACGCGCTTCTGCCTGGCTGCGCAAGCGCTGCTCGGCGCTGAGACCTTCCGCGTAGACCTCGCCGCACGACGCCACGTCCCAGAACTTAAGGACCTCAGCCTTCAGATCAGGCACGCCCATGAGGGTACCCACCCGGGACCGGGAACACTCCACGCCGGCTTTGTCGGGGCCGCGCCCAACCGCACCGCCCAAGGCTGGTCCTCGCCTGGCCGCCTGCACTGCCTGGGCACGTGTGGGGTAACCGCATTGTGACTACGTATGGTAACTATCAAATAGCTCGAAGTATCGTCGAGCGGCTCGATTACCAAGGAGCGTGGCGATGTGCGGAATCGCAGGTCACGTTGGGGGCCGCGTCGTCGCGCCCCTTGCGGATGGCGTGCTCGATGCCCTCCGGCATCGAGGGCCTGACGCACAGCGCACCGAGCGCCGCACGACGGGCAGCGTGGTGGCCGATCTAGCGTTCGCGCGCCTAGCCATCCTCGACCTGTCCGACGCCGGCCAGCAGCCGATGAGCAGCGAAGATGGCCGGTTCACCATGGTGTTCAACGGTGAGATCTACAACTCGCCCGCGCTCCGGGGTATCTGCGAACGAGCCGGTCACCGGTTCCGCTCAGCCATGGACGGTGAGGTGATCCTCCACTTGTGGGAAATGGAGGGACCTTCTGCCCTCCAACTCCTCAATGGCATCTTTGCCGTAGCGGTGCTCGACGCCGTGACCGGCGAATTGTTCCTCGCCCGTGATCCGCTCGGTGTGAAACCCCTCATATACGCCGAGGCTGATGGGGAGCTATGGTTCGCATCCGAGCTGGGCGCACTGCTCGCTATGGGGGCGCCGACCGGTGGAGCCGATCTGGTCGCGCTCGCCCAGTTCCTGTCGTTTCTGTGGATTCCTGACCCGCGCACCCCGTATGCCGGCCTGCACGGCGTCGAACCGGGCACCGTCGTCCGGTGGACGCGGGACGGCTCAAGCGTGTCACGTTACTGCGAGCCATTGCATCCCACCGAATCGCCACCAGCGGTTGACCCGGAGGACGCGGTCGAGGAGCTGCGGTCACGGCTCACCGATGCGGTGCGGCGGCAGCTGCTCAGCGACGTTCCCATCGCCGTGATGGCGTCCGGCGGCGTTGACAGCAGCCTCATATGGTGGGCGGCGGGCGATAGCGTCGAGCGCGCCTACACGATTGACTGGGCGGGCACCACCGGCGGCGAGCGGCTGTCGGAGGATGCGGCGACGGTGCGCGCGCTCAGCGATCTGCTCGGTACGCCGGTGACCTACGTGGCAGGGGAGGACGCCTCCGGCGACCCGCCGCGCAGCGGCGATCTGTTCGCGGACCCGGCTCACGATCTCGCTCGCACCATCTCGCGGCGGGCGGCGGGCGACGGGTTCAAGGTGTTGCTGTGCGGACAGGGCGGTGATGAATTGTTCGCTGGTTATCGGCGGCATCACATTTCCCCCATCCTTGGGCAGCTCCACCTCGGTGGGCTGGGCATGAAGGCAGAGCGGGTGATCGCGCGGTGCGGCAGCGGACTTGGCGCCGAGTACTTGGCGAGGCTCGCACGGGCAGCATCGGAGCGCGACCCCTTCGCGTCGTACATGCAGATCTGCACGTACAGTACTGCGGCCGATCGTGCGCGGGTGCTTGGCTGCACGGAGCAGGAGGCGAGCAACGACGCTGTCTGGCGGCAGCATCGAGTTGTGTTCGACGCGTTGCCTGCGGGCGTGTCGTTCCTCCGCAAGGTGATGGCCCTCGAACTGGCGGTATACCTGCCCGGTCTCGGCCTGGCCTACATTGACCGGGCATCGATGGAACACGGCGTCGAGGTTCGCGTGCCATGGCTGGACCTCGAGTTGGTGCGCTGGTCACTGGCACTTCCTGATTCGGTGCTGATCCGGGGGCAGCGCGCGAAGTGGCTTCCCAAGGAACTCGCGGCCCGGGTCGTCTCGCCGCAGGTGGCGCTGCGGGCAAAGCGCGGATTTGCCGCCCCAGCCCATCGGGTGGCGGTGGGACGTGCGCCTGGCAGCCGGGGTTTCCGCCAGGGCCGGTACTTCGCGCTCGCGGCATCCATTGTTGAGCGGCACTGCGCCGGCGCATCCGGGCATGAACGCGTGCCGCGACCCCCGAGCACCTGACCGCGGGGCTGCGGACCGGGAGGATCGCCTTCCCTGCTGCGGCCTCCCGGGGGGCCGGTGCCGTCGGCTGATAGCGCAGGGTTATTGTAAAACTCCTCCGCGTAGTGACACCTGGCAGCTCACATACCGGCTGCGACGGTGTTGGGCCGGGCGGGGACCTCACCGGAGCCGTCTGTCGCCGACCTGATCCTGCGGGTGGGCACTGTTAGTCAGGAGGGACCAGGATGACAGTCAAGGATCTTGTGCGCCCGCTTCCGGGAGTACGACGGCTCTCCATGCTGCGTCAGCGGATCGCCTTCTGCTCTTCCGAGTCCTTCTGGGAACGGAGGTATGCGCAGGGCTTGACGAGCGGCCACGGATCCTATGGCGCTCTGGGGGAGGCCAAGGCCACCTTCCTCAATGCTTTTGTCCGTGAGCACTCCGTGCGGTCAGTGATTGAGTTCGGATGCGGGGACGGTCATCAATTGTCGATGGCTGACTATCCCCGGTACGTTGGCGTGGATGTGTCACGGACCGCGATCGCGCTATGCAAGCGTAAATTCGATGGTGACCCTTCCAAGAGCTTCTTCCTCTACGATGGCGTGTGCTTCGTGGACCGTGGCCGCCTTTTCACCGCTGATCTGGCCATCTCCCTTGACGTGATATATCACCTGATCGAGGAAGCAGTCTTCGAGCGCTACATGGAGCATCTGTTCAACTCCGGAGAGCGGTTCGTGGTGGTGTACTCCTCGAACACCGTGATGCGGGGTACCGCTCCGTATGTGCGGCATCGGCATTTCACCACCTGGGTAGACGCGAACTGTCCCCAGTGGTCTCTGGCGCAGGTGACCGGTGGACCCAACACCGGGCCGGGCCGGGCTGATTTTTTTGTGTACGAGCGGTCAGAGAGTGGAAGGAAGTGAAGGCCGCAGCCGCAGCGAGGGAAGCTGCGAAAGCGGCGATGACGCGGGCCACCTGGGGTGGTGGCCAGAATTTTCTGGGTGCAAGGTGGGTGGAACGTCTCCTGGATCGCTCCCCTGCCTGCTTCAAGGAAGATCTGGCACTGCGGCTCCTATCGCTTTCACCTCATTACTTCTTTAGTCGGGACATCCGAGTGGAGGCGGAACGGAACCGGCACTCCCGCACGGTACTGGTAGATGCGCTTGTCGTGCCGTACCTGACGCCTTCAGCGCGCGTTCTCGATTATGGATGCGGGCCTGGGTATATGGCACATGCCACAGCGAAGAGAGTCGATCACGTGGATGCGGTTGATGTCTCCGCTGGTGTACTGGCCTGCGCGAAGGTGCTGAACGGGAGACCCAACATTACCTATCTGAAACCGGACGAGCTCAAACGCAGGCCACAGGTGGACCTCGCTTACTCGTACGCCGTCTTTCAGCATCTTTCCCATGAATCACTTACCAGGGCGCTGCGCCTGATTGCCGGGCAGATCCGACCGGATGGGGTGTTTCTCCTCCATTTTGCCGTCCCAGGCCAGCAAGGCTGGCGCACTGAGGCAGAGTGGCGGGAAGACCGGTCTCTCGCTGGTCGGATGAAGCTCCGATATGGGCTCAACTGCTTTGGCAGGACGGTCGCTGAAATGGAGGAGCTGATCTTCCGGGGCGGATTCACAGACATCACGACACGGCCGTTGGACGGTACCATCACCGTGCCCGGCGACGACGATATCGTTCACCAGCATCTGCTCACTGCCCGGCGCCGGTGAACCAAAATTTCAGGCGGTGACCTGGGTTTGCCAGATGCCCGACGATAGCAGCAAGGGAGTTGCGGACAGTGGCTGCTTCGGATACAGATCTGTCCGCAGGATCACTGCCTGCTACCGCCACCAACGTATGGGACAGGCGAGTCCTCCTGCTGACTCCTTCCAGTGGGCTCGGAGGCGGCATTGAACGCTATGTGGAAACACTGGAGTGGGTGTTTTCCATGCAGGGTGTCAGACATCAGCGCATTGACCTGTTCCGTTCCGGGGCCGCGGCACATGCCCGGATGATAGGCGAAGCCCGGAAGATATTGCGGGAGAATCCTATGCCGACCCGCCTCGTCGTGGCGCACCGCGCGTTGCTGCCGGTGGCATGGCTGCTCGCCCGGGAACGATCTGTGTGCGGCATCTCGGTCGTCTGCCATGGGAGCGACGTGTGGGATGTCCAAGGCCGGCCTCGCCGGTGTGTCGAAGGCCAGATCATGCGTCGGCCTGGAGTCCGGGTTGTGGCCGCGAGCAGCTTCACCGCGGGTGCTGTCTCCCGGGTCTGCAGAGCCACCATCCTGCCACCAGGGCTGTCCCAGGAATGGTTCGATACGCTTGTCGAGCACTCCGCGAGGGAGAAGAAACCACGGTCAGGTGTCCACCTCGTCACCGCGTTCCGCCTCGCGGACTGGCGGGACAAGGGCCTGCCCCAGTTGATGGCCGCTGTTGCCGCCCTCCGCCGCCCTGACGTCCACCTGACAGTCTGCGGCAGTGGAATGCCCCCAGCGGACCTTCGGGCAGCGGTGCGCGCGCACCCCCATTGCGTCCTGCGGCCGGGGCTCACCGATCAGGAACTCGCCGCAGAGTTCGCCGGAGCGGACATTTTCGTGCTTGCCACAAGAACCAGGAGCGGTCGGCACGCTTGCGGAGAGGGGTTCGGATTGGTGCTGCTGGAGGCACAGGTGGCAGGCACACTTGTGGTGGCACCCGCGTATGGCGGTTCGCCCGACGCCTACCTTGACGGCCTCACGGGGGTTGCCCCGCGGGACGAATCTGTTGCGGCCCTGTCGAGAGTTCTCGAGGATCTGGTGCAAGACCCGCAGCGCCTCGAGCAGATGGGGCGACACGCCGCTGAGTGGGCGCGGGTGGCTTTCGCGCCCGAACGCTATGCACGGCTTGCTCTCAGCAGGCTGCTATAACTCCAGATCCGTGGCGGAATCATTAGCGATATCATCGCCCCACTCCATTTACCGGACCGTGCATGATCTCCGCGTGACCACGGTGCGCACTGCCTCATGTTGGCTGAGAAAGGAATTGGGTAGGATCCTCTCGTGACCACAACGGGGGATCGTTCTTCATTGAGAAGCCGTCTGTATGAGGCATATGCGGCACAGCACGCCGGATACGGCTGTGGCGAGGCTGTCGCCCGGATTTACCGGCGCGACATTCGTCCAGTAATGCCCTCTCCCGTTGCTGGGCCGGTGATCGACCTGGGCTGCGGGCAGGGCGGCCTGCTGCGCCTGCTCCTAGCCGACGGTTACGACGCCGAGGGAATCGACATCAGCCCGGAGCAGATCGCCCTCGCCCGCGCGGGGGGACTGCGCCAGGTCAGGCACGGTGACTACCGGGATATCCTGACGGCAAGGCCTGGCCACTACGCTGCGATCACGGCCACGGACCTGCTTGAGCATCTCACCAAGGACGAGGTGCTGACCACCTTCGATCAGGCGGCAGCTGCCCTGGCACCACGTGGGGTATTCGTCGCACGGGTGCCGAATGCAGTCAGTCCCCTTGGTGGCCACATTCAGCACGGGGACTTCACTCATGAATCGGTCTTCACTGCCCGGAGCATCCGGCAGCTCGCTGCAGCATCGGGCTTTGGCTCGGTCACGGTGCTGTCTTGTCCGCCGGTGTCCCATGGCCTCGCGAGCACGGGCAGGGCGGTGCTATGGAAGTTGATTAGTGCATGCTACCGGCTCGCCCTTGCCGCCGAGACGGGCATACTGCGCGGGCATATCGTGACCCAGAATCTGATCTTCGTTGCCAGTAGATCTGAATGATGCCAGATGCAGAAAATGACTCGGTACCGCATAGCCATGAATCCTATCGCGCCCACCCTCGGCCAGCGCATCCCACTTCGCGGCCCGGCGCGGCTGCTCACCCGCTCGTATATCAACCTGAGTTACCAGCCCAGTGAATCACTGAGGAGGGTTACAACCAAATTTGGCGACCAATTCGATATCAATCTCTCAGTCTACCTGGAGTGGTGCCTGTGGGCCTTCGGCGCTTTCGAAGGGCACCTCGCGGAGCTGTTCACATATCTAGTACGGCCGGGTGATCGGTGCATAGATGTCGGCGCTAATGTTGGCGTGCATACGGTACGCCTGGCAAAACTGGTCGGCGACGAGGGCAGCGTCATCGCCGTGGAAGCGGATGAAGAGCAGGCCGGACGCGCGCGGAACAACATCGCTCTGAATGGCCTGGCCAACGTGCTTCTGGTTCAGGCTGCGGCCACGAGGCGTGGGGGTGAAAGCGTGATCCTCTATCGCCCGGACTCGTTGGACACGAACAAGGCGCGAGCCAGTGTGATGCCGCATCCACACCTGACGGGAACGGCTACAAGCGTGCCCACGGTCGCTATTGACGATGTCGTTAGCGACTCGGTCGCCTTTATGAAGATCGACGTAGAGGGTCATGAGGCGGCAGTTGTGGAGGGTGCCGCCCGAACAATTGATAAGTCATCACCCGCTATAATATTCGAGTATTGCCCGGGGTTCGTCCCGGATAATTCCGGAACCCCCATCGAGGCGCTTAGGGGGCGCGGATACCATCTATTCGACGTCCGCAATGTCCGTAATCGCCTTACCGGCCGCGGCAGCCTTGCGCTTCAACCTTTGCTTGGATTTCCGGATAGGGGCACGGACATACTGGCTGTCTGTGAGCCAGGGATCGCAAGGGTGAGGTCGCTCATACGCTAGCCAGCGCTGCTGGGCGTTCGTGATCTGGCGTGTTGTCCCAGAGGGTGCGAATCTATGAGAGTAAATATTGGGTGTGGAGCTACCCCAACAGATGGCTGGGTTAACTTCGATAATTCACCGAGCGTGCTCATGTCGAGGTGGCCGTTCCTCGTGTGGGCACTCTCGACGGCACGGGTTATGGGTGAGGAATCATGCAACCTTGCCAGAGTCGCAAGTCATAAGAACATCCGTTTCGCTAATGCGAGCAAACGGATCCCGCTGGCTACCGGCTCAGTAGATGCCGTCTACAGCTCACACATGATAGAGCATCTTGATCGCCGGCAGGCGAGGGCGTTCCTGGTGGAGACCAGGAGAATCCTGCGTCCAGGCGGCATAGTGCGCCTTGCCGCCCCTGACCTCGCGCGGCAAGTGGAGGACTACTTGGCTACCTCCGATGCCGATGCGTTCATCGCCGGAACTCACATGAGTCAGGGGCGGCCTGGCGGGCTGATATCCCGTTTTAAGATGGCGCTGGTTGGCCCCCGGAATCATCTATGGATGTATGACGGCTCCTCGCTGGCCCGCTTGGTCCACGACACCGGCTTCGTCAATGCGCGTGTTATGCCAGCAGGGGTGACGGCGATAGCGGAGCCGGGGAGCCTAGATCTGGCGGAACGGGCGGAGCAGAGCGTCTACGTGGAAGCGAGGCGGTCAGAGGACGCCTGATCCTCACACACATCTGCCCATGCACTGCGCCCTGTGGTGGCGTCCGGAATCTGGGCAAATCGACAGGTGTGGTTCCGTCTTGGTCGTCTTGAAGGGGAAACCTACGCCTGTCGCCTCATTTACACCGAATCTTGGGCGCGGCCCTCTGTGTCGCGGCCCACCGGGCCACCGCGGACCGCATGGCCGGGCACAAGACGGCGGGTGGCTGCCCATAGCCTCGTCAGTGCGAGGAAGAAGGTGAGTGCAAAGCCGAGTGAACTGACGGCTGAGACGGCGGCCAGGGGATGGGCGGCCCTGGCGAGCAGCAGGGTGCCGGTGATCGTCACGATTGCGCCAGCCCCCTGCGCGATGCTCCCGAACCCAGGAAGCCCATGGGCGCGAAGGAGATCATCGGTCACCCGTGTCATGGCGGCGAAGATCCTGCCCAGCAGGAGGAGTTCTGCGGGGACTACCGCGGCGGAGTAACGCCTGCCATAGAGCAAGGGGATGCACCAGGGCAGGAGAGCCGCGAGCAGGGGTGCCGCCAAGGCCAGCAGACATGCCGCGCGTTTCAGGACCCGCGAGGTCGCCCCGGCTTTGGCCGGACCCGCTAGTGCGGCAACCGTGGGAAGTCCCACCATGCCGAACGATGCGATGAGAAAAGGTAGCGGGCTGGATGCTGTCGAGCTGACGGTGTAGAGCCCTACTGCGCTAGCTGGCACCAGCAACGCGAGTGTGAGTTGGTCGGAACTGTTGTTGAGCGTGAGTCCCGAATGGCTGGCGAGACTTCGCCGGCCGTAGGAGAGCATTGCGCGTCGCTCGCGTCGCGTCAGCGGGTCCTCCCACGGCGCCTTAGCCGCCTGGCGCAGCCAGGCGCAGGCGATAACCGCGCCGCACCATGCGGGGACCAGGTATGCGGCGACCGCGTCAGCTGGCGTCAGGCGCAATGACACGGCGCCCACAATCATCAAGACTGCGGGAGTAGCGCCAGAGATCACGCGTATGAGGTTGAACCGCCGGAAGTCAGCCATTCCCTGGGCGCAGGAGGCACCGTAGGCGACGAGTGTCATGGCTGCCGGCCATGTTGTGCTTTCGATCGTCAGCACGGGCGTGAGATGAAGCCGCACTCGCAGCCAGTACAGGAAGGCGGCGCTGACAGCTGTCATGGTGAGGACCTGGCGTATGGCGATGCGGCCGAGCCAGGTGACCAGCGCCGTTCGGCGATCCGGCCATCTGGCCAGGTGGTAAGAGCAGGACGACTGGAGGCCGTAGGTCCCGACGACGTGGATCAGTCCTGACCAGAGCATGACGACCGTAAGCTGACCCCGGCCTGCGGGGCCCAGTGCGCGGGCACTCACGACCCCGGACAGCAGGTAGCCACCCAGGATCACGAGATTTGCGGTGGTGGTTACGGCGGTGGGCCGCTGCAGTGATAGCGGGGCCCGCCGGGTCCGGGTTTGGAGGCGGGCCATCCGTCAAGCCCAATGCCGCGGGGCAGGCGCAGGGGCAGAGTCGCGTCCGGAAACCGCGGGCAATGCGGTAACCGCGCCCCCCCGGCCGGTGGACACCAGGGTGCTCATCCGCCCCCAGGCACCTCCCGCACACAGCCAGAACAGCGGCTGTATTAGCGGATCATCAAGTGCCTCGTGACCTTTTAGGAAAATAATCCCGAGGGCAAGAACCAGCACTACAAGCGAACAGCCAATGCCATCTAGTCGTCTGATAAAGCGGACTATAGGGGCGAGCACAGAAAAGAAGACTCCTGCGTAAAGGGCGGCTCCAACCAAGCCAAGCTCAAGCAGAGTCTTGCCGAGCCCGCCTTCGGCGGTTCTGAAAAACGTTCCATCAAGAAAGTATCCTGAGTACGTTCCATGGGTACTGGCAACGTCCAGTGATGTCGCGCCGAGGAGACTGATGCCCGCCGTCGACGTGCCCGTGCCCTGGCCTATCAGTGAACGCGGGGCGTCGGTCCCGAACAAGAGCCCCAGCCTATAGCCGAGAGGGCCTGTCGAAATCAGGAAGGACGGGGTCCGGCCAGCGCCGAGGAAGGATATGGTCACGATCAGCCCGGTGGCGACGAGGAGCAGCAGAACCCTGGAGCCGCCGCCCGGTCTCCTGTGCGCGGATGGGACGAGATTCCCGGCCTTGTGCAGAGAAGTCTGGCGGAGGATCAGCAGCGCGAGGGACCCAGCAAGAGCCACGTATATATCCGCGCGTCGCTCAGCGGCAACCAGTCCCCCGGCGATGAGTATGCCCGTTACTGCCAGGAAAACGCGTTTCAGCCTGAAAACGCGTTTCAGCCTGACGGTGGGGACGCTCGCCAGGGCAGTCCAGGCGAAGAAGGCGATCAGCAACTGCTCTGACGCTTGTTCGGCTGTCGCGAAGACAGACGGGGCGAGATAGATATTTCCCTCATTTGAGGTGTGAATCGCGACAGTAGGTGTGATTGGCTGAAGCAACGCAGGGGAGGACTGCTTCATCACAGCGCTGACGATAGCGCCAAGGCCGACCAAACCTCCTGCGATCACAGCTATCTGCAATGCGGTCACTGCGCGGTGATTGTCTGCCGCCAGATCGGCGCCGATATAGATCAGCGGCACGAAGAAGACATACGAAACAGAGCCAACGAGTGCCATTTCGAGTGGGACGTCATTGATGATTGTGTCACCGAGACAGAAGAGAGAGAGGAAGACCAGCAACAGGGGGAGGGATCGGGGAGCGATGCGGGCTCTGTTCCTAATTCTGGGAAGGAGGAAGATATATGCTATTCCCGTGAGTATGTATGTCGTGGTAAGGACGCCGCCAGAAAGCGATGCTGTCTTGCGGACGGCATCTACTGAGAGCGTGGCCAAGTAGAGGATGAGCACGAGGCGGGGCAGCAGCTTGCTCGAATGCCGAGAGCCTTGTGGCCCACCCTGCCGAGCCGCTATCGGAGATGAATCACCTGCGAAGCTGGCCGGGGGGGACGCGCTTACCAGATGCTCTGGAACGGGACGTGCTGATGGCCACGTAGACTTCAAATCTCCTCCGGTTCACGTCCCCGCCGGGATTGACCGGCGTGCGGGAAGACATCTAGCGGAGAGTTATTACCTGGTATTTTGGTGACTGTCAGCACCGCCTTCTCGAAACCTGCCACAGTGCGGTCAAGGCTGTGGTGAGCAGCATGTTGGCGCACCATGTCACGAGTTCGGGGATCAGCGACCCTCGCAAGGGCACGACTCAATGCCCCAGCGAGAGCTGGCACGTCACCGCACGCATATATCTCGCCCAAGCCGCAGACCAGATCGGGGGCGGCACCCACCTGGTCGGAGACGACGGGCAGCGCTCCGGCAGCCATCGCCTCATTGACGACCAGTCCCCATGTCTCGGCCTCGCTGGGAAGTACGAGAACATCGGCGGCATGGTAGTAGGACGGGATCTCCTCCTGATTGATGAACCCAGTGACAGCGCCTTGACCTGGTGCCAGGGAGGCCCTGACCTGGTCGGCTAGCGGACCGTCCCCCACGAAGAGGACGGTGACTTCGCAAGGCAAGAGCCTTATCGCCGCGGCGAGGTCTAGAGGTCGTTTGCGCCGGCACAATTTGCCGCAGAATATGACTACCTTCCTGGAGTCCGGGAGCCCCCAGCGTGCGAGAACCTCACGCCTGCCACACTCGGGTGCTCGGGCGAACCGCTCGTCATCCACTGAGTTGGGTGCGAAAGTAATATTGCGAGCCCCGTACCTCTGGCAGAATTGCTCGTTCAGCTGACCGACAGTAAGACAAGCGGCACTCCCGGAGACCACCGTGCGCACGACGGCGTTTCGCAGACTGCGGCGGATTCCCCCTGACCTGCCCTCAGCATGCGAAGCACAGCGGAGAATGTAAGGTATCCCCCGCGAGCGGCATATTGCTATTGTTAGCAGCATCCATGCGTTGTCGTAGCCCTGGGTGATGACCGCATCATGAGAGGAGATCCAGTGGCGGAGCTTCTGCAGCCGGCCCAGTTTCGTGCCTGGACTCGCGATATTGCTTATGAAATTGTGGGTGTAGCCGGATAGCAAATCGATATTCCAGGCGATGGGAACGCCAAATTCGGAGTCTACTTCCGGCCGGTGGCCGAGATCAGAAAGGTAGAGGACGTCGAGGTCCATGACGCCCCGGCTGGCGAGGCGCTGGTATAGGGGGACATAGTACTGGATTGGATGCAGGGCGAGAATGCCAATTCTGGGGAGCATTGGCTGTATTCCGTGCTGCCGTGAGGATGGAGGTGAAAAGGTATTCGGTGCCGCATTCACCTTCCCGTCCGGCGTCATGAGGGCGAACCTAGCAGCCAGTCGAAATAGGCCACGGGATCGAACGGCCCAGGGTCCGGTGTCATATCCGTCGTGAGGGCGAGCTTGGCTGCCTGCCCCAACGAGGCCGCATCGCCGACCGCATAGCCACATAGCGCGGGACCAGCAATTTCCCTGTTCTGTGCGGTGTCACGGGCGATCACCGGATGCCCGCTGGCACGCGCCTCGGCCAGCGGATAGCCAAAGGACTCCAAGCCTGGGGGGAAATAGATGACCCGGTTGCGCCCCCACAATTGCCGGAGCTCATGGTGGTCAAGCCGCCCCACCAGATCCACTCTCGGATGATCTGCGACGTGCGTGGGCACCTCCGACCGGTTCGCCGTCACACGCAGCCGGGTCTCCGGGTCCCCGGACTCATCCAGTGCGTTGAGCAGCTCTATCAGGTGCCGGTCCATCTGCTTGTAGGAAGCGAAAACCACCGGACACAGGATGTTGGGCTCACGCGGCAGGCCCGGGATGGAGTCGGGGGAGACTGGATGCGGGCGTACCGCGACCCGGGCGTGCAGGCTCGGCATCACCCGCACGATGCGCTCCGCCATCGCGGTAGACGGGGCCACGAGGACATGCGAGCGGTGGCAGGCCAGCCGGACCAGAGGTGTCCTCTGGCGCAGATACGCGCGGAGCGATGGTTCCAGGGACGCCTCCTCGCGATCGGTGAGGAAGTTCAGGGCGTTGCCCAGCAGCGTCCATCGGTCGTCGCCGGCGGTGACGAAGCCGACGTTGTTGAGTGCCACGTGCCTGCCGTGCGCGCGCCCGGCAAGCTCGCGCCGGACGAGCCAGGCCGGGGTGAACCGGCGCCCCGTGCCCAGGACCCTCACGTCCGTCCGGCCGGCCCGGGCCAGGTAACGGTCCAGTTCCACCTTGAACCGGGCGGCGCCTCCGGTCACAGCACCGGCGGCGTCGACGACCACCGGGTATGTCATGCCTTCCCCCCAGCGTCCGCGTGCCACGAGTAAGTGGGAGGGCCATAGGCCACCCTCCGGCAGGACGACTGCCGAAGGGTGACAGTGAGGCTGGCTGGCGGGTCAGTCATGGCCGTTGCTCCCATCTGCCGCAGCCTGGATCGTTGCCCGCATCGCGGCGAGCATGGTCTCGGTCGGCAATGCCGGCCCGCCGCAGACAGCGTGGTGAAAGGCTGCGGCGGCGGCCCCGTGCCCCTTGTCCTGGTGTCCCTTCCACAGAGTCCGGCCGTCCGCTTCGGCGCGGCGGAAGTCGTCGATGACCACCCGGTGTGAGCCGGCGTGCACCTCGACCCACTCCTTACCGGCTACAGGCACGGCGCTCCCGTAGCAGATCGCGGCGAGCGAACCGTCCGCGAATCGCAGCCCCACCACCACGTCCTCGCCCGGCAGTGCGCCTGGGCCGCCGCCACAGATCCCCGTGACGTCCTCGATAGCGGCGCCGACGAGTGCCTGCGCGGTGTCCACGAAATGGCACACCTCACCCAGCAGCCGTCCACCTTGGCGGCGGTCGCGGTACCAGTGCCGGCCCGGGACCTGCCCTGCAGCGACTCGGTAGACCACGAGCTTCGGCGGTGCTGCCTCGGCTAGCACCGCCAGTGCCGCCCGCACCGCAGGCGACCAGCGCCGATTGAAGCCGATCGCCAGCTCACGTCCCGACGCCCGCCAGGCCTTCTCGATTGCATCGAGTCCGGCGCTGGTCAGTGCGAGCGGCTTCTCGCACCACACGTGCTGCCCGGCGGCTAGCGCTCGCGTTACCAGATCTTCGTGGCTGTCGTGGGGTGTGGCCACAACCAGGACCTCGACGCCCGGGTCGCTGATGACCGCCTCCGGGCCACCGGCAGCCTTCTCGAAGCCGTGCCGCTCTGCCACCCGGCGCGCTGACAGGCCGCTGGCCGACGTAACAGCCACGAACCGGTCGAAGCCCGCAGACCGGAAGGCAGGCAGCAAAATCGCGGTGGAGAAGGCGCCGGCACCGACCCAGCCGACCCCTGGTGACGCGCTGGCCGCCGGGGACGATCGCAGCCGGATGGAATCCTCCGTGGTGGATGCCGCTGCGTAGCTCAGCCGGACCGCCAAGCAGGATCCTGCTTGCTCCTCGATGACCCGGTAGGCTGCCACCGCCTCGCTGATGTCGAAAGAGTGCGTGACCAGATCAGCGACCTGGAGCCGGTCGGCGGCAAGCAGGTCGAGCACAGCTTCCAGGTTGCGCCCCTCGGTCCAGCGAACCTGGCCCGGCGGGTAGTCCACCCCCCACCCCTCGTAGGGGAGTTCGTACCGGCCGGGCCCGTAGGAGCGCGCGAAGCGCAGCGAGATCTCGCGCTCATAAAAAGGAGTGCGGTGCAGGTCCAAGCCAGTGTCACCGACGACCACGACGTTGGCCCGGTCCCGGCACAGTGCCGGTGCCCGCAGCATCGGCCAGGACGACCGGGTCGCCGCGCACACGAGCACCGCGTCCGCTCCGCGCCCGCGTGACCAGGTGAGCAGGCGATCAGTTGTCTCCTCCCCGCACTCGTCCAGCGCGAGCACGCCGGAGGCAGAGGCTGCCTGACGAGGAAGAGTGGCTGGGTCGATACCTGCCACGTCGCAACCGGCGGCCATGGCCAGCCGGGCGGCGAGTTGGCCGATGAGCCCGAGGCCGACTACCACCACCTTGCCACCGGGGCCGGTCTCGGCCAGGCGCAGGGCATGCATGGCGATGGCGCCGACCGTTGCGAAGGCCGCGTCCTGGGCTGGTACCCCCACGGGAACGGGGGTGCAAAGCAGGCCAGGTACTGCCTGGTAATCCGCGTGATTGGCCTTGCCCGCTCCGCCAGTCGCCACTAGCTGGCCCACTCGCACGCTGGTGACCACTGCCCCGGCCTCGACCACGACGCCAGCGGCCGAGTAACCCAGCGGCACGTCCTCGGCGAGGCGGTTACGGACCATCTGGACTGTCGTGGCCAGCCCCTCGGTCCGCGCCTTGTGCACCACCTGCCGCACCAGGTCCGGACGGGTCCGTGCCTTAGCCAGCAGGCTTGACCGGGCCAGTTCGGTCACCGCCCGTTCGGTACCAGGCGATATAACCGACGCCACGGTGCGGACGAGCACTTCGGTGGGCCCGGCGACCGGGCGGGGCACCTCGAGCACCTCGACCGGTCCGCCTGCGGCCGGCTGCACGATCTGTTTCATGCTGGCAGCCCCCTGCCGGATGTCGAAGAGGAACGGCTGGCGCGGCGCCACCAGGTGGTAAGCCGGACCGGGAGTGCGGTGTTCATCAGGCAGGCCAGCATCGGGGCTGGTGTGGTGCGGCCAAACCCGATGGCGACCGGCTGGGATTCCACGGCAAGCGCCGCCTGTGCGGTGCTGTCGACAGTCACCTCGAACATGCCGGCCGGCGCCGTGACCAGGGCTGTGGCATCGATCAGCCGTACGGCGGAGGCAGGGGCGAGGTGCCACCGCACCGCGACCGTATGCAGGCCGCGCCCACTGACCACGTCCTCCACCCGCAGCCCTGTCCGGGTCAGCAACCAGCGGCGGTGGTGTACTGGGCTGCCGCGAAGCCGCCGGAACCCGTCGTGCGTGGCGGCCAGCGTGATGCCGTCGGCGTCGGCGTGGGCCGTCACGTTGTGGACCCGTGCCCGCGTGGCGGCCCGGAATGCCCCCCACACTTCGGTGGAACTGGCCCCGTCCACCTCGACGGTGTTGTGCGCGGCGGTGGATCGTTCGTAGTCGCGGACCGCACCGGGCGCGTATGTTGATGTGCCAGTGTCTACGAGCAGCGGCGCCCCGTCGACATGAACCAGGCAGGCAAGAGTGTCCGCATGCGCGTGCGCGGGTAGTTCGTCCGGGCACGGTGGGCCGACATCGGCGAGCAGGTGCCAGCTGCCTGCGGTCGCCGCCACCAGGCCGGTGTCGGGCAGAGCCTGCAGCGGCGCGAACGGTGTGGGCTGGGGTTCCAGCAAGGCCAGCATCGCTGGCTCCACGGGGTAGCCGTCGTTCAGCATCGGCACCTGTCCGGCGGGGGCGAGCACGACGCCTAGCCAGCGCCGCATGCGGGCGATAGCCGCGGTGAGCGCGGGCATAGCTTCGTGACGGGCTGCCCGGAGCAGGTCTGCTATATCCGCCAGATCCGCGAGCACCTGGCAGTGGTAGGCGGGCGCTCGCTCGTAATGGCCGCCATCGGGCAGCACCTGGACTGCCAGCTGGCTGGTCAGCTGACCGAGGGCCTGGGTCAGTAGCCGGCGGTCGGAGAAGAACACGGCCAGCCCGACGAGGGCTTTGATGCCTTTCAGGAGGTGGTTCCCGCCTACGTCGGATTCCAGATGCCGCCGCAAGAACCCCACATGGGCGGCGAGTTCGGTGACGAAGCCGGTCTCGATGTCACTGCCAGCCACGAGGCCGTCGTGCAGCCCGCACCACGACCAGGCGCGCGCCGCGGCCGGGTAAGGGAGCCACGCGTCGCTACCGCCAAAGATGGTCGCCGTCCGCCAGGACCGCCACAGTCGTGCGAACGCGGCCCGGGCCGACACCGGATCCGGGTCCGCCGCCAGCCCCCAGGCCCAATCCCAGTAGTGCAGGTGGTGACGCCACAGGGCTGGCGCGCCGGTCTGCCGCCAGTCCGGTGGGTCGCCGAGTTCTCTCGGCATCCCGAGCAGGACCAGTCTGCCCGCGGACAGGTCGGCCAGCCGCGGCCAGCGCTCAGGAGCCTGCGCGTCGAGCGGAGCGAAGCCGGGTGGCCAGCCCACCGCGGTCGCCGGGTCCGGGCCGCCCAGCAGGCGGCGTCCCGCATTTGGCCAGCGGCGCAGCGCGGCGGCCTGCGTACGCAGCCTGATCCGGTGCCCCACCTGGCTGGGCTGCAGGTGGGCGGCGGTCCGGACCAGCAGACCGAGGTCACTCCCGCTCACGAGGCCAGTCCCAGCATGCGGGCCTCAGCGCGGATTCCGTCGTCGAAGGAGCGCGGGGCATAATCGAGGTCGCGGACCGCCGCGTCGATGGCGAACGCCTTGTCCTCGGCCAGACGCTGGAACTGCTCCGCCCGGAGCCGAGGACACTGGCTGAGCCGTTCATATCCACGGGCGAGGACGACAACAGGCGCCAGTGGCACCGGTACGAAACGGGTGCGGCTGGCGGTGGCGCGGGCCGCGGCGCGCAGGAGTTCCGCGAAGGTCAGCGGCTCCGGTCCCGCCACGTCGTAGCTGGCGCCAGCAGTTGCGGGCCGCTCCACGGAGGTCAGAACCGCGCCGGCGGCGTCGGCCACGTGAACGGGCTGCTGCAGATGATGACCACCCCCGGGCACGGGCAGCAGCGGCGTGCGGGGCAGCACCAGCAGTAGCCGGGAGAGGTTCCGGTCTCCCGGGGCGCCGTAGATCATCGTCGGCCGCAGGATCGTCCAGGCCAGCCCGGAAGAGCGAATGTGCTGCTCCGCCGTGAGCCGTACGGGCTTGCTGGGCGCGGGCAGCGTGGTCATCACCGCCGTGGTGGAGACGAAGACGCCGCGCGGGATGCCCGCCTCCTCGGCAGCCGCGACGATGGCAGGCCCATGCCCGAAGCCGAGCGAGGCGAGGTTGACCAGCGCGTCGCAGCCAGCCTCAGCGAACGCTTCGTCCAGTTGACGGCCGTCATCGAGGTCGCCCATGATCGGCTGTGCGCCGCGCGATGCCACCAGCCGGGCTGCGCTGGCGCTGCGGGCGAGCGCCAGCGTCTCGTGCCCCCGCCGGGCTGCTTCGGCCAGCACGTACCCGCCCAGGAAGCCGCTGCCGCCGGTGACCAGCAACCTCATCTCCGGCCCCCCGGTGAGTCGAGGATCTTGCGGTACTCCCGTGCGAGCGGCACGCGGTCGAAGTACTGCTCGACGTAGCCGCGGCCCTGGCGCCCCATCATCAGGCGCCGCTCCGGGTCAGCCGCTAGCAGGCGGATCGCGTCGGCCAGCGCGGCGCTGTCCTCAGGCGGCACGACTACACCGCCTGCCCCCCGCAGGATCTGCGCGGCCTCGCCCTTGACCGCACCGATGACGGCCCGGCCGGCGGCGAGGTACTCGAACATCTTCGACGGGATGAAGGTTGAAAAGAGCGGCAGGTCCCGCAGGATGACCAGGCAGATGTCTGCGGCTGCGAGCAAATGCGGCACATCGTGGGCGGGCACCCCAGGCAGGAAGGTGACGTTCCGCAGCGCCAGTTCGCGTGCCCGCCGGCGCAGCCGGGGCTTGTCCGCGCCCTCACCGACGAAGGCGAGATGCACAGCCTCACCCGCCAGGCGCGCCGCGGAATCGGCGATGAATGGCAGACCCTGACAGATACCGTGGGTGCCCGCGTACAGTACCAGGCAGTCACTGCCCCTAGCGCCCAGGCGCTCCCGCACCAGGGGGCTGGCCGCCATCCCGGGAACGAACTGGTCGAGCCTGACCCCGTTGTGGATCGTGTGAACCTTGTCGGCTGGCACGCCCCGGCCGATCAGATTGGCCCGGAAACCCTCGCTCACCACCACGACCGCGTCCGCGGCCGCGTACGCGGCGAGTTCGAGCCGTTCCAGCACGCCGATCAGCCAGCGATTGGTCAGCACCCCTAGCTGGGCGAAGACACCAGGCCACAGATCCCGCACCTCGACGATGAACCGGGCCCGCTTGAGCCGGGCAAGCAGCCAGGCAGCACCGATGGAGAAGAACGTGGGCGAGGAGACCACGACCGTATCGGCCGGGCCAGCGCAGCGCGCACCAAGCAGCACGCTGGAGAGCATGAAGCTGACATGCCCGATGGTCCGGCGGGCCACCCCCTCGTTGGGCGTGGTGTAGAGCCACGTGCGGACAACCCGGTATCCGTCCGCGCGCTCCATGCGCCGGATCGCGCGGCGGTAGGCCGGCGGTTTCACGCCGGTCGGGTGGTTCGGCATGCCGGTGAGGACCGTGACCGTGTCCCCGTCGGCGGCCCAGGTCTCGGACAGGGCGGACAGGCGGGCCTGGGGCGCCCCGATCTCAGGCGGGAAATAGTGGGTGACGATCAGGATGCGCATCCTAAGCTGATCTCCGGCTGGGTAATGGTGTGCCCGAGCAGCGCGGGTGAGCGCAGATAGAGCGCGAGTACGCTGACCGCGGCGGCGTCGGCAAGGGCGCGCAGCGCGGGGTCGCCGGTGAGGCTGGCCGCCCCGAGCAGGCAGAGCAGGAGTGTTGTGGCGCTGGTCACCACCGTCACCCGCTGGTGCGACCAACCTGCTCCGGCCCAGTGCTGATAGACATGTGCGTGATGGTTGCACCAGCTCTGGCCGGCCAGGATGCGCCGTAGCAGCGTCCATGAGGTGTCGGCGAGATAGAGCGCGAGCGGGGCCAGCGCGGCCTCATCCGGGACTCCCCTGGATGCGGCGATCATCGCCAGCACAGCCAGCGCCGCGCCCAGCACGTAACTGCCGACATCCCCGAGGAAGACACGCGCCCGGAAGGCGTTCCACGGCAGGAAGGCGAGCGCGCCGGTGGCGAGCGCCGCACCAGCCGCGATGAGGAACGTGTCCGGGCGCCATACCCCGAGCAAGGCGTACGCCGCACCGCCGATCAGGGCATGGACTGCCGAAATGCCGTTCACGCCATCCATGAAGTTGAACGCGTTCACGAATCCGGTGAGCCCCACCGCCGCGATGACCGCGAGCACGGCCAAGGGCACGGCCGTCATCCTCAGCGGGCTGAGGATCAGGCCAGCGATGGTGATGGCGACCAAGCTCTGCAGGGCCAGGCGCCGGGGGATGGAGAGCCCGCGCAGATCCTCGGTGAAGCCGATTGCGGCGAAACCCGCGACTGCGACTGCGAACACGACAGCGAGCGCGTTGTGGATGATCGCTGCTGCCGCCAGCAGCCCAACGGCGATCGGGGCGCCGCCCCCCCTCGGCGTTGGAGTGGTGTGTGATGACCGCGGTCCAGGCATCCTGAAGGGAATCGCCGGGCTTGCCGTCCCACCACTCGTTGATGAGATAGGCTTGGAACGGCGCTTGGAAGAACCTGTAGTATTGCGATACGTAATGCGACCGTCCCGGCTCGTCGCGCCGCTCGGTTGTAGTAAGGGCATGAACCGCAATGGCCGCGCGCTGAGATATCGTATTCTTCGCCACGTCGTAGTTCGGATCCGCCCGCATGCGCTTCACGCCGCCGCTCAGCATGACAAAGTAGAAGACAACCGCGATGGCGCAGACGATCGCGGCGGTCCGGCGGTGTCCCGCGAAGAACAGGCCGCCGATCACCTCGCCCGAGCGCGAGCGCACCGCCTCTGAGATCGGCGAGCTCATCATGCGGCACCTCCAGGGCCTCGACACCGTCGCCTACATCCGCTTCGCCAGTGTCTACCGCGACTTCAAGGACGTCCGCGAATTCAAGGAAGAGCTCGAAGGCCTGCTCGACACCCACCGCGGCACCAAGAGCAAGAAATAATCAATCCATTCATCCGCAATCTTTCAAGGGGAACTTTTCATGGAGCAATCTCATCCGCACAAAATCACCCTCATCCCCGGCGACGGCATCGGACCAGAGCTGGCGGAGGCCACCCGCCGCGTGCTCGATGCGTCGGGGGTCGCGTTCGAGTGGGAGGTCGTCGACGCCGGCCAGGCGGTGATGGGCACGTACGGGACCCCGCTCCCGGACCACGTGCTGGACTCGATCCGCCGCAACCGGATCGGTCTCAAGGGTCCGATCACCACCCCCGTCGGTGAAGGATTCCGATCGGTGAACGTCACCCTTCGGCAATCCCTCGACCTCTACGCGAATCTCCGCCCGGCACGTTCGATCCCGGGCCTGGAGACCCGCTACCGCGACGTCGATCTGGTGATCGTGCGCGAGAACACCGAGGACCTCTACGCGGGGATCGAGCACCGGGTCGGCCGCGACGCCGCCGAGAGCATCAAGATCATCACCCGTGCGGCCTCCGAGCGGATCGCCCGCTTCGCCTTCGAATATGCCGTCGCCAACGGCCGCCGCAAGGTCACGGCGGTCCACAAGGCGAACATCATGAAGCTCTCCGACGGGCTCTTCCTCGAGAGTGCCCGGACCATCGCCGCCGAGTACGAGGGCCAGATCGAGTTCGAGGACCGCATCGTCGACAACATGTGCAT
>OFHK01000019.1_pt1 | contig 55482 bp, 59 predicted proteins | sample 1521951 | NCBI WGS metagenome assembly OFHK01 (sample SAMEA2468436, study PRJEB22500) | soil metagenome | biome: Glassland; feature: Farmland; material: Clay | place: Australia | collected 2013-01-31 | depth 0.55 m
GGGCGGCCGAATCCGCGGGACGCTCCCCGCCGAGGAATCACACCTTGCTCCGCACGATCGAGGCGAGGATCGATGAGAAGCCCGCGATGCTCACGAGGGCCTCCGCGGTGTGCGCGGCGAAGAGGTCCCATCCCGCGAACTCGTAGAGGACTCCCTCTGCGACGGCCCCGAAAGCGATGAGGCCGAAGCCCGCCGCGAGGAGGAGGTACGACCAACGGTCGCGGCCCGAGGCGAGGGCGAGGCGAAGGCACCAGAGGCCCGCTAGGCCTCCCGCCACGACGATGCCCAGCCGGACCGCCACGAGGGCCTCGTGGATCGTCAGGACCCCTCCTGGGCGCGCCGGAGGGACCAGCGCCATCGCAGGTTCATCCAGGCGGCGAGGGTCGCGAGGACCGCGAGGTGAAGGACGCCGACCGCCTCGGACCAGGCCGCGGGCGCCAGGGCCTCGAGGAGCTCCGTGGCCATCCAGCCCGCGAGGAACAAGGAAAAGGCCGTGCCGAAGTCCACCACTCCCGCGGCCCGCTTCGCCGGGCCCCTCGCGGTCAGGGCGAGGAAGATCACGAGGGAGGCCCCGAGGCTGGCCAGCATGGCCGCCTCGAACACCGGGTCGAGGCTCATGGCCTCGACCCCCCGCGGAGGGACCAGTAGGCGAGCGCGAAGACGAGAATCAGGGCGGAGGAGATTGCCTCAAGGCCGACGACGGCATCCTCCGGGAAGGCGAACGCGTCGAGGGCGTGGAAGGCCCCGTGGACCAGGAAGGAGGCCGCGAGTATGACGACGAGTATCCGGAACGAGGTCCGGGGGCCGCGCAGGCGGACCGCGAAGTACAGCGGCGGGACGCTCGCGGCGAGGACGGCCACGGCGCTGGCCAGATCCAAGAGGTTCACGTGCGCGCCCCCCGGGGCCGGAGGAGGAACGCGATCGTCGCCAGCCCGGTGAACACGAACACGGACTCCACGAGGTGGACGGTCAGGAGGTCCCAGTTTAGGATCTCGAAGAGGAACCCCTCGAGGAACGAGCCTACCGCCACGAGACCGAAGGCCACCGCGAGGCCGAGCATGAGGCGGTCACCGCGCCGCCGGTACGCGAGGAAGGACCAGCCAGAGATCGTCAGGCCGAGGGCGAGGACGACGGTCTTCGCGGCCGCGAGGACGAGGTGCTCGAACGCCATCAAATCTCCTCCGTGAACGAGTGGAAGAGGCGGAAGGCCTTCTGGACGGCGTCCAGGTTCGGCGTGGCGTTCACGACGAGGTCGCCGGCGTGGAAGGTCACGGTCACCTCGCGGAACGTCGCTCGGTACATCTGGTATATCTTCCCGTCCGGCGTGAGGACGGTGCGGTCCACGACGAGGAGGCCGTCGCTCTCCAGCTCGTGCACGTGCCGGTACGCGGAGGAGCTCGCGATCCCCTCCTGGCGGACGAGGTCCATCACGGACAAGGTCCGGTACGCCGTCGCGGCGAGGATTCGGGCACTGGACTCGTCCGCCAAGGCTCTCAGCAGGGCCTGTTGAAGTCGCCGATCCTTTATGTGCATGGAGCCTCGCTCCCAACCCTGGGAGCCAGCTCCGGGAATCGTCCTGGCGATTAATAGCGCTGGGGCGCGTGAACACCCCTCCGAAGAAGGCCCAGGAGGGGCAAGGAGCGAACGACATGACAGGAGCGCTGGAAAGCGGGGAAAGGCCGTCGGCCCGGTTCACGTACGAGAGGCCCGGAGGAAGCAACGTCGCCGCAGCGGCGGCAAGGCCTTCCTCCGGTGTAGCTAGGACGTTGGCGATTGCGGTAATCGTGTCGGCCCTCATCGGAGCCGCCGCGGGCTTCGGGGGGGCGAGCCTCGTGAGCCCGAAGACGATCCACCACGCGGCGGAGAACCGCGTCTTCTGGGTCTTCACGGTCGTGCTGCCGTTCAACGACAGCGCTCCAGGCATGCCGCCCCACGACTACTTCGCCCCGGACCGGATCACGGTCTACCAGGGCGACAACGTGACGATCCACTTCTTCAACACGGAGGAGGAGCCGGAGGACCACACGTTCACGATCGGGGCGCCGTACAACATCAACAAGGTGCTGCCGTACAACGCGACGACGACGTTCGCGTTCACGGCGAGCACTCCGGGGATCTTCCCGTACGAGTGCCTCTACCACCAGCCCACGATGACGGGCTGGCTCGTGGTCCTCGACAACTAGGGCCGCGGGCGCAGAGGGGGCGCAAGCCCCCTCCTTCCCTTTCTGCGGCCATGCCGGGGGTCGATCGTCCCGCGAAGCGGATTCCCACGGGTTCGGCGACGTGTCCCGTGCTGGGCGTCGTCTGAGAGCTTGAGACGACAGCCGCGTGCACCTCTGGGTATGTACGCCGAAACCAAATCTGGCCCCTGCCCTGTCTGTGGTTCAAGACATGGCGATCGACCGCGACGGCACCCACACCGAGCTTCCATTCCCGCCCGCCCGGGAGGTCGGGGTCGACACGGTCCGCATCGGGATGGCGAGGCACCACATCCCCATCCTGGCCGAGGTCGACGTGACGGTGGCGCGGGCCGCGATCGCGAAGCGCAGGGCGGAGACGGGCGAGGGGCTGTCCTTCACGGGCTGGGTGATCAAGTGCCTCGCGCAGGCCGCGGGCGAGCACAAGCGCGTGCACGCATTGCGCCTCGGGCGGCACAGGATCGTCGAGTTCGACGACGCGGACGTGAACATCGTCGTCCAGCGGCGGCTCGAGGGGACGGAGCCGCCGGAGTACCTGCCCATGCCCTACGTGATACGCAAGGCGAATGAGAAGAGCGTGGAGGCAATCCACGCGGAGATCCGCGCCGCACAGGCGAGATCCCTGGCCCCGGGGGAACAGACGATCGACCTGGCGGAGAAGATGCCCTCCCCGCGGACAATCCGGCTCTTCGCCCGGATGCCCTTCTTCGTCCGGAAGGCGTTGTACTGGAACCGCCTGTTCCGCGACCCATTCCGCGTGAAGCGGACCATGGGAACGGTCAGCGTGACGTCCGTGGGGATGTTCGGGAAGGTCTCGGGCGGGAGCAGCTGGGCCATCCCGATCGGGTTCCACCCGCTGACCGTGGCCCTCGGGACGATCGCGCGGAAGCCCGCGGTGGTCGGGGACCGCGTGGAGGCCCGCGAGTTCCTCGGGATGACGGTCGTGTTCGACCGCGACGTGGTCGACGGCGCGCCCATGGCCATGTTCCTGCAACGGCTGCGGGAGCTAGTGGAAAGCGGGTACGGCCTCGTGTCCCCGTACTGACGAGACTGGACGCTACCCGGGAATCGCCTCGGCCCGGCACCGCACGTCTCGCGCGAGGGCCGCGACGATCCCCACGATGGTGAACCCCATGGCCACGGTCAATGTGACGAGGATCAACGGAGCAATCGCCGGGTGGTCTGCACCAAGATAGAGGCCCAGGATCGAGAGCCCAGGGAAGATGAAGACCCAGCCGATCACGCAGAGGACGAAGGAACCCGCCCAGGAGTTCGCGAGAGCCCGCAGGAGCCGGGGAGAACGCTGCTGCCACCACCGCAACGGCGCGTTGATCCGCGTCCCGGCGAGGCCCGTGAGAATCCCGGCCGGAAGGCCCGCGATGCCGCCGCCCACGAGAAACTGGACGAGGAGGAGACCGACCAACACCCATCCCCCGCGCTTCCTCGTGATGCCGAGGGCCGCCCACGTCACGACCAGGGCGCCCACGAGCATCGCGAGGACCCCGGTTGCGAACAGGTTCGGGACGAGGGAGAAGGCGGGCTCGCCGTTGAAGATTCGGAAGAAGCTCGATCCCGGCCAGGCGGGGAAGACGCCCGCGGGGGGAGCGACGTTGCCTTGGAGGACTTCGCCGACCCCGTGCTCGATGCCCGACACACCCAGGATGACGCCGATCGTCGAGACCACAATCCGGGTCGCGCCTCCCTTGACACCCCGGGTGGTGCCCCCGCTCGGTCCAGCCCTGTGCGCGAGGGCGGCTGCATCCGCGGCGGCCACGGCTCATCGCCCTCCCGAACCGACGGCGATGCCAGGGGATTGAAGGGCCCGTGCGATGTCATTCGCCCAGGCCTCGATGCTGTGCCAGTTCCGGAAGTCGCCCTCGGGCAGGATGGCGCGCGCGGCCGGAAGCTTCCGGAGCACCCGGTGCTTGAACGCCAGCTTCGCCGGATCGAGTGCCCCGAAGAAGATCCGATGCTCTCGCGCGTGCACGGCTTCGATGAGCGCGGGGATCTCCGTAGGCACCAACTCGGGGTCGTCGAGCGCCGAGTCCCCGGGAGCGAGTTGAAGGGGGCCGCTGCTGAAGAGCCAGACCGGACGGTCGGCGAGCACGGCCCGGTTCCGCTGCACGAAGTCGACGGCTTCCGGCATCCAGTGGCCCATGTACACGGCACTTCCGACCACGACCGCCCCGAAGCCCTCGAGGTCCGGGACGGGCCCAGCGCTCTGGGCCTCCGCCTCGAGTCCGCGATGGCCGAGTTTCTCCGCAATGAACTCCGCGATTTCTCGAGTAGAGCCGTACTTGCTTGCATGGACGATGACGATTCTCATGCGTCTTCACCCCCGCCAGTCCCTGCCCGTCCCCGCGGCGCATTCCCACGGATCTCCTGGCGTTGGAGGTCCAGTCGGAGGACGCCCTCCGATCCGACGACCTCCAGGACGACCCCATCCAGGAAGCTCGCGCTCGTCAGCCTGCCCAGCGTCCCCTCAATCAGGACGCCCTCCTGGTTTCCGTTGCTCAGGGACGCGCTCCTCAGGGCAGCCCTTGACTTCAGCTCGACCGTGAAGATCCGCCCCTTCTTCGCTCCGTCCGTTCGTGTCATGGTGATTCTCTCCGGGGGCGAGGACAGTCACGGGCGGCCGATAGTCCTTATTTGACAACGATGTTTACCCAGACACAGCGGTGTGTAACCTGCCGCAAGAGCGGCCCGTACGCCGGCGATCAACCTTGGCACCCCCCGAGAAGGTGGACAAGTTGTTCCTGGAACTGTCCAGCGAGAGCCGGCTCGACCTCCTCCGCGAATTGGAGGCCAAGGAGCTCCGGATGGGCGAGCTCGCCCGCCGTCTCCGCCTGACGGCCACGGAGGCCACGCGGCAGCTCAAGCGGATGACGGACGCGTTGCTGATCCGCCGGCTGCCCCAGGGCGCGTACACCGCGACGACCTACGGCCGGCTCGTCCTGCAGCTATCCCCGTCCCTCGAATTCGTCTCCCGACACCGGGAGTACTTCACGACCCGCGATCTCTCGCAACTCCCCCACCCCTTCCTGAATCGGATCGGTGAACTGTCTCAGGGGACGCTGCACATGGAGACCATGGAGACCATCGTGACCGGGGAGCAGTTGATGGGGCGCGTCAAGCGGTACTTCTGGGCCATGGTGCCCGGCCCCGGCAGCGAGCTCCTTGGCCCAACCGTCCATGAGCAAAGGCTCAGGGGCGTCGACTTCCGTTTCGCCGTCCCGGCTGAGCTCTTGCCGCTGAAGGCCCTGCCTCCCGGGGCCGAACCGGATTTTAAGCTCCGCGGCCTCCCCCAAATCCCCGCGATCCTCGCCGCGACGGATGCGGAAGGTTTCGTCTCCTTTCCTCCGATCGGTGGACGATGGGATTACGCCGGTTTCTACGGAAAGGATCCCACGTTCCTCCAATGGACCAGAGACCTGTTCCTCCACTTCTGGGAACAAGGGAAGCGGGCGCCCACTCTGTGATCATCAAGAGCGACCGACGCCCACACCCAGCGGCCGATTTCCCGCCTGGACGACTGTCTCCCAACAGTACTTGCACGAGGTACTTCCGCGAGTCTCCGCGAGGCCGTCTTGGGCGGGTCTCGCAGCAACGAGCGACGCGACGGCAAACTGCAGACCAATCGGGGCGCCGGCCGACGAGCCGACGATCGTGTAGAAGTTCTCCCAGCCGGCAGCCACGGTCAAGGTCGTCGATCTCCTAGGGCCGGGGCTTTCGCCGGTAGGCTTCCTCGCTGACCTTCTCCATCCAGTTCACGGCCTTGCCGTCCAGGGCCTCCTGGATGGCGAAGTGGGTCATCGAGGTGTCGGGCGTGGCGCCGTGCCAGTGCTTCTCGTCCGGCAGGCTCGAAACCACATCCCCGGGGTGGAGCTCCTGCACAGGACCTCCCCAGCTCTGCACGAGGCCGCGGCCCGCCGTCACGATGAGTGTCTGGCCCAGGGGATGCGTGTGCCAGGCCGTGCGGGCGCCCGGCTCGAACGTGACCCGCGCGCCCTGGGCACGCCCCGGTGCGCTGGCCTGGAACAGGGGCTCGATGCGCACCTTGCCGGTAAACCAATCGGCTGATCCTTCGGTGGGCGTTTGCGCGCCCGCCTTCTTGATCTCCATATCTCGCTCCCCGCCGTAACGAGGTCACCGATGGCGTTCGCGGGGCATGACCTTGACTGTCGCGGCGCGGGCGCGGTCCTCGATCATCGGCCCGAGGTACGGGCTCCCTTGGTACTTCGCCCGGTAGGCGTCGTCGATCCGGTCATTGATCGGCCCGTCGACGGGCTCGAAGCCGACCTCTTTCGTCATCCCGGCGGCGATGATCCGCCCTGCCCTCTGCCGCACGGCGGCCTGATACCAGCGGGACTTCTTCCCGTGGTAGGCGCGCACGTACAGGGCGTCGTCGACCGCGACGGACCAAATCCACGTCGGCGTGCCGTACGTCACGCCGTCCTCGCGGAACGGGGAGATGTGCAGGTCATCCGCCTCGGCAATCTGGCGTAGTTCGTCCTTCGGCCAGGGGGTCATGTGTGGTCCTCCGGAACTCACTGCCGCAGCAGCGGCTTAGTCGCCCGGCGCACTTCAATCGCGCATTGGGCGTCCGCCACCCGGTCAAGGAGCCGAGCCATGTCAAAGACCTTGTGGGGGTCAGTCTTTGCGCCACGCAATAGGTCGATTAGTCGCCACAGGAAGTGGCACACCGGGACCGGAGTTCGATGGAGATTGAAGCGGTGCAGAAGACCTCCTGACCGTTGAACCCCACAGCACCGGGATGCATGTTGACGGTCTCCTGGAACTTCCGGATCGCGTCGTTGTACTTGTTCAGGGCGCTGGCGAAATCGCCTCGGAGGAGGTAGTCGTTCGCCTGGTCGAAGATCGACACCGCGTCCAGGCCATCGAATCGTCTCTCTGCGATGGCCTACGATGCGAGATCCGACCGAACGGTCCTGTTCGGTGGCTCGTGGCCGTGGGGATCGCGGGCGCCGTAGCCGCGGTCTACGTAGTCATGCGCCGGCGGAGGAAGCCTGCCGGGGAGATGCGCACGCCGCCACAGTCCAATTCCTGAAATCTGTCTGACCCAGAGACGGCGTGCAGTCGATGCACCACGCAGATGATTCGGACACAGCCTAACGGGTCCTTCGCATCGCCCGCGCGAGGATGCGGAAACCGCGTGGGTTCGATTCCCTGGATGGGAACTGAGCTCATCTTGCCGCCTTCCTCCAGAACTGGGTGCACGATTCGAGCGCTCTCGCTCACCCTCGAAGGAAAAACGAAAAGGAACGGAGGGCGTGCCTCCGGCCTATAGGCCGAAGAGCGCACCCAGGCCCGCAGCGGCCTCTTCCTCCGAGACCTTCTCCTCTTCCTTCTTCTCTTCCTTCTTCTCGGGCTTCTTCTCGGCTGCGGGTGCGGCCGCGGGAGCGACGGGCATCGCGACGGCGGACTTCAGCGCCTCGTCGATGTTCACGCCCTCGAGCGCGGCGGTCAGGGCCTTCACGCGCGTCTCGTCGACCTTCACGCCGGCGGCGGTCAGGACCTTCTTCAGGTTCGCCTCGTTCACCGGCTGGCCGGCCGCGTGCAGGACCAGCGCCCCATATACGTATTCCATGGTGTGTCACCTCCTGGGTAGTTCGATTAGCCTGATTCCTTCGTGGATTCGTCCGCGGGGGCCGCGGGCACTGCGCTCGACAGGGCGAGCGCCTGGGCCTGGGCCTTCGCGAGGAGGAACTTGACCGAATCCTTCGTCGGGAACCCGCTCTCGATCGACAGGCTCAGCGCGTGCTGTGCTGCCTTCGCGAGCAGGAGCGGGACCGTCTCCTTGGCCGGATAGCCGATCTCCAGGGCGAGGGCCAGCGCCTCCCGTCCCGCCTGGGAAATCTGCCCGCGCACGACGACGTCGTCCACGGCGAGCGCGTCCCGGTGGTAGACCATGCCGTCCTCGTAGGCGCCCTTGAGGTCCAATCCGACGATGAGCGGGAAGATCTCGAGGCGGGCGAGGACCTGGGCGGCCTCGCGCGGGATCTTGTCCCCCGCCTTGCACACGAGCTTGTCCTTCTTGATGACGACCTTGCCCTTCTCGATCGCGGCGGGCAGGCCGGCCTTCTGGAGCTCGCCGACGACGGGTCCGGGCTTGAAGGGCGTCTCGCCCTCCCGCACCCAGATGTCCATGGGGGCGATCTCGCCGCCCCGCGCCGGGGCGGGCGTCTTCGTCTTCTCGAGCTCCTTGAACAGCTTGAACGGATTCACGTCGGCCGTGATCACGGCGGTCTGGCCGTCGATGTCCGCGGCCAAGGCCTCGAGGCCCTTGCGCTTGGTCGCGGCCTCCTTGAGCGCGAGGCGGATCAGGTTGTTCTTCGCGACCAGGATGGACGCGCGCCCGGCCAGGTTCTTCCGGATCCCCTGGAACTGGGGCGCCGGGATGCCGTGGATGTTCGCCAGGCCGACGACCTTGGACTTCTCGAAGCGGGAGACGAGGTCCTTCACGATGGCTTGCTTGTAGGGAGCGACGTGCGCCATGGCGTCCACCTCACAGGTACCTCACGGCCGGGCCCATGGTCGTCTTCACGTACGCCGAGGCGATGTTGTCGCGTCCGCGTTCGAGCTTGCCCATCACGCGGCGCACGAGGGCATCCAGGTTCTCCGCGAGGTCCTCGGGCGGCATGTCCCGCGTCCCGATGGCCGCGTGGAACGTCCTCCGGTCTTTGGACCGCACCCGGACCGTGTTCCGCATGTTCTTGATCATGTTCGACGGGTCGGCGGTGGGCGGCACGGGCCGGGGCATCTTGCCCCGCGGGCCCAGGACGATGCCGAGCCGCTTGCCGATCACGGGCATGAGCGGGGCCTCGGCGACGAAGAAGTCGAAATTCCGGGCAAGGATGTGCGCCTTCCGCTTGTTCCCGGCGTACTCCTCGATCTCCTGGGGCTGGATGACTAGGTCCGCGACAGGGCGGACCTTCATCGCGAGCTCGCCGGAGGCGAAGACGCAGATCTTGACCTGCTTCCCGCGCCCCTTGGGCAGGAGGACCTCCTCGTCGATCCGGTTCTTGGGGACGGACAGGTCGACCTCACGGAGGTTCAACGCGACCTCGACGGTCTCCTTGAAGGTCCGAGGCTTGGCCACCTCGAGGGCCTTCTTCACCGTGTCGATGGAGTGCTTTTCCGCCAAGGATGTCGCCTCCTGCAGTGCAGCCGACGCCGGAGCGTCTCCTGCAGAGGGAAGCCGACGAAAGAGCCCACCCTTATTAAGGTTTTGCGGGGCGACACCGCTCGGTCGAGTTGACCTGGGTGCGTGGCGAGCCGGAACAGTCTATGCACAATCCTCTTGAGACGGGAGCACGGACCGCATCCCGGGCGGAAGGATGGCATTGCTGACGATCCTGAACGCCATCCTGGTGGGCGTCGTCGCGACGGTCGCGATGGACCTGGTCGCCGCGGCCGGGGTGGCCCTGCATGTCTTCCGCATTCCCCTGTACGGCCGGTGGTTCCTCTACGGCCTCAAGGGGACGTTCCGCCACGCGGACATCGACCGCGCGCCCCCGCTGAAGGGCGAGAACGCCCTCATGCTGCCCCTGCACTACCTCGCGGGCGCCCTCCTTGCGGCGGTCTATCTGGTACTCCTCGACGCGTTCTCCGCGGGCGCCGGGAGCGTTCTCCTCGCCGCGGCCTTCGGGCTCGCCTCGAGCGTGATCCCCCTGTTCCTCATGCTCCCCTCCATGGGCTACGGGCTGCCGGGCCTCCGCCATGGGCGCGACACGTTCTGGCTGCGCCAGATCCTCCTGATGCACCTCGCCTATGGCGTGGGGATTGGGCTCGGCGTCCTCCTGTTCGTCCCCTCGTGACGCTGAGGTCCACCCCCGTCTCCCCACCGCTCCGACCCGACCCTACCGCAGGGACAGAATATACGGAACCGAAATATATGGGTCCGTATTATTTGGGTCCGAATGAAAGCCGCAGCGCGGACCGAAACCCCGCAAGCAACCACCGCACGCCACCACCCGGCGTCCCCGGACCCCATGGGGGAGACGTTCGACCTGATTGCCGCGATCGCGAAGAAGGCCGAGCGGCTCGTGACGCGGACCGTGGCCGAGGCGGGCCTCACGCCGGCCCAGTACCTGGTCCTCGCAAACCTCCCCGACAAGGGCGGTCGGCCCCTCGGAGAGCTGGCAGACGTCCTCCGCTGCTCCCCGTCCACGGTCACCGGGGTCGTGGACACCATGGAGAAGAAGGAGCTCGTCGCGCGGGCGCCCAACCCGGAAGACCGGCGGAGCCACCTCCTGGTGCTCACGCCCACGGGGCGGACGCTCCGCAAATCCAGCCCGGGGCTCGAGGACTTCTACGAAGGGTGCACGATGGGGATGAGCAAGGCGGAGTTCGAGCGCCTGCGGGACATGCTGCTGCGGCTCAACGCGTGCCTGGGCGCGGCGGGAGTGGAGTGAGGATCCGAGTCCACGAGGTGTGATCGTAGGAAGGACAGAGGTGAGGAGAACATGGCAGACGTCGGAGCTAGGGAGCATGGAGAAGTCGAACGAAAGCGGCTGAGCGGACGCCTAGAGGATGTAGGGTGGGCGCTCCTCTTCCTGATGAGCGGGGCCATCCTGGCAGTGCCGAGCATCCCGAACCCGTGGGCCGCCTGGTTCATCGGGGTCGGGGCCATCCTGCTGGGTGTGAACCTCGTGCGGTACGCGTCCGGATTGCGGGTCCACGTGTTGACGTCCGGATGCGGGGCCATCGCCGCGGCCGCGGGCGTCGGCGCCTATTTCGGGATCGACGTCCCGATTCTGGCGCTGGTCCTCGTCCTGATCGGGGTGGTCATCCTGGCCGAGCCGCTGGTCCAGCGGAACGCCCAGAGCGCCTGAGCGCCCAATGCCGCCCGTCTTCGGGCGGGCGGCACCTTGACGAGGACGAAGACCCCGCCATCACGCTCGGAGGACCTTCTCGAAGCACGTGTCGATGCCCGGGAAGGCGTTCATGTCTCCGGCCCACGACGCCAGGGTGGAGCGGTATCGGTCCTCGAACTCCTGGAGCGCGTCCAGGACGCGGTACTGGACGCTCTCCGAGTCGCCCTCCCGGACCACGGCGGCCGCGATCACCTCGGTCCCGCGGACGAAGAAGATCGTGTAGTCCCCGAAGCGCATCTGGTCCAGGGCGCCCTCCTTCGAGGCGAGGGTCTGCTTCACGAAGTCCTGGACCCCGACGAGCATCCCGCCGAGGATATCGCGGTCGAGGTCCGTCCGGAGGGCGTCCGAATAGTGTCGGATGAGGAGCCCGCTCTTGTGGAGGACGAACAGCTCGGCGATGTTCGCGCGCCCGCCGAAGGCGATGCCCAGGGCCTCGGCAGCCGCCCGGGCAGCCCGCTTCATCTCGAGCTTGAGGACGCCGAGGTTCGTCGACTTGTCCACGAGGACCAGGAGGCTCACGTCCCCTTCCGACAGGGTGGTCACCGCCACGTTGGCCAGAGGTCCCTCCATGAGGATGAAGTCGGGGTTGGGGAGGCTCAGGTTCTCGAAGACGCTGCCCGCCGATTGCGCGATCAGCGTGCTCATGGCGGAGAGGACCGCGGGGCTCATGCCCCCCCGGATGTCCACGGCCACGGCGAGCCCGTTCGTGTCCGCGATGACGGAACCGCGGACGCCGCGGGCCCGGCGGCGCAGCTGGGCCAGGATCTGCTCGAGCTGGGTCTCGATCCCCTGCTCATCCGGGATCGTGACCGTCTCCATGCCGTCCACGACCTCATCGCGCGGCATGCGGGTCTCCTTCCGCCGTCTCCTCGGACGGGGACGCCGCGGGCGCGTTCCCGGCGGCCGGGCGCGCAGCGGCCTTCCGCAGCGAGGGAATCCGCGACCGTCGCGGCCGGATGATGAGGAACAGCTCGAGGCTCCCGTAGACGATGGCCCCGAGGAAGAGGAAGATGACGACGCTGAACACGAGGGCCGCCGAGGGAAGGCCCGCGACGGTCAGGATGGAAGCCGCCGCGATGAGCAGGAAGCCGAAGGTGAATGCCCCGAGGAACCTCCTGACCCGGTCGGCCATGATGAACATGCGTGCCCGCCGGACGTCCTTGTTCATCCGGGCGAAGGCCAGATAGGTCAGGAGCAGGAGGGCGCCTGCCGCGGCCAAGCTTCCCTCGAACGCGATTTCGAAGGCCAGGACGAACAGATCCATCGCATGCGCTCTCCGTACTGCACGGCCTATGCGGCTGATGGTAATAAAAAGGTAATGGCCCAATTCTCAGGAAATTAGGTCAACCTAATACGTCGAGGACCGCGGACGGTCTCCCGCGGCGTTGCGGTGTCCGTCACGGCAGCATCTTCTCGCGGCGGATCAGCTTGGGCGTCAGGGCCAGCAGCGTCAGCGAGACGACCGCCACGATCCCCGAGATGACCAGCTCGAAGACAATCGCGAGGGAGCCGGCGGCCAGGGGCGCCATGAGGGCGCCGACCAGGATGAACGCGCCGATCGCGATGCCCAGGGGCTGGTTCATCCCCATGGGCTGCCGCTGGAGCGCGCTGAAGGCGGACATGAGGACGGTCACGAGGCCGACCACGGCCGCGCCGAGGGCGAGGGAGCAGACCACCAGGGTCGCCGCCAGCTCAACGCCGCGGCCGAGAAGGAGCGCGACGACGCCGGAGGCCACGCCGCCCACGACCAGCGGCGGCAAGCCGAGGAACAGGGACGCGGCCAGGTACGCGCGGAACACGTCCCGCTGGTCGAACCCCATGGACAGGAGATACTCCAGGGTGCCGTTGTCCTTGTCGTGCACGAAGAGCAGGGACACGGGGGTGGCCGCGATGAGGCCGCCGATGCTCACGATGGGCACCGGGATCAGGGAGATGTACGCGGTGACGTCCACGGGAGACCCCCCCGGGTTCAGGTTGCCGGGAACCAAACTGCCCACGGCGGAGAGGACGACGCCGAGCGCGGCCAGGAAGAACGACATGACCACGTACAGGATGCCCAGGCGCATGCCGCGCTTCGCAATCATCGCGTTGAAGGACATCAGGATCCCTCCGTGAACAGGGATTCGAGGGGGTTGTCCAGCTCCTTGACCTCCGTGACGACGACGCCCGCGTTCACGAGCGTCTTGACAATCTCGCCCACCTCGTCGGGCGACTTCACGGTCATCACGTAGTAGCCGTTCTCGAGCTTCGCGTCCAGGACCTTCGAGACATCCCCCCGCGCCTTGATCCCGACGCGGTACTGGGCCGTGCGCAGGTTCTCGATGCGGTCGAAGAACCGGAGCATCCCTCCCTTGATCAGCACGAGGTACGTCCCGATCTCCTTGGCCTCGAACAGGTTGTGCGAGGAGTAGAGGACGATCTTGCGCTTGCTGAACTCGAGGAGCAGGTCGCGCACTTCCTTGGCCATGGCGGGGTCCAGGTTGCTCGTCGGCTCGTCCAGGAGGTACAGGTCGCGCTCGTTCAGGAGGGTCTTCGCGATGGAGACGCGCTTCTTCTGGCCCTGGCTGAGGCGCGTCACCTTGGTCTCCGCGAGGGGGCCGAGGTCCAAGGTCTCCATGACCCGGGCGATGTCGCCGCCCTCGATGGACTCGTAGAAGCCGAGCGCGTCGCGGACCGTCATCTCCTCGGGCAGGGCGTTCAGGTGGGAGAGGTAGGTCATCCGCTTCCGTGTCTCGCGGGATCGGTACACGTTCTGGCCGTCGAAGGACACGGTGCCGCGGTGCGGCTCCAGGATGCCTGCGATGGTCCGGAGCAGGGTCGTCTTCCCTGCGCCGTTCGGACCCAGGACCACATAGATGGACGGCTCCGTGACGGAGAGGTTGATCCTCTGGAGCACATCGACGCCGTTGTAGCCCGAGTCCACGTCGGTCAGTTGCAGGGATGGCATGCTGCCCACCTCCTAGCTCACGCGGCCCCGCAGACCCTTGAAGAGCAGAAAAAGTCTTGCCGGGAAGTCCGCAGGAATCTCCTTACGCCCGGGCCGCGGCGGGTACCCCGGTTTCCGACCCCGCCGGGAAGAACCGGTGGCGGAAGAGGAGCAGACCCAGCAGGATGACCACAGGAGGGATGACACCGCCCACGGCGGAGAGTTGGACGACCACCGCGGACATCGCGTCGAAGACGATCGCGTATGCGTTGATCGCCACGGTCATCCAGAACCCCCACCGCAGGGACCGGACGAGGGCCGGGATCGCGACAAGCCCGACGAGACCGATGGTCAGTTCGCTGTACCCGACGACGGAATTCACCAGGGGGTCGAGCGGATGCTCCGGCTTCACGGTCCCGTTCTGGGTCATCGCGAATAGGCCGGCCCGGAACAGGTTGTACGCGAGGAGGAAGATGACGAAGAGCGCGAACGGCCAGCGACGCGCCGTCCGGCTCGTGGGCGTCGCCATCCTACTTCACCCCCGCGGCGGGCGTCGTTCGCGCGCGCAGCTCTCGGACTCTCCGCGACCACGGCAGCTTGTCCTTGACGAGGTACAGAAGACCCGCCCAGGCCATGAGGGTCAGGAGGGGGAAGATGACGAGGGCCCCCGCTTGGGCCTCGGGGTCGTGGTTGAAGAACATGACGAGCCCCATCGCCGTCACGGACGTCCCCATGGTCACGAAGAATCCGAAGAACAAGAGGACCAGGGCATAGGCCTTCTCCGGGCGCGTGAGGAGGAGGTACATCCCGAGGAACCCGAGCGGAATCGTGATGCCCAGGTCCATGAAGCGGACCATCCAGAAGGCGACCGGCGCGTTGAGGTAGGAACCCGAGGCCGTGTTGCCCGTCGTGGACACCTGGACCAGCTCCTGGAGCCACATGACCGTGAAGAGGACGAGGAGCAGGGTGACGAAGGTGACGTAGATCCGGAGGCCTTTCCTCCCGAACTCCGGTGCGTCTCTCTCCGAGAACATGGGCAGGCTCCCAACGAGCAGGACCAGCGCGACGATGATCTCGACGATGAAGAGCCAGGCGTATCGTTCCACGTTGCCCGTGTACGCGGGGTTGCCCCACTCTTGGCCGATGCCGGCCTCGAGGGCCAAGGAGAAGAGCGTCACGGGAGCCAGGATGAGGAAGTACTTCGCTCCATCTCGCTTGAGCAGCACTAGGATTCCGCCGATGACGAGCACGGGGACAATGAGGAGGAGGTTCACCGCGTCAACTCCCATGGTCTGCCAGATCCCAGATTGGGACGTGCGATAGTGGATCACGCCGAGCCCGAGCGGCCCCAGGACCGCGAGCGCCGCGACCACCACCGCGCCCAGGAATGCCGCGACAACGAGCGCGCCTCGGGGCAGCAAGCCGTCACGGCTCCGTTCGCCCGGTTCCGTCATGTCGCTCATGAGGCTCCACCATGCATGAAGTCACCCGGGGGGTAGGTTCCTCCTTCGTGCCTCAGTGCGCCTCGACGAGCGGGCGGCCCTGCAGCTCCGCGGCAATCGTCCCCGCCCAGGCGCGTATCCGATCCATGTTGCGGAAGTCTCCGCCCTTGCCGTTCTTCACCATGCTGGACGCGATGAAGCCCGAGGCCTCTTCCGTGAGACGCCCTCCGAAGGTCGCGTGGCCACGCGCCCCAATGCGGGCCATGAGCTCGGCAGCACCCTCCACGGGCGGTATCTCTTGCTCCTCCGCAGAGCGGTCCAGGGGACCGCTGCCAAAGAGCCAGACGGGCCGAGCCTGCAGCTCCCTCCCGTGGCGCTTCCCGAAGCGCAGGGCGTCCTTCTGCCAGCGGCCCATGTAGATCGCGCTTCCCAAGACCACGGCGTCGTACGGCGTCAGGTCGCGGACCTCCGCCGCTGGGACGACGTCGACTTGGAGCCCCTTCTTCCTCAGCTCATCGCCGACGGCCTCCGCAATCCCGGTCGTCGAGCCGTTCTTGGTCGCGTAGGTGACGAGGACGCGCATCGGTTTCTCCCCTCCGCTGGGTTCGGGCCGTTCCAGCGAAACCGGATTCCGAAAGAACCGCTGTAAGTACTCTATAGCCGAGGCGTGCGACTCCTTTCAGGTCGCGACCCGACCCGGATGACTTCGGGCCACGTCCCCCGCTCCGGCACTATCATCGCCGCGCTGATAACATCAGGAAACCCTTAAGTCGGGCGAGACATTGGACGCGCCGTGCGCGAGGAGGAAGCGACGAACGCCTTGGAGGCCCTCGGCCTCACGGGCAAGGAATCGCGGGCGTACCTCGCCCTGCTCCACAACGGCGTGTCCACGGCCCAGCAGGTGAGCGCCCTCCTCGACGTCCAGTATCCCGCGGTCTACCGCATCCTCCAGTCGCTCCAGACCAAGGGATGGATCGAGGTCTCCCAGGAGCGACCCAACCGATACCGCGCCCGGGCCCCGCGCATCGTCGCGGAGGAGGCACGGCAGGCGCGCTCCGACGAGCTGGGCGCGGCGTCCGAACTCGTGGGCGCGCTCCGCGAGCCCGCGGCACCCCGCGTTCGGGAGACGGACGGGGACCTCTGGATCTACAAGGGCGCCGAGGGCATCGGCCGCAAGATGCGGGAAATCGTCCTCTCGAGCACGAACCAGATCCTGTGCGTCTGCCCCTTCCCCGTGGCCCCCGAGGTCCTGCGCCTCCTGTTCGACGCCCTCAGCCGATCGCGGCGCGTCGTCCGCGTCGTGCTCAACGAGGGCAACAAGAAGGACCTCCCCGAGGTGGGCGCTCTCCTCGGTCGCAACGTGCGTGTGTCCTTCCGGTTCCCCGAGCGACCGCTGCCCAAGACGCGACTGGCCCACAGCTACGTGTTCCCGAGCGACCAGGAGGTCTTCATCCTGAACTCGTTCTACCGCGACGGCGCCCACGTGGGCGACAAGCTCCAAGGCCTCTGGGTTGGCGATATGGACTTCGTCCGCGTCCAGCTCGAGGCCATGCTCGAGCACGTCGGCGAGGAAGAGGTCGAGCGGGCCGTGTTGCCGCGCTCCCGGTAGACCAGGGTCCGTCCCTTCTCGCCGTTCGAAGGTCCGACCATAATCTATTTCGACGGCGAGCTGCATGGTCAATCGGCGGCGAGGGATGCGCATGACTCCCGATTCCGAAGCCGGATGGGCCGGGGCGCATGCTCGTGGCAGATCCCGAAGTCTTCTGCGCCACGTCGCCGCGTTCGCGCTGGCCCTCCTCCTGACCGTCGTCGCTCCCGCGGCGGCCGCGGCACCCCGGCTGACGACGGCCCCTCACACAGACACCATCTCTCCAGGATCCACCATCGTGTTCGGAGGCTACGGATCCACGCCGCTAAACGACACGTGGGCCTACACATACGGCGCCGTCGCGCTGTCGGCGCCCTCCGCTCCGCTCAGCCTCCATGCCGCGGTCGAGCCCCTGCCGAACGGCTCGGACCGGATCACGCTCACGTGGCAGCCGCCGGCCAGCGACGGCGGGTACTCGATCACGGGGTACCGCATGTACCGCGGGACGGCCTCTGAGAGTGAGACCATCCTCGCCACTTTGGGGAACACGCTGTCGTATGCGGACACGAACGTGACGACCGGGACGACGTACTACTATGAGGTGAGCGCGGTCAATGCCCTGGGCGAAAGCCCCCGATCCTCGGAGGTGAGCATCAGCGCGCACGACTTCACGAATCCGGTCGTGGTGTTCACCTCCCCGATCGAGGGTGCGACCCTCACGTCCACGGTCATCACGGCCCAGGGTACCGCCTGGGACGACGTGGGAGTCCAACAGGTCGAGGTGAGCGTCAACAACGGGACGTGGACCCCCGCGACCGGCACGACGTCGTGGTCCGCCAGCTGCACCCTCCAGACCGGGTCCAACCTCATCCTGGCCCGGGCGACGGACCCCGCGGGCAATGTTGGCATCGGGGGGGTGAATGTCACGGTCACCGCGGGCGCGGCGCTCCATACTACCGCCCTGGCCAACGCGTGGGTGGACCTCCGTCCTCCCGCCGCGCCGTCGCCGCGGTATCGTTCGCTGCTCGCATCGGACACCCGGACGGGGCGGGTCATCCTGTTCGGTGGGTGGGACGGCGCGGGCCTGGGGGGCGCATTGAACGACACGTGGTCCTACGACCCGGCGACGAACCGCTGGACCAACCGGAGCCCGGCGACGCACCCCGACCTGAGCGGGCCGGATTGCGGCGTGTGCTTCGGGACCGCGTCCATGGTGTACGACTCCGTGGCGAACCGGGTCATCCTCTTCGGCGCCGTTCAGTTCCCCTTCGGCCTCCCCAACCAGACCTGGGCCTACGACCCCGATGCGAACACGTGGACCCGGATGCATCCCGCATCCAATCCAGGCTATGGCCACGACTTCGGGCTCGTGTACGACGCGGCGGCCGACCGGGTCCTCTACTTCGGCGGGGGATCCATCACACCCCACTACTACGACATCGGCAGCAACCGCACGTGGTCGTACGACTACGCGAATGACCGATGGACCGACCGGGCTCCGGCGGTCTCGCCCCCGATCCGGTACGGCGCCGGAATGGCCTATGATTCGAAGGCGGACCGGACCCTCCTCTTCGGGGGTTGCACGAACGGCGTCGACCTGTGGCCGGGCTGCGCGGTCGCCAACGACACGTGGTCCTACGACTACCGAACCAACACCTGGACGAACCGCCGCCCCGTCTCGAATCCCCCGGCCGGCGTGGACCTTTCCCTGGTGTACGACACCCAGGCCGACCGCCTGATCCTGTTCGGCCGCGGGCGGGACGCTGGGAACGCCACGTGGTCCTATGACTACACGACCAATGCTTGGGTCAACCAGAGGCCGGCGAACGCCCCGCCCGCGAGAGCTGGGGCGGGGCTCGTCTATGTTTCCGTGGAGGCCTCGGGCAGCGGAGGGCCCGGCGGGCACCCATCCGGATCGACGCTCGACGTGGTCGGAATCGGGGCCCTCGTCGCGGTCTCCGGCATCGCGGGCGCGGCTTGGATCGTCCTCGTGTGGACGTCCCAACGGAAGCGCGAGCCGGGGCCGCCCCGCTGACCGCGTCGGGCTACCCGGGAACGGGTGGCCGGAAAACGGCATCCATATAGCCCTTCCGGGCGGCCGTTTGTCCATTCGGAAGGGTGCATGACAAGGCTTGAAATAGGGGCGAGGGCCGTAGATTCCCTGCCCCAACCAGGGGATGGGATCCTTGGTGGTCTCCAGTGTCTCCTTCCGCTCATTTGGCCCCATCGACGGGGTTTGCAGTGTGAACCAGGATAAGGGAGGTGAGAAGCTGCCCGGTGTGCTTGACCAGGAACTGTTCCGGCGCCACCAGGTGCTGCCTTCCCGATACCCGAACCGGATCGTCCATCCGGACCGCCGGGTCTCCGGGAAGCGGCGCCGCTCGCTCAAGGAGTCGTGATGCTTCTTTGACGCGAGACCATCGTTCCGGAACTGGACATCCTCTGAACCCTTCTCCCCTTTCTTTCCGACCTTCCTTTTCCCAATAGGCGCAGCGCTGTCAGCCCAGGCATTGCGAAACCACGTCCTTCCCGCTATGCGCAAGTCCTTACACCCTTTACTCAGCCATGAAGTCCCATCACGACTTCCCTGCGGGGAGGACAGGGGGATTTCGCTTGGCGGTTCTCGGTCTGCGGTTCCTGGACAAGGCGGAGGAAGACACGATCCACGCGAAGAGCGTGGAGTGCCTCGAGTCGGTCGGTGTGCTCGTCCACAGCGCGAGCGTTCGGAAGCTGCTCAAGGACGCCGGCGCCCAGACCGAAGCGCGGAAGGAGCTCGTGAAGCTGCCCGAGTCCCTCGTGAAGGACGCGATCCGGAAGGCGCCCAAGTCCTTCGTCCTCGCGGCCCGCGACCCGAAGCGGGACCTGAAGCTTCCCGTGACCGGCGCGCCCTACGTCTCGACGGGCGGCGTGACGCTGTCCATCACGGACATGGAGACGGGCATGCCGCGCCCCGCCACGACGAAGGACCTCGCGGACATCGCGCGCCTCGCCGACGCGCTCGGTCCGATCGACGCGGTCTGGCCTCTCGTGACGACGTCGGACGTCCCCGCCCACGCGCAGTTCGCGAACGAGCTCTGGGTGTGCCTGCAGAACACGACGAAGCACATCTTGGGCTCCGCGGGCTCCGGCACCCTGGGGGTTTCCGACGCGAAGACCCAGATCGCGCTCGGGGCCCTCGTGGCCGGAGGCCGGGACGCCTTGGAGAAGCGGCCCCTGTTCTCCATCCTCAGCTGCCCCATCGCGCCCCTGTCCTTCGAGCAGGGGGCCGTGGAGGCCCAGATCGAGTATGCGCGGGCGGGCATCCCGGTCATCGGCATGTCCATGTGCATGGGCGGGATGACCGCGCCCGTCACCCTGGCAGGGACCCTCGTCACCCTGAATGCGGAAGCCCTCGCGAGCCTCGTGATCACGCAGAGCGCGGCGCCGGGCGCGCCCCACATCTACTGCTCCGAGGCCACCATGGCGGACATGACCACGGGGTTCATCGGATACCGCGGCCCCGAGGCGCCCATGGTCTTCACGGCCGCGGCCCAGATGGCCCGGCGCTACGGGCTGCCGCGGATGACGGGGATCATCGGGGTCGACGCGCCGCGTCCCGGCGTGGACATTCCGTTCGGGGAGCTCGCGGCGCTCATGCTCACGACCATGTCGGGGACGGACTTGTGCTCCGGGGTCGGCGGGCTCAACCTGGACGCGGGCTGCTCCCTGGAGCAGATGGTCATCGATGCGGTCAACTGGGAGGAGTACCGCGCCTACATGCGGCCCTTCTCCGTGGACGAGGCGTCCGCGGCCCTCGACGTGATCCGCGAGGTCGGGGCCGGCGGCTCGTTCCTGAGCCATCCGCACACGACGAAACACTTCCGGAGCCAGCTCTTCTTCCGCAGCAAGAAGGCGAAGGCGTATGGCGCGACCATGTCGACGGGCATGGTGGCCGACGCCCGCGACATCGTGCGGAAGACCCTGCGGGAGCACACCGTGGAGCCGGTCGATGCGAAGGCGCTCGCCCGGGGAGACGACATCCTCCGTCGGTACGAGGACGCCGTGCCCGTGTCGCTGTAGCGTGCGATGCGGGGCGACTCAGGAGGGCCGCGCGGGGCCGGAAGCCGGTCCACTGTAGCGCGTGAGGGTCTCGGCCATCTCCGCGAGCCGGCGGCCCACGCGGTCGTTCATGGAGCCCGGCTCGAAGCCGCCTTCGGGCAGCGCGGCGCCTGCCCGCACGCCCGTGAGGACCTCGATGCCCTCGTCGATCGTGCGGACCGCGTAGACGCGGAACTTCCCGGCGCGGACCGCCTCCACGACCTCCTCGTCCAGCATGAGGTGCTGCACGTTGCTCGCTGGAATCATGACCCCCTCGTCGCCCCGGAGGCCTTTCGCCTTGCAGACGTGGTAGAAGCCCTCAATCTTCTCATTGGCCCCGCCGATGGCCTGCACCTCGCCCTTCTGGTTCACGGAGCCCGTGACCGCGAGGTTCTGGCGGATGGGCACCCCGGACAGGGCGGACAGGATCGCGTACAGCTCCGTGCTCGAGGCGCTGTCCCCGTCCACGCCACCGTAGCTCTGCTCGAAGACGAGGCGGCAGGCCAGGCTCAGCGGCCGGTCCCTCGCGTAGCGTTCCGCGAGGAAACCCGAGAGGATGAGCACGCCCTTCGTGTGGATCTGGCCGCCCAGCTTCGCCTCGCGCTCGATGTCGATGATCCCCTCACGCCCCAAGGCGATACTCGCCGTGACGCGGGACGGCTGCCCGAACTCGAAGTCGCCCAGGCTGAGGACCGCGAGGCCGTTCACTTGGCCCACCCTCGACCCATCCGTGTCGATCAGCAGGATGCCGCGGGCCACCATCTCCTTCGTCTTCTCGTCCGCGAGGTTGGACCGGTACACCTTCTCTCGCAGCGCCTTCCGGATGTGGGCGTCGGAGATCAGGTCGGCCCCGTCTTCCGTGGCGTAGTAGTCCGCCTCGCGCACCACGTCGGAGATCTCGGAGAAGCGCGTGGACAGCTTGGCCTGGTCCTCCGCGAGACGCGAGCCATGCTCCACGACCTTGGCCACGGCCGGCCCATCCAGGTGATGGAGGCCCTCGGACGTGCAGAGGGCGTTCAGGAAGCGGCCGTACAGCTCGACGTTCGTGGCGTTCCGCGGAATCGTCTCGTCGAACTGGGCCTTGACCTTGAAGAGGGGCGGAAAGTCCGGGTCCTCCGTGTAGAGGAGCTGGTATACCGAAGGGTCGCCGATCAGGATCACCTTGGCGTCGAGCGGGATGGGCTCCGGGGTGAGGCTCTTCGTGTTGGACATCCCGAGGCGCTCGCCCGTTTCTTCGATGAGAATCCGACCCGACTGAAGCGCGCGTTTCAGGCCGTCATACGAGGCGGGGTTCTTCGCGAGCTCGTCGATGCGCACGATGAGATATCCACCGTTTGCCCGATGGATGGCGCCGCCTTTGATCAGCGTGAAATCCGTGGAGAGCACGCCCATGCGCGCCTCGTTCTGGACTCGCCCGAAGAGGTTGTTGTACGTGGGATTCGCCTCGTAGACGATCGGGGCACCCTTCGTGTCCGTGTTGTCGGCGATGACGTTGACCTGGTAGCGGCGGAGGATGGACGCCTTCACCTCGGAATCCACGGGCTCCTTGCTCTCCCCGGGAGCCTCGGGCCCCGGGATGGCGAACGCCGGCGCGTTCTCCAAGATGTCGTCCCGGAGGCCCGTCAGGTAGTTCTCCACCCCGGGGACGTCCTTGTAACGGTCCCGCAGCGTCCCGAGCAGGTGGTCGATGGCGAAGTGGACCGCTTGGTCCTGGAGGGCGCGCACCGCGTCCCGGGTCTTGAGGTCGAGCTCGGCGAGCTGCCGCCCGACCTTCTCGAACTTCTCCCGGACCCCGTCGCTGTTCTTCCCGAGCTGATCCCGGACGGCCGGAGGGAGGCCCTGGACCTCCTCCGGGGTCAGGGGACGCCCGTTCCGGGCGGGCACGATGTTGATGCCCGCGGACGTCACCTGGACGGCGAACCCGAGCGCCGCGGCGTCCTTGCCGAACTGCTCGAGTATCTGCCGACGCTGGCCGTCCGCCTCCTTGAGGGCCGCGTCCTGACGGGCGGCGAGATCCTCGCTGCCGAGGGCCGCTGGGACGACGCGCTGGACTTGATCGACGAACGCCTCGACCTCGCTCTGGAACGCACGGACCATCCCCGGGGGGAAGGTCAGGGCGTGCGGCTCGTAGGGGTTCCGGAAGTTGTTCACATAGCACCAGTCCGCCGGTGTGGGCCTTTCTCGGGAGATGGCCTCAAGATAGCGGCGGACGACGACGTTCTTCCCGCTCCCTGGCTCGCCCGCGGCGTAGATGTTGAACCCTTTCCCCTTCACGTGGAGCCCGAACTTCAATGCGCGGAGGGCGCGGTCCTGGCCGATGACCTCGGTCGAGGGGGTCAGGTCCGCGGTCGTATCGCAGTTCACGGAATCCGGGGAGCAGACGAGACGCAGCTTCTCGGGAGGAAGCCCCGCAATCGGCATGGTCGCACCGCGAGCAGCCCACGGCGACTGAAGTACATGAAGTCGAGTGTGCCCGCGACGCTCGATCGGGCGGGAGCCGGCAGAAGCACGGACCTGCGGGCGGCCGGGAACGTCGTCTGCGCTTCAGTCCGCGAGCTTCGCGTCGTACGTGCCCGCCTTAATCTCTTTGGCCGTCTCCTTGGCGGGCTTGCCCTCGACGCTCACACCCATGGAGACGCACGTCCCGACGACCTCGAGGACACGGGCCTTCAGGCTCTGGGCCTGCATGACGTCCGTCTTCATGTTGGCCACCTTGATCGCCTGGGCCAGGGACAGGTTCCCGACGCGCGTCTTGCCCGCGTCGCCGGAGCCCTTCTCGATCTTCAGCTCCTTCGTGATCAGGGCGGAGGTCGGCGGCGTGCCGACCGTGATCGTGTACGCCTTCGTCTTGGGGTCGATGACCAAGGTGACGGGGACCTTCATCCCCTCGAAGGCCTTCGTCTTCTCGTTGATCGCCTTGATGATCTCGACGATGTTCACGCCGAGGGGGCCCAGGGCGGGGCCCAGGGGCGCGCCGGGCGTCGCCTTGCCGCCGTCCACGAGGACATCGAGTTTCTCGGCCATGGGAGGAACCTCAGTGGGGTCGCCTGACCGAGCCGCCCGACATAAACGTTTCGCCTCGCGGGGAGCGCGGGGGCAAGGGTTAACCGGGATGGAGTCATCGGCGCGACCGTGGTCCGGATCGAGCCGCGGACGGGCGCCCTGTTCGGCTTCGCCGCGGTGGCCGTGTGGGTCGTCCTCTACCTCGTCGCGGCGCTCTCCACGCCGGGCTACACGATCACGGGGAACCGACTCAGCGATCTGGGGAACCCGAGCCGGCCCGCGGACTGGGTGTTCAACTCCGCGTGCATCCTGGCGGGCCTCTTCTTCCTGCCGTTTGCCTCGGGCCTGGGAGCGGGCATGCGGGAATGGATGCGCCGCGTCGGCTCGTATCTGCTCTCGCTGGCGGCCATCTTCCTCGTCCTCCTCGGCATCTTCCACGAGGAATCGCCGTACAACCTGCACTTCATCTTCTCCGCGCTCTTCTTCATCCTCTTCATGATGGCCATCAGCCACTACGCGGTCGGGATGTGGCGCAACCCGCGGTACGGCAAGGTCTCGGGGATCCTGTCCGTCATCGCGAGCGGTCTGGCGCTCCTGTTCATCGTCGCGGTGGTCGTGGAGGCTGTGGGTGGCGTCCCCATCGCGGGCGGCGTGGTCTCCAACGTGCTCGAGCACGTCACGGTTTTCGCGGGGCTCGCGTGGGCCGGGTGGAACGGGGTCCGTCTCTTCGCGATGGGACGGAGCCGCCAGGACTAGCGGGCCGCGCCCGGGCTCTGCGTCGGTTCGGTGATCAGAGGGGGGTACGCGGTAGCTGCGGTCGGTGGAGGAAAAGCGCGATTCCGTAGAGGGCAAGGACCAGCCCCAACGTCTGGACCATGCCGGTGACGAAATCGACGAGGTAGACGAGCCTCTGGCCCTCGAAGCTGATGGCGAGAAGCATGACGACGTCGCCTCCGAGGAAGGCCCCATAGCCGGCCACGTAAAGGCCCGCGCCGAGAAGCACCAAGGACGCGGCGCTTCGCCGGGTGCCCGAAACGGGCGGCCGACTCGGGAAGGCTGCGACCGGCTCGGTGCCCGGAACGAAACCGGGTACGAGCGCTCGCTCGCCGACACGGATCCTCAGGGCGATTCCGTACAGCATGAGGAAGAACCCAATGGCGTACACGACCATGCCGATGAACGAGGCGATGCTCGCAAGCGTCGACCATTCAAGGCCGCTCAGGTAGTAGTAGGGATAGTTGATGGCGAAGTAGAGCGTCCATGTGTAACCCAGGGCGTCGCCGACCAGGAGAAGCACGGCACCCGCAAGGACGAAGGTCAACGATCGGGGTCGTACCGAAACCCGGTTCGGCGGGTAAGACTGCATCGCTCCACCGTGCCGAGAAGCCGATGCGGAGGATGATAAGGTTTGGTCCCGACAGTAACGGCTGCTTCACTAGCGCCCACATCGGGGAGTCAAACCTGGCCGCCGCCGGTGGGATCCGGGCGCAGGCGCCTACGTGCTCTCGAACACGGGCTTGATCCGTTCGATGGCCCAGTCGATGTCGGCCTTCGTGATCACCAGCGGCGGGGCGAACCGCACGGTCTTCTCGTGCGTGTCTTTGGCGAGCACGCCCTTGGCCATGAGCCTCTCGCAGATCGGCCGGACCGTCTCGTCCTTCCCTAGGTGGAACTCCACCCCGATGAGCAGGCCTTTCTGGCGGATCTCCTTGATCTTGGGGTTCCGGATCTCCTCCAGCCGCTTGCGGAAGTACGCACCCATCTTCTCCGCGTTCCGCGCGAGCTTCTCGTCGACGAGAACGTCGATCGCGGCCTCGCCGATGGCCGCGGCCAGCGGGTTCCCGCCGAACGTGCTGCCGTGGCTGCCCGGCGTGAAGACGTCCATGATGTCCTTGCGCGCCAGGGACGCGGAGACGGGGTAGAGCCCACCGCCGAGCGCCTTGCCGACGCAGAGCACGTCGGGCTTGATGCCCTCGTGCATGAAGGCGAACATCTTCCCCGTGCGGGCCCACCCGGTTTGAATCTCATCCAGGATGAGCAGGATGCCGTGCTCGTCGCAGATCCGGCGGAGTTCCTTGAGGTACCCGGGCGACGGGATGTTGATGCCTGCCTCACCTTGGATCGGCTCGACCAAGATGCCGACCGTTTTCGGCGTGATCGCCCGCTCGACCGCGCGGACGTCATTGTAGGGCACCATCGTGAACCCGGGAGTGAACGGGCCGAACCCCTTCTTGGAATCGGGGTCGCTCGAGAAACTGATGATCGTGGTGGTCCGGCCGTGGAAGTTGTTCTCCATGACGATGATGTCACCCTCATCCCCCGGTATGCCTTTCGTCTGATGGGCCCACCGACGCGCCACCTTAATCGAGGTTTCGACGGCCTCCGCCCCCGTGTTCATGGGCAGGGCGACGTCCATCCCCGTGACCTCGCAGAGCTTCTTCAGGAACGGCCCCATGCGGTCGTTGCAGAAGGCCCGCGACGTCAAGGTGACCTTGTCCATCTGGTCCTTCGCGGCCTTCACGATTCGCGGGTGCAGGTGGCCCTGGTTGATCGCCGAGTACGAGCTCAGCATGTCGATGTACTTCTTGCCCTCGACGTCCCACACCCACACGCCCTTCGCCTTCGAGATGACGACGGGCAGCGGGTGGTAGTTGTGCGCACCGTAGGTCTCGTCCAATCCGATGTAGTACTTCGCGTCCATGGTTTGATCTCCTTCACGGGAACGACACGCCAGGGAAGAACGACAGGGGCACGAGCCCGCTGACGACCTTCATCGGCAGGTCGGGAATCTCGCTAATCGTGAGGTCCAAGGCGACACCCAGGAGGATCGCAGCCTCCGCGGGGGTCATCCCGAGCTTCTTGCAGAAGTAGCCCATGGCCTTCCGCGCGGCGATGTCCGTGGCCTCGTCCAGGGTCCGCGCCACGCCCATGAAGCCGATGTAGCCTCCGTCGAAGACGTCCTGGACCCGGGCTCGCCGCACCACGAAGGCGGGAGGGTCAAGGTCCTTCAAATCCTTCCGCACGTGCACACGCACCTTGACCTTGAGGGGCGCCTCGATCGCGCTCGAGTAGACTTCGCCGTCCCCCATGGCGAGGTGCGGGTCGCCGAGGAAGAGGCGCGCGCCGTCCGCGTGGACGGGGAGGTAGAGCTTCGATCCCGTGGTAAGATGTTTGCAGTCGAGGTTGCCTCCGGACTCCCGCGGAGGCAGGGGGTTGAACGCGCCCGTCAGGAACGGCGCGGTGGCCACGACCCCGAGGAAGGGGTGTAGCGGCACGTGGACGTTGAACTTCTTCCAGACCGCGACATCGTCCTGGACGTCCCAGAAGACGATGAACGGCTCGAACCGCTCCTCGGGGTAGTCCGCGAGGTTGAACTGCTCCACCTCTGGGAAGATCGCCGTGTAGCCCCAGCCGTGGTGCTCGAAGCCCAGGAGCTCGACCTCGACCAGATCCCCGGGCTCCGCGCCCACGACCCAGATGGGCCCCGCGAGGGCATAGCCCTTGGAGAACTCGAGGGCCTCGATGTCCGCCGCCTTGGACTTCCGCGTGATCGCCCCGCCGCTGAAATCGGGCATCTCGAACTCCAACGTCTTCCCGGACTCCACGGTCAGCACGGGCTTCTCGTCCTGACTGATCTTCCGCAGCTTCACCAGATTCTCGTGCGACTTCCACATGTCCGTACCCTCCCCACACACGCTGCCTGACTCAGCGTTCGATCTCGTCCACCTCGTTGTACCAGGGTTTCGACGTCCCTTTCTTCGCGCGTTTCTGCCACTCCTTGGATTTAGGCTCACGACCGAGGAACTGGAGGAGATGGTCGATGCCCACCCCGACGAGCGCTTGCTCGTCCTTCGACGCGCGACCCTCCGCCGCGAGGTGCTGGGAGAGGCCCTGGAGCTTGCGCAGGTTCGACCGGGCGTCGTATTCGAAGCCCCAGTCCGCGCTGAGCGTTCGCGCGATGTGGAGTCCGTCGATTGCGTCGGGCCGGGAGCCCGAGGCGACCTCGTGGCCGCTGAGCAGCATGAAGAGGTCGACGAGGTCCTTCCGGTTGATCTCGTGGATCTGCAGTTTCTCCAGAACGATGTCCGCGAGGGGGATCGTGGGGAAGTCGAGGCCGAGTCGGTCCCCGTCGACGGAGTCCCGGAACCGCACCTCGTGGCTGAAGCTCAGCAGGTCGTAGAACACGTCGACGTCGAAGAGCTCGTCCGGATGGCGGAACATGTTGCGGCGTCCGGCGAACAGGGCGTTTACGTGGAAGTCGGGCGTGAACTTCATCGTCTCCTCGAAGAATCGCGCGGTCTCCTTCTGGCGATCTGCGTACCCGACCACGTCGAGGTCCGTGAAGAGGGGACGCCCGGGTCCGAGACGCTCGAGGGCGCGGTACCGATCCAAGGTTTCCGGTCGGTGGCTCGAGTGGATGTACACGGCCATGGCACCGAGAATCCGGAGGGGGATCCCGAGGGCCCGGGCGCGGTTCACGAGCTCAATCGACTGGGCGCAGAACTCGGCTTCGCCGAGGTGAACGGACTTGACGCCGGGTCCCCACATCCGAGGCTGGCCATGGAGGATGTCCCCACTTGAAACACCCGGAAGTGTTGTAATGACCCTTCCGCCGACGGCGGCCGACTCAGAGGCGCGGAGGCCTAGGCGCTCAGGAACATGAAGGACTCGACCTTGTCCTTGGATAGGTTGAGCAGGAGACTGCTCAGTACGCCAATCGTGTACTCGCTCCCGGGGTTGAAACACATCGTACGACCGACCTTCTCGTAGCCGCGGGACTCGTGAATGTGGCCGTGGAGTCCGGCGAGCGGCTGCACCCGCTGGAGGAGGGCGCGTACCGCCTGGCACCCGACATGGACCATCCGGGGCTCCCCGCCCGGGAGGTAGACGGGGCGGAGCTCCGAGTCGAGCAGGGGAGCGACGTCGAGCTTCGTGTCCACGGGCGGGCAATGGAGGTTGAAGAGGGCCCGCTCGGGATGCTGGACCTTCGCCGCCAGGGCGTCAAGCATCCGCTGAAGGTCGGACTCCTCGAGGTCCCCCTCGCACTTCCACGGCGTGATGTTTGTGTTTCCCAGGCTCAACATCTCGTGGTCGTCGTCGAGCGGCAGGACCTTGTTGTTCGGGTAGACGACGTAGCTGGACGCCTCGATGGTCTTGCCCAGATCCTGGAAGTCGTCGTTGCCGATGTTCAGGAAGAGTCGGATGTGCAGGGGTTTGAGCTTCTCCTCCGCCAAGCGCACCCAGGAAGCCAGCCGTTCCTCCGCGAGCTTGAAGAAGACGCTCGTCATCGCCTCGGGCTTCGCCCGGAGCTCCTTCCACTGGTCCAAGGTCGTGTGATACGCGTACGAGCCGATCCGCGAGACCTCGGCTTCGGCCCCCTTGATCTCCGTGTCGGATTTCAAGAGACGCTTGGCCCCCATGCTCTCTACCTGGACCGTTCCGTCCGCGTGGAAGAAGGGCGTGATGTACTTGCCGACGATATCCCCGCCGTGGACCAAGATCTCCGCCTTGTACGCCGCGGCGGCGCTCAAGGCCTTCGTGAAGACAGGCGTGGCGCCGTGGACATCCGAGATGAAGAGAACTCGCGTGAGTTTCTTCATGAATTGCATGGAGAAGGGGCGGGATATTTAGAACCGCCGTCCTTACGCTTTCACGCAGGCCGAGGACCCTTCACGCCCCGGACGGAAGGACCGAGGGACGGGAGGATCTTCGGACCCCCGAGACGTTCGGGCGACCGAAGTTTGCACTGCGGCTGGTCGCTCCTCCGGTCCGGACAGGAAAGGTCGGCCTCCCCCACGCCCTCGGGGGAGACCGTCGGTTCGGTTCGACGACTACAGAGGCGGGATCTGCTTCCCTACCAGTTCCACAGGCAACCCGTGGCTCTTCTGGTAGTAGTACGATCCCCAGTACACGAACGTGGCGAAGACCAGCATGAGGATGATTGGCGAGAACGCCACGAAGTCAAACTGGGCCTGGTGCGTGTACGCCGGTAGCACCACCGAGACCATCGTGATCGCCGTGAAGATGGCACCGACGAGACCCACAATCGTAATCACGGGGACCGGTCCGATTTTCGCCTTCACGTACCGGTGAGACGCCTCGAAGATCTCCTTGCGCCGGAACGGGAATAGGGCGCCGGCGATCAGGACGATCGTCGTCGAGAAGTAGAAGCCGAAGATGGCGTAGATGTAGAAGGCGCCGATTGTCGTGTAGATCGTCAGGAAGACGAACATCACGGTGACGAGGCCGTACAGCAGCACGGCGTAGTAGGGGACGCCCTTCTTCGAGGTCTTCGACAGACCGAGCGGGAGGATGCGGTCGAAGGACCAGGAGAAGATGTACCGCGTCGGGGCGAGGTAGAAGGCCATGGACCAGACCACGAGTTGCAGACCCATCCCGAACGCGACGAGCGCGGAGATCCAGGGATTGGTCGTCAGGTAGTTCACCAGGAACAGGCCCGATGGATTGCCGTTGGCCGGCAGGAGACCGAAGGCCGGTCCGGCCGCCGCAGCTAGGAAGTCGTGGCCGTACACCGTGAACTGGCTGAAGTAGATCGTGAACAGGAACGCCCCGTAGATGAGCGGAGATCCGAAGATTGCGATGCCCTGAGAGCGGAACGGATTCCCGCTGACCTCCCCGGCGAAGTACGAGCTGTTCACGAGTCCGATGTAGCTAAGCATGACGAAGATGAGACCGAGGAAGAGCGTTCCATCGAGCGTGTAGTTGTACGCGCCCGCGGCCGCGCTGTTCACGACGGCGTCGTACGTGGTGCCAGAGGTCGCGTTGAAGTTGGCGATGAAGCCTGCGTTGCCCGTCGTCCAGAGCAGGCCCAGATACACCGCGAAGACTGCCAGCATCACGAAGAAGCCCCCCACCAAGACATTCACGACCCGCTTGATGGGAAGCAGCATGACGCCAATGACCAGCGCCGAGATGGCCAGGGAGACGAGGAGCAGCACCGTCTTGTCGCTCATCAACGTCACGCCGATGTCGGTGAGCCCCGCGTCCTTTGCGAGGTATCCAAAGTTGATGAACATGTACGAGAACCCGTACTGCACCGCCAAGACGATGTCGTAGGCGACGAAGGACGAAATCATCACGAACAGGAGCATCGAACTTTCCAGGAACCCCACGAAAGGATGCAGGATTCGCGAGACCCAGACGTAGTCGCCCCCGGTGCGCGGCATACTCGTGGACAACATCCAGTACACGAAACCCACCATGAGGACGATCAGGAGGCCCAGAAACGTCGTCACCGGGATGTCCGCATTGGGCGCCGTCGACACGGCGAACCACACGTACAACATCGGTCCCATAATACCCATGCTCACAAGGTTCGCGATGAGGGCCTGGCGGGAGTTAACCGCCCGTACAAGACCTGAGCTTCGCCTCACATATAGCGAACCAGAATCGCCGGAAGGGCTTTCGGACTGCGCAGCCAAAACAACCCCCACTCCCGCGGGGGAATCGAGGTAAGTATACTTAACTCGAAGTCACGATTAGTACATACATTCGGACCGGTCCTCCGGGCGATCGAGGGTCCGGCTACGACTCCCTGCGCTCTTCCTTCTCCTTCTGCAGGACGCGGACGTGGTCGCCGCGAACCGTCACGGGGATGCGCACCATGGCCTCGAACAGCTCCACGGTGATCTCCTCCTTGGTCTCGTCAATCTTCTGGACGCGGGCCTTCTCGCCCTTGAACGGTCCCGCGACGAGCTCGACGATGTCGCCCTCCATGATTCCGCTGACCACGGGCTTGGGCGTCAGATAGAGGTCGATGTCGGAGAAGCTGATTCCCGCCTTCTCGCCCTCGCCCTTGACGACGCCGCGCGCGCGGCGCACGCCACGGACGACCTCCTCGAGTCGGTCCGGGTTCATGGACTCGACGAAGACGTAGCCGCGGAGGTTCGCGGGCACCAGGATGGCGAAGATGCCCACGTCCTTCGCCTTGGCGCGGGCGTAGATGGAGTCGGCCACTGTGCGCTCGTGGCCGATGGAGCACTTGACCGCGAGGACGGCCTGTCGGGCCGTGAAGCTCAGGGTCTTCACGTCGGTCGCCGTGGGGTCGCTCTTGGAGATCCCGTTCAGGATCACGTTGAGGCGGTCCCCGAACCGGGCGCCCTTGGGGCACGTGATCTGGAGGGTGATCTCCCGCTGGCCCTCCGGGATGAGCATGAACTCCTTCTCCGTGACCTTGGTGTACGTCACGTCCCAGGCCTTCTCCTCCACGCCCCAGAGCTTGATGCCCCACTCGGGCGGGTCCGGGAGCTCGGAGCCGTAGACGAGATCCACCTTGATCCGGATCGTGTCGTCGTCCGTGCCCGTGTTCGTGAGCAGGACGGGGTACTCCTTGATCTGGCCCGCCGTGAGGGAGATGTTCTCTTCCTGGAGCTCCAGCTTCACGCCGCGATGGCCCGCGGGAGCGCGTTCCTCGGGCTTGGGCTCAGGCTTCTTCTCCGTGCCCTTGGACAGGTCGTCGAGCAGTCCCATGGATCTCCCCCGATGTCTCGAATCAGCCGAAGAGGCTCGTGAAGAACGAGCCGCCGTACCGCATGATGAAGTAGATCACGAAGCCCAGCGCGCCCACGGCGAGCAGGCCGATGCCCGTGATGATGATGACCTTGCTGAACTCGTCGGACGTGGGCTTGCGGGCCATCCTCAGGATGCGGCCGTACTTCCCCTTGCCCATCCGCTTGAGGCGCTCCTCGATGCGCCGTTGGACCTCCCAACCCCTCTCCATGAGCTCGGCCATGGCCTGGGTCCCTCACCGCACGATGTCCACGCCGGCGGCGGGGCCGCGGACGTGCTCGCCGGGTCCGAGGAGCTGCTTGGACCGCACGCCGGTCAGGATGAGCATGACGCGGAGCTTGTGCTCCAGGGCCTGGTCCACCGCGGCGCCCCAGATGATCCGGGCGTTGCTGCTGATCCGCCCCTGGACAATCTCCGCGACCTTCTCCGCCTCGGCGACGCTCATGTCCACGCCGCCCGTGACGTTCACGAGAGCGCCCGTCGCGGCGCTGATGTCCACGTCGATCAGGGGCGAGTTGATCGCCTCCTCGATGGCCTCCTCGGCCCGGTTCTCCGAGTCGGACTCCCCGAGGCCGATCATGGCGACGCCGCCTCCCTTCATGATCGTCTTGATGTCGTTGAAGTCCAGGTTCACGAGCCCGGGCTTCGTGATGACTTCCGTGATCCCCTTGATCGCACGCATGAGCACGTCGTCCGCGACCTTGAAGGCCGCATTGAGAGCCAGACGCGGCACGAGCTCAAGGAGTTTGTCGTTCGGGATGACGACCACGGTGTCCGCGAAATTGCGGAGCTTCTCCAGCCCGTACTCCGCGTTCTCCGCGCGGATGGCGCCCTCCGCCTTGAACGGGAACGTGGTGATCGCGATGGTCAGGGCGCCCGCCTCCTTGGCCAGCTGGGCGATGACGGGCGCGCCGCCCGTGCCCGTGCCGCCGCCGAGGCCGCAGGTCAGGAAGACCATGTCCGCGCCCTGGACCACGGCCCGGAGCTCGTCGCCTGCCTCCCTCGCGGCTTCCTCGCCGACCTGGGGCAGGGCTCCGGCCCCGAGGCCCCGCGTCACGCGGCGCCCGAGGAGGAGCTTGTGGGGCGCGCGGATGATGAGCAGGTGCTGCGCGTCCGTGTTGGCCGCGTAGAGCTCCGCGCCGACGATGCCGCCCTCCACGAGGCGGTCGATCGTGTTGCAGCCTCCGCCGCCAATCCCCACGATCTTGATGTTCGTGCGTAGGCTCGCGAGGATCCGCTCGAGTTCCGCATCCTCCGTCCCCGTGCCCAGGGACTGGGTGGGCGACTCGGGCACCCGGGGCTCCTCCGCCGACCGGGTAACGACTTCCCTAACAATGGAGTCCATGATTGGGCCTCCGGCTACGCGTGATGCGAATCGAAGCAGCCGCGAAGGGCACGTAAAGATGGGGCGCTAATAAAGGTTCCGGGGTGGCGGTGCTGCCACCCGGAGTTCGCTTCGCTCGGAGAGACGACGCCTCAGCGGATGACGTCCACGCCCACCCTCGCGCGTTCCTCGGCCGGGTCGCGCCGGCCCACGATCTGCTTGGACCGAACGCCCGTGGCCACGAGCATGACGCGCAGGGTGTGCTCCAGGGTCGGGTCCACCGTGGCGCCCCAGATGATCCGGGCCGTGGGGGAGACCTTGGACTGGACGACCTCCGCGACGCGCTCCGCCTCGGCGATGGTCATGTCGTTCCCGCCGGTCACGTTGATCAGGACGCCGTGGGCCGACGACACGTCGACCTCGAGGAGCGGGCTGTTGACCGCTTCCTCGATCGCCTCGATGGCGCGGTTCTCGCCCATGGCCTGGCTCTCGCCCAGGCCGATCATGGCGACGCCGCCGCCCTTCATGATCGTCTTCACGTCGTTGAAGTCCAGGTTGACGAGCCCGGGCTTCGTGATGATCTCCGTGAGGCCCTTGATGGACCGCATGAGGACCTCGTCCGCGAACTTGAACGCGTTGTTCAGGGACATCCGGGGCACGAGGTCGAGCAGCTTGTCGTTGGGGATCGTGATGACCGTGTCCGCCGCGTCGCGCAGGCGCTCCAGGCCCCACTCCGCGCTCTCCATGCGCAGCTTGCCCTCGCCCTTGAAGGGCAGGGTGACCACCGCGATGGTGAGGGCGCCCATCTCCTTGGCCAGGCGCGCGACGTAGCCGCAGGAGCCCGTCCCGGTTCCGCCACCGAGGCCGCAGGTCGCGAACACGATGTCGGAACCGTGGAGCACGGTCCTCAGCTCCTCCTCGGCCTCGCGGGCGGCCTCCTCGCCGATTTGGGGCAGCGCGCCGGCGCCGAGCCCCTTGGTCACGCGGCGGCCCAGGAGGATCTTCTTGGGCGCTGTGATGTGGAGCAGGTGCTGCGCGTCCGTGTTGGCCGCGTAGAGCTCCGCTCCCACGATCCCCTCGTTGTAGATGCGGGCGATCGTGTTCGAACCGCCGCCGCCTAGGCCGACGATCTTGATGTTGGTCTTCATCTTGCTGAGCATCTCTTCGAGCTCAGAGTCGACACGGGTGTCTTCGAAGGCGGGGGTCCCACCTTCGCGGGCCAGCACGTCCTCTAGCATGGAGTTCATTGCGTCACCTGCAGCGTATGCGAGTTCATCCCATCCCGCAAGGTGGGCTCGTATTCGCCGTACGATATTTAAAAGTGTCTGACGAACGTCCGCCGATTTGACAAAGGAACGCAGCGCCCATCACTCCATAGGATGGGGCGGCCACAGGCGGCGGTAGCCGAGGTACTCGGGGTACGCCAGGACGATGACGACCACGATCGCGAGGGCATACTGCCACGTCTCCGGCGCCGCGCCCGTGTCGAACTGGAGGATCGTCCCGGCCACAAGGAGGTCGAGAAGGAAGACGCCCAGGAGGTACCAGTACCGCGCATAGCGCTCTCGGAGCCAGTGCCGCCACGGAAGCGTGAGGTCCTTCTCCCGGTTCTCGAGGGAGCGCTCCCGGAAGGAGCGGTAGCCGGAGTCCGCGACGCGGTCCCGTCGCAGGGGGCCCGAGGAGGAGGCCATGGCGGCGACCGGATGACCGTCCCCGCTGTTTCTCCCTTTGGGTTTCTCCCGCATCCGCCCATCAAAGGAACGTGGCCGCGCACGCCTTGCGGGCGGCCTCCAGCGCCTGCGGGGGAGCCGCGACCATGACGACCCAGTCCGTGACCTGGCGGAGCTGGAGCGCCCGGCCCAACGGGCTGACGCGGGAGAAGGGTCTCGCCTCGCCGTCGTCCAGGATCATGACCTCCGTCTTGGTCAGCCGCGGCTCGCTCACGAGGAGCTCGGGGAGCGGCACGTCGATGATGACCTGGCCCGGCTGCAGCCCGGCGCGGCGCGCGATCCGGTCCTCCATCCGCCGACGCACGCGCGCGTCCTTGAACGACGCGAGGGTTCGCTTCGCCTCGTCGGAGAGCTCGTCGCGGTCGTAGGCGACCACGCGCTTGTACAGCTTGCGGTACCGCACTCGGAGCGCGATCTCCCGCTGGAACGGTCCCTGCTTCATGAGCCAGGTGAGGAGCTCGTGGTCCACCATCCGCTGGACCTCCGCGATGGACGCGTCGCTCCGCTCCACGGCGCGCGAGAGCATCTGCTCCGCGATCCGGACGGTCTTGTGGAAGTACACGGACGAATACATGAGGCCACGGGCCACGAGCATCCCCTCCAGGGCGGGGAGCCCCTTCCGGTCAAGCGCGAGGGAGCCCCGATGGAGGCGCAGGGTGAGCAGGAGGCGGCTGATGTCGATCCGGCCCTGGCTCACGCCCGTGTAGTGCGCGTCCCGCAGGAGGTAGTCAATCTGGTCCGCGTCCATCGGGCTGTGGATGATCTGGCCCAGGTACCGGCGGTCGCTCGCGGAGGCGGGCCCGAAGAGGCCGCCGTTCTCCGCAGGACCGCGGATGAGGGCCGCGACGTCCTTGGGGTCGATTCCGTGCTTCTCGAGGACCTCGTGGATCCGCGGCACCCCGGCGAAGGCCTTGCGGTCCTCCTTGCCCACGTTGTCGTCCTGCCCCGAGATGATGCGCTGGGTCAGGACCATGTGGTCCACGGCGAGCTCTCGGCTCAGGACGTGCTCCAGGGTGTGGGAGTACGGGCCGTGGCCGACGTCGTGGAGGAGCCCCGTGGCCTGGACCAGCTTGCGTTCCTCCTCGGGCAGGTCCAGGGCGCGGGCCATCTCGTTGGCGACCCAGCTCACACCGAGGCAATGCTCGATCCGTGAGTGGTTCGCGCCCGGGAAGACGAGGTAGGTGAGGCCGAGCTGCCGGATCGAGTTGAGCCGCTGGATCTCCAGCGTCTCGAGGAGGTCCTGGATCAGCGGCTCCAGGCGGATGGTCCCGTGGACCGTGTCGCTGATCGTCTTGAGCCCCGGCATCGGGTGCGCAGAGAGGACGCGACCCTAAATAGCTTGCCGGCCCGCGTACGCTGCACGCGGTCGCCGCGACCCCGAAACGGGCTCTGCAAAAAGGTTCAATTACCCTGGCCCGGATGGGCCGCGGGAGCCGGGGTGACAGAGCGGCTAATGTGACCGACTGCAGATCGGTATCCAGAGGGTTCGACTCCCTCCCCCGGCATGGTACGGAACCCGCAGAGCCGTGACCACACATTCATGCGGACGACCGTCGCTACAGGCTGGAAGGGATGCCGCCGGTTCCCGTGTTCCCGCCGTACTACCTCGGAGCCGTCCTCTGCGGTGGCCTCGCCGTCTACGTGCGGTGGTGGACACGCAGGGAGGAGCGAAGAGGCATCGTGCTCCGGATGGGGCGCAGCCTGACGGCCCTCTTCGTCGGGCTCCTCGTCCTGACGGGGATCTTTGGCGCGCTCACGATCGGCGAGGCCATCGAGGCCAACACGTGGGTGTACAACTACTACTTCGGCGTGGAGCACGCGGACCTCGGCGCACAGGCTGTCGTGCTGCCGATACCCAAGGACACGACCTTGCTGGCGAACCTCCAGGCCAACCGCAGTTCGGCGAACTGGAGCTACGTAACGACTGTCCACGGTCCCGGACTCTACGTGGCCTTCTCGGGGCCGGTCAGCTTGGACGCCCACGTACGTGTGTTGGCTCCGTTCGGATCCCACCCCGACGGCGACGTGCCCCTTCAAGAGGGCAATGGGTCTCTGTGGCAGGTCTGGATCGAATATCTCGGCACCGGGAGCATCGACGTGAACTTCCAATACGGCTACGGATATACGATCAACGGGGCTCTGGTCTACATCGGAACCCTGACGCCTGGCTGGGCGAGCTATGGCCTGATTCCGGCCCCCTAGAGGATCGGCCTGCATATGCGCGTTGGCGAAAGCCTCTTGCCCTGACGCACGAATAGACCGGCGAGGGTGCTTGTGGCGTCGACCGTCACGCAGAGCGGATTGGACTCGCTTCTCCCCTATTTGATTCTCTACGCACTCGTCGCCGTCTGGACCCTGTTCCTGGTGGGGCTCATCCTCGCCCTCCGCAAACGCCGGATGCAGCCCCCGAGCCCGAAGACCGTGACCCTTGTCGTCCTCGTCATCGGCTTCGCTGCGATGAGCGCCCTCCTCGGATACGGCGCGCTCGCGATCTACGCGAGCCGGAACACCTGGACCTTCTCGTACTCCGTGTCCATCATGGCGAACGGCAGCGAGGCGGAGTCCGTGGTCCTCCCGGTGCCGCGGGACGAGAGCCTCTTGGCGGACCTTCACGCCTCGTCCGCGGCCGCCAACTGGAGCTTCGTGGACACGCCGAAGGGGCGCGGCCTCGACCTCCATTTCACAGGCTCGGTGGTACTCGACGCGACCGTCTCCCGGTTCCTGTTCTTCGGCGCTCCTCCGGACACCGCTCCGACCATGCAGGACGCGGCCAACGGGTCGGACCCATCGAGGATCTGGGTCTACTATCCCGGGGGCGCGGGAGGGCGTGTCGACCTCGCCTTCACGTCGTGGTACGCGCAGGTCTTCCTCGTCCCCGGTTGGACGTCCGTCGCGATGTGGCCCATCCTGCCGCCAGTCGCCTGACCGTGACGCGGTCCCGCGCACCTTCTTATAGCGACCCCCGTATGAGCAAGCAGCCGGGGGAGCAGCGGCTCGTCATGCGATACTACAACAGCATCCTGGAGACCATCGGAAACACGCCCCTGGTCAAGCTCCCCAAGCTCTTCGCAGGGACCCGGGGCCTCGTCCTGGCCAAGCTGGAGATGTTCAACCCGGGCGGCAGCGTGAAGGACCGCATCGGCCAGAAGATGATCGAGGACGCGGAGAAGCGGGGTGCCCTGAAACCCGGCGGCACCATCGTGGAGCCCACGAGCGGCAACACGGGCACAGGGCTCGCCATGGTCGGCGCAATCAAGGGGTACCGCACCGTGTTCACGATCCCGGACAAGATGAGCCGCGAGAAGATCGACATGCTCAAGGCGTTCGGCGCCCGGGTGATTGTCACGCCGACCGCGGTCGCGCCGGAGAACCCGGAGTCCTACTACAGCGTCGCGGAGCGGGTCCACAAGGAGACGCCCAACTCCATCCTCCCCAACCAGTACGCGAACCCGGCGAACCCCCAGGCGCACTACGAGACCACGGGTCCGGAGATCTGGCGGGACACGGACGGCCGGGTGACCCACTTCGTCTGCGGCATGGGCACGGGCGGCACGATCAGCGGCGTGGGGAAGTTCCTGAAGGAGAAGAACCCCGCGGTGAAGATCATCGGCGTGGACCCGCTGGGCTCTATTTTAAAAGACTACTTTTATAAAAAGGAGAGGATGAAAGGGCATCCCTACAAGATCGAGGGGATCGGGGAGGACTTCATCCCCGAGACCACGTGGTTCCAGTACATCGACGCGATCGAGAAGGTCTCCGACAAGGAAGCCTACCTGATGACGCGACGCCTCACGCGGGAGGAGGGCATCCTCGCGGGCAGCTCGAGCGGCGCGGCCCTCGTGGGCGCGAGGCGGGTCGCGGAAACCCTGGGCCCCGACGACGTCCTCGTGGTCCTGCTGCCGGACAACGGCCTGCGGTACCTCTCCAAGGCCCACAGCGAGGAGTGGCTCAAGGAGCAGGGCTACCTCGAGGAACCCCTGGCCCCGCTCATGACGATCATCGGCTCCAAGGCAGGCACGGTCCCCCGCGTGGTCACGGTCGACGTGACCGCCAAGGTGCGCGAGGCGGTGGACATCATGAGCCAGTACGGGATCTCCCAGCTGCCCGTCCTGGACACGGGGATCATGATCGGCTCCCTCCGCGAAGAGGTCCTCATGAAGGCGCTCCTGGAGGACCCCCGGATGTACGACGAGTACGTCGGCAAGGTCATGGACAAGCCCTTCCCCCTTGTCGAGCCGGGAGCGGACCTCGACGCGGTGTACAAGCTCCTCCTCCGCGGCGGACCCGCCGTGGTCGTCGGCACGGAAGACCGGCTCGAGGGCATCATCACCCGCAGCGACGTCATCCAGTACCTCGCGGGGCGCGTTTGAGGACGTCCGAACGGACCGTCCCTGGGGGGACCCGGTCGACAGGGTAAGAAGCCGCACTTTTGGACAGTGGACGACCCCTGTCCATTACCCTACGACCGAAACGCTTGAAACGGCCCACCCCATTCCCTCGCGCGGGTAGGATGGGACGGAGGGAGCTCGTGGGCGGTTCAGTGGTCTCCCAGTTTGGGAGGGCCCGCCGGCTCACCTCGAGGGGTTCCTGCGGTGAACGGGGTTCCAGATTCTGCCCGCAGCATGAGGTCGTACCATGGTAACTATGTCGAAGCGACGCTGGACGTACGTAGCCACCGCGATTGCCGCGGCCATCATCGTGATCTTGGCCGTCATCTTGATGCAGCAGCCCATCCCGACGAGCACCCTCCCGCAGGTGAAGACGCCGCCGTCCGTGTCCACGGCCCCTGCGACGGGGATCGACCAGACCGTGGCCACCCTGAACGGCAATCTCGGGACGGTGGGGAGCGCGGCCACTGTGTCGGTCGGGTTCCAGTACAGCACGGATCCCGGACTCGCGGGGGCAACCAACGTCTCCGTGGGGAGCCTCACGGCAGCCACACCCTTCAACCGGGCCCTGACCGGCCTGAACTCGGGAACCAAGTACTACTTCCAGGCGTGGGCCGCCGGGGACGGCTTCACGAAGGCCTCGACGCTCAGCTTCACGACCCTGACGCAGTCTTCGCCCCAGGTCCACGCACCCTCCGTTGCAACGAAGGACGCCAGCTCCATCGGCCAGACGAGCGCGACCCTGAACGGCAACCTCGGAAGCCTCGGGACGGCGTCCAGCGTGACGGTCGGTTTCCTCTACAGCCCGGATCCCGGACTCACGGGGTCCCTGAACGTCTCCCTGGGCGCGGAGTCCGCGGTGGGCACCTTTGCCCAGCCGGTCACCGGCCTCGCGGTCAACACGACGTACTACGTGAAGGCGTGGGCCGTGGGCGACGGCTTCGCCTCCGGGTCCGTCGTGGCGTTCCAGACGGCCGCGGCTCCCAACGAGCCCGGCAACGGGAACCAGGTCCCACCGGGCTGGGCCCATGCCCATTGCCCCGACCTGCCCGAGCAGGCCAAGGCGTACGGCGTCCGGGCCCGATGCGAGTTCAACATGACCTATGGGCAGATGAAGAAGGAAGGGTTGACCTTCACGGCGAAGCCGATGGCCGCCGCGGGCACTACCCTGCACCCCAGCGACCACAGCGCGCTCCTCCGCGCCTCGGCCCCGGGCAACTCGGGCGACCACCGCTCGTCCCACTCGCGCCAGTTCTGAGCCCGCCGGACGCGGCGCGAGATCCGACCTGAGCCCCCGGCTCCGGGGGCTCAGCAAACCTTTTACCGGCGCGGCGTGCGTCGGGCCCCCGGCGATAGCCGTGCGGTTTGCCACGAAAGCCATCCACGTGGGACAGGAGCCCGAGGCGACAACGGGTGCGGTCACCCCGCCCATCTACATGACCTCCACGTTCTCCCAGCGGGACCAGAACGAGTACGTCTACGCGCGGGGGGGCAACCCCACCCGCACGGCCTTGGAGAGGAACCTGGCCGCGCTCGAGGACGCGAAGTACGGGCTCGCGTTCTCCAGCGGCATGGGGGCCATCACGACGGCCCTCACCCTCCTGAAGAAGGGGGACCACGTGGTCGTCTCGGACGACTGCTACGGCGGCGTGTACCGGATCTTCACCCGGTTCATGGCGAACTACGGGATCGAGACCACGTTCCTGGACCTCCGCGACCTGGTCGACGTGGAGGACGCGTTCCGGCCCGAGACCCGGATGCTCTGGATGGAGTCGCCCACGAACCCGCTCCTCAAGGTGGTCGACCTCAAGGAGCTCGCGGTGATTGCCAAGGCGCACGACGCGATCAGCGTGGCGGACAACACGTTCGCCTCCCCGGCCCTCCAGAACCCGATCCACCTGGGCGTCGATCTGGTCACGCACAGCACGACCAAGTACCTCGGAGGGCACGCGGACGTCCTCGGGGGCGCGCTGATCACGAGCCGCGACGACCTCCACGAGAAGCTCAAGTTCGCCCAGAACGCGCTGGGCGCGGTGCCCAGCCCGTTCGACGCCTGGCTTGTCCTCCGCGGGATCAAGACCCTCCCCGTGCGGATGGAGCGGCACTGCAGCAGCGCGGAGGCCCTCGCCACGTTCCTCCATGATCACCCGGCCGTGTCCCGGGTCCACTACCCGGGCCTGCCCGACGATCCGGGCCATCCCGTCGCGAAGAAGCAGATGCGCCGGTTCGGCGGCATGCTCAGCTTCGAGCTGAAGGACGTGGCCCACGCGCTGGAGCGCCTGCGGCGCGTCCAGGTCATCACGATGGCGGAGAGCCTGGGCGGCGTCGAGTCGCTCATCGAGCACCCGGACTCCATGACCCACGCGAGCATGCCCAAGGAGCAGCGGCTCAAGGCGGGGATCACGGAGGGACTCATCCGCTTCTCCGTCGGGCTCGAGGACGTGGACGATCTCCTCGAGGATCTGAAGCGCGTCCTGGCCTAGGCGAAGCGTTCGGGTCCGCCGCGGGGCGTCCGGGCGAGCGCCCAGCCGCGCGTCGGGGCGGGCTTCGGCTCGGGCACGGGGCGCACGGTCAGGCTGCCCGCGATCAGGAGGTAGCCCAGACAGGCCGCCGCGGGCAGGACGCCGGACCCCACGCTCCAGGACCGCACGAACACGGTCGCGTCGGGGTTCGCGAGGACGACCGCGGTGGTCGCCGCGGCCACGGAGAAGAGGATCACGATGCCCGCCTCGGCCAGCCGCCGCGACGGCGCGTCGAGGTAGTTGGCCGTGCGGCCGAAGAGGATCCCGTGGAGGGCGAGCGTGGGGATGAAGATCCAGGCGAGGAACGGGTAGGCGCTAATGTACAGGATGAGGACCCAGGCTTGGTTGGCCGAGGTCACGTGGTACTGGAGCGGGAGGAAGATCACAGCGCCCGCGACCAGGGCCAGCGTGGTGAAGAAGGACCGCCGCGCCACGAGGGCGTCCGTCTCCTCGGGATGCGCGGCCACGAGGTCCCGCAGGCCGTCCCACAGGTCGGGCCACGCGAGCACGTTCAGGAGGACCCCGCCCCAGGCCAGGAGTAGGTCCATGTAGATGATTCCGACTCCGTCGATCCAGATCGTCCAGCCGCCGTAGGCGAACGCGAGCCAGTAGAGCACGGAGCCCGCGGACAGGAGGACCGCGGCCCTCCGGAGTTCCCGGGGCCAGGCGGCGCGCACGCGCGGTACCTGCGGGGTGGGGGAGAATCCCGCCATGGTGAGGCCACACATCCGAGGACGCGCGGGATAAGCCTATTGTCAAGACGCTGTCAACGCGTCACGCCGCGCGTCGCGAGCGGGCGGCCCAGGCATCCAGGTGGAAGGCGAGGGCGATGGGGACGAAGCCTGCGGCCACCAGGAGGAGGTCGCCCAGGAGGCGCGCGCTCCGGATCGCGTCCACGGGGTTGATCAGGGCCCCGGCCGCGGCAGAGAGGGCCATGCCGATGACCGCGCCGCTGCCGACGGCCGCGAGGATCGCCATGCGTTCCGACGCGAGCTCCCGCGCCGCGTACACGAACCCGATGGCCGCCACGGAGGACGAGGGGCCCCAGAAGAAGGGGATGGCGGGCACGAGGACGAGGGACGTCGGTTCCACCACGCCGGCCTCGGGGAGCGCGACCAGGATGTAGACCGCGGTCACGCCGGCGCACACGGGCAACACGACGAGGAGGGAGGCCAGGAGGGCGAGGCGCGCGGAGAGCCCCGACTCGCTCAGCGGGAACACGCGGCTGAACTGGACGGCGCCGTAGGCGCCCGCGCTCAGCCCGAGGACCAGGAGGAGCGCCCCGATGATCAGCGCGGTGGTCACGCCCACGGGGATGAACCCGACCACGAAGGCCTGGGCCACGGCCAGGAACAGGAGGCCGAGCGCGACGAACGAGGAGGCGAAGAAGAGACGCCGCCGGGCCGTGGCCCGGATCATCTCGACAGTACGGCCGGGCACGGCGATGGGGATGCTCACGTCTCCCCGGATGGGCGGGCGTCCCCTTAAGCCTCGTCCGGCCCGTGGGAACTTTAATAGACGCGGCATTCATCGGGACGGGTCCATGGCCGCAGACCTGCCGCCCATCCGGGTCTACAACACCCTGACCCGCGGCAAGGAGACGTTCACGCCCCTGCGCGACCGCGAGGTCTCCATGTTCGTCTGCGGCATCACCCCGCAGGACCACGCCCACCTCGGCCACGCGAAGACGTACGTCGCGTTCGACGTGGTCGCGCGCTATCTCCGCGCGCGCGGATACGCCGTGTTCTACCTGCAGAACGTGACCGACGTGGAGGACCGGATCATCGACAAGATGCGGGAGACGGGGACGGACTGGAAGGAGATTGTCCGCCACTACTACGGCGAGTACCTGGAGGCCATGAAGGCCCTGAACTGCACGTCCGTCGACGTGTATGCGTACGCGACGGACCATATCCCGGAGATCCTCCAGCAGATCCAGGGCCTCCTGGACAAGGGCTTCGCCTACGTCACGGACACGGGCGTCTACTACGACACGACCAAGTTCCCCGACTGGGGGAAGCTCAGCGGCATGAAGGTGGAGGAGCTCCGGCCCGGGGCCCGCGTCGCGGTGGACGAGACGAAGCGGAACCCCGCGGACTTCGCCCTGTGGAAGGCCCAGAAGCCCGGTGAGCCCGCGTGGGACAGCCCCTGGGGCAAGGGACGTCCCGGCTGGCACATCGAGGACACTGCGATCACGATCAGCCGCTTCGGGCCACAGTACGACCTCCACGGCGGCGCCACGGAGCTCATGTTCCCCCACCACGAAGCGGAGGTGGCCCAGGCCGAGGCCTACACGGGCGTGAAGCCGTTCGTCCGCACCTGGATGCACGGCGGGATGCTCATGATCAAGGGCGAGGAGATGCACAAGTCCCTGGGCAACTTCTGGGCCATCAAGGACGCCCTCGGACGGTGGGACCCCATGGTCCTCCGCTTCTTCTTCCTCAACGCGCACTACCGCTCCCCGATCGACTTCAGCCCCGAGGCCATCGAGGAGGCGGGGCGGTCCTACGAGCGGCTGCGGGAGGCCACGCGGAACCTGGAGGCCGCGCTGCGCTCTCCGCCGGAGGAGGGGCCCGCGGACGCCGCGCTCGACGCGGCCACGGCCCGCGTGCGCACCGCGTTCGAGGAGGCCATGTCGGACGACTTCAACACCCGCGAAGCCCTCGCGACCCTCTTCGAGTACGCCCGCGAGCTCAACCGCGCCATTCAGGCGGGCGCCGGGCGCGCGTCGCTCGCCGCGGCGAAGGAGGCGTTCGACCGCTTCGCCCTCGTGCTCGGCCTGTTCCGCGAAGGGGGCGGCGGTGCGAGCCTCGACGCGCGGGAGATCGAGACCATGATCCGCACGCGGGAGGACGCGCGGAAGCGCAAGGACTTCGCCAAGGCGGACCGGATCCGAGCCCAGCTCGCGGAGCAGGGCATCGTGCTCGAGGACACCCGCGGCGGCGTGCGGTGGAAGAAGCGTTGACGGACCCTGCCGAGCCGCTCCGCGGTCCGCCTCTAAGGTGGTCTCAGGAGTGAGAATAAGGGGGATCCTTGCCCCGTGCTACAATATATAAATAATCGACCCGAAAAACGGCCTCCCATCCCGACCTCGGTTTTCTCCATAGAAATCGCCTCAGTAGGTTTATAAATGCCCGCCGCATACTCGAAATGCCGCTAGGGATGGGTTGCCGGACACGTCCGAGACCACCTCGTAGAAGGTTCCGAAATAGATGACCGAAGAGCCCGCAGCACCGACCTCCGAAGGCAAGGAATACGGCGTCTATCTCTCGGACCAGATTCAGGTCCTCGAGGGTCTCCAGGCGGTCCGAAAGCGACCCGCCATGTACATCGGCAGCGTGGACGAACGGGGCCTGCACCACCTCGTCCACGAGGTCGTCGACAACTCGATCGACGAGGCCATGGCGGGGTTCTGCAAGAACATTCAGGTCACCCTCAATCCGGACGGGTCCGTGACCGTGGCGGACGACGGCCGAGGCATTCCCGTCGACGTCCACCCGAAGTACGGCGTGCCCGGCGTCGAGCTGGTCACGTCGCGGATGCACAGCGGCGGCAAGTTCGAGCACAAGATGTACCGCGTTTCCGGCGGGCTGCACGGCGTCGGCCTCTCCGTGGTCAACAGCCTGAGCGAGTGGTTCGAGGTCCGCGTCCACCGAGACGGCAAGGACTATCGGATTCGCTACGCCCGCGGCCAGAAGGCGGAGGACCTCCAGGTCATGGGGACCGTGGAGGGCACGGGCACGATCATCACGTTCAAGCCGGATTCTCAGATCTTCGAGACGATCGCGTTCGACTACGACACCCTGGCCGCGCGCCTCCGGGAGCTCGCGTTCCTGAACGCGGGCCTCCAGATCATCATCGTGGACAAGGAGCACGGCCGCGGGGACGTCTTCCAGTTCCAGGGCGGGATCAAGGAGTACGTGAGGTGGATCAACCGGGCCAAGACGCCACTCCACCCCGATCCCATCTATCTGGCGAAGCAGTCCGACGGCATCCAGATCGAGGTGGCGATGCAGTACCACGACGGCTACAACGAGTCCATCTTCACCTTTGTCAACAACATCGACACGAAGGAGGGCGGGACCCACCTCATCGGGTTCAAGTCGGGCCTCGCGCGGGCGTTCATCAACTACGCCAAGGAGAACAAGTACCTCAAGGAGGGCAACAGCCTCGAGGGCGACGACGTCCGCGAGGGGCTGACCGCGATCCTGAGCGTGAAGATCCCCGACCCCCAGTTCGAGGGCCAGACCAAGATGAAGCTCGGGAACTCGGAGGTCAAGGGCATCGTGGAGTCGGGGATGTACGAGAAGCTCACGGAGTTCTTCCTCGAGAACCCCAAGGTCGCCGAGATCTGCATCCAGAAGGCCGTGCTCGCGGCCCAGGCCCGTGAGGCGGCCCGGAAGGCGCGGGAGCTCACGCGCCGCAAGGGTCTCCTCGACGGGTTCAACCTCCCGGGCAGGCTCGCGGACTGCCAGGAGCGCGACCCCGCGAAGTCCGAGCTATATATCGTGGAGGGGCCGAGCGCCGGCGGGTGCTTTTCAGGGGACACGAAAATCGCATTGGCCGACGGGCGCCAGCTGAGTTTTCTCGAACTTATCGAGGAGGAGAAGCGTGGAGTGGCACACTTCTGCTATACCATACGGTGGAACGGGACCATCGGTCTGGAGCGAGCCTCCCAGCCGAGGCGGACCCGTCAGAGCGCCGAAGTGGTCAAAGTCGTCCTCGACACGGGGCAAGAGATCGTGTGCACGCCCGATCACCAATTCATGTTGAGGAACGGGAGGTACCGAGAAGCAAAGGGCCTGCGACCCGGCGATTCCCTGATGCCTCTCAAGACGAAGCGCTCCGACAAAAGGGAACCTGGCATCACCATCCAAGGTTACGAAATGGTTTGGAATCCAAAGTCTGAATCATGGTTGTTCACCCACGTTCTCGCAGACTGGTACAATCTCTGGAAGGGGGTCTATTCGACGGACGATGGAGGCCACCGACATCATGTCGATTTCAACAAGTGGAACAACAGTCCCCCCAACATTGTGAGGCTTCCCTCAGCGACTCACATGTCGTTGCACCGCTGTCACGTCGAGAAGACTCTTCACAGACCCGATGTTGTAGACCGATGTCGCCGGGTCCGCCAATCGGAGACCTTCCGGAAGATGATGAGCGCCCGAATGAAGCAGCCGGGGACGAGGGAGGGGCTCTCGGCGAGAGCGATCGAACAATGGAGGGTTGAAGGTTACAAGCAGTACATGGCCTCAAAATGGACCCAATTCTACCGCGAGAATGAGGAGTACCGTAATGAGGCGCTGAGAAAACTGAACGAAGCGCAACGACTCTACTGGGCCGTTCCGGGACGCCGAGCGGCCCAGGGTGAGGCGTTCCGACGGTACTACGCCGCGAATCCCTGGGCCCGAGCGAGGCAATCGCAGATGGCCCGGAGAGAATGGGCAGACAAGTATCTGCTGGAGTGGCGGGCAAAGATGACCCGCGCACAATGGCGCGACCCCGGGTTCAGACGCCGCCACGCCTCCGATGTAAAACAGTGGTGGCGGGCACACCCGGAGCATGCGGCAAGAATCTCGGCCGCCCGGGCGCGCACTTGGTCCGATGAATCAAAGAGATCCAGGATTGAGAAAAGCCTGACACGATGGCGAGAGACGACGCCGTCCAAGGAGAAGAGTCGGCTGATCCGGGAGGGTCACCGGATCAAGGCCTTGGAGGTCCTCAACGGCGTCCTGGACGCCGAGGATTTGAAGCAGTCCTATGAGGACGTTCGCCGACGCAATGCGCCCACGGCTCTGAAGTTCGATCGCCTCCTCGCAGAGCACTTCGGGGGAGACCTTACACGGATGCGTGAGGCGGCGGCGAACGTGAACTGTAAAGTCGCCGCAGTGATCCCGCTTGGCGAACGGATGGATGTGTACGATGTCGGAGTCCAAGGCACGCACAACTTTGCCCTCGCGGCAGGTGTGTTCGTCCACAATAGCGCGAAGCAGGGCCGACGTCGCGAATTTCAAGCCATCCTGCCGCTCCGGGGGAAAATTCTAAACGTGGAGAAGGCCCGCCTAGACCAGATGCTGAAGAACGAGGAGATTCGCGCGCTCATCACCGCAATCGGAGCAGGTGTCGGAGAAGACTTCGACATAAACAAGGTCCGCTACCACAAGATATGCAGCATGAGCGATGCCGACGTAGACGGCGCGCACATCACGACCTTACTCCTCACCCTATTCTTCCGCTACATGCGGCCCATGATCGACGCCGGCTATGTGTACATCACCCAGCCCCCGCTCTACAAGATTAAGAAGGGGAAGGAAATTCACTACGCGTACACGGAGCGGCAACGCGAGGATCTCGCGAAGCAGCTCGGCGACAAGGGCGTCGCGTACCAGCGGTTCAAGGGCCTCGGGGAGATGAACGCGGAGGAACTCTGGGAGACCACGATGGACCCCGAGCGGCGCATCCTGAAACAGGTCTCCATCGAGGACGCGGCCGCGGCGGACGCGCTGTTCTCGATCCTCATGGGGGAGGCCGTGGAGCCTCGGCGGCAGTACATCCAGGACCACGCCAAGGAAGTCGTGAACCTGGACATTTGAGGTGACGCGTGCCGGAAGAGGGAGCCCGGGAACCGCAGCGGCGGATCGTTCCGCAGTCCATCGAGGACGAGCTCCAGCGGTCCTACATCGACTACGCGATGTCCGTCATCGTCGGCCGCGCCCTCCCCGACGCGCGCGATGGACTGAAGCCCGTCCAGCGGCGCATCCTGCATTCGATGAATGAGGAGGGGATGGGCTCCGGCTCGCAGTACAAGAAGGCAGCGCGTGTCGTAGGGTCCGTCTTGGGCCGCTACCACCCGCACGGCGACCTGGCCGTCTACGACGCGCTCGCTCGGATGGTCCAAGACTTCTCTCTCCGATACCCCCTCATCGACGGCCAGGGGAACTGGGGGAGCACAGAGGACGAGCCCGCGGCCATGCGGTACACGGAATGCCGCCTCGCGAAAACCGCCGAGGCCATGCTCGAGGACATCGACAAGGACACCGTCGACTGGATGGACAACTTCGACGGAACCCTCCGGGAGCCCCTGGTCCTCCCGTCCAAGTTCCCGAACCTTCTCGTGAACGGATCGAGCGGCATCGCGGTCGGCATGGCCACGAACATGCCCCCGCACAACCTGAACGAGGTCGTGGATGCACTCACCGTCCTCATCGACAACCCCGCCGCGGAGCTCCGAGACCTGTTCAATCCGGAGACGGGGCCAATACGCGGCCCCGATTTCCCGACGGGCGGCATCTTGTACGGCATCGACGGCGTCGCAGAGGCGTATCGCTCCGGGCGGGGACTGATCTCGATCCGCGCCAAAGCGGGCTTCGAGGAGGCGGGCCATGACAAGGTCCGCATCGTGATCACTGAGATTCCCTACATGGTCAACAAGGCCTCCCTGGTCGAGTCGATCGCCCTCTTGGTGAAGTCGAAGAAGATCGAGGGAGTCACGGACCTACGGGACGAGAGTGACCGTGATGGCATGCGAATCGTCCTTGAGCTGAAGCGCGATGCGGTGGAGGACGTCGTGCTAAACCAGCTCTACCACCACACCCAGATGGAGACCACGTTTGGGGTGATCAACCTCGCCCTCGTGGATGGCAAGCCGAGGTACCTGCCCCTCAAAGAAGAACTCCAGGTCTACCTCGATCATCGCGTCCTCATGGTGCGGCGGCGCACCGAGTTCGACCTCCGAAAGGCACGGGAACGCCTCCACATCGTCGAAGGGCTGATCACGGCGGTCGACCACATCGACGAGGGCATCCGGCTCATCCGCCACTCCCAGACCGTGGACGAGGCGCGCGCGGGCCTCATGAGCCGCTACCTCCTCAGTGAAGCCCAGGCCAACGCAATCCTCGCCATGACCCTGCGGCAGCTGACCGGGCTCGAGATCGAGAAGCTGCGGCAGGAGCAGCGCGACCTGACCTCGAGGATCGAGGGGCTCGAGGCCATCTTGGCGTCGCGCGAGCGCATCCTCGGAATCATCAAGGAGGAACTCGCGGAGCTGGAGCAGAAGTTCGGGGACGCCCGCCGCACCGCAATCGAACTCCAAGGTGCAGACATTGAGGTCGAGGACCTGATCCCCGAGGAGGACGTCGTCGTCACAATCACGAACACAGGCTACGTCAAGCGCATCCCCGTGACCGCGTACCGCACGCAGCGGCGCGGCGGGAAGGGCGTCACGGGCATGGAGACGAAGGAGGAGGACTTCGTCGTCAACCTGTTCACGGCGTCCACCCACGACTACATCCTCTTCTTCACGAGCCGGGGCCAGTGCTACTGGCTCAAGACGTACCGGATCCCCGTCGGATCGCGGTACGCGAAGGGCAAGCCCATCGTGAACATCCTCCCGCGCCTCGAGCCCAACGAGAAGGTCCTCGACATGATCGCCGTGCGGGAGTTCGACCCCTTGCGGACCATCGTGTTCGCCACGAGGCTGGGTCGGGTCAAGCAGACCCGCTTGGACGCGTTCCAGCGGCCCAACATCCGCGGAATCCGGGCGATCGCGCTGAACGAGGGCGACGAGCTCGTCGAGGCGCGGATCGCGGACGGCGACGAGGAGGTCATCCTCGCCAGCGCGGGCGGCTACGCGAACCGCTTCGTCCTGAGCGAGATCCGGTCCATGGGCCGCACGGCAGCGGGCGTCATCGGGATGCGGCTCCGCAAGGGCGACCGCGTGGTCTCCATGGCCCTCGTGAAGAGCGAGGAGACGGAGCTCCTGACGGTCCTTGAGGCGGGCCTCGGGAAGCGGACGAAGGTCAAGGAGTACCGCAAGACGCGGCGCGGCAGCCAGGGCGTGAAGACCACAAACACCAAGGCGGCCAGGAGCTCGGTTGTCGGCGTCTTCGAGGTCGGGCCGGGGGACGAAATCCTCGTGACCACGGTGGGCGGCGTGGTCATCCGCTGTCCCGTGGACGACATCCGGGAGACCGGGCGGGCCGCGATGGGCGTGCGCATCCAGCGCCTCGCCGAGGGGGACAAGATCTCTGCCGTCGTTCGCCTGGCGAGCTCCCAGGTGGAGGACGCGGCCGGTGAGGGAGCGCCCCCGACGCCGCGGGAGCCTCCCGAGAACCCCGAACCGCAGGCCTGACCTACCCGGGCCACTGCACGTCGATCCCGAGGCCGGGCTTCGAGGGCGCCACGAGGTGCCCCCGCTTGAACTCCAGGCCCGACGACGGGTCGGACGCCAGGTTGAAATGGGAGTCCAGGTCGAGCCACCGCACGTTCGGGGAGGCGAGGGCGAAGTGGAGGCCCGCGGCGATGGACAGGGTGGGCTCGCTCATGCATCCGACCATCGTGCGGTAGCCCGCGGAGGCGCAAATCGTGTCCACCTCCATGGCCCGCGAGATCCCCCCGTGCTTCATCAGCTTCAGGTTCACCGCCTTGGCCGCGTTCGCCCACCGGACCTTCTTCGCATCCTCCGGGGTGAGGACCATCTCGTCCGCCATGACGGGGATGGGCGAGGATTCCGCAAGGACCCGCATCCCCTCGACGTCCACCGCAGGAACGGGCTGCTCGAGGATTGCGACATTCAGCTCGCGGGCCGCGCGGGCGAAGGAGAGGGCCTGGCCCCAGGTGTACCCCTCGTTGCCGTCCACCCGGAACTCGATCTCCGGACCCACCGCGGCCCGAATGTCCCGGAGGCGCTCCAGGTCCGCGCGGGGATCCTTCCCGACCTTGATCTTCAGGGCGCGGAACCCCTGCTTCGTCCAGCGCACGGCGCGGTCCACCGCGTCCCGGGTGGACATGATCCCGATGGTCATGTCCGTGATCATCCGGTCCCGGCTGCCGCCGAGGTAGCGGTAGAGAGGGAGGCCCGCCACCTGGGCCGCCAGGTCGTGGACCGCGATGTCCACGGCGGCCTTCGCGGACGGGTTCCCGGGGAGGAGCTTGTCCATCCGGTCGGCCACCTCATGCGGCTGGTGGAACTCGAAGTCCTTCAGGCCCTTGACCAGGGTCTTCAGGGACTCCTTCATGGTCATCGAGGTCTCGTGGGTCACCTCGCTCGGCGCCCCGCAACCCTGTCCCGTGAGTCCGCCTGAGTGGATGAAGACCCAGAAGGTCTCCGCAACCTCGGACGAGCCGCGAGCGATGGTGAACCTCTCCTTCCGCGGAATCGTGAGGGAGGCGTGCTCGATGAGTTCGATCTGCATGCGGTCAGGAGAGACGCGAGCCCCGATATCAAGATAGCCACAGGCCGCCGGGCCGATTCGGCGGCGCACTTCGTCACGGTCTGTCGGACTTTCGGATAACCGAAATTATCATTGGATTGCGAATAACTTCCGCATAGATTCAAATAGACACCTTGAGTCGCGCGCATCGGCAGGCCATGGGGTCCGAGAGGAAGCGCGTATCCCAAGGAGGGGACGCGACGGCGCGCGCGCCCGAGCTCGTCCTCGTCGGGGTGAACCACCGGACGTGCCCCCTGGACCGGCGCGAGGTCCTCCTCCGGAGAGCCACCTATCCTCGCCTCCGAGCTGCGGGGGGCGCGTCACCGCCTTGGACGGACCTCGTCCTCCTGGCGACCTGCAACCGGATCGAGGTCTATGGGGCGACCGCGAGGCCGTCGGAGGCCGCGCGGACCATCCGAAAGGCCCTGGAGATTCCGGACGCCTCGTCCGCCGTGTACGTCCTCACGGGGGCCGACGCCGCGGCCCATCTTCTCCGGGTGGCCGCGGGACTCGATTCCCTGGCCCAAGGGGAGGCCCAGGTCGCGGCCCAAGTCCGCAGGGCGCCCGTCCTCCGGCCCAAGACCTGGCGGCGTTCGGCTCTGCTCGCCAATCTTCTCGAGGCTGCAGCCCGGGAGGCGCCGCGGATCCGGACGCTGGCGGGACTCAACGGGAAGGACATTTCGGCCAGCCATGCGGCCCTGCGTTTCATGGACGCCTCGGTTCCGGTGACCCGTCCCACGATCGCACTCCTGGGGACCGGCAAGATGGCCCGCATCGCGGCCGGATCCCTCCGGGGCCGGGCGCGGATCCTCGTCGCGAACCGGGACGCACACCGTGCGCGCGAGGTCGCCCAAGGGCTCGGCGGCCAAGCGTACGGCCTTGACGAACTCGACGCGGTCCTCGGAGACGCCGACGTGGTCCTGGCCGCCACCGCGACGCGCAAGCCCATCGTCTCGCGCAGCCGCCTCCAGCGCGTCCTCCGTCGGCGAACCGAACGGCCGATCTGGTTCATCGACCTGGGGTTCCCCCGGAACATCGACGCGGCGTGCCGCGACCTGCCCGGCGTCACCCTCGTGGACATCGACGCGTTGGCGCCCTGGGGCGCCCAACCCCTGCCTCCTGGGGCCCTCGCCAAGGCAGAGTCCAGGATCCACACCGAGGCCGAGCGGTTGGTCCGCATGCTTCATCCCGCGTCCGCCGCGGACATCGTCGCCCTGCGGAAGACCGCGGAGGAGATCCGCCGGCGCGAGGTGGACGAGGCCCTCGCCCGCCTCCCGGCGCTGAGCGAATCCGACCGGGCCGTGGTGGACAAGCTCGCGACCCGCCTCGTGAACCGCTTCCTCCACGGGCCCACGGAGCGCCTGCGCTCGTTCCCGGAGAGCACGCGGGTCGAGATCGTCCAGGAACTCCTGCGCGGCATGGGAGGGACGCCACGGTGACGGAGCGGCTGCGCGTGGGAACGCGAGGCAGCCCGCTGGCCCTGGCGCAGACCCAGGAGGCCCTGGCCCATCTGCAGAAGGTGCACCCGGACCTCGAATTCGAGACCGTGGAGATCCGCACCCAGGGCGACGAGGGATCCCGGGAGGACCTGGGCACCCCACTGGACGGGAAACGGGCCTTCACCAAACGAATCGAGGAAGCCCTCCTGGACGGCCGCATCGACCTTGCTGTGCACAGCCTCAAGGACGTCCCCACGGAACCGGTCTCCGGCCTCGAAATCGCCGCCGTCCCACCCCGCGCGGACCCGCGGGATGTCCTCGTCGCCAACGAGAACCTCTCCCTGTCCTACCTTCCACCTGGGACCCGGGTGGGCACGAGCAGCCTCCGCCGGAGGGCCCAGCTCCTCGCGGAGTGGCCTCGCCTTCAAATCGTGGACCTCCACGGAAACGTCGAGACGCGGCTCCGCCGACTCGACGCGAAGGACTTCGACGCGGTGGTCGTGGCGTCCGCGGGATTGGAGAGACTCGGCCTCCGGGACCGGAGGCCCCAGCCCGTGGACCCCGACCTGCTGACCCCGGCCCCGGGCCAGGGCGCGCTCGCCATCGCGACGCGGACCTCGGAGGCCCGCCTTCACGCTCTTCTCCGCCCGATCGATGACCCGGGCGCGCGCGCCGCGACGGACGCAGAGCGCGCCCTGAGCGCCCGCCTGGGAGGCGGCTGCAACGTCCCCTTCGGCGCCCTCGCCACCCTGGAGGAGGGGTCTCTCCTCCTGCGGGCCGTGGTGGCCTCCCCCGACGGCCGTCGCGTCGTCCGGGCCATGCGTCAGGCGCCCGCTCAAGAAGCGGGAGCCATCGTGGACGCGGTCGCCTCGCGCCTCCTCGAGGGCGGCGCGGACGAGATCCTCCGGGAGGCGTCCTGATGGACGACGCGCCTCTGGCCGGCCGGACCATCCTCGTCGCGGGATCCGAGGACCGCGTGCCCATCCTCACGGAGGCGCTCACCCGCCAAGGCGCGGCAGTCATCCCCTTCCCCACGGTCCGGATTGTCCCGCCCGAAGACCTCGGGCCGCTCGACGAGGCGCTCAGGAACTGGGCCTCGTTCGACTGGGTCGTGTTCACGAGCGCGCACGGCGTGAGCGCGGTCGCCGAGCGGGCACGAGACTTGCACGTCGACCTCCGGAAGACCCGCGGACGGATCGCGGCGG
>OFHK01000020.1_pt1 | contig 53864 bp, 52 predicted proteins | sample 1521951 | NCBI WGS metagenome assembly OFHK01 (sample SAMEA2468436, study PRJEB22500) | soil metagenome | biome: Glassland; feature: Farmland; material: Clay | place: Australia | collected 2013-01-31 | depth 0.55 m
GGGCCAACACCACGTACTTAAGGCGTTCCGGTCCTGACGAGGCTGTGACCTGGGGTTTTGCGTTGCTTTGTATATGAAGAGGGACTCCTGATAGGCGTTGGGTGCTGAATCCACGTCCGTCACAGGAGTCCCTTGTGCAAGCTTGCCTGCCTTCTGCTGCTGCCGCAATCCGGTCTGAGGAGTCCCCGGCTGCTGGGACTCCGGCGGGGACGGCCGTGGTCCGGGCCGCTGGCCTGCGGGTTCACGGCATGACGGTCACGGCGGAGGACCGGGTGCCGTCAGCGGGCGAGCTGGCGGTGTTCTGCCGTCCGGTGGTAACGGCTCCCGCGGTGGTCCGCCGGGACGGGACGGTGCTGGCGGACGCGTGGCTGCCGGACCTGGTCCGGCTGGGCGAGCTGGAACATCATCTCGGTGACAGGGCGATCGAGGCGGCCGTGGGCAAGGCGGTCCAGGCGGGGCGGGTGAGGCCGCGGCAGCGGCGGCGGATCATGTCCTATCCGCTGGTCATCAGGCTGATGCTCGCGACCGGGCTGATGCCGGGGGCGTCGTACTGCGAGGCGCTGGCCCGGCTGGCGGGGCTGCTCGCGGACATCCCGTTCGTCCTGGAATGGCATGTCCCGGCGGAGAAGGTGGTCACGGACTGGCGGCTGCCGGTCCCTGCGTCGGTGATGGAGGACCTGTTCTGGCAGGCGGCCGGGCCGCTCATCAGCGAGGACGAGCCGTCAGCGGTGATGCTGGCCGGAAGGCCCGTGGCCGCGGCGGACGGGATGCTGGTGAACCTGGCGGACACCGGGGCGAACCGGGCGTTCTTCGGCTCGACCGGGACCGCAGACGATTCCGCCCCGTTCCCGCAGCTCAGGATTGTCGCGGTGACCGGCCGCGCGAGCCGCGCGATGCCCGGGGCGATCGCCGGGCAGGCGGGAGCCGGGGAGCAGACCCTGCTGAAGCGGCTGGTGAAGCGCCGCCCGGAGCTGTTCGCCGGCCTTGCCGTCTGCTTCGACCGTAACTTCCCCGGCTACGACCTGATAACGGCGATCCTGCAGGCGGGCGGGCATGTCATCGCCCGCGTGAAAGAAGGCATCTCCCTGCCCTTCGACGGGCCCGATCGTGGCTGGCTGCCCGACGGGTCCCGCCTGACCTGGCTGAACGCCCCGTCCGGGAAAGAAGAAGACCGGCTCCCGGTCCGCGCCGCCGAGCACAACGTCATCCTCCCTTCCGGCGACGGGACCGGGGAAGCCTCCGGGACCTGCACGATCATCACCACCCTCCTGGACCACCAGACGGCGCCCGCCGGCCAGGTCCGCGACACCTACCTCACCCGTTGGAGCGCCGCCGAGACCACGTTCGGCGAGGACAAATCCGCGATCACCGGCGCCGGGAACCGCACCAGCGGGCCCGTCCTGCGGTCCGGCTCCCCGCGGCTGGTCATCCAGGAGGCCTGGGCCTGGCTGACCGCCACCCAGCTGGTGCGCGCCAGCGAGGCCGCCGCGCTCCGCAGCGAGCACGCCGCCGCCCGCGCCCTGCGCCGCCGCAGCCGCGCCCTGGTCACCGCCGACGAGGAATCCTTCACCGCCGGCCGGCAGCACGCGATCCGGTCCATGACATCCACCCAGGTCACGGCCACCTCATCGCTGGAAGCACTCGCCGCATCGGCAGAGTCCGCCGCCCGCGCATGCCTGCACACGCTCAACCTCCCCGGCCGGCAACGGCACTCCGAACGGGCGCAGAAAGCACGCCCGAAATTCCCGCACGCCACCGCCACCAAGACGACCGTCACCGGGAAACCCCAGGTCACCGTCTTCGCACCCGGCTTCCGCTAACCCCAGGGCCCAGGCCCGGCGACAGGAAGGAGGAACCCGCCTCGCGTACGCGGGGCCGCGGCCCGTGGAACCGTGCGCCATCCCCGCCGCGACACGCGGGCTGAAATCATGCCCTCACACCACCCGGAAACAGACCTCAGGGCACGCACGGAACATGAGAGCGACAACCACCTACCAGGATCGAAACACCTAAAGTCCGTGGTGTTGGCTCCACGGGCGGCAATCGGTCTGGTGACGGTGAGTTACAGCCCGCTCGGGACGCACGCAACCTGATCGCCGAATTGGGCGCTGGTGGTTGGTGTGATGCTCGACAAGGCTGGGGTGTACAGAACTGCCGGTTCTGGCTGTGCCTTACCAGGCTGGGAAGGGATGCGGATCAAGCGAGGCGGCACGCCAGGCCGCGCAGGCGTGGCTGGTCAAGAAGCAGACCGGGCGATGACGGGCAAGACCTGACGCCGGGTATATCTGTGGCAGCTGGCGCAGGGCGCCCACGGCGACCACCTGCTCGTTGTCAACGGGAACGTCCGGGCACCGGGGCCGCCCTGGCGCCGTCGGCATTGATTCCCGGGTTTCCTTTTGGCGGCCGGGCACAGCGCGGATCTGCGCGGCAAGCTCGTGTCATGAGGACGGCTTGCTCGCATAGCCGCCGGCGCCAAGCCGCAGCCCTGCCGCCGTGCCCACCTCGCATTCTGCTATTCGTGACCACCACGGCCTTTCACGCCGTTCTTTGACGGCGTAGCCCGCTCCCGGCGCGGGGAGCTGCCAGGCCGCGCTCAGCCTGGCCGGGAACGTATTGCTGGGCAGCGACTTCCCGAACATTCCCCACCCCTACGCCCGGGCAGATCGCTGGCCTGGACCGGCTGGATCTGGGCGGACCGTGGTTGCAGGCGGTCTGCTGGCAGAACGCGGCACGCCTCTTCGGCCTGCCGCATCCGGTTCATGGCTGGCTCAGAAGTCCTGCACATGGTCCGGAGAAGCCCCCTTGGTTATCTGCTTATAAAGCCCGGCGGGGAAGAGCCGCCGCGATTGCCAAGGAGGCACGACATGACACAGCTGGTGATCACCAGCATCCTGCTGACGATACCGTTCCTGGTGGCGTTCATCGCCGTCCCGCTGTGGATGACCTTCAAGCGGCCCGACGAGGCCGCCGACCACAGCCAGGCGCACACCTACCTGCGGGCCCGCCAGGCGTTGAAGCTGGCTCCGGCCGACTCCGCCACCGCCGGGATGGTGCGCGCCCAGCTCACCAAGGCCGCATGACCCTGTTGGTCCCAGAAACTCGGCCGCAGGTCGTGACCTGGCGTTTCCTGTCCGGTAGGCGGGCGATGCCCGAGGCAAGCAGCATCGATGCCCGTGGCGCTACGACTGCTCTATCTGATCTTCGTCCGCCTACTCGGCTGGCTTGCTTTGCTGGCGCGACCGGGCGCAGCCCAACAGGCGGAGATCTTGGTGTTGCGGCATCAGCTGCCAGTGCCGCGCCGTCAGGTCGAACGTCCGCGGCCGTCATGGGCCGATCGGGCGGTGATCGCAGCGCTGACAGGGTTGCTGCCCCGGTCCCGCCGGATCGGTTTGCTCGTCACGCCCGGTACGGTGCTTCGCTGGCACGCCGATCTGGTGCAAGCGGCGCTGGACCTGCAAACGCACTCACTCCGGCCGCCCGCGGACGCGCCCGGCGAGCACCCAGTTGGGTGTTGCGGATAGCGGCGAGCAACCCCGGGTGGGGCTACCGGAGGCTCGCCGGGGAACTGGCCCATCTGGGCCGAAGCATCGCACCCTCAACGGTGTGGGCGATCCTGAAGAAGGCCGGGATCTATCCGGCACCCCGCAGAGCAGCACCGACCTGGGGAGAGTTCCTGGGTGCCCCAGGCCGAAGGGATTCTGGCGTGTGATTTCTTTCATGCCGAGACGATCACGCTCACCCGGTTGTACTGCTTCGCTGTCGTCGCGCACGCGACCCGCCGGGTGCACGTCCTGGGCGTTACCGCGAATCCGGCGGCCAGCTGGGTCGCCCAGCAAGCCAGGAACCGAATGAACGCGATCATGGAACGCTGGATCGGCAGCGCACGCCGCGAGATCCTGGGTCGGATTCTCCTCGTCAACGCCGCGCATCTGCGCCAGGTTCTCGCGGAGCACGAGGACCACTTCAACGCCCACCGGCCCCACCGCGCCTTGGAGCAGGCCAGCCCGCTGCGACCGTTGCCCGGTCCGGCCGGCGCTGACATCAAGGTCATCCGCGGGACCGCCCCGGCGGGCTGATCCACGAATACGACCAGGTCGCATAGGGCGGCCGAGTCTTCGGCACGCACACGCCTACGGAGGGGCGGTGAGTTCCCCTGCCAGCCACCGCTCGACGCTGCGGATATAGGCCGGGACGAGTTGGGCGCCGGTCCGGTAGCTGAGCACCAGTGACGCGGCCTCGCTGGCGGTGCGCCCGCGCAGCCGCAGCACCGCGTAGGCGATCATGGGCGAGCGGCGGCGGCCCGCAGTGCAGTGAATCAGCACCCGCGCCTCCAGCTGGTCATCCAGGACCCCGGCGGCGAACAGGACGGCCCGCGCCCACAATCGCGGCCGCTGCCCCCAGCCCAGGTCCCGCATCGGGGCGTGCGCGACCCTGGCCACACCGAAAGCCGCTCGCTCGGCCGCCAGGTCACCGCCCAGGAGCGCCTCTTCCCGCGACCGGCAGTTCACCACGTGGGTCACGCCCCGGCTGGCCAGGCCCGCGATCGAGCCGGCCGCGGGCACTCCCCCGACCGCGATACGCTCCCCGCCGATCCAGCTCAGCGACGCCACCCCGGCACCCGGCCCGGGCGTCACCGGGCCTGGTGCGCGGAACGCCCGCACCCGCCAGCCCGGCCCACTGCCCGATCCCGGAATATCCACCGCACCGCCATCGTCCCCGCCCGGCCGCACGCCGGCAATAGGCCAGGCGCGAGCAGAACGCCCAGTCCGGCACCCGGATGGCCGACCAGTGCCGCGGCACGAAGGCCGCCCAGATCGAGTGATACACGGGTGATCATCTCCGCATACCGGGCCGGGAAGTCAGTGATGATCACCCGTGTATCTAGCGTTATACGGCCCGAAGGGCTTGGTGATCTTCGATCACCCGTAGGACGGCGGCAGTGCGCGCGCCGCGGTTCAGCCCGTCGGCGACGCTCTGTTACAACCCTGCCCCACCGGGCTGATGCAAAGAGGAGGCATCGGCAGGCTGAACGAACACTCGCCGGGGCCTGACGAGCCCAGCGCGCCGACAGCGGCGGGCTTCGATGGGTCGCCCTGTCGGCGGCATGTGCGGTCGACCCGGTTACGCGCCTCCAGTGGTCAGATGAGGCCGCTCGGATGGATCAGCTTACCGTGGCCTGGATAGATCGTGCAGATAGTGATTCCACAGGTACAGGGCAGCTCGCGGTAGTCATTGCCGGCCAAGGGCACCTCGTCGGCGGTCGACTTCACGCGGGAGGGGGCTCGCGGGAAACGGCCGACGGCACCGCCGGCACCGCGCCCGTGGGCCTACCTCACACCGTGGATCGGCGGGGAGGGCGGGAGCAGCCTCGACAAAGTCGCGACGGTCCGGCACTACCGGACGGGCCGGGCGCGGTGAGCGAAGCGGGAGGGTATACGCGAGGAACCGGTGCTGTTACGCCTCTTGACGCTGGACCAGCTCAAATCCGGTGGATACGGGCTGGTGCGCGGCGCGCACCCGTCCTGCCTTGGCGGGGCGGGGAACTCCTGTCCGGGTCTTAATCGATGGGGAGCGGCTCTTCGCGCTGTTCTGCCTCGTCTGCCACTGCGGCCTGCGGCGCGACGAGGTGATTGGCCTGGCGTGGGCCGAGGTGAACCTGGACCAGGGGGTCGCGTACATCCGCGAGACCGGGAGCGGGGATGACCCCAAGAGTGAGTCCGGTGTCCGGGTGGTGCCCCTTCCATCTGTTGTGGTCGCGGCGCTGCGCGCCTGGCGCAAGCGGCAGGCCGCGGAGCGGCTCGCGTGGGGACCGGACTGGACCGACTCCGGCCTCGTGTTCACCAGCGAGGATGGCACGGCGGTGCCTCCGCAGTGGCTATCTGTGCGGTTCGAGACGCTCGCCTACCGGGCGGGCCTGCCGCCCGTGCGGTTCCACGACCTGCGTCACGGTGCTGCCTCGCTGTGCAAGGCAGCGAAACTCGACACGAAGTAGATCACCGCCCTGCTGGGCCACTCCCGCACCAGCTTCACCGACGACGTGTACGTGACGCTCTTCCCAGAGGTCGCCAAGGCCGCCGCTGAAGCCGCTGCGGCTGTTGTCCCGCGCATGAACAGGAGGAGCCAGTGAATACCGTTGTGCGTGCTCTGTGCGTGCATTGCCTCGCCGACAGCGAGACCAGAGGTCTCCCGGAGATGTCTCTCGCGGGAAACCTCTGGTCAGGGGCGGAGGCTCGGGGATTTGAACCCCGGAAGGGCGTGAACCCTAACCGCATTAGCAGTGCGGCGCCATAGACCGGACTAGGCGAAGCCTCCCGGTGACCGGAGCGGTCCGCATCAGCGTACCGGTGCTGGCGACAACACCGCAAAGCGCTCCGGCAGTTCCCTCACCGCGGTTGGCGAGATCGCCGGCCCCGGCTCCCGCGGGCGTGGCCGGCTGGCTCAGTGTGCCTCGATCACCTGGTAATCGCCCTGGGCGTAGGCCTCCCGGATCCTGGTCTTGGCGAACTTGCCGACGCTGGTCTTGGGCACCTCGGAGATGAACGACCAGCGCTCGGGAAGCTGCCAGCGGGGCACCCTGTCGGCAAGGAAGTCCCGCAGTTCGGCCGCGGTCACGGAGGCACCGGCCCGCAGCACCACGGTCGCCAGCGGCCGCTCGCCCCACTTCTCGTCGGGGACCCCGATCACGGCCGCCTCCACCACATCGGGATGCGCCATGATGGCGTTCTCGAGTTCCATCGAGGAGATCCACTCGCCGCCTGACTTGATCACATCCTTGGCCCGGTCGGTCAGGGTGACGAAACCCAGTGGGTCGATGTTGCCCACGTCGCCGGTGCGCAGCCAGCCGTCGTGGAACTTGGCCGGGTCGTCGTCCTTGTAGTACGACCCGGTGACCCAGGGGCCGCGCACCTCGACCTCACCCACCGCGACCCCGTCGTGAGGCAGCACCACTCCCTCGTCCCCGACCAGGCGGGCCTCCACGGCGGAGACCAGCCTGCCCTGGGTATCGCGGTAGTGCCAGGCCTCGTCGGCCGGCGTGCCCGCCGGCGGATGCGCCACGCTGCCGACCGGGGAGGTTTCTGTCATCCCCCAGGCCTGCACGATGAGCACGCCGAGTTCCTTCTCGAACGCCTCCATCAGCGACTGCGGGACGGCAGAGCCGCCACAGGGGACCATCCGCAGCGACGAGAGGTCCCCGCCATGCGCACGCACGTGCTGGAGCAGCCCGTTCCAGATCGTCGGCACCGCGCCCGCGATGGTCGGGCGCTCGGCCTCGATCAGCCGCGCCAGCGGTTCCGGCTGCAGGAACCGGTCCGGCATGATCAGGTCAGCTCCCGACATCACCGCCGCATAGGGGAGCCCCCAGGCATTGGCGTGGAACATGGGCACGACCGGGAGCACCCGATCCCGCTCGGACATAGCGAACGTGTTGCCCATGCAGACAGCCATCGAGTGCAGGTAGGCCGACCGGTGACTGTAGACGACACCCTTGGGCAGGCCGGTGGTACCGCTGGTGTAGCACATGGCGGCGGCACTGCGCTCGTCCACCTCCGGCCAGCCGAACGCGGCGGATGCGCCCGCCAGCAGGTCCTCGTAGGCGTGGATCTGCACACCGGGGTGCGCCAGTTTCCCGGCATGCGCCGCCAGCGCCGCGCCGCCTTGCCCGGTCACGATGACGTGCCGGATCGTCTGCGTCTGCGGCAGCACCGCGGCCAGCATCGGCACCAGGGTGCTGTCGCAGATGACAGCGTGGTCCTCGGCGTGGTTCGCGATATAGGCGAGCTGGGCGGGGTCGAGCCGGAGGTTGAGCGTGTGCAGGACGGCACCCATGGAGGGGATCGCGAGGTAGGCCTCCAGGTGCTCGGAGTTGTTCCAGAGCAGCGTGGCAACCCGCTGGTCGGCGTCCACCCCGAGGTCGCGCAGTGCGTTCGCGAGCCGCGCCGCACGTTCACCCGTCTGTGCGTAGCTCTGCCGCCGGGTCCCGTCCTCCGTACACGTCACGACCTCGCGTCCGCCGAATACCGTGGTGCCGTACCGCATGATCCCGGTCACGGTCAGCGGTACATCCATCATCGTGCTGCGCACGGCCACCTCCTGTTGGGGCCAGCGCACCGGCCCTCACGGCTCAGGTGCGCACATTCCTCCTGGCAGGGATCGTGCCACGCGCGGGCTGAATCGTCACCCTTCCAGCAGTTCTGTATCGATCCGCAGCTTAGCCACTGCCCGGGAGACCGTGCTCTTGACCGTGCCCTGGCTGATCCCGAGGAACTGGGCGATCTCGGCCTCACTCATGTCCGCGTAGTAGCGGAGCACCACCGCCACCCGCATCCGGTGCGGCAGCCGGTCCAGCGCCCGCCGCAGCGCGTCCTGGAGCGCGCTATCGCTCGCGTGATCACCCACAGCCTGGTCGGGGATCTCGTCGGTGGGGTACTCCTCCAGCCGGCGCCGCCGCCACGACGAGATGTGCGTGTTCACCATGGCCCGCCGGACGTAACCGTCCAGTGCTGCCCGGTCCTCGATCCGGTCCCACGCCTGGTACGTCTTGGCCAGTGCCGACTGGACCAGGTCTTCCGCATCCGCCAGGTTGCGCGTGAGCAGGTAGGCCATGCGGAGCAGGGAGCCGCTGCGGGTGGCCACATAGTCACTGAAGCCTGGGTCGTCGGGCCGGCCCTGCCCGGATTGCCTGCTCTGCCTGGCATGTCCGGCCTGCCCGGCCGTGCGCTCGCGCGCACCGGACCCGGCCACCGCCCCGTGCGCCCCAGCAACCGCGTGATCGCTCCCCACGCTCACAAGGTCACCGTACCCACCACTGGCACACGGACCACAGCCACCACGCATCACGAATGAGGCTCCTGCCTGCGGCTTTGAGCTGCAACTGCCGCATATCCGACCTCGCGCGCAGCACGCGGGTCACAGATGACTCAAGGCGCGCCACCCGTCCGCCACGCGTCGAATGTGTGACCGGGCGGGGCAGAGGAGCCAAACCGCTTGACGTGTGCCCATCTGACTACGCAAGGTAAGTGCACGCGCCTGTCAGGCCCGGGAGGCCAGATGCTCGAGCAGGACGGCACACTCACGTGCTGTGTCCGCTGCGCGGGGGCTGGGGCCGCTGACCAGATCGCCCGGCGGCGTCAGTTCCGGTCGGCGGTATTCCCGCCCCCGCAGACTCCCGCCGGCACGCTCCACCCTGCGCTGGTGGCAGGCCGTACCCAGGTGGGCGCCGGCCCGGCCGGCCGGCTCCCCGGCGTGGTCACCGGGACGGCGCTGGACGTCAGCCCGCACGTCCTGGTCGTCGCCGACGCCGAGGGTGAGCGGCGGTTCAGCCTCCCCACGGATGCGGTCGCCTGGCGCGGCGATCTGGTCCCGCCGACCGCCGTCCGGGCCGGTGACCAGGTGGTGGTCCGGACCCCACCTGGCCGCCGGGACGTGGCGGACAAGATGTGGGCAGCCACCGGCCGGGTCACCGGGACGATCGTGGAGCGTCACGACGACAGCCTGCTCGTCAACGAGGGCGTGACCAGACGGCCTCAGGTCGTGCTCATCTCCGCCAGCGCGTTCCCCCGGATCCTGGTCCGGTTCCCCCGGCTGGAGCCCGGCCACCTGGTCGATGTGATCGGGCTTCGCCGGGGCGCGCTGCTCGACGCGGTGCTGCCCGCCACCTCCCAGCCCACCTACCGCGCCGACCGGGTGATGCGCCTGCCACCCCTGGCCGGGCTGACCGAAGGCACCATCAGCGGCTCGGCGACCTGGCACGAACCGCTGGGCCCGGCGGCCACCGATGGAGTCGCCTACCCGGCGATCGACCCCGCCTCCGGGTGTGCGGAGGCCGCAGCCGCGGCCGGCCCCGGCTGTGTCAGCATGCCCTACCTCGCTGTCGGCAGCATGCTGACCGTCAGCAACGACTGCACTGGCTGTTCCCGGGTGCTGCCCGTCACCGGGTGCGGGGCAGCCGCGCGCCTGTTCTGTGACAGGTGCCTGACCTGCGGAACCTCGCCCCGCAGCCGGATCGCCGATCTGACTATGGCCAGTTTCGTGAGCCTGGGGGGCGACCTGGAAAGCGGCTGCTTCAACGCGACCATTGCGATCGGGTGGTGACCATGCTGACCACCATCAGGGAGATCCAGGTCCCCGTGCTGGCCCTCATCCTGCTGGGCGCCTGCGCGGCCAAGCTGATGCGGGCAGTGCGAAACAGTTCCATCAGTGCGGGATTAGGGCCGACCGAACTGTTCCCGCGGCGGCTGCGCCGCCCCGCGGCGGTGGTCGTGTGCCTGTCGGAGGTCTCACTGGGGACGGCACTGATCCTCACCGCTGGGCGCCTCGGCGCCAATGGCTGGGCGGAAGCGGTCAGGCTCGGGACCGCCCTGCTTTTCGGGGTAGCGGTGTGCGGGCTGGTGGAGTTGCGTGAGCACCGGCCCGACCTGGGATGCGGGTGCTTCGGCGACCTGAGCGTGCGGCCGGTCAGCGCCCGGACAATCGCCCGCGCCTGCCTGCTCGCCGCTGCTGCCCTGGTCAGCGTCGGCACGCCGGAACTGCGCCTGCCACCCCCCGGCCCCGCGGCAGTGGCCGATCTGGGCATCCTGCTCACTGAACTACTGCTGGTGGCTCTGCTGTCGCCGGAGGTGGGAGAGGCGCTGATGCGGCTGGGCTACAGCGAGCCGTGTGAGGTGCGCGAGGCGGACGGCCGGCGGGCGCTGACAGCGCTGTACCGCAGCCGGCTGTGGCGCCAGTACTCCCACCTGATCAGCAGCGATGTTCCGGCTGACATGTGGCGGGAACTGTGCTGGTGGTACGTGGTCTACCCGGTACACGGCGGGCAGCGGACCGGCGAGCAGCACGGCAGCGGGCAGCAAGGGGCCGGGCAGGCCAGCGCAATTGTGTTCGCCGTACAGGTAAAGCCGCACCGTCCGGCTATCCGTTCGGCACTGGCCGGGCCGCAGGCAGCCGGCACCCCGCCACCCGCCGGCTTGCGGAGGTGGGAGCCCACCACGCCGCTGCGTTCTGCCGCTCTCTAAAAGTCTCTAGCGCTGAACGTAGAAAGGGCGATAATCCGCCAGACTGGCGCGCGGCCGTCTTCCGGGAATTTCCCGGCCGGACCTGCCCGGCTAGGCCGGCTGTGCCCGCAGGAACCGCCCGAAATGCGGGACGGTGAACGCGATCAGGCCCCGCTCAGAGCTGTAGATGAGCCCTTTCTTGATCAGCCCGTCCCGGGCCGGGGAGACGCTGGAGGGCTTGACGCCCAGTTCGTCGGCTACCGACGCCGTCTGCACCGGATCGTCCCCGAGCATCGCCATCGCCCGCATGTACTTACGCTCCGTGGGGGTGGCCCGCTCGTACCGGCTGCCAAAGAAGCCGACCGCCAGTTCGCCTTCGGCCTGCGGGCTGGCCACCTTGACGTCCCCGGCCGTCACCGGGCTGGCGGTGGCCACATCCCAGGTCACCTTCCCGTACGCCTGCACGAAATAGGGGTAACCATCGGCCGCCTCGAACAGGGCTTCCAGCGCCCCCGGCTCGAAGTCTGCCCCCTCCCGCCGGGCCGGGGCGAGCAGGGCGAGGTCGGCCGCGGCCCGGTCCAGCCGGTCGATCGGCACGTACCGGAACAGGCGTTCCGAGTAGCTCTTGCTCGCGGACAGCACCGACGGCAGATGCGGCAGCCCGGCGCCCACCACGATCAACGGGCCACCGGTCTGCGACAGTTCGTGGGTGGCGGCGCACAGCGCGGACACGTCGGCAGGCGGGATGTCCTGCATCTCGTCCACGAACAAGGCGATGCCCACCCCGAGATCGGTCGCGACAGACGCGGCGTCGGCCAGCAGTTCGGTCAGGTCGATCTCCAGATCCCCGGAATCCGCCCGGCCACGGGCGGCGGGCACGTCGATACCGAGGTGGGCAGTGAACGTGCCCTTGGGCGCCTTCGGGTCCCGGGCGGCGAACGCCTTCAGCACGCCGAGGAACTGCTCGATCCGGTCCGGCGCGCGGTGACGCGGTGCCAGTTCCCTGGCCGCCATGTGCAGCGCGCCCGCGATCGGCCTGCGGATCGACTGGTCTGGCCTGGCCTCGATCTTCCCGGTGCCCCACAGCCGCTGGAGCGCCATCGACCGGAACGAGTTGAGCAGCACTGTCTTGCCCACCCCGCGCAGACCAGTCAGCACCATGCTGCGCTCGGGGCGGCCCCGGGCGATGCGTTCCAGCACCACCTCGAACTGGCCCAGTTCACGGTCGCGCCCGGCCAGTTCGGGCGGCCGCTGCCCGGCGCCTGGTGCGTAAGGATTCCTCACCGGGTCCACAGCATCGGACTCTATGACCCGGTCTAGCGCGATCCGTAGATTCGGGTAGAAAGCCCGGCCGGCGTGTCGCGCCGGCCCCGTGGCCGGGGCAGGGTCAGATGCCCCCGCCAGGCCCGGGGCCGCCGCCGTGCAGCCGTGCCAGATACGCGTTATAGGCGGCCAGGTGCTCGTCGTCGTCGATGCCGCCGCGGCCAGCCCCGGCGCCTGATCCAGTGCCCGCAGCTGCCGCTGCGGCGCCCGCCGGGCTCTGTGCCGCCACCAGGTCGTCGAACCTGGACTTGCGCACCGCCTCCAGCCAGCCCGACGTGGCCGAGGTAGTCCGGTCGTCGCGGCTCCACATCAGCACGACCAGCATGATGAAGGCGAGCATGATCGCATCGCCGGCGATCCACATGGCCGCCCCGGCCCAGTGCACATCCTCCACCGGCCCCGGCGAACCGGGCGGCCGCGGCCCGCTGCTGCCGGTGGCGAACCAGGTGCCCGCATAGCCGAGCACCAGCCCGGTGAACGTGTCCACCGGCATGGCCAGCACGAGGACCAGGATCCGGATCGGGTACGAGAGCCGCCAGCGGATCGGTTCCCGGCCAAGCAGTGGGAGGAAGAAGAGGTACCCGACGATGAGATACACAGCGTGCTCGGTGTTATGCAGCACCTGGTTCGCCTGGATCAGGCCGACCAGGCTGGTCAGGTGGGTTGTGACCACGGTCACGACGTAAGCGGCGAGCCCAACCGGTGGCCAGGTGAGGAAGCTGACCACGCGGGAGCGCATCACCCGCTTAGCCCAGGTGTGCAGCGGGTTCCGGCTCGCATGCAGCAGGAGGGTGAAGGGCTGCCCGGCCACCAGCAACGGCGGCGCAATCATGATCAGCATCAGGTGCTGGATCATGTGATCCCAGAACAGCGCCTCGTCGTAGGCCCCGATGCCGCTTTGCGTGGCGAGTACCACCACCGCCAGCCCAGCCAGGAACAGGCAGGTCCGCGACCAGGGCCAGGGACGCGCCGGATGACGGCGGGCGACCCGCCGGGCGCCCCACAGGTAGAGCGCGCCCGCCGCGATGACGGCGGCCGTAACAGCAGGCGCGAACTCCCAGCGGGTAAGCACTGCCTGCCAGCCGAACGCGGGCAGCATGTGGACCTCCTCCGCCGTGAGCCTACCTACCCGCGCGCATGCGGTGTCCGGCTGCCTGCCCGCGCCGCTATCGTTGGCGGCTGGGGGGTTCGGCTAGAGGCAGCACGGCCCGGCGGCGCTCGTGCCAAGCGATGCCCACGACTGGCTGTATATCCTTGCCGCAGAGGGTTCCGAATACCTGATGAAAGAGTGCTTGCTCGGACGCCGGCCGGTCACACCGAATCCGGCGCACCGGCTGGGAGCGGTGGCAGAGTCCGGTTGATTGCAGCTGCCTTGAAAGCAGCCGGTCACGCAAGTGACCCGGGGGTTCGAATCCCTCCCGCTCCGCACATGAATCGCTCGTCCAGAAGACCAGCGGTCCTGCCCCGGGAACCTCCTCCGCGGGTCAGGAAGACTGCGCCCGGGGTCATCCGGTCTGTGGCCGAGCCTCCGGCCAGAAGCGTCAGCCCGCCATCTTCGCCGGCCCGCCGGTCGCCTCCATGAACTTCTTCAGCCTCCCCAGGACCCGCTCGTTCTCCCGTCCTTCGAAGCGATCCACCAGCTTGTCCAGTAGCCACAGCCGCCAGAACGACCGTGGGTGGGTCTGTATCGTCAGCCGCGTCCCGGAGCCCTCGGCGTCGAAGGTGTACGTTTCGCTTCCCTCGAGGGCCAGGGACCACTTGTCGACGATGCGCTTGTTCGGGACGAACTCAGTGAACACTCCGAAGCACTCGAACCGGACGCGGGGCAGCGGCTTGATGACCCGACGTGGAACGTGCCCAGACCCTCCGGGGTCACGTGCAGGTCGGCCAGCTCTTCCCGGCGCGCCGCGTCGGGGTTCAGCGTCGTCCAGTTCCGGGGGTTCTTGAACCAGTCGAAGACCTTCTCCACGGGGGCTTCGATGTAAATGCTTTGCGTGGTGGACATGGTGCCCCTCCGTTCGATCACAGGGGCAGCCGACGACCGCGCACCGGTGGACGCCCTCGTTTCTCTTCTAGAATCCTGCGCCGTCCCGGCGGCTGGGCAGTGGCGCAGGTACCGAAGACCGCGGGCCAAGGTCCCGGCGGTGCCGACCGCAGACCACCGCCTCTGCAAGGTCCCGGCCAAGCCTTAGCGGTGCGGCAACTGCTGCAGCAGGCGGTCAGTACCGCGCTGCCCGTGGTCACCTTTGTCCGCAAGGACGTCACCGCCGAGCAACTCGAAGAGATCTACGCCCGGATCTGGACGCTCATCCGGGAGGCTGGGCTCCAGGCAACGTAGTGCCGTCCGCGGGCCGGCCACGGCCAGGCCAGCCTTCTGCCACTGGAGCGGCCAGGCCAGCCTCCCGCGGCCCGGGTCAGGTCTCTGCACCCCCCGGCCGGCGCGGCCAGCTGAACCCGTCCCCCACTTCCGCCGCGAGACAGAGATAGGCGTCGGCAGTTGCCCGGCTCAGCTGGGTCAGTCAACCTCGGCACCCTCCTCCAGATGAGGGTCGTAGGGAATCCGGACCACCGCCCGGCACCGGGTCGCGAAGTGCTGCTCCAGCCTGCCGAGGTCCACCGTGCTCTTGCTCCGCGGGCGGACCACGGACAGCACCACGACCGCATCCCGCACCAGGTTGCCGTAGCTGTGCGCCTGGAGCCAGTCCAAGGTGGCGCTCGCACTGCGCGCGCCGTCCACCGACGGGGAACTGACGAGGATGATCTGATCGGCCAGGCGCAGCACCCCGGCCATCGCCGAATGCAGCAGGCCGGTACCGCAGTCTGTGATGCAGACGGAGTAGTAGTGCTAGCAAACCGCGTTTTACCTGCATAACCGGTCATTGAGCACCGCCTTGGGCCGTGGCGGGGACGTGATCTTGGCCACGGGCCGCGTCGATCGCCTGCCGCATCCGGTCATGGGCGGACGGCATCAGGTGTAGGCCCGCAGCGTGAACCCGGGATCGGAGTGACCGGGGTACTCCGCCAGCGCCCGGACATCGACCCCGCCATGAAGCAGGACGCTGGCGAAGTGGTGGCGCAGGGCGTGGGTGCCGTTATCCCGGCTGGCAGGGGTGCCCGCCTTCCCCAGGGCCGGCTTCCACTGGAACGTGTTGAAGCTGTTCCTGTTGACTGCCTTGCCGATGGCAGAGGTGAGGACCAGCGCCACGGTGACCGGCTGGCCGCCTGGCTCCAGCCAGGGCAGGGTGACCGGCCGGGCCGGGTACTCCTCCAGGTGCGCAGCGAGTGCCAGGGCCACAGACTCAGGCAGCGAGATATCCCGTTCCTTGCCGCCTTTCGGCGGGGCGAACACCATCCTGCGGCCGACGATGCGGACCTGGCGGCGGATGTGCACCACCGCGCCGCCCTTGCGCAGCCACTCGACGTCGGTGGTGGCCAGCCCGAGAATCTCACCCTGGCGCATACCGAGCCCGCTGCCGAGGTCGCACACGATCTGGAACCGGCCAGGCAGGGCCGCACGCCCGGCGGCCACCTGCTCAGCAGGCCAGGGCTCGATCTTGCGCTTCCCGGGCTCGGGTGCCTTCACCGACTTGGCATGGGTCTGGTTCCTGGCAACCAGGCCGTCATCGACGGCCGCGCCCAGGATCGGGCTGAGCAGGGTGAGCATGATCTTCTTGGACGATGCCGAGCCCTTCAGCCCGCGTACCCAGCTCTGGATCACCGAGGGCGTGACCTGGGACAGCAGCTTGCCCCCGAGCACCGGCCAGATGTGCAGCCGCAGCCGCAGCCGCAGCTCGGTGGCTTCGGCGGTGGTCGGGCCGAATGTCCGGCTGGCCAGCCAGCTCTCCGAGAAGGCGCGCAGCGTGATCTTCCCGGCAACCGGGCTGATGTAGGTGCCACGGCGCACGAGCTCGGCGTGTCGGCCCGGATCGTCGAGGAGTACGAGCGATCTGACGGGCAGTTCTTCCCCGCCGCTCTCCAGCACGTTCTCGCCACCCTCGACCCGCGCATCCCGCAGCTCGGGCCCTGGCAGTCGATCGAGGCCAGCGCCGCCTATGACGGTGATCTGGTGATCGACTTGTCCGGGTCCACGTTCGAGGGGAGTGGCCAGCGCCTGACCGCCGCCGCCCTGGGTCTGCCCGCCGACACGACCAGCGCCGAGATTGATGCGCTCCTGGATGCCCTCGAAGAGACCGCAGCCGAGGATGACCTGCTGGCCGAGTGGGGCAAGGACCTCAGGCAGCCCCAGTGCGGGGCCGGGGAAGGCAATGCCGAGCTGTCGCAACTCGCGGGCATCCGGCAGGCGGTCGAGCTGGCCAACGTCACCGATGAAATCCGCATCCTCGAAGACGCCCAGGACACCCCACGCCTGTCAGAGGACCGCCTGGCCAGGGCAATCGGCCGCATTGGCCGCGGGACCTAGGTGCCTGTCTCGCCGATGCACCCGTCGCACCGCGGCCACCCCGGCCCGGTCACGGCGCAGCCCAACTGCGGCCCGAGCGACAGCGAGTATGGCTACTGCTTGTCCAGGTATCACACCATGGGTTGCGGCAGCCTGGCTACCGCCGAGATGGCGGGGGCGGTAAAAGAGCCTCTTCAGGCAAGCGGGTACAAGCCGCTGGTGGACGAGCGGGGCGAGCCCTGGGTTGACCAGCACGGCGAACCGGTCACCATCCTGGGTGCGGTCGAGGCCAGCGGATGACCAGGGAGAGCCCGTTCGAGCGCGGCCCCCGCAGGGAGCTGATCAGCCCCCAGGCCCACGTCGTCATCGGCGACCCGGACGACCCCGACGACCCTGGCGTGCCTGCCCCCGATGCGCTCCGGCGCACCACGACCGCCCTGGCCAGCCATCTTGGCATTGCGGGGGGCACAGACGCAGCCCGGGAGCGGGAGCGTGCCAGGGAGCGCAGGGACGCTTACCTGGCCCGGCTGCCGCTGCGCCCTGGCCACCCGGGCTTCCGCCAGGAGACGATGGCCGAGAGGGCAGCCCGCAAGCGCTCGGAGAACCCGCGGCAGCCCTTCGTGACCGGCGGGGACCTGGGCACGGTTCCGGGGCTGACCCGTGGCTATCTGGCCTGACCAGGGCGGCCTGGACGCCGCTGACGAGGCCAGCCTGCCGCCGATCGAGGCGCTCACGATCGAGCCCGGCCGTGGCCCGGCTGACGTCCGCGACGAGGTGAACCACATGCTCGGGATCGGCACACGCAGGGTCCGCTACGGCCAGGACGGGCCGGACGTGACCGGCCTGCGAGAAGAGCTGGGCATCTAAGGAGGCCCCCATGTCGGCCAAAGACGATGAGATCGCCCGGCTGAAGGAAGAACTGGCCCGGGTGCAGGCGCAGCCCGACCAGGAGCCAGAGGCCACCCAGGGCCAGGGCCAGGAACCCGCCCAGGAGACCCGCCCGGCAGGGCAGCACGCCTACCGCACCGACCCGGGCGGCGAGCCCGTGCCCGCTGGCCAGGCTGGCATGCCGGTCAAGGCTGCCGTGCCGGTGCTGCCGAAGACCGTGACCAACGCCTGAGGAGGCTGCCGTGGCCCTGAGCAAGGGAGAGGTAATCTACGCGGACAGCCCGGCTGACGCATTGGCTACGCGATGCACTCCAGATCGAGTCGGCGATCTGGTGCAAGGTAGCCGTCTGTTGCCGGTGGAAGGCTTGGCAGGCTCGATGCTTCGAATCGTGCCGGCTGACTGGGCATGGTCACCGCGGCAGGCTGCCGCCGCATCACTTCCCGGATAACCAGCCTGCGAATCCACGAGCTGACCGTCACGCCATCCCGGTCAGCGAGCCGCTTGACCGAATCGATCACTGCCTGCGGGAACCTCACGGGCACGGTGGCACTCAAGCGCCGACCAGTTCGCCGGTATGCCTGACCTGCGGAAACCTGGTTCGCCGGATCTGCGTAAAACTCCTGTGCCTGCCTGTCGTCCATGCCGTCACCCTGAGTCTTCTCGGTACTGTCTGTCAAGGCTCCCCCTTACCTGATAGACGCCGACGGGCCTCGCTTTATTCGCACGTGACCCCGGCATCAAGGGGACCAGCAGGATATCCCCCGGAACTTGGCCGACCATCAGCCAGTCCGCTGGTCCCTCTTCCCTGCCTGGGTAGAACAGCGGGTTATCCATCCAGACCTCGTAGACGTCGCAGAGGTCCATGCCCTCGTGCTTGTAGAGGTGGATGAGCTGATCATCCACCTCGAACGGATCGACCTCATCGAGGGCTTCCACATCGAACCGGCTGCGCGTCACGTACTCCAGGGTACCCTGTGTGATACATTGTGATACATGGAATTGACTACTGCGATGCTCGCTGATGGAGCCCAACAAGCTGCTCCCGGCGGCAAGCTCTACATCCTAGGTGGGCAGTGGGACCGGCTGATGGTGCCGGCCTTCCCAGCGCAGCATCCGACCATGGCCGTTGTGCTCGTCCTGAGGATCGAGTACAGCGAGGCGCTCGACCGTCACCAGCTCGAAGTTGAGCTGACGCTCGACGGCGAGTCCAAGAACGTCAAGGCCGTGGGCCAGGTGGTCACCGGCCACGCACCTGGCCAGATCCGCGGTACGCCGTCCTTTGTACCGCTCACGCTCCCCTTCAACAATCTGGTCTTCGAGGCTCCCGGCCGGTACGAGTGGGTTGTCACGGTCGATGAGCAGGAACTCGGGCGGCTGCCGATCGAAGTCGTCCAGGGCGCGATCCCGGGGATGCCCATGCCTCCGGGAATGCCCATGCCGCCACAAGCCCCACCCGGGTAGCCCCCGCCCAGCGCTACATCACCGCTGGCCAGGTCGGGCCGTCAAGACAACGGATACGGCAGGACAAGCACCCCGTGACTGCCGGTCATTTGTAGCTGTGCCAGTCGTGGCATGGACGTGCGGCGGCCCGCCTGGTGGTGAAACTACGGCTGGCGCGGCGCTCCGGGCTGCGATCGGTGCAGGCAATCTGCGCGCCTGCACTGGCGAACTAACATGGCGAAAGGATGAGGAGGGCTGCGGGGCGATGACGACCACGCTGGATCATGGCTCCCGCCAGGTCGGGATGCTTCGCTGCGAGCTTGACCCGTCGAACGTGTACCCGACTCTCGTGCTGGCGCTGCGGGACATGCGCCGCGCCAACGAGCGCGACCCGGTTACCGGCGACGGCGCGGGCAATGAATGGTGGGCCGGACTGGCTGTCGGGATGGCTGTGCTGGACACGCTGTCCGGTGAGGAGCCAGGGGTGCGGCAGCGGTTCGAGGGCCTTCTGACCCGCCACGGTGTCCCGGCGGAGGACGCCACGATCATCTGGATGCTGCGCAACTCCCTGCTCCACGGCTACGGGCTGCCGAAGCCCAGCCAGGTCTCCGGCAGGAACGTGCTTCTCACCCCTGACCACGACGCTTACGCGCTCGACACCTCGCACGCTGGGATAGCGCTCGTTAGCGTCCCGGTCTTCTGCGCCCGACTGGTCGAGCGGATCGCGGCCGAGGCCAAGGGCGACTGGGACGTCAGCCTGATCAACACGGACTACCAGTACCTGTGACGGCTCGCTTGCCTGGCTAGCGCGCCAGCAAGCCTCAGCGGGACGCCTCGTCTTCGAGGTACTCCACCAGGTGCTCGGGGCAGCCAGCGTTCAGTACCCGGCCGGTGCCGTCCCATCTCCTGGCACACCACACCGGCCCGCCGATGTAGCGGTGAACAACCCAGATCTGCCAAAGCGGCCAGTCGCGCTCCAGCTCGGCCACGGCTTCATCGGTAGGGTTTGCTGCCAAGGTGATCCTCTTCTTCGGCTGAGGTGATCCCCAGGCCCCGGTCTGGTGTGCAAGCACCGTCCGGGGCCGCTTGCGTCTGTTCTGTCAACACCGTACAGCTACCCCGATATACCGGGCTAGAGCCCGATACGCCAATCTGACGTCCGCGCTGGTCAGCTACCTTGATCACGTGACGGTCGATCATGAGGGCAAGGTGCCGCTCTACTTGCAGATAGCGGCGATCCTTCGCGATGCGATCGAGCGCGGCGACTACCCGCCTGGCCGTCCCATCCCGTCAGAGACACGCCTGATGCAGGAGCACGGGGTGGCGCGGCTCACCGCCCGCAAGGCTGTCCAGGTGCTTGCCAAAGAGGGCCTGGTCGAAGTCGTGACCGGCCGCGGCGCTTACGTGACAGACCGCCCGGGATGACCGGGCATAGAAGCGCCCCGCCAGCCTCAGCCAGCGGGGCGCTCCCGTCTATTGAGCGGCCTGGTCAGCCCATGTGCCCGTTGCTCGCGGCGGTTACCTCCCTGTGCAGCCTGGCTGCGGCTGGCCGGGTCATGCCAAACCGGCTGGCGAGCGCCCGCCGGCTAACCGGGTTGCCAGCCGCGATGGACGCTTGCAGGGCCAGCCTGGCAGCCTCCTCGGCACTGGCTGCCACCGTGGCCACAGCGGCTGGCCCGGTGTCACCTGCCTTCGCTGCGGCCTGCCCGCGGACCAGTGCCATCAGCAGCTCGTAGGAGCCGACCAGGGCCAGGGCTGGCCAGGCTGCCACCACCGCGCCGAGCGGGCCGTAGGACAGCCCGGCCAGGATGTTGGCGAACAGGGTCGCGCCGATGCCGCCGGCCAGCAGCCACCGGGCGATGACCGGGGCACGCACCCCGCGCCGGGCGGCGTCGAGCAGCACCATGGACGCACAGTAGATCAGCGCATCCACCGTGCCGGGATAGACCCGGCCGACCAGGCCGGCCTCACCATGGGAGCGGATGACGTCGTAGGCGTGCACGTAGCTGACCCAGCCTGCGATGCCAGCGACCACGGCGACGACGACGGCCGACCAGCGGATCAGGCGGCCGGCGGTCATGACGGCCACCTTCCCGGGGCCGTCACGGGGCCGTCAGACAGCCGAAACCAGCCAACGTCCGCCAACGCACGCAAACGGGTAAAGGCGCAGGCCAGAGGGGGTATCCGGGAGGGCGCGCAGGTCAGCGCGGTGCCAGGATCAGTTGGAGTAGTAGTGCTCAAGCACCTGCGCCACGTCCTCGTAGTCCCGGTCGCTGAAAGCGACCGGGACGGTCGGGTCGCGATCGGATGCCAGGACTTCGAGCCGGCTCGGCGCCTGCGTGGTGAATGCGCGCACGTCGGCGTAGCGCAGGATCTGATCGCGTTCGTTCAGCAGGTCGCGGACGGTTGCCGCGGTCTCCAGCCGGAGCTTGTCGGACAGGGTCCCGCGGTCGGGGTTGGCGTCCACGGCGATCACCCGGTCGCCACGCAGTGACGAGAGAGTGGAACCAAGCCCCATCACGGTGGTGGTCTTGCCCACGCCGCCCTTGAGGCTCATGACGGCCACCCGGTGGTGACCGGTGGCCACCGGGGTGCAGGCCCGGACGACCAGTTCCCGGCGGCGCCGCCCGGCGGCCGATAGCTGGGGATGGACCAGCCCGCCAGTGGCCTGGTAGACAATCCTGCGCCAGCCCGGGGGCGGCAGGTTGTGCCGGCCGGGCAGCAGCAGGTCGGCGGTAAGGCTGTCGGCCGTCTCTGGGCGCTGCCAGTGCGGCGGCTCCTCGCGCGGTGGCGGCGTGAGTTCCTGATCGGCGGCGCCCGCCGGGCTGTACTCGGCCAGCGGGTCGCCCTCGGGCGGGTCATATTCCCCAGCCGGCCCGTAGACATAAGGGCGGCCGCCGGCCTGCTGCGCCCCGGGCTCTTCCGTGCTTAACCCCGCCGGGCTGGAGTCCGGCTCCACCCGGTGGCGGCCCCCCGGATGGTCATCGCCTCCCGCCTCGTCAGCGGGCTGCCCGAACACTCGCGGTAACCCCGGCGAAGGCCAGCGGAATGTGCCCTCAGCTAAGCCGTCGTGCCCATCCCGGCGGCTCGCCGCCGGGGCACCATCGTCGGAGTGGCCATCGCGATCAGCGCCATTGAACGGAGGATCGGCCCCAGCCGTCTGATCCTGTTCATGATTGGCCAAGGTCGTTCCCCCAGGCTCTGATCGGTAGGAGAATGGCGTGCCCGGTAAGGCCGGATCGTATGCCTCACACCGAGCGTAAGACACCGGATACCGATGGCACACCCCCGCCACGGATTGCAGCCACGACACCAGAGCCAGGAGCAGCCATGCGCGCGGTCGTCATCACCACCCCAGGCGGGCCGGAGGTGCTTCACCTGGCGGAAGTTCCCGACCCGGTTCCTGGCCCGGGCGAGGTGCTGGTGGAGGTGACCGCAGCCGGGGTGAACCCCGCTGACGCGCTCCAGCGCATGGGCGGATACCCGCCGCCGCCGGGCGCTCCGCCCTATCCGGGCCTGGAGTGCTCGGGCCGCGTCATCGCGCTCGGCCCAGGCGTGAGTGACTGGCAGCCCGGCGAGGAGGTCTGCGCCCTGCTGGCCGGCGGCGGCTACGCGGAGCGGGTAGCGGTGCCCGCCGGGCAGGTGCTGCCGATCCCGGACGGGGTCAGCCTGACCCACGCCGCCGCGCTGCCGGAGGCAGCCTGCACCGTCCACTCGACCGTCTTCGGCCAGGCGGGACTGGCGCCCGGGGAGACTCTTCTGGTGCACGGTGGGGCGGGCGGGATCGGGACGATGGCGATCCAGCTGGCGAAGGCGTTCGGCGCGCGTGTGGTTTGCACCGCTGGCACCCCGGCGAAGCTGGCGCGCTGCCGCGAACTCGGCGCGGACCTGGCGGTCTCCTACGCCGAGGACGACTTCGTGGCCGCCGTTGCCGACTTCACCGGCGACCGCGGTGCCGACGTGATCCTGGACATCATGGGCGCCGAATACCTGGCCCGCAACACTGCGGCGCTGGCGACGGGCGGGCGGCTCATCGTGCTGTCCACCAGGGGTGGCAGCCGCGCCGAGATCGACCTCGGGCTGCTGATGCGCAAGCGGGCCAGTGTCCTGGCCTCGACCCTGCGGGCCCGGCCGGTCAGTGAGAAGGGCGCCATCGTCGCCGCCGTCCGGGCTCAGGTATGGCCGTTGATCAGCGCGGGCACGGTGGCGCCGGTGATCGAGACGGTGCTGCCGATGACAGAGGTGGCGGCCGCCCACCGGCTGCTGGGTGAGGGCAGGCAGGTAGGAAAGATCCTGCTGGCCAACTGAGAGGGCGGACACCGGGCAGACCCGGAGTGCGCGAGGTATGCGGAAGGGGACAGACTAGGACTATGAGCGACCAGACGAACCGCGAAGAGGAGCCGACCAGCAGGGTGGTGGTCGTCGGCCCGGACGGCATGGCCGTTGAGGGTGCCGGCGTCGATCACAGCGGCGAGCGGCCCGTGGTCGAGATGGTGGAGCAGCCTGCCAAGGTGATGAGGATCGGCAGTATGATCCGCCAGCTCCTGGAGGAAGTCAGGGCTGCTCCGCTGGACGAGAAGAGCCGCGCGCGGCTGCGGGAGATCCACCAGAGTTCCATCAAGGAACTGGAGGACGGCCTGGCCCCCGAACTTGTGGAGGAGCTGGAGCGGCTCTCGCTGCCTTTCACAGATGAACTGCCCAGCGAAGCCGAACTGCGGGTAGCGCAAGCCCAGCTGGTCGGCTGGCTGGAGGGGTTGTTTCACGGCATCCAGACCACGCTGTTCGCCCAGCAGATGGCGGCACGGGCACAGCTTGAGCAGATGCGCCGTGCACTGCCGCCTGGCATCGTCCCCGGCACCGCCGAAGAAGGAGCTGCGCAGCCGCCGCGGTCGTCAGGGCCGTACCTGTAGCGGGGTCACACCCGCCCATAGCGCAACCGCGCCAGCCAGGCTGCCGCCTGGGCGAATTCGGTGTCAGAGGTTCCCTGGCGGACCTGCGTACGGCCACCGTCCTGGCGCGGGTAGCTGCCGAGGAACCGGACGTCGGCACACACCCGGCGCAGGCCCATCAGGGCCTCCCCGACCCGGGCGTCGTCGAGGTGCCCCTCGCAGTCGATGGAAAAGCAGTACCGGCCCAGCCCGTCGCCGGTCGGCCGGGACTCGATGCGGGTGAGGTTGATGCCGCGCACCGCGAACTCGGTCAGCAGCTCCATCAGCGCGCCCGGATGGTCCTCCCGCAGGAATGCCACCAGCGAGGTCCGGTCGGCGCCGGTCGCCGCTGGTACGGGCCCGGGTTTGCTCACCACGACGAACCGGGTGACCGCGTCCGGCACATCGTTCACGTCGCTGGCAAGGACGGTCAGCCCATAGCGGTCGGCGGCGAACGCGCCGGCCAGCGCGGCGTCGATCTCCCCGTCCGCCACCTGACGCGCCGCCTCCGCATTCGACGAAGCTGGCCGCCACTCGGCGCCGGGCAGGTGCCGGGCCAGCCAGTGCCGGCACTGCGGCTGCGCCTGCGGATGGCCCCCCACTGTCTTGACGCCGTCCAGGGCCGTCCCTTCCCTGGCCAGCAGGGCGAACGTCACGGGCAGCAGCAGTTCGGCGCAGATGGCCAGATCCGGCCCCGCGGAGAGCTCATCCAGGGTGGCAGTGACCGCCCCCTCGACCGAGTTCTCGATCGGCACCATTGCCCGCTCCGCCGCCCCGCCGCGGACCGCGTCCAGGGTGGCCTGGATACTCGGGCAGGGCAGCGCATCGGCCAGCGCGGGCGGGTCGAACTCCCCGAGTGCGGCCTCGGTGAAGGTGCCCTCGGGACCGAGATAGGCGTAACGGACTGCCATGGAACTCATCCTGCCAGCCAGCAGCCTGTGGTCGGGACTCAGGCCCGCGGGTCCCCGGCCCGGCGGACCGTGCGCCCCCGGCTGGCCGGCCACAGGACCAGCACCAGGAGGACGGTTACCACCAGCAGGATCGCCGGGGTCACCACCGTCCTGACCACGGACTGCAGCCAGCCCAGCCCGGCAGGCATCGCAATGCCCCGGGCCGGCAGATAGCCGAACGCCAGCGCCGCGGTGCGGGCCAGCACCAGCCAGTCGAGCGCCGCCCAGGGCAGGGCGGCCCAGGGCAGGAGGGCCAGCAGCGCCCAGGCCAGCCCGTCATACCAGGGCAGGACATAGGGCCAGGCAACCAGCCACGCGAACCCGATCACGAACGAACTGCCCGCCGCCAGCACCGGCAGCCCCACCGGGCCAGGAGCCGGGATACCCGGCGCCGCTGTTCCCGCACTGCCGCGCCGGCTGCCCGGGCCGGCACCCCCGGCCAGGCTGAGCATCGGCCGCAGGAACAGCGCGAGCAGCGCCGCCGCCAGCATGATCGCTGCCGCCCTGACCAGGTCGTTCGCGCTCGCCTCGCCGACGAGCAACTGCAAGCCGGATCTGACCCACCGCCACGGGCTCCCGATGGACACATAACTGCCAGCCCGCAACGCCGGACCCAGCGACGCCACTCCCCAGGGCAGGAAGGCTGCCGCGGCGGTCACCAGGAACCCTGCTGTCACCCCGCCCGCCGCCAGCACCAGCGGCCCCCACCGCGTGCGCAGCGGCTGCCGGGGGCGGCCCACCTGCCCGGGGCCGCCCCGGGGCCACCAGGCCAGCAGGGCGGCCACCACCAGCCCACCGGCGACCAGCACGAAGGACAGCTTCACCGCGAACGCCAGTCCGGTGAACACGCCTGCCACCGCCGCCGGGCCGAACCTGGCGGGCCCCTGGCCTGCCTGGCCCCACGAGAAGACCGCGATCGCGGCGGCGCAGAAGACGATCGCCTGGCTGTCCACATGCGCTCCGGCGACCAGCAACTGGAGCAGCAACGGGTTGAGCGTCCAGATCAGCCCGGCCCGCAACTGCCGTACCCGGCTGCCACCGGTGAGCGCGTGCAGCAGCAACCCGGTGGCGGCGAAGGCGGCCAGGCCGAGCAGGGACAGGGCGAACACCGTGAGCCGGGGGGACGTACCGCCGATCCAGGAGGCCAGCGCCTGCCCGCCGGTGGCCAGGCTGCCATACACCGAGGGGCTGGTCCGCCAGTCCTGCACCGCCCGCCCCACCGGATCGCCGAGCCGCGCCAGCATGGCGGGGGTGGTGCGGTAGGGGTCGTGGCCGGTCACCACCATCCGCCCGTAGGCGGCGTAGGAAAGGTGATCCGAGCTGCCGAACGGAGGTGTCAGCGCCAGTGCCGTCGCCGTGAGCAGGCCCGCTGCCAGCACGATCCGTGGTGAGACGGTCCAGCCACGACGGAGTGCATGCAGGCACAGGCCGAGCCCGGCGGTGCCGGCTGCCAGCGCGGCGGCGGCCAGGCTCACCGTCGCCTGCGGCGAGAGATGGAGGCCGAATGCCCATGGCGGCTGCCCCGGCCGGCCCCGCCCTCCCGGCAGGGCCGGCTCCATCACCGACGGGCCAGCCAGGGCGACGGCAAGAGTCAGCGTGATGCTGACTGCCGTGGCGGCGAGCCCAGCCCGCCCGGCACGCCGGGCACCGGACCCGGCGTCTGCGCCCAGCCGCCGGTCCCCGGGACCGGCCAGATCCCGGGGAGGCGTGCCGGACCGGGTGCCGCGGCTCATCCGCGCCCGGGCCGGGGCCTCCGCCCCCCTGCCTGGCGGACCGCGAGCGCGTACGCGACATCGGCGAACTGCCGGGCGCGGTGCACCTGGGCGCGCCAGTCGGCCCCGGTTGCCCGGTGGGCCAGCGGGACCTCCACCTCTTTCACCCGCATGCCCTGCCGGAGCAGGTCGATGGTGAGGGCTGTCTCCACCCCGAACCCATGGGCGAGCGGCCGGGCCGCCTCGAACGCGGCGCGGGTCAGGCACCGCTGCCCGTTGAGCGGCTGGGCTGGCCGCCACCCGGTGGCGCGCTCGATGCCCGCGCCCGAGAGCGCGACCACGAACCCGTGACCACCCTGCCTGACCCGGTTCGCGAAGACCGCGATCGTCATATCCGCCTCGCCGGCCAGGACCGGCGCGGTCAGTGCCGCCGCCTCACCGGCGGTCCGGCCGAGATCACCGTCGAGGAAGAGCAGATGACGTGGGCTGGCCCGGCCGTCGCGCGATTCCAGCAGGAGCACGGCTTCCGCCCCTGTCTCCATCGCGGCGGCCTTGCCACGGCTGCGGGAATGGCTGACTACGCAAGCCCCCGCCGCCTGCGCCAGCGACCCGGTGCCGTCACGGGAGCCGTCATCCACGACGACGACCAGGTCCACCCCCGGCAGCCCGGTGGCTCCGGAAACGGTCGCCCGGATGCGGTCGGATTCGTCTTTGGCGGGGATGATGACAGCCACGTCGCCGCTCGGCAGCATGGGCCCGATCCTAGGTCCTCGTCCTGCGTCCGGGCCGGCGGTTGCCGCACTGCGCTGCCCGCGCAGCTACTGGCCGGTCAGGCTGGCGAGGTCATCGTGGACGGTGAACACAGACCCCAGCCCGGTCACCTCCAGTATCTTGCGCACCGCCGCCCGCGGCGCGGCGAGCGCAAGGTCGCCGCCCCGCTCACGGGCCTGACGATGTGCGGCAAGCAGGACGTTCATGCCGGTGGAATCGCAGAACTCGACCGCGGACATGTCCACCACGATCCGGGCGGGATCATCGCCCGCCATCGCGGCGGTCAGTTCGCTTTGCAGCCGGGGCGCCGTATAGAGGTCGATCTCACCAGCGAGCATCACGATGGTGTGATCACCCTGAGATCGGCTCGACACTCGTAGCTCCACGTGCCGCACCCTACCGGTCCAGCGCGCTGACGACCATAGCCTCCGGCAGGACGCACCATCGGTGAATGGGCGCGGCGGCCTGCGCTCACCCGGGCGCAGGCCGTGCTCACCTGGGCAAAGTCAGTGCTCACCTGGGCAAAGTCAGTGCTCACCCGAGCGCGGAGGTGGCGGCAGGGATCAGGCCGGGAGCGGCCACTGTGGCGATCGCCGCAGCCGGGAGGGCCGCCACCACCGGAGCCGGAGGCGTCTCCTGCGCCCTGCCGGGCTGCACAACCGGATCCCGGCTGACCGCACACGACATGCATCGCGGGCCACCCCTGCCGCTGCCGAGTTCGCTGCCCGGTACCCGGATCACCTCGATCCCGGCTTCCTCAAGCCGTGCATTCGTCTCCACGTTTCGCTCGTGGCTGACTACCAGGCGCGGGCCGAGCACCAGCGTGTTGCGGCCGTCGTCCCACTGCTGCCGGGAGGTGGCGGGGGGATCGAGGCCGGTGCTGATCACCGTCAGCGTATCCAGGCCCATCGCCTCCGCAGCCGCCGCCAGGAACGGCCGGGGAGGCGAGATCCGGAGCCCGCCCGGCGAAGGTGTGATCGTGTGCGCCCGCAGCAGGTAGGCGAGCGCCGGGAACATCAGCACGGTGTCCGCCGCGATCAGCGTGCACACGGTGTCAAGGGGAACGTCGCCATGCTCGCTCATCGGGACAGCCAGCACGGTCTGGGCGAGCCCGCAGCCAAACAGGCGGCGCGCCAGCCGCTCCACGGCCGCGGAACTGGTCCGCTCCCCCACGCCGACGGCAAGGATTCCCGGCGCGAGCTGGAGCACGTCGCCGCCGTCGAGCGGTTCCATGCCGGGGCCGTAGACGCAACTGGTCCCGGCAAACCGGGGGTGGTGACCGTACAGGATCCCGATCAGGGCACACTCCCGGCCCCGCCCCTGGCCGCCCAGGCTCGTCACCGCCACCGCGGCCCGGCCGGTCCACACGCTGGAGTCCCTGGTGAACACCAGGTTCGGCAGTGGCTCAAGCACGAAGTCACGCCGGCCGAGCAACCCGTACACAAGACCTCTGCCGGCCCTGAACTCCTCCGGGGTCAGGCCCGCCACCAGCACCTGCGCCAGCGACTCCGGGTCCAGGCCCTCCAGGTGACTGCGCAGGTCGGCACGCAACTGCTCGCCTAGCCGCGGATCACTGAGCGCGGCGTCAACCGCTTCCTGCCTGGCCCGGGGATACTCCAGCGTGTCCTGGAGCATCTCAGTGACGTAGAGCACCTCGACGTGGTGGTCACGCAGCACCTGCGTGAGGAAGTCATGCTCCTGCTGCGCGCGGGCCACCCAGGGCAGCCCGGCAAACAGCAGCCGGTCCCGGGTGCGTGGTGTGATCCGCTTCAGCTCGCCCCCCGGGCGATGGGCGAGCACGGTCCGCAGCCGGCCCACCTCACTGTCCACGCCGTGGGTGTGGCTCACGAACCCCCCTGCGTTTTCGCCCCGGCCCCGACCGGCTGGCCCTTCGGGGGAAGTATCACCGCTTGGCGGGCTGATTACGCCTGGGCGGCGGTGCTGATTACGCCCCCGGCAGGCGGTGCTGATTACGCCCGGCAGGCGGTGCTGATTACGCCCCCGGCAGGCGGTGCTGATTACGCCCGGGCGTCGGGGCTAATCACGCCTGGCTGCCGGCGCCCGGCAGTGGCGTCTACGGACGGATGACGGCGGCATGGCCGTTGCTGCGCCCGCCGGGGTGGGCAGGACCGCCATGGCCAGTTCCCGGGGCCGGCAGGACCGCCCACACGGTGGTGCCCATCGCTGTGGTCCGCACACCCCAGCGCCGGGACAGGTGCTCGACGATAGCGAGTCCGCGGCCGCCGATCGAGGACAGCGAGGGCTGCGCGGGGCGAGGCCGGGTGGCACTGCCGCCATCGCTGACTGCCACCTCGACGCAGCCTTCCGCCAGCGCCCAGGCCACCCGCACGCGGGCACCCGGCAGCGGCCTGGCATGCAGGATGGCGTTGCTCAGCAGTTCACTCACGACCAGGGCGGCATCGCCGATGGCCGGGGTGACGATGCCCGCCTCACGCAGGTAGGAACTGAGCTGCCAGCGAGCGACGACGACACTGGCAGGTACGTGCGGGAGCAGTACCATGCCCGACGCACTCACCTCCCGTGCCAGCCGACGCTTTGGCCGACCAGACCTGATACGACCGGAAATGCCCCGCCGGTCTGTCCCGGAAACCGCTATCCGCCCCTTGGATACCGTCCGTCCCGCCGGGAAGGCTGTGCTGTTACGCTCCGGGGTGAGTCAAACCCGAAACGTGACGGATACCTTCATCGGCCCGGCGGCGGGCCGCGCGCCCGGTAACATAGGGTCGCCTTGCTGCCACCGTGCGGGGATTGTGCGCGCGTGTGGCCTGCTCCGACATACCGGGTGGTGTCCAGGGGGACGAGCACTGCCTGATGACACGCTGGACGAGGTGACCTCATGGAACGGGCTGACCACGACAGGTCTGCCCAGGCCGCCCCTGCCACAGCGGGCACGCTGGACGTCCAGGCCCAGGCGCCCGAGACGACAACGGCGGGGCCGGGCGAAGCGCCAGCCGGCGCCGCGGGTCTGCCCTGGCTGGCCAGTCCCAGGCGATGGTGGTCCCGGCTGAACGAACGGTGGGCGGGCCTGGCCGGCCAGCCGGTCAAGCGGGAGGCGGTGCGGCTCGCCGGCTTCGTCGCGGCCGGGATAGCGGTCACCTGGCCACTCGCGACCTACCTGATCGGGTATCTGCCGTCATCCCGCGACACGGCCAGCTACGTGTGGGGATTCTGGTGGATGGCCCGGCAGGTGACCCACCTGTCCAATCCCTGGTTCACCAACCACATGGCGGCACCGGTCGGGGTACAGCTCGGCTTCCACACCCTGATGCCGCTGCCGGGGCTGCTGTTCACCCCGATCACCCTGGTCTTCGGCCCGAGCGCCTCCTACAACCTGATGGTCCTGCTCGTCCCCGGGCTGCTGTGCTACGCGATGTACCGGGCCGCCCGGCTATGGCTGCCGTCAGCGGCCGGCGCAGCCGCGGCTGGGGCTTTCTTCGGGCTGTCCGCGATGCTCACGCAGCAGGACTGGTACCACCTGAATATCGCGGCCGGGGCGATGTTCCTGCCGATGGCCCTGGAGGCGTCGGTGCGCCTGCGCCGCACGCCCGGCCGCCGGCAAGCCATCATCCTGGGCCTGGTCGTGGGTGCGGCGGTGCTCACCGATCAGGAATCGGCAGTGCTTGCTGCCATCGTGACCGGACTCACGCTGCTGCCCTGGCTGATCCGGCGCCCAAGCTGGACGCGGCTGTGGCCCGCCGCGCTCGCGGTCATGGTGGCTACCGCGATCGCCAGCCTCCAGCTGCTGGTCATGGCCCAGGAGGTGGTGCTGGCACACGGTGGCCTGGCGATCCCGCCCCATCTGCTCGCCGTGTCGTACAAGCAGTACGGGATAGGTCTGCCCGGCATGTTCTCGCCGACCCCCCGGGTGGCGGACTTCGGGCTGGGGTTCCTGGCCAGTCCCTTCCTGCACGGCCGGGACAACGAGGGGATGCCGATGTTCGGCACGGTTCTGACCGTGCTTGCGCTGCTCGGCCTGGCCGCCGCCTGGCGCCGCCGCAGCGCCCGGTTGCTCGGGGCGCTGTGGGCCGGTTGCGCGGCGCTCGCCCTCGGAACCTCGCTGTGGATCGGCAAGCACCAGTACTTCCCGCTGAGCCAATCGTGGCAGCAGGTGAGGGTGTCCGGCCTCATGCCCTACACCTGGTTCATCCGCCTTCCCGGCCTGTCCAGCTTCCGTGAGGCGGACCGGCTGGCCATCCTGGGGCTGGTGCCCGCGGCACTGCTCGCCGGGGCGGCGGTGAACTGGATCCGCTACCACGCCAGGCCGCTGCTCGTGGTCGTGCTCGCGCTGGGGCTCCTGGAGGCCGGCTACTCGGGCACCGCGAAGGTCGGCGTGATGCCAGCCAGCTACCCGGGGGTTGACAAGCAGATCGCCGCCGATCATTCGCAGTCCATCGTGGTCGATCTCCCGTTCGGCATGCGGGGCGGGATCCCGGTCTACGGCGCGCCGTTCTTCCCCAAGGCGCTGGTGATGGCAACGGCGGACGGCCACCCGCGCGCGATCGCCTACACCTCACGGGTGCCACAGTCGGCCATCAGCGCGATCGCGGCGCACCCCTTCTTCGCCGACCTGATCTACATCCAGCACGAGGTGCCGCAGGTCTGCCCCTGGGCACTGCCCAGCGTCAGCCCTACCAGCCGCGGTCACCAGGCGGAGGCCACCGGATGTGCCCAGCCGCCCGGGGTGACTCCGCTCAACGCGATCAAGCTGTCCCCGGCCCAGCTAGCCTCGGCCAGGCTGGACGCCCAGCGCCTCCACATCGGGTGGGCAGTGGTGTGGAAGCGGAACATCAGCGTCGACGGCTTCGTCCTTCCTTACCTGAAGCAGACCGGGTTCAAGTACGCATACCGGGACGGCAACGTGCTCGTGTACCGGCACCACTCAGGCTGACCCGGACCCGTAGCCGGCCCGGGATACCCCTATTCCGCCGCCCGCGGAAACAAAGCCTTAATTCTGCATGACGTTTCTTATAGCGGGTCATTACTAATGTTTTACGCTTATGGGAGTAGAGTTCCGGCCGACGGACAGGTCCTCTTCTGGATAAACGCGCGGTGGCTGGACACATAGGGCCAATGACCAGCTTCCGCTGGCCCAGCGTCCACAATGTGCCACGTTATGACCAAAGTTTGCCAAAGTCGTAACCAGGCTCCGTCATATGCTATGAAAAACTCCCCTGACAAATCCTGGTCGGCCCCTGCCCAGCGGGGGATGGCTGACCGCCGAAGTGCCGGACGCAGGGGGATCGAATGGACCGGGACGGTTTCGGCCGGCCCAGGGATGGCGGCAGAAAGACCACCAGCCTGGCCGATTCCGGCCTTCCGCCGCCCGCGACGAGCCGGCCGTGGGTGGACCCACAGGAGGACAGCCTGATCGCCATCGCGCCCCCACGCACCCGGGAACAGACAGCCCGCCCGGCTGAAGAGGGGCCATACCGGCCGCGGACCCGCGTACGCCGGTGGACCGGTGCCATGGGCGGCAGCCCGGCTGGCCGTCACGCCGCACTGCTCGCCTGCTACCTGACCGTCGGCGTCGCTGTCACCTGGCCCCGGGCAACCTATCTCGCCGGCTATCTGCCGGCGACACGTGATGCAGGTGGCTACGTCTGGGGATTCTGGTGGGTGGCCCGGCAGGTGACCCGTCTGGCCAACCCATGGTGGACCAACTACCTGGCGGCACCCGTCGGCATCAAGCTCGCCTACCACACCCTGATGCCATTGCCGGGCCTGCTGATGACGCCCATCACGCTCCTGTCCGGCCCCAGCGCTTCCTACAACCTGCTGTCCATCGCCTGCCCGGGCCTGCTGTGCTACGTCATGTACCGGGCGGCACGGCTCTGGCTGCCCACCGGCCCGGGTGCGGTCGCCGCTGGCGCGTTCTTCGGCCTGTCGTCCAACCTGACCTGGCGCAGCTGGAACGAAGTGAACCTGGCGCTCGGAGCGCTGTTCCTGCCCATGGTGCTGGAGGCAGGGGTACGCCTGATCCGCAGGCCCGCACGCCGGCAGGCCATCATCCTCGGACTGGTCCTCGGCGCTGCCATGCTCACCGATCAGGAATCCGCCGTGCTGGCAGCCATCCTGGCCGCGCTGGTACTGATCCCCTGGCTCCTGCGGGGGCTGTCACCCGCCAGGCTGCGGCCCGCCGCTGTGGCGGGCCTGGTCGCAGTCGTCATCGCCAGCCCGCAGCTGATCGCCATGACCTGGCAGACGGTCACCGGCGGCGCGCGGATCCCACCACACGCGCTGGCGCACAGTTACCTCGGGTCGGGGGCCGGCCTGGTCCAGATGTTCGCACCGTCGCCGCGGCTGGCCGCTTACGGCATGAGCAGCCTGGCGTCCCTCTACTACCAGGGCCGTCCCGACTACGTGGTGGTCGGGTACGGGCTGACATTGAGCCTGGCGGCGGTCGCCGGGCTGGTGGTCGCGTGGCGGCGCCGGGGTGCCAGGCTGCTGGCGCTGCTGTGGCTCGGCAGCTCAGCCCTCGTACTCGGGCCTGTCCCGTGGCTCGAGGGCCGTCCCTATCATCCCTTCTCCATCATGTCGCACGGGGTGGAGCTGTCCGCGCTCATGCCTTACACCTGGCTCGTCCGGATCCCCGGCCTGGCCAACTTCCGGGAAGCCGACCGGTTCGCGGAACTGGGGCTGGTGGCCGCCGCCTTGCTGGCCGGCTCGGCGGTCAACTGGCTGGCCGCCCATGCCAAACCGGTACTTGGGGTGGTTCTCGTACTTGGCGTGCTGGAGGCTGGCTGGTCGGGCAACATCGCGAGCGAACCGTGGCCGATCGGTGTCATGCCCACAGCCATGCCAGCCCTGGACGCGCCGGTCGCGGCCGATCATTCCGGCTCGATTGTCGTGGATGTACCGTTCGGTATCCGCGGCGGCGTCCCGCTGTCCGGGATCCCGTTCCCGCCCGAGACCATGGTGCTGGCGACCGCGGACGGCCATCCGCTGGCCGATGGGTACGTGTCCCGGACGCCCCCCGCCACCTTGTCCGGGATCAGTCACCGGGCGTTCTACGCCGGCCTGATGAGGGCCCAGCTCGGCTTCCGTAATTCGCCGGCGGAGCTGCGCCGGGCGCAGCGCAGCGCCCGGCGGATACACGTCGGCTGGGTGCTTGACTGGATCAATGATCCCGGCATCCGCCGCTACCTGCTCGCTGCCGGGTTCCGCTTCGCCTACCGGGCAGACGGGGTTTCTGTGTACCGGCCCGCCCCTGCCTGGCTGCCCTCCGCAGCGGCCGGGCCGGCCGGGAGCAGGCCAGCGTCGACGTCGCCAGCAACGCCGCTGGCGTCGCCGAGCAAGCCTTCGGCCGCCAGGCTGCGGACCAGGCCACGCAGTCCAGCCGCCAGGCCTGCCCGCTCCTCGGCCGAAAGGGAGGCGAGAATGCGTACCTGACGGGAGTGCCACGCCTGCCAGACCCGCGCGGCGATCATGCGCCCCTCAGGTGTGAGGTAGAGCCGGACATAACGCAGGTTCTCCTCGTCCCGGCCACGCCTGACCCAGCCTTTGCGCTCCAGGCCGGCGGCCAGCCTGCTCACTGTGCTCTTCTCCAGGCCGAGCAGGGCGGCGAGCTGACCCTGGGCGATGCCGCGCGCTGCCAGCAATTCGATCAGGGCACGCGCCTCCGAGGCCGACACCGCGGGGAATGCGGGTCCGGATGGCGCGGTATTCTCCTTGACGCCCGGACCGGACCCCCCGGCATCGGCCACCGCGGACGGGCTCACCACGCGCAGCAGGCGGGCGAGGAGCCGTTCGAGGTCCGTATCATCCGTCAAGGGATCCACATGAACAGTTGTACCGCACAACTACTCCGATGGTACCGTCGCTACGTGATAGTTGCCCCATACAACTCGTGGCACCGTGACACCCGCACCGCCGGGCCGACGGGTGGGGCGGCGGCGTGGCCGGAAAGGTCGCGAGCCCGCTCCACCGCTGAGTTGCGCACCATAGGCTCGCCGTTGTGAGCGAGGAAGGACGGCTGAGCGGACCGGGCAGCCTGAGCGCGCCCGGCAGCCTGAGCGGACCGGGCAGCCTGAGCGGAGCCGGCAGCCTGAGCGCGCCCGGCAGCCTGGCCGTGGCCACCCCCGCGGACAGCACTGCCGCGCCAGCCTACGCGATCCTGCCGGATGAGCCGCTGGCTCAACTCGCCGCCCGTTACGGGCTCAAGCCCAGTGCCGCGCGCCCGTCGATCCTGCTGTACATGCGGCAGCTGTGGCAGCGCCGTCACTTCATCGTCGGGTTCGCCACCGCGCGCAACGTCGCGATGTACACCGAGGCCAGGCTCGGCCAGCTCTGGCAGGTGCTCACCCCGCTGCTCAACGCGGCGGTGTACTACCTGATCTTCGGTGTGATCCTGGACACCAAGCGTGGGGTGCCCGACTTCATCCCCTTCCTGGTCACCGGGATCTTCGTCTTCAACTTCACGCAGCGGTCTTTCATCATCGCTTCCCGGGTGATCAACGACAGCCTCCCGCTGATCAGGGCTCTGTACTTCCCGCGGGCCAGCCTGCCGCTCGGCTACGTCATCATCGAGTTGCAGCAGTTGCTGATCTCCTACGCGGTGCTGATCGCGATCGTGATCGGGACCGGCGAGGGGGTGACCTGGTACTGGCTGCTCGTCCTCCCGGTGATGCTGCTGCAGACGCTGTTCAATGTGGGAGCCGCCCTCATCCTCGCCCGGGTCGGAGCGGGGCTCGATGACGTCAGCCAGTTGCTGCCGTTCATCGTGCGGACCTGGATGTACGCCTCCGGCGTCATGTTCAGCATCCAGACCATGAAGACGCTCATCGGCCACCATCTGCTCAAGTACGTGCTGCAGATCAACCCGGCGGCCGTCTACATCACCCTGACCAGGAACGCGCTGCTGACCAAGCAGCGGCTGAGCACCCCGGGTGCCGCTGCGTACAATCCCCGGCTGTGCGCCCTCTACTACGTCAACCCGCACACCTACATGTACGACAGCGCCCACTGCGCCCCCGTGATCAGCACGACCGGCCTGTGGCTGTACGCGGTCGGCTGGGCGGTCGTCACCCTGCTCGCCGGCTTCTTCTTCTTCTGGCGCGCGGAGACGAGGTACGGCCGTGGCTGAACCCATGGTGGTCGTGGACGACCTGCACGTGGTGTACCGCGTCTACGGTGCGGGCGGTGACAGGGGCACGGCCGCGACCGCTCTCATGCGGATGCTCCGCCGCCAGCGCCGCCCCTCCATCCGCGAGGTGCACGCCATCCGCGGCATCTCTTTCGTCGCGTACCGGGGCGACGCCATCGGCGTGATCGGGCGCAACGGCTCGGGCAAGTCCACCCTGCTGCGCGCCATCGCCGGCCTGCTCCCGGCCGAGCAAGGCGCCGTCTACACCGACGGCCACGCGGCCCTGCTGGGCGTGAACGCGGCCCTGCTCGATGACCTGACCGGCGACCGCAACGTGGTGCTCGGCTGCCTGGCCATGGGGATGAGCAAGGACGAGGTGAAGGAACGCTACCCGCACATCGTCGACTTCTCGGGGGTCGGCGACTTCATCAACCTGCCGATGCGCACCTACTCCAGCGGGATGGGATCGCGGCTGCGGTTCGCCATCGCCTCCGCCAAGAGCCATGACGTGCTGCTCATCGACGAGGCCCTGGCCACCGGGGACGCGGAGTTCCGCCGCAAGAGCCACGCCCGGATCGAGGAACTGCGCGCTCACGCCGGGACCGTGTTCCTGGTCGCCCACAACCTCGGTGAGATCGAGGCGACCTGCAACCGGGTGATCTGGCTGGAGAAGGGCCAGATCGTCCAGGCCGGCGACGATGTCCCCGGCATCATCGATGCCTACCTGGTCGCCTCCGGCGGCGAGCCACGCGCTCGCGAGACCACCCAGGCCTGACGGCCCGGCCCGGGCCGGGCCGCGCACATCAACTCGGGGCCCCAGATGTCACCGGCTGCCTGGATGGTCACCGGCCGCGCTGTAACAGCCGCGGGACCGGCCGTTCAGGAGGTGGCGGCCGAGCACGGCAGCCGCAGCCGCATGCGGGTGCCCCCGCCGGGCCGGGAACTGGCGACCACGTCGCCACCCTGGGCCCTGGCCAGTTGCCGCACGATGTACAGCCCCAGCCCGATCCCGCCGAACCGGCGCCTGTCGCCGGCCTCACCCTGGACGAAGCGCTCGAAGATGCGCTCGTGATCGCCCGGCGCGATGCCGATGCCCTCATCCTCGACCACGACCTCGATCCACTCCCCGGACGGACGGGCCCGCACCGTCACGGCGCCGCCGTCGGGTGAGTACTTGAAGGCGTTCTCCAGCAACTGGCCGACGATGACGTCGGTGGCGGTCATGTCGCCGTGCGCGCACGGAAGGTCGGCCGGGATGTCAGCGGTCAGCGTGTGGCGCTCCGAAAGCGGGCGGAACGCCACTGCCGCGCCACGCAGCAGCCCGGCCAGGTCGAACTCCCCATTCGACACCGTCAGCTGGTCAGCTCCCGCACGCGATCCGAGCAGCAGTTGCTCCACCAGCCGCCCGAGCGAGCCGGCCCGCTCGGCGATGGTCTGCACCGCGCTGCGGCGTTCTGCATCGGAGAGCTTGTCCCAGCGGCTGGCCAGGGTGCTCGCGAACCCCTGCACCACGGTGATCGGCGTCCGCAACTCGTGGCTGGTAGTGGCCAGGAACAGGTCCTTGGCCTCCTCGAGTTCCTTGGCCGCTGTCACGTCACGGAAGTCGATGACCTGCTCTTGTTTGCCGTTGAGCCCGTTGCACAGGACTTCGAGCCAGCGCCCGCCCGGGAGCCGGTGAGTCAGCGTCGGGCCAGCGGGCTCGGGCACAGGAAACGGCGGGGGCTTGCCGGACACCTCCTCCGCCGACATCCCGGTGAGCTTGTGCGCTGCCGGGTTCCATTGCCGGATCAGCCCGTCCGCGTCGAGCACGGCGATGCCGTCGGCGCTGGCATCGATGACCGCCCGTTCATGTGCGCGCTGCCGGACCACCTCTTCGAACGCCATCGCGTTGGTGAGCGCGACACCCGCGTGGCCTGCCATCAGCTCCAGCAGTTCCAGTTCGACATGCCCGACCTTGCGCCGGCTGTAGAGGGCGTAGAGCGCACCGTAGGGACGGCCGCCGACGTGCGAGAGGGCCAGCGCGATCGTGTGCAGTCCCGGGAGCGCGGACCAGATCAGGTCACCGAACCCGCCGGATTCGTCGGTGGCCATCATCACCGTCCGGCCCGAGCGCATCAGTTCGCCCACCAGGCTCGACGGCAGGTCAGCGGTCCGGCCCCGCAAGCTCGCCGGCAGTCCTTCCACGCTCACCAGACGCAGCCGGCCGTCCTCGATGAGCACAAACCCGCCCGCATCCGCGCCGGTGAGATCACACAGGCTGGCTGCGATCCGGTCGAGCACGGCCTCCAGGTCGCGCTGGGCGTTCATGTCGGCAACCACGTCGCCGAGTTTGCGCACCACCCGGGCGCGCTTGGCCATGTGGCTGCGTGCTGCCTCGTCCTCACCCGCACGGTGGCAGACATTCACCCAGCCGATGATCCCGCCCGTGCGGTCCAGCAGCGCGCTGGTGTCGATACGCAGGTCAAGCAGGCTGCCGTCCTTGCGGGCGCGGCGGGTCGCGAAAGAAACCTGGCCGCCACCGCGGATCCTTTCCAGCACCGCGTTGTGCTCGGCCCTGAGTTCCTCCGGGATGATCGGCGGCTCAGTACCCAGGACCTCCTGTGCGGTCCAGCCGAACATGCGCTCGGCGGCCGGATTCCAGAGCAGGACGGTGTGGTCGGTGCTGGACGCCACGATCGCGTCGGCCGCGCACTCGATGACCGCGCGTGCGGTCGCGTCCACCCGGTCCTGCCCGGCCGCTGCCTGCTGCTGTGCCACGACCTCATCGTGCCATCACAAAGCCGTCATAGCCCGGCGAAACCCAAGGTCGGTCCTGGTCGCGACGTTGCTGCCGCCTACTGGACGCGCCATTTCTGGCCGGGCGCACCCGCACAGGTGGCGATCTGCAGGGCGGTGCCGTTGCCGGTTCGATTGCCGGGATCGGTCAGGCACTTGCCCGAGTGCGGGTTGACCAGGCTCACACCGGCACCGGTGGAAACCAGGTGCCACTGCTGCGCCCTGGTCCGGTTGCACCACCACAGGTCCACCGCCGTGCCGCTGGCGGTGCCGCCGGCATGCACGTCCAGGCACTTGCCGCGGACACGCAGGGTGCCGTCGGGCTCCGCAGTCCATGCCTGAGCGGCGGTGCCGTTGCACGTCCACAGGTCGATCTTGGTGCCGTTGGCAGTGGAGCCGGCGTGGTCATCGAGGCACTTGCCGGGAAGCTGCGACTTCACCGGCCCGGCCGGCAGCGTCCACGCCTGGCCCGTATTCCCATTGCACGATCTGGCCACCATCCGGGTGCCGTTGGTGGTGCCGCCGGGATCGGCCAGGCACCACCCGGATGCAGGGTTGACCAGGGTAAGCGGGATCTTGCCCGTTGCCCTGGAGTTCACCGAGCGCGGGTAGACCAGCCGCCACTGGCCGGCGGCGGCGCCATGGCACGGCTCCAGCCGCACCTTCCAGCCAGCCTTGCCCGGCGCGGTCAGGCACACCCCGTGGATACGCAGGCTCTCGTCGGCCGCATACGTCCACCTCTGGGAGGTGCTGCCGTTGCAGCTCCAGATGTCCAGCTGGGTGCCGCTGGCTGACTTATTCCCCACATCGTTGAGGCACTTGCCGCCCAGGTCGAGCCGGACCCGGCCGACCGGGCCCTGGTTCGGCGCGGTGCTGACGGTCCAGGTGAACGATGCCGATCCGGAGCCTTTGAGGCTGTCGGCCGCGGTCACGGTGGGCTGGTAAGTCCCAGGGATGTCCGGCCATCCGGTGATCAGCCCGCCGCTGCTGATTGAGACCCCGGGGGGCAGCCCGGTGGCACTGAAGGTCATCGGCGGTGCGGGATCCGTGTCGGAGGCCGTGACCGGGAAGTCGACTGGGCTGCCGGCCACTGTGCTCTGGTCTCCCGGCGAGGTGACAGCGACCGTCCCGTGCACATACCAGGTGAAGCTGACCGAGGCGGTGGCGCTGGAAGAGGTGGCGGTGACCGTCACGCTGCTGGCGCCGGTGGCTGACGGAGTCCCGGTGATCACCCCGGTCGTGGCGTCGATCGACAGACCGGACGGCAGCCCACTGGCGGAGTAGTTGAGGCTTGACCCGGTCGCGAGGACGCGCAGTTGTGCCGGGGTGCCCACGGTGGTCTGCTGGGTGCTGGGGCTCAGCAAGCCGACGAATCCGGGGTTGAGCTGATCGAGGTCGGTGGCGCCGGTGCTGGCGATACCTGACACCGTGCCGGTGCTGGAGTACTGCCAGAACGTCCAGCCGTTGGCCGGCCAGCCCGCCGGCAGTGTGCCCGGGCTGCTATTGGTCGTGTACGCGGCTATCCAGAGCGGGGATGTGCCGAAGCCGGCGCTGTTCCCCGTGCACGACTTCCACCAGCCCGTGGTGGAGTAGATGATCGGGTACAGCCCGGTCTTCTTCTTCACCTCGGCGACGAACCCGGAGATCCACGTCACCATGGCAGACTGGCTGAGCCCGTAACACTGGTTGGTGCCATCCTGGCTGGCATAGGGGTCGTACTCGATGTCCAGCATGATCGGCGCGGGGTTGCCGTCCTGGCCCGCGGAGTGGGCCATGGCATAGTCAGCCTGGACGACCGGACTGCTGCTGGCCCCGTCGCCGTTCGGGATGGCGAACGCGTACGCCATGACCGCCAGCCCGGCGGCTTTCGCACCGGTGAGATCGCCCTGCGCGTATGGATTGGTGTAGTAATCCCCCTCGGTTGCCTTGACCGCCGCGAACTTGATCCCTGCCGCGGCCACATTGGCCCAGTTGATGGCTGCGCCCTTAGGGTGCTGGTAGGAGGCCACATCCACGCCCTGGATGGCGTTCGCCAGCGCAGTGGCCGGTGCTGTCGTCGCGGATTTCACCGTCGATGAGCTGCTAGCAGGCCCCGCGAGCTGCCTCAGCAGTTGCGGTGAGTGGGGCGCGCCCACATTGCTGTGGTTTACCGGCTGTGGATGACCCGAGAGCGCTGCCGCCTGACTGCCATCGGCCGCTGCCGCCGGGCTGGGTGCCAGTCCCAGCAAGGCCAGGCAGGCAGCTGCGGCAACGGCACTGGTCCAGCGCAGAGACGTCTTTGCGGGCATCAGCACGGTTCGGCTCCTCCAGAGTCCATGCCACCGTCCCCGATCCAGGCCCGTGGCACTGGCACCTTCTTGGCGCTATCTCGTTTGCTGCCTCGCGCCCCCCTGATCCCCGGCGCGCATCCTTCCTATCGTTCGCTGCCTGATCGCGTCGCGCGAACAGATCACGAATCGGCACCAACATGAACGGAACGAACTGATTGCCTATTTCGTTACTGGCAATCACACCGGGGTTTGAGCAGCCCGGACGGCAGCGGGTCCTGCTGGATCCGCCATCCTTCACCCCGGCGCCGCCGGCGGCGCGGTGCAGGTGACGGCCTGCGCACCGGTCCCGCGTCCCGCAGCCCTGGTGTGATGACCACCCACGGCCGCCGTGGCAGTGCCAGCGGTCAGCATCACGGCCGCGGCGCCCCCGATCAGTGCCAGCACGCCCCCCAGCCACTAGTGCCGCTTGACGAACGCGCCGCGCCCGACCACGACCGTAATCGTCCCCTCGTCGCGGAGGATGACCAGGGCTCGCTCAGCGGTCCCCATGGCCACGCCGTGTTGCTGGGCAAGGGTCTTGATCGAGGGAACCCGGCCGGTCAGTTCCCCGCGCTCGATCTGCCCGCGAATGATGTTCGCGAGCTGGATGTAGAGCGGAGTCGGCTCGTCAGGGTCCACGGTCACGTGATCACCGTAGGAACCCAGGAGCTAACTCGTGACCTTGGGTGATCTCTTGTGATTCTCTAGGATCCTATGGGACCCTAGATAGGTGACCGAGGACTGCACCGACCTCCCCGCCGACTCCCCTCACTGGCACACGACACTGGCCACCAGCCATCCCGCCTACGACTTTGAGCGGTACGCGGCTGGTATCGGGTTCAAGTGGTCCGCGGACTGCGCTCCGCTTAGACACTCATCCGTGGTGCGTCGTGACGGGCGATCCGCGCGAGTTTGGCACTCACTTGCCTGGCTGACGTGATGATCAACGACGTTCTGAGCAAGCTTGAGCAGGACTACCCAGGGATCCGTTCCGGCACACCATGGGCTTCAGAAGCCGGCGCAAAGCGACGGTGCTTCTGGGCACGGCGCGCGGCCGACAACGCGCTGTTCACCGCACGGTCGGCAGCAGCGTTGCGTGATCGCATCGACGCGGGGCCACCCGATTGGCCCGGCATCCGGTAACACACGCAACCCGGCCGGCCAGGCCATTCGGCCAGCCGGGGCGGACCGTTCAGGAGGCCTACTTCAGCAGCTTGGACATCCGGCGGTCGGCCAATGGCTTGCCACCGGTCTGGCAGGTCGGGCAGTACTGCAGCGCGGAGTCGGCGAAAGACACCTCGCGTACCGTGTCACCGCAGACCGGGCAGGGCTGGCCGGCCCGGCCGTGCACACGCAGGCCCGCCTTTTTCTCTGCCTTCAGTTCGCCGGCGGCCAGACCAGCCGATCTCGCCATCGCTTCTTCCAGTGCGCCCCTCATCGCCGTGTAGAGGCCGGCGACCTCGTCCGGGGTAAGGCTGGCCGCCAGCTTGAACGGCGACATCTTCGCCGCGTGCAGGACCTCGTCCGAGTAGGCGTTGCCGATGCCCGCAATGATCTTCTGATCTCTGAGCACGCCCTTGATCTGGGTCCGGCGGCCTGCCAGCAGTCCGGCCAGAGTCTCCACCGTGAACGAATCCGCCAGCGGGTCCGGGCCCAGCGACGCGATCCCCGGGACCTGAGCCGGATCGGTGACCAGGTAGACCGCGAGCCGCTTGCGTGTGCCCGCCTCAGTCAGATCGAACCCGCTGCCATCGGTGAACCGGAGCCGGAACGCCAGCGGGCTCTTGCCGGGCCGCGGCGGCTGCGCGGGCACCGTGTCCCGCCAGCGCAGCCAGCCCGCCCGGGCGAGATGGGTGATGAGGTGCAGTTCCCCGGCCGTCCCCGCCGGGGACTGGCCAGCCGGGACACCGGTGGCCGGTGTCGTCACCAGGTCAAGGAACTTGCCGTGCCGCTGCACTGTGCCGAGCTCACGGCCGTTGAGTGAAGTCAGATCTGGCTGGTAGGTCTTCAGCACGGCGAAGGTGGCACTGGCCGCCCAGTCGATGACCCGGCCGACTGCCCGCTCACGGAGAAAAATGGCGAGCGACTCGACCTCGGGTAGTTCCGGCACAACACTGATTGTGCCGTGTGCTGGCCCGAGGGTCCCAGAGCGGCGCCCATGACCGACTTATTTGCTTTGCCAAACTAACGTAGATTGCGAAAGTGCCCCTCGGCGCGGAGCATGGACGTACAAGGACGAAGAAGACATGGATCAGGCAGAGTCTTCACCTCTCCCGGGCCAGCCGGAGCGCCCTCGGCGTGCCCGCAGTGAGCACGGCCGCCCGGACCCTGCCAGCCGCCCGGACCCTTTCAGCACCGAGGAGCCATTCGGCTCCGAGGCGCCGGCCGGCCAGCTGGACCACCCGGTCATCGCCGGCTATGACGGCTCGCCCTCGAGCCGTCACGCGCTGGCCTACGCCGCTGGACTGTCCCGGCGGCTCACCCGGCCGCTGCTGATCGTCTATGTCACCCCACCCGCCGTCTATTGCGAGCCCCTCACGGGTCAGGTCATCGGCGCTGTCCGGGACAGGTCAGAGACCGAACGATGGCTGCTCACCGAACTCGACGAGGTCTGTGACCCAGCGGGGATCGAGGTGCGCGTGGTCACCCGGCGCGGCAGCCCGGCCAGGGAACTGGCAGCCGCGGCCGACGAGACGGGGGCGGACGCGCTCGTCATCGGGGCGCCCGGGCATCGCTGGCATCACGTCGCCGGCTCCGTCCCGGGCTGGCTGGCCAGGCATGCGCATTGCCCGGTCATCGTCGTCCCCTGACCACCGCGGCGGCACGCTGACCCGGAACGTCAGGGCGGGCCCGGTCTTGATCGCGAACGCGGACGGGTATGGACGTCACGAGCGCTACCGGAGGGGACCTTGGCCTCTGGCGGCCGGATTGGTGCCCAGCCAGACTGGGGCGCTGGCGCACTGGGGATCCGGCGAGACGGAGGGCCCGGAGGACAGATGACGGATACCGATCACACCGCCCCGGGGGTGAGCGGCGGGGGTGACAGCTCGCCCGGTACCGGCCCAGTGGTCCTGAGCGTACCGGGACTCCAGGCGATCATCGATGCCCTGCGGAGCCAGGGCTTCACGGTGATCGGCCCCACGCGGCGCGACGGGGCGATCATCCTGGCCGAGATCGCCGCAGCCGGTGACCTCCCGGCCGGCTGGGGTGACGATCAGGGAGCCGCCCATTACCGGCTGCACGAGCGTGCCGATGAGGCATTCTTCGGGTTCGCCGCCACCGCACAGTCGTGGAAGTCGGTGCTCTTCCCAGCCCGCGAGCTGATCTGGTCCGGTGAGCGGGACGGGGGAAGTTTCGCCGTCCCGCCCGCGCAGCGCGAAGTCCCCGCCTACGCCCTGCTCGGGGTCAGGTCATGTGACCTGCACGCGATCGGCATCCACGACCGCGTGCTGCTGGGGCGGCGGTTCACCGACGCCGCGTATGCGGCCCGGCGTGAGGAGGCCTTCATCGTCGCGGTCGGCTGCTCCCATCCGGGCGGGACCTGTTTCTGCGTGTCGATGGGGACCGGCCCCCGGCCCGAGGCAGGCTTCGACCTGTCCCTCACTGAGCTTGCCGACGCCGGCGGCCACCGGTTCGTGGTCACCGCGGGCAGTTCCCGCGGTGAGGCCCTGCTCCGGTCACTGCCGCCCAGCGCGGCCAGCGCCCCGGCCCGCCCGGCCGACCTCGCCGCCGCCGATGAGGTGCTCGCCGGCGCGGCCGCCCGGATGGGCCGCCACCTGGACACGGACGGCATCCGCGAACTGCTCTACGGCAACGCGGAGCATCCCCGCTGGGACGACGTGGCCTCCCGCTGCCTGGCCTGCACGAACTGCACTCTGGTCTGCCCAACCTGCTTCTGCGTGTCGGTGGAGGACACCTCCGACCTCATCGGCGATCACGTGTCCCGCCACCGGGTGTGGGATTCGTGCTTCACCAGCGAGCACTCGCACCTGAGCGGCGGCAGCGTCCACAGCTCCACCCGCTCCCGCTACCGGCAGTGGATGACCCACAAGCTGGCCTCCTGGATCGACCAGTTCGGCATGTCCGGCTGCGTCGGCTGCGGCCGCTGCATCACCTGGTGCCCGGCTGCGATCGACATCACCGAGGAGGCCGCCGCCCTGCGTGCCCCGCCTGCTGCCCCCGGGAAGGAGTCCCCGTGAAGACCCGATCGATAGCCGACTACCTGTCCCGGCACCCGTTCTTCGCCGACCTGGACGCCGGGTCCATCGCCGAACTGGCCGGCTGCGCCATCAACGAGCACATCCGTACGGGTGAGTACCTGTTCAGGGAAGGCGGTGGGGCGGACCACTTCTATGTCATCACCCGCGGCCGGATCGCGCTGGAACTGTTCAGCCCGGCCACCGGGCCGCTTGTGCTGGACTCCGCCGGCGAGGGCGAAGTGCTCGACTGGCCCTGGCTGATCCCGCCCCACCGCTGGTTCTTCGACGCCAGGGCGGTGGAGCCTACCAGCGTGATCTCGCTGGATGCGGCCTGCCTGCGCGGCAAATGCGACGCGGACCCGCGGCTCGGCTACCACCTGACCCAGCGGGCCGCCCAGACGATGTCACACCGGCTGCAGGCCACCCGGGTGCGCCTGCTGGATGTCTACGGCTCCCGGTGACCAGCGCCCGATGACTACAGTCAGCCCCAGTCCGCAGGCACCGGGATCACCCCTGGTGCCACGTCCGTTCCGGGTCCTCGCCACCCGGGCGGAGACCGCCGACACCACCACGCTGACCATGGAACCGGTCGACGGCACCCCGCTCGGCTTCTCCGCCGGGCAGTTCACGATGATCGGCAGCTTCGGGGGGAGCGAGGCTCCCATCTCGGTGACCAGTTCCCCTGCCGCAGGCGGCCCCATCGAGCAGACCATCCGCGACATGGGCGGGGTCACCCACGCACTGGCCACGGCGGCGCCCGGCGACATCCTGACGGTGCGCGGCCCGTACGGGACCGGGTGGAATGTCACGGACGGAGCGGGCGGGGACCTGGTCATCGTGGCCGGCGGTATCGGCCTGGCGCCGTTGCGGTCGGCGCTGCTTGAGGTGCTGGCCGCCCGCTCCGGTTACCGGCGGGTCTGTCTGCTGTACGGCGCCCGCTCCCCGGCCGAACAGGTGTTCCGTGACGATCTGGCCAGGTGGGGCGGGGGAGAGGGCGGCGTCGCGCTTGACGTCACCGTGGACCGGGCCGATCCCGGCTGGCCGGGCCGGGTCGGGCTGGTCACCAACCTGATTCCGGGCGCCGAATTCGACCCGGCGCGGACGCTGGCGCTGGTGTGCGGGCCGGAGGTGATGATGCGGTTCGTGGCCGCGGCGCTGACCGACGCCGATGTGCCCGCCGGGCGGATCAGGGTCTCGCTGGAACGCAACATGAAGTGCGGGATCGGCCTGTGCGGGCACTGCCAGCTGCGGGAATTGTTTATCTGCACCGACGGTCCCGTGCTGCCCTACGACCGGGTAGCTGACCTCATGGCGCTGCGGGAGCTCTGACGTGACCAGCCCCAGGACGGCCGGCCCCAGGACCGACGGCGCCAGGCCCAAGCTCGCGGTGTGGAAATTCGCGTCCTGCGACGGCTGCCAGCTCACGCTGCTGAACTGCGAGGACGAACTACTCACCGTCGCCAGCCAGATCGAGATCGCCTACTTCCCCGAGGCGACCAGGGCGACGGTGGCGGGCCCGTACGACCTGTCGCTGGTGGAGGGATCCATCACCACCCCTGGCGACGCCGAACGCATCCTCCAGGTCCGGCAGGCGTCCCGGCGGCTGGTCACCATCGGGGCGTGTGCCACCGCCGGCGGCATCCAGGCGTTGCGGAACTTCGCCGACGCTGAGCAATTTCGTTCGGCCGTATATGCCCACCCGGAGTACATCGCGACCCTGGCGGAGTCAACGGCCATCGCCGCGCACGTGCCGGTCGATTTCGAACTGCACGGCTGCCCGATCGACAAGGGCCAGCTGCTCGCGGTGCTGACCGCGTTCCTGCATAACCGCAAGCCGCCGATACCCGGCTACAGCGTGTGCGTGGAATGCAAACGGCGCGGCACTGTCTGCGTGATGGTCGCCCACGGCACGCCGTGCCTGGGCCCGGTGACGCACGCGGGGTGCGGCGCGCTGTGCCCGGCCTACGGCCGCGGCTGCTACGGATGCTTCGGGCCGCAGGACACACCCAGCACCGCCGCCCTGGCGGGCAGGCTCGCCTTCCTCGGCATGCCGGGCCGGGACGTGCAGCGGGTGTTCGCCACCTTCAACGCCGCTGCGCCGGCGTTCCGGGCACAGCACGAGCGGCAGCGGGAGGAGGCCGGATGAGCGGTGGTGAGACCCCGGAAACCGGCAACGGGGACCAGGCCCACGGAAACCAGGCCCACGGGGACGGGGCAGCCGGGGAGAAGGCCAGCCGGACCCTGCACGTGGCCATGCTCGCCCGGGTGGAGGGCGAGGCATCCATGCGGGTGCGGGTCGAATCCGGTCAGGTCAGCGAAGTCGAACTGCGTATCTTCGAGCCACCCCGGTTCTTCGAGGCGCTGCTGCGCGGCCGGGCCTGGACCGAACCGCCGGATATCACCGCCCGCATCTGCGGAATCTGCCCGGTCGCCTACCAGATGAGTGCCTGCCAGGCGATCGAGGACGTCTGCCAGGTCACCATCCCGCCACCGCTGGCGAACCTGCGCAGGCTGCTGTACTGCGGGGAGTGGATCGAGAGCCACGCGCTGCACGTCTACCTGCTGCACGCGCCCGACTTCCTCGGCTATGCCAGTGCCATCGACCTGGCACGCGAGCACCGGGACGCGGTGGAACGCGGGCTGCGCCTGAAGAAGGCCGGGAACGCGATCATGACCGTCATCGGCGGCCGGGCCGTCCATCCGGTGAACGTGCGGGTGGGCGGCTTCTACCGGCTGCCCAGCGCCGAGGAGATGCGCGGCCTGCGGGCGGCCGTGGCGGCGGCGCTGGACGACGCGCTTGCCACTGTCGGGTTCGTCGCCGGGTTCGACTTCCCCGACTTCACGCACGAGGCGACCTACGTCTCGCTGCGGCCCGCGGCGGGCTATCCGATCGAGGCGGGCCAGGTGGTGACCAGCGGCGGGGTGACGTTTCCGGTGGCCGAGTTCGACGTGCACGTCACCGAGGAGCAGGTGCCGCATTCCCATGCCCTGCACGCCCGGCTGCGCGGTCCTGGACTGGACGACGCCGGCCCTTACCTGGTCGGCCCGCTGGCCCGCTACTCACTCAACTCAGCCGCCCTGTCGCCGCTGGCCGCACAGGCGGCGAGCGCGGCCGGGCTCGGGCCGGTCTGCCGCAACCCGTTCCGCTCCATCATCGTGCGCGCGGTGGAACTCACCTACGCCTGCGAGGAAGCGCTGCGGCTGATCGACGAGTGGGAGGGTGCCCCGGCCCCCGCGGTGGCGGTGGCGCCGGTGGCGGGAACCGGCTACGGCGCTACCGAGGCGCCACGGGGCCTGCTCTACCACCGCTACCAGCTGGCCGGTGACGGCACCATCACCGATGCCCGGATCGTGCCGCCGACATCCCAGAACCAGATCAGCATCGAGCAGGACCTGCGGAACTTCGTCCAGCCCCGGCTGGGGCTGGAATCGGCCGAGCTTACCCGCCAGTGTGAGCAGGCGATCCGCAACTACGACCCGTGCATCTCCTGCGCGACGCACTTCCTCGACCTCACCGTGGTTGATGACACCGTGATTGATGACACCGTGATTGATGACACCGTGATTGATGACACCGTGGAGCACCGGTGACCGGCCAGCCCCAGACTCCAATTCCCGCCGAACGAGTCCTTGTGGTCGGTCTCGGCCAGCCAGGCCGCGGCGACGACGGGGTGGGGCCGGCGGTGGCGCGGCTGGTGGCAGGGCTGGCCGGTGGGGGGGTAACCGTGCTGGAGCAGCAGGACCCGGCCGGGCTGCTCGACGCCTGGGCGGGCGCGCGGATGGTGGTGGTCACCGACGCGGTGCGGTCGGGGCGCCCGCCCGGCACGGTTCAGGTTCTGCATGCCTGCCATGGGCCGCTGCCGGTGCGGACCGGGGCCGGCGGCACACACGTATTCGGCCTGGCCGAGGTGATCGAGCTGGCGCGGGCGCTCGGGCGGCTGCCGGCCGAGCTGGTCATCGTCGGGGTGGAGGCGGAGCATTTCCGGCTGGGCGAACCGCTGTCGCCCCCGGTGGCCGCCGCGGTCGAGACCGCCGCGCGGACAGTGGCCGGCGTTCTGCGCTGCGCCTGACCGGATCAGGCATCCCCGCGGGGATCGTGGGGAGAGAATCTGGGCCCCGCTGGGATGGCGCGCGGGGGCGGAGCCAGCGTGGCCGCGGATGGTTGTGGCCTGCAGGTGATACTGGCCTGCCGGGCTAGGCCAAGTACCGCCCATCCAGGCCGCACGGCCGAATAGGCTGCTGGCCAGCAAGTCTGAGTGGGCGAGGAGGGATTTGAACCCTCACGTCCTTTCGGACACACGGACCTGAACCGTGCGCGTCTGCCGTTCCGCCACCCGCCCGGGGCAACGAGACAGGTTAGCACGTCCGCAAGCTGCCCCTGACCGCCGATACGATCGGATGCGAGCAGGGGAAGGAGGTACCCAGTGGGAGTGCTACAGCGCTTCGAGCGCAGGCTCGAAGGCATGGTCGAGGGTGCCTTCGCGCGGGCGTTCAAATCCGAGCTCGAACCGGTGGAGATCGCCAGCGCGGTGCAGCGCGAGATGGATGACCGGGCCGCGATCGTGGCGCAGGGCAGGACGCTGGTCCCGAACGATTTCGTCGTGGAACTGTCGGAGCCCGACCACGAGCGGCTAGAGGTCTACGCGGACAATCTCGGTATCGAACTCGCCACTTTGGCACGCGAGCACGCCAAGGAACAGGGCTACTCCTTCGTCGGCCCGGTCCGGATGCGGTTCGAAGGCCTGCCTGACCTGGCCACGGGCACTTTCCGGATCCGCTCGGGAGTCATCCGGGGCACGACCGTCGAGGGTGGCGAGATCCGCCGCCCCGCCAGTGACCTGCCGCGCCCACCCGGCGCATTTTCCGGGCGGCCCAGGCTGCTCGTCTCCGGCCCGGAGCCGGGGGCCGACGGCAGCATGCAACGTACCTACGAACTCACTGCCGCAGTGACCATGCTCGGCCGGGGGACCGACTGTGACCTGCGGCTTGTCGACCCGGGGGTGTCCCGTCACCATGCTGAACTGCGGGTGGAGGACGACGAAGTCGTGCTTGTGGATCTAGGATCGACCAACGGCACTTTCGTCAACGGTGAGCCGGTCAGGCGGGTGTCGCTCACGGATGGAACGCGCGTCACGCTCGGCCGTACGACCCTCGTCTTCCGCCGGGACGGCATCTACTGACAGGACGGTATAACTCACCTCCAGCAGGGGCCACACTGAAAGACAAACCAGCGGTCACGGCCACCCGAGGACACATGACCCGATGAACGCCCTCACCCTCACCCTGATCAGGCTCGCCTTCCTGGCGGTCCTGTGGCTGTTCGTGATCGCGGCAGTGGGCGTGGTGCGCACAGACCTGTTCGGTCCCGCGCTTTCGGGCCGCCAGCAGCGCCGTCAGCAGAAGTCCCAGCGAGCCGTCAAGCCGTCCCGCCCGCCCCGTCAGGCGCGATCTGGCCGTGGCGCGCCGCAGCGGCTGCTGGTGACCGGGGGTGCGCTGGCCGGGACCACCATCGGGCTCACAGACCAGCAAATCACCATCGGACGGGCCAATGACGCCACACTGGTGCTGTCCGATGACTACGCTTCGAGCCGACATGCCCGTCTGTTCCCGCAGGACGGCCAATGGATCGTCGAGGATCTCGGATCAACCAACGGCACGTATCTCGACCGGCAGAAGGTGACCCAGCCGACACCGGTGCCCCCGGGCGTGCCGATCCGCATCGGCAAGACCGTTCTGGAACTGCGCAGATGACATTTGCACTCCGCTATGCGGTCCGCTCAGACGTCGGTCTCCTCCGTGAGGGGAACGAGGATTCGGCCTACGCAGGCCCGCGGCTGCTGGCAGTCGCCGACGGCATGGGCGGCCATGCGGCGGGTGAGGTGGCCAGCGCAGTGGCCATCTCCACACTCACCGATCTGGATGAGGATCTGCCGGCCAGCGACCTGCTCCACGCACTCGCCGATGCGGTCACCCGCGCCAATCACATCCTGCACGACATGGTCGAGGCCGACCCGTCCATCGGCGGCATGGGCACCACACTCACCGCCATGCTCTGGTCGGGAACCCGGGTCGCCCTGTGCCACATCGGCGATTCGCGGGCCTACGTCCTGTCCGGCGGCGAGTTCGTGCAGATCACGCATGACCACACGCTCGTCCAGTCGCTGGTGGACGACGGCCGGATCAGCCCGGACGAGGCTGCCACCCATCCGCAGCGGTCACTGCTGCTGCGCGCGCTCGACGGCAGCAGCGACGTCGAGCCCGACCTGTCCATGCACGAGGCGAAGGTCGGCGACCGCTACCTGCTGTGCTCCGACGGCCTGTCCGGCGTCGTCAGCGAGCAGACGCTGCACCGGACGCTGGCCACCATCGCCGAGCCGGACGATGCCGTCCGGCAACTGATCGAGCTGGCGATCAAAGGTGGCGGCCCGGACAACATCACCTGCATCGTTGCGGATGTGGTGGACAGTGCCACGGCGGTGCGGCCACCCAGCAAGGAATCGGTGCTGGCGGGCGCAGCCTCGAACGGCACCGGCGGGCCCATGCTGCGCACCGACAGCCCGGCCGGGCGCGCCCACGTGCTCACCCAGACCGCCCCGCAGGCGGCGATCGCGGTAGCCCACGACGACCCGGTTCCCCGGACGGCCAGTGCTGACGATTTCGATCAGGACTTGCATATGCGGCGGCGGTGGCCGATCGTCAAGTCGCTGGTCGTCCTGCTGCTCGTGGTGATCGTCGGCGGCGGGTACCTGGGCTGGCGGTACACCCAGACGCAGTATTTCGTCGGGGCCGATGCCGGCCAGGTCGTTATCTTCCGCGGGATCAACCAGAACGTGGCCGGGCTGAGCCTGTCCAAGGTCTACCAGCGGACGGGCATCCCGCTGGCCAAGGTGCCCCTCAACGACCAGAGCCAGATCAGGACCACCATCAGCGCCACCAGCCTCAGCCATGCCCAGAGCATCGTCAGCACCATCCGCAGCGACTACCAGACCTGCGAGACCGCCTACGCGGCGCAGAACGCCTACCAGGCCCAGCTGCGCAGCTACAACAGCGCGATCGCCGCTTACAAGAAGAAGTGGCACACCACCAAGCCGGTGCGGATCAAGGGCAAGCTCGTCGCCACCCCGCCGGCCGCACCGCAGCGGCCGCCCGCCCAGCCGCAGTGCCCGCCGCAGTCGGCCACGTCACCTGGTGGCACCACGGGTGCCACCGGAGGGACGCCGTGAGTGCCGTGACCACCCCCGGAGACCCGGCCGGAGCCGGTCCGGCGGCTACTCCCGCGCCGGCGGCACGAGCGGGCCCGGTGCCGATGCCACGCGGGCGGCGGCGCACCGAACTGGCGATGCTCCTTTTCGCCGTCGGCGTGGTGCTGTTCGCCTACGCCAGCGTCGGGCTGAGCATGACCGGCAAGATCCCGGCCGGGCTGGTGGGGTACGGGCTGGCCTTCGCCGCCCTGATGCTGGTGGCCCACCTGGCCATCCGCAGGTTCGCCCCGTGGGCGGACCCGCTCATGCTGCCACTCGCCGCACTGCTCAACGGCCTTGGCATCGTGATGATCTACCGGCTCCAGCAATCCGGCCGCGCCGGCAACCCCGGCCGGTTGATCACCACCATGAGCTCGTCCACCACGACCTTCCAGGTGATGTGGAGCGCGGTCGGCGTGGCGGCGTTCATCGGGGTGCTGGTCCTGATCAGGGAGCCGCGGATCCTCCAGCGCTACACCTACACCATGGGCGCGGTCGGGCTTGTCCTGCTCGCCATCCCGGCCCTGCTGCCGGCATCCATGAGTTCGGTGAACGGCGCCAAGGTCTGGATCATCCTCGGTGGCCTGTCCATCCAGCCAGGGGAGTTCGCCAAGCTGGCACTCGCGGTGTTCTTCGCCGGGTACCTGGTCGCCAAGCGGGATGTGCTCTCCCTCGCGGGCCGGCGGGTGCTCGGCATCGACCTGCCCCGCGGCCGTGAACTCGGCCCGGTGCTCATCGCCTGGCTGGCAAGTGTGCGCAGGCTGGTCTTCGAGACCGACATCGGAACCTCGGCGCTGTTCTTCGGCATGTTCCTGGTCATGCTGTACATCGCCACCC
>OFHK01000021.1_pt1 | contig 53249 bp, 52 predicted proteins | sample 1521951 | NCBI WGS metagenome assembly OFHK01 (sample SAMEA2468436, study PRJEB22500) | soil metagenome | biome: Glassland; feature: Farmland; material: Clay | place: Australia | collected 2013-01-31 | depth 0.55 m
TGGGGAGGTTCGACGCGCACCGGGGGCGGCCCTAGCCGACTGCCGGCGGGCGGGCAGTGGGGGCCCCGCACCGCGGCGGGGGGGACTCCCGCCGCAAAGGCGTTACCGGGGTTCTAGCAGCCCGCTAACCGTTCTCGCGACCTCCCCGCCAGTTGGTCAATCCCATCCACCAACGCACCACGGAGGGACTATGAAGTCCACGACGCTCGGCCCCGCGGTCCCAGCCGCGGGTGAACCCAGACGCTCGCCGGGCACGCGGATCGGGCGCCAGCGGCCGGCGCGGTTCGTGGCGATGGCTGCCACCGCCGCGTTCGCCCTCGCGCTTGCCGCCTGCAGCAGCAGCTCCAGCACCAGCGCCGGCGGCGGGTCATCCAGCCCGGCGGCTGGATCCACCATTACCATCGCCGATGTAGCCCCGTTCAGTGGCGCCGACGCCGCGCTCGGGCCGACATACCTTGCCTCCTGCTACGGCGCCACCAGCGCCATCAACGCCGCCGGTGGCGTGAACGGGTCCAAGCTGACCTGCAAGAGCGTGGACACCAGGGGCGACCCAGCGGACGCGGTCCCGGCGGTCAACCAGATGTTCGCCTCCACCCCCAACCTGGGCCTGGTCATCGGCTGCACCTCGGACGAGGCAGCCTCGGTCGCGCCGGTCATCAACGCACACAAGATGGCCATGTTCTGCATGACCGGGCAGTCCGAGTTCGACTCCGTCCACTACCCGTACTTCTTCCGCCTGGTCCCGCCCGACCTGGAGGAGTCCTACGCGATGGTGGTCATCGCCCAGCAGCTGCACTACAAGCGGATCGCGCTGGCGTTCGGCAACGACATCGGGTCGCAGACCTTCATCCAGCCTGCCATCGCCTCCCTCAAGAAGGCCGGCATGACCCTGACCACCAACCAGACGCTTGACCTGAAGGCCACCACCTTCCGGACCGAGGCCGCGGCGATCGTCAACTCCCACCCGGACGCGATCATGACCGAGGCGCTGGGCGCCGCCGACCCGACCCTGTTCTCGGAGATCAAGCAGCTCAACGGTGGCAAGATGATCCCGATCATCGGCACCTCGGCGGCGATCTCGCCGGCGTTCTTCAAGTCCGCGGCCGCGGCTGTGGGCGCGCAGCAGTTCGTCAGCGGATTCCATGCCGACAACCTGGTGGTGGAAACCAGCGGCCCGGCGTTCGACGCCTTCAAGGCCGCTTTGCTCTCCCAGCAGGGCAAGGTCCCCGGCACCACCGGTGACTTCACCACCTACCTGAGCGCTCCCGGTGGTGTGCACCTGTACGACGGGGTCAACCTGGCGGCACTGGCGATGATCATGGCCAAGAGCAGCAACCCGAGCGTGTACACACCCGACATCATCAAGATCGCGAACGGTGTGCCCGGCGCCACGGTCTGCTACTCGTTCGCCCAGTGCGTCGGCCCGCTCAAGGCCGGCAAGGCCATCCGTTACCAGGGCCCCGGTGGCCCGACCAACTTCGACAGCCACCACACCTCGACCGGAATCTTCCAGATCGACACCTACAGTGCCGATGGCACGGTGAACGTGGTCGGCAACATCACGGCTGCCCAGCTGAGGGCTGTCACTCCTTAATGCACAGTTCCACTGCGCCTGCGCAGTACCTGGCCTCCCCGGCACACCCGGGGAGGCCAGGCTCTGCCTGGTCACTGATATCTGCGGGGGTTGATACCTGGTGAGCGTCTTCCTCGCATCGATCGGGTTCGGCCTGGTGACCGCCTCGGTGCTGGCGATCGCCTCGGTCGGCTTCACCCTCCAGTTCGGGGTGACCGACGTGCTCAACCTGGCCTTCGGCGCGGTCATGATCTTCAGCGCCTTTGTGGCCTACCTGGTGAACGAGAACGGCATCTCGGTGTGGATCGGGATGCTGGTCGCGATCGTGGCGGGCTCGGTGCTGTCGGTCCTGCTCAACACCATCGTCTACACACCGTTCCAGCGGCGCGGGACCTCGCCGATCACGATGGTGATCGTGTCGCTCGGGATGACCCTCATCATCGAGTTCGGGGTGCAGGCGCTGGCCGGCGGGACTGCCGTCTCCTACATCATGAGCAACGGCCCAACCTTCAGGCTGGGTGCTATCGAGCTGACCCTGGTCCAGGTCATCATCATGATCATCTCGGTGCTGGTCATGCTCGGGGTCCACGTGCTGCTGCGGTACACCAAGCTCGGCAAGGCCATGCGGGCGACCGCCGCCAACCGGAACCTGGCCCGCAACTGCGGCATCCGGACCGGCCGGGTGATCACGCTGACCTGGGCTCTGACGGGCGCGCTGTGCGGGCTGGCCGGCACCGTGTTCGCCATGGACGCGGGCAGCTTCGACGCCACGGCGACAGACCTGTTCCTGGTCATGATCCTGGCGGCGGTCTTCCTCGGCGGCCCGGGCCAGCCGTACGGTGCCATGCTCGGCGCGCTCATCATCGGCGTTGCCACCGAGGTCAGCGCCTCGCTGCCCTTCGTCCAGGCCGACTACAAGTACGTGTTCGCATTCGTGGCGCTGCTCGTGATGCTCGGCGTGCGCCCGACCGGTCTGCTCGGAGAGCGGACGTGACCAACAGAGCGGACTGCGGATGAACGCGTTCTACGTCATCAACCTGCTGATCTACGCCGCGGTCGACGCCATGGCCTGCCTGGGGCTCAACCAGCAGTTCGGCGTGGCGGGCGTCACCAACTTCGGCTTCATCATCTTCCAGGCGGCAGGCGGATACGCTGCCGCGATCCTCGCCCTGCCCGCCGACACCGCCAACGGGGGCTTCCAGTCCTACCTGGGCGGCTGGCACCTGCCCTTCCCGCTGCCGTGGATCGGCGCCGCGGTGGTCGGCGGGGTGATCGCGCTGCCGTTCACCTTCCTGGTCGGCAGACGGCTGCGGGGCGACTTTGCCGCCGTCGGCCTGCTGGTCACAGCGGTGCTGCTGAACCTGGTCGTGACCAACTACCGGCCGTTCCTCAACGGGGACGCCGGGCTGTCACTGATCCCGGCACCGCTGCGCGGGCAGAACGTGTTCAGCGTCGAGCCAGTCGGCTACCAGTGGGTGTACACGGTCGGCGCGATCGCCCTGCTGGGACTGGTCTTCTGGTTCGTCCGCCGGATCACGCTGTCGCCGTATGGCCGCTCGCTGCGGGCCATGCGCGACAACGACCAGGTAGCTGACTCGCTCGGCAAGAACCTGCTGTCGATGCGCACCGTGATGCTGGTGCTGGGCGGGGCTATCGCCGGCCTGTCCGGCGGGGTGCTCGTCTCCTACATCACCACCTGGTCGCCGGCGGCGTGGGGATACGCGGAGACCGTGGTCCTGTTCGCCGCCGTGATCATCGGTGGGGCCGGCAACCACTGGGGCGCGATCCTTGGGGCGGTCCTGGTGCCGGTCGGGTTCGAAGAGGTGACCCGGTTCATCCCGACGTCCAACAACCTGCCACCTAACTTGATCCCGTCGCTGGAGTGGGTGGCTATCGGGCTGCTGATCGTGATCTTCCTGTGGGTTCGGCCGCAGGGGATCCTGCCCGAGCGCAAACGGGTGATCCGGGTTCTGGAGGCGGCGCCGGCACCTGACTCCCCGGTTCCTTCCGCACCTGAGCCCGCTGGCCCGCCTGCAGACGAGCCCGCGGCTGCATCCTCTCCGGTCTCTTCCACCGCCGGCCCCTCACCTGCCTCGTCCACATCTCCTGCTGGTGATGCGGTGTTGCTGGAGGCTGTCTCGGTCAGTCGGGACTATGGCGGGGTGCGGGCCGTTCATGAGGTGTCGTTCTCGGTGCGGCGGGGGACGCTGACCGGGCTGATCGGGCCGAACGGGGCCGGGAAGTCGACGCTGCTGGCGATGCTGGCGGGGACGCTGCCGGTCTCGGGAGGGACGGTGATGTACCGCGGGCAGGACATCACCGGGCTGCCTGCGTTCCGGCGGGCCCGGCTCGGGCTGGTGCGGACGTTCCAGCTGGCGAGCGAGTTCAAGCGGCTGACCGTGATGGAGAACCTGCTCTCGGCGGTGCCGGCCAACCGCGGTGACTCGTTCCGGGGCGCGGTCCTGGGCAAGCGGTACTGGCGCGGCGACGAGTCGGCGGCGGTCGCCCGGGCCGAGGGCATCCTGCAGCGGTTCGGGCTGGAGCGGTTCGCCAACAACTACGCCGGGGATCTGTCCGGCGGCCAGCGCCGGCTGGTCGAGATCATGCGTGCGCTCATGGCCGGGCCCGACATGCTGCTGCTCGACGAGCCGATGGCCGGTGTCCACCCGAACCTGGCCCGGCGGATCGGCCATCAGCTGGTGGGGCTCTGCAATGAGGGGATGACGATCCTCATGGTCGAGCACGAACTGGCCATCATGGACGAATTCTGCGACCCAGTGGTAGTGATGGCCGAGGGCTCGGTCCTCGCGGAGGGAACCATGGAGCAATTGCGCGCGCGCAGCGAGGTCGTGGAGGCATACCTTGTCGGCTGAGGTCAGCCTGCCCGGCGTCCCGCTGCGGGCCGAAGAGGTCACCGCCGGGTACGGCGGTGACCCGGTGATCCGTGGCATCAGTGTGAGGGTGCAGCCCGGTCAGGTGATCTCCCTGGTCGGGCCGAACGGTTCGGGCAAGAGCACCCTGCTCAAGAGCCTGGTCGGGGTGGTGCGCATCTCGTCGGGCACGGTGGCCATCGGCGACCGCGAGGTCACGAACCTGCCACCGGAAGAGGTCGCCCGCGCCGGGGTCGGCTATGTGCCGCAGGTGGATGACGTGTTCGCGCCACTCACGGTCAAGGAGAACCTGGAGATGGGTGGCTACCTGCTCCACCACAAGCAGGTCGCGGAGCGGATCGGGCGGGTGCTGGCCGTCTTCCCCAGGCTGTCCGCCATGCTGGGCCGCGGCGCGGGGAAGCTGAGCGGCGGGGAGCGCAAGATGCTTGCCATGGGCCGGGTGCTGATGCTCGACCCAGGGGTGTTCCTGCTCGACGAGCCGACCGCCAACCTCGCCCCGAAGATCGCCACGGAACTGCTGGAAGAGCACGTGCGCGGGCTGGCCACCAGCGGCGCATCGGTGCTCATCGTGGAGCAGCGGGCACGGGCCGTGCTGGCCATCTCGGACAGGACCTACGTGCTCGGCGGCGGCGAGGTGCGGATGGAAGGGACCCCGGCGGAGCTGTCGGCCAGCCCCGAATTCGTCGACTCCTTCCTCGGCGGCGGCCACAGCCGGACGGTGCGTTCGGCCGAGGGGTGATCTCCCGCACCGGTGCCCGCGGGCACTGGGGTGATCACCCGCAGGGCGCCGGGCAGCGCCCGGATGCGCAGGGCTGCGCCGGCGCCCAGCGGGGACGCGCAGGCCAGGGTCTCGCCGTCAGCCGCGGCGGGCATGGCCCGGTCGGTGGTGACGATCACCGAGGCGGCCCGCCGGGTGCTCACCTGGCTCAGCCGGACATGCGCTCCGCTGCTTGCCTGCTGCATCACCTTGACGAACGACAGCTTCCTGGCCTGGTGCACCATGATCACATCGAGCAGCCCGTCACCGATGTCGGCGTCGGGCGCGGCCTTCTTGCCCGCCGCCAGGTAGACGGAGTTGGCGACGATGACGCAGAAGCCGGGGAAGCTCGTGGCCGGCCCGACGGCGGGCCCGCAGTCCACACTGAACGTGGCGGGCCGCCATCGCAGCAGCGCGCGCACTCCCGCGATCTGGTAGCCGACCGGCCCGGCGCCCGCCGGCTGCGGGGTGGCGCCCCCCCCCCCGCCGGAGCCCGCCCCGGGGGACACGCCGCCGCCCCCGACCGCTTCGGCGCCGCCGCCGGCCTGGCCCCCGACCAGTTCACCCGGCCGCGGCCGCGCCGCCAGCAGCGCGGCCGCGGCTTCCGCCGGGCGGGCCGGGATGCCCAGCATGCGCGCGAAATCGTTGCCCCGCCCGGCCGGGATGATCCCGAGCGTCCCGCCCGCCCTGGCTACCGCGCCGGTCAGGGTTCCGACCAGGCCGTCGCCTCCCACCGCCACCACCGCTTCGCCCTGGCCGGTGGCTTCTTCCGCCAGTTGTGCGGCATGCCCGAGGCTGGTCGACTCGCAGGCCCGCACGGCGGCACTGCCGGCCGAAAGTACCCTGAGGACTTCTGGCAGCAGCCGCGCGCCGCGGCCCCGGGACGCGGCCGGATTGACCACGAGGCAGAACGGATGGCTCATCGTGGACCTCCGGCACAGCGGGCAGCGGTCGCGCCCGCACGAGCTGATCATCCCCTGCTACCTGTCATAACGCCAGGCCGGGCGTACTATCAGATGCCATGTCGGGTCAGGGCAGCGCAGCTGCGAGCGTGGCACCTCAGATCAGCGCCCACTACGTCCAGGTGCAGACCACCACCGACTCGCGGTCCGAGGCGATGGAACTGGCCCGGGCGGCGGTCGAGGCGAGGCTGGCCGCTTGTGCCCAGGTGGCGGGGCCGATAGCGAGCACCTACTGGTGGGAGGACGGGATCGAGCGGGCCGAGGAGTGGCTGCTGATGCTCAAGCTGCCGGCCATCGGCTACCAGGCGCTCGCCGATTTCCTTACCCAGCGGCACAGCTACGATGAGCCGGAAATCGTGGCCACGCCGATCGTCGCCGGCTCAGATACCTACCTAAGCTGGATAACTGAGGAGACCCGCCAGGTCTGAGGGTCGGCGGGCCGGCAGGAGGGAGCGCCGCCGTGCCGCCGACGCCACCCGCGACATCTGGTCCAGGTCCACTGCCCCCGCCGGATGACGGCCTGTTCGGCCAGGACTCGGTGACCTGGCGGGTGATGGCGGAACCAGTGATGTGGGTGGCCGGCCTGCGCGCTCTCTACCTGCAGGCGCTGCACCCCCGGGTGATGCGCGGCACCTGGCAGAACACCGCCATGGCCGACCGCAGGCAGGCGTTCGGGCGGTTCCTGCGCACCACCGAGTACATCCGGGTCCGTACCTACGGCAGCCGTGCCGAGGTGGAGCGGGCCGGGCGCCGGGTCCGCAAGCTGCACGCTTCCCTGCGCGGGACCGATGAGGACGGCACCGAGTTCCGGCTGGACGAGCCCGCGCTGCTGCTGTGGGTGCACTGCGCCGAGGTGTCGTCGTACGTGGATGTGGCGCGCCGGTCCGGGGTGCGGCTCTCACCGGCGGAACTGGACGCCTTCGTCGATGAGCAGCGCCGGGGTGCGGCCGTGGTCGGCCTCGATCCGGCACGGGTGCCCGCCAGCGTCGCCGAACTGGACGCCTATGCCGAGCAGACCCGGCCGCAGCTGCGGGTGACCCCGGAGGCGAGGCGGGCGGTGCTGCGCTCGGTCAACACCGCCATGCCCCTGCCCTACCTGCCACTGAAGCTCATGGTGCCGGGGCTCACCACGCTCGGCTTCGCCAGCCAGCCCCGGTGGGCGCGCCGGATGTACGGGGTACCTGACACCGTTCTCACCGACGTGGCCGTCACCGTCAGCCTGCGGGCCATGCAGGAAGGCGCGGCGCGGATTCCGTGGGAGCTGGCCGCGCCGCCGGGGGCGTGGGCTGCCTGGGCCGCCCGCGAACTGGCCAGCGCCTGCCAGCGGGTGCGGGCGCTGGGGGAGACGCGGACCGCCTCCTGAGCGAGCTCCGGGGACCGGGCCGGTTCAGCCGGCCGGGACGACGATGCCGTATTCGTGGATCTTCCGGTAGATCGTCGCCCGGGACATCCCCAGCGACTCGGCCGTTTTGACCTTGTTGCCCCCGTAGGCGAGCAGGCCCTGCACGATGGCGTCGCGTTCCATCGACTCCAGCGGGCTGAGCAGCCGGCGGCTCACCGTCCAGCATTCCGGTGGCAGCGCGGACGGGTAGATCGTCCCGGCGCGCCGGCTGCGCGCCACCCGCTTGAGCACGTGCCACAGCTGCTCGGTGTTGCCCGGCCACTGCGACCGCAGCAGGAGCTGCATCGCTTCCGTCGAGCAGGACAGCCGCGCATGCTGGCTGAGCTTGGCCAGGAAGAACGGCACCAGGTCGTGCAGGTCCTCGATGTGGTGGCGCAGCGGAGGCAGTTCCACACTGCTAGGGAAGGAACGCAGCACCTTGATGAGCTCGCTGCCCGACTTCTTGCGGTTCAGGGTGACCACTACCCACAGCGAGCGGTTGCGGCCCGCGGTCCGTGCCTCCTGCAGGGCACTGGACAGAGCGTTCAGATGGCGGGGACCGAGCATGTCGATGTGGCGCAGGACCAGGGTGCCCTCCGATTCCAGCAGTTCCCGGCGCGCCCTGGCGACCCATTCCTGGCCGGTGGACTCCACCGCGTCCAGCACGCCGAGCCGGCCTGCGGGATTACGGCGCTGGTGCACGGCCCGCACCACCGCCAGTTTCCCGACACCGGGCTCACCTTCGAGCGCGAGCCATTCCCCGCAGTCGTAGATCGTCTCCACCTGGCCGCAGCCACGCAGCCAGAGCGGGGCGGAACCGACCAGGCCCGGCAGGAACATGGGCTGTTTCGGGCCGGGCTCGGCGAGGGAGCGGGTCACCGGCTCGATCAGCTTCACATGGACGATGCCCTCGGCTGGCGACCGGGTGGCGGGCAGCCCTCCGGCGGGCACCGGCCGGCACAGGATCCGGGCCCGGGTGCCGGTGGGCAGGGTGATGGTGACCGCCGAGGAGCGCATGCTGGCCAGCATCTCCGCTGCGTGGCCGAGGACGGCGATCTGGTCCCCGGGATCGAGCACCTGCCGGGCGGAATCGTTCATCATCACCACGTCGCTGCTGATCGCCAGCACGATGCCGCTGCCGTGGCGGCAGGCCCGCAGGTACTCGCGCAGCAGCCGGTGTTCCCGCGCGCTGCTTTCGGCGAGCAGCGCGCTGGTGATCTGGTCGGCGGTCGTCTTGGCCAGCGCCAGCAGCAGCGCGTCAGCGTCCTTGCGCCAGCAGGTCAGGTCCACCGCTCCGATCGTCTTCCCGGAGACCGGGTCGTGGATCGGCACCCCGGCACAGGCAAGATCCTCAAGGTCCTCCGCATAGTGCTCGTGGCCGAACACATGCGCGGGCTGGCCGCCCTCCAGCGCGGTCCCGATGCCGTTGGTGCCGACCTTCTCCTCGGCGTAGCTGAATCCGGGGGCCAGCTGCACGCCGTCGAGATGCCGTTCGAGATCGTGGTCCGCGGTCATCCGGGTCAGCACGACACCGGCGGCGTCGGTGAGGATGATGCTGATCGGCTGGCCGTCCAGATGCTCGTGCAGGCTCGTCAGCACCGGCACGGAGCTGCGGGTCAGCGGCGTGTCAAGATCAGGGTCGCGGATGTAGGACAGTTCGACGCGGTCGGCCGCGACGTTCCACTCCCTGGAGCGCCACCACGAGGCGAGGATAGGTGCGCGTACGGCGCCAGGGGTGACCGCATCGCTGGTAAGAAACCGCTCCCGCGCCTCGGCCAGCCGGCGGCTGCCGGCTGAGGGCGGCAAGGGCGCTGCTGGGGGCATCATTGCGCCTCCGGTGCCTCCCGGTGCCTTGCGGGGAACCGAGGCTCAGCCCGCTGGGGGACGAGCAATTCCGGGGAATCGGTCGTACGTAACACCACGATAACGGTGCCGTTATCACTGTATGTCTCATGTTGAGACCGTTACCGCACCGTAGGTGCCGTTTGATGCCCTCACATGGGCTCTTCTTCCACCGAGGCGATATCCCGGAGGTGGTGTCATGGACCAGCCAGGGGCGCCCCGCGGTGAGACCTTCAACCCGTGGAGTGTCGTCAACCTGGTGTTCGGGCACCTAGCCGAGCAGGGCCTGCATCCGGTGCTGGGCGAGACCGGCGATCCGGGCCCGCCAGCGGCTGACCTGCTACGGGCGCTGGGCATCGAGCCGGCGGCCGAGGGGAACCGCCGGGTCTCCCAGCACATCCAGGACCATCTCGCCGAGATCAGGGACGCCGTTTTCGGCGGCGGCTGACCGGGCGCGCACTGGGCAGGCCGCCGCCTGGCCGGGTCGCACCGTGGGCAGGCCGCTGCCTGGCCGGGTCGCACCGTGGGCATCCCGCCGCCTGCCCACGGCTGTGCCGTGTCTTCCCTGGCTGACCTGGCCGTCGCGGGCTCCTGTCCGCCCCCCGGCGCGCTGGCGGCGCCGGCCGCCGGTTTGGCCTGATGTGTCTCATGTTGAGAGCCAACCCAGCGTTATCCCGGGTTGTGATGCACCACATGAGGACTTGCGGCCTGGAGGGGTGCGCGCATCCGCCAGCGAGGCAGGGCGCCCGCACCGGCGTGGTGGGCAGGGAGCCCGGCCCGCCGCCTCCGGCCGGCGAAGGACCCGAGGGAAAGGGGTGGCGATGAGTCGCCAGAGCGTGGCCAAGGCCCACCAGAAAATCCAGGAACTTGCCTGGGAGCCGATGTACCACGAGCCGGTGTCCCAATACGGCACCGACTACACGTTCGCCAAGGCCCAGAAGAAGGACCCGCTCAAGCAGGTCCTGCGTTCCTACTTCCCGATGCAGGAGGAGAAGGACCACCGCGTCTACGGCGCGCAGGACGGGGCCATCCGGGGCAACATGTTCCGCCAGGTGCAGGAGCGCTGGCTGGAATGGCAGAAGCTGTTCCTGTCGATCATCCCGCTGCCGGAGATCTCGGCGGCGCGGGCGATGCCGCTGCTGTTCCGGACCGTGCCCAACCCCGAACTGCACAACGGCCAGGCGATCCAGATGATCGACGAGGTCAGGCACTCGACGATCCAGCAGAACCTCAAGCGCCTGTACATGAACAACTACATCGACCCGGCCGGCTTCAACAACAGCCTGCGCAACTTCCAGAACGACTACTGCGGGACCATCGGCCGGCAGTTCGCTGAGGGGTTCATCACCGGTGACGCCATCACCGCGGCGAGCATCTACCTGACGATCGTGGCCGAGACGGCGTTCACCAACACCCTGTTCGTGGCCATGCCGGCCGAGGCGGCTGCCAACGGCGACTACCTGCTGCCGACGGTCTTCCACTCGGTGCAGTCGGACGAGTCGCGGCACATCAGCAACGGCTACGCCACCCTGCTGATGGCCCTCGCGGACGAGGGCAACCACCAGTTGCTGCAGCGCGACCTGCGCTATGCGTGGTGGAACAACCACCGGGTGGTGGACGCGGCCATCGGCACCTTCATCGAGTACGGCACCAAGGACCGCCGCAAGGACCGGGAATCCTACGCCGAGATGTGGCGGCGGTGGATCTACGACGACTACTACCGCAGCTACCTCGTGCCGCTGGAGAAGTACGGCCTGGTCATCCCGCATGACCTCATCGAGGAGGCCTGGAACCAGATCTGGAACAAGGGCTACGTCCACGAGGTCGCGCAGTTCTTCGCCACCGGATGGCTGGCGAACTACTGGCGGATCGACCCGATGACCGACGAGGACTTCGAGTGGTTCGAGTACAAGTACCCGGGCTGGTACGACAGGTACGGTAAGTGGTGGGAGAACTACAACCGGCTGTCGATACCGAACGGGCACAACCCGATCGTGTTCGAGGACGTCGACTACCAGTACCCGAACCGCTGCTGGACCTGCATGGTCCCCTGCCTCGTCCGCGAGGACATGGTGTACGCCGAGATCGACGGAGTGGTGCGCACGTACTGCCACGAGGAATGCAAGTGGACAGACGTGACCGCCTTCCGGCCGACCTACGAGGGCCGGGCCACCCCGAACATGGGCCAGCTCATCGGGCACCGCGAATGGGAGACCCTGTACCACGGCTGGAACTGGGCCGATGTGGTGTCGGACATGGGCTACGTGCGTGACGACGGCAAGACCATGGTGGCGCAGCCACATCTGCACCTGGGCGACCAGAAGAAGATGTGGACGCTGGACCACATGCGCCGCTGCCCACCGCTGCAGAGCCCGAACGTCCTGTTCAATGAGATGACACCGGAAGAGCGCGAGGCCTACGCCGCGAAGTACCGCCGCGGCGGCCCAGCCGGCCGGTTCGCTGCCGACGCGTGAGCGCCGACCAGTTCTAGCGGCAATGCGATGAGGAAGGGGGGCCGGCGGCTCAGGCCCTCGGCCCTCCTTCCCTTTCTGACAACAGCGCGAGATGCCCCGGACCGGGGCGCAGCGCGATACCCGTGAGGGAGCCATGGCCGACAAGCATGTGGTGCGGTTCGAGCCGGTCGGCATCGAGATCGAGGTCGGTGAGGAGCAGACGATCCTGCGCGCCGCCTTCGAGCAGGGCGTCATGCTCATGCACGGCTGCAAGGAGGGGCAGTGCTCCTCGTGCAAGTCCTTCGTCCTTGACGGCGACGACATCGAACTCGAGAAGTACTCCACGTTCGCGCTGCCCGATTACGAACTGGAGGAGGGATACACGCTGCTCTGCCGGGCGCACGCCTACGAGGACCTGACGATCGAGCTCCTCAACTATGACGAGGACATGATCCGCTCAGGCCTGCCCATCACCGAGGCGGTCGCCGAGGTCGTCGCCAATGATGCGGTCACCCACGACATGCGGCACCTCGTGCTCCGGCTGGTGGAGCCGACAGAGATCAAGTTCTTCCCAGGGCAGTACGTAGATATCAGGGTGCCTGGCACGGAAGCCACGCGTTCGTTCTCGATGGCGAACACCTCAAGCCGCGACACCGGCCAGCTCGAGTTCGTGATCAAGATTTACCCGGACGGCTTGTTCTCACATTTCCTTGACACCACGCTCGCGATCGGCGACCGCCTCGATATCAGCGGGCCGTACGGCGTATTCACGCTCCGCGAAGGTGACGGCGACCTGATCTTCGTGGGGGGCGGGGCCGGGATGGCGCCGATCCTGTCGCTGCTGCGCTCGATGGCCGAGCGCGGGATCAGCCGCAAGGCGACCTACTACTACGGCGCACGGGGCCGCAGGGACCTGTGCTTCGAGGAGGAACTGCGCAGCCTGGAGGAGTCGCTGCCCAGCTTCCGTTATGTGCCCGCGCTGTCCGAGCCGGCCGAAGACGACGGGTGGGAAGGCGAGGTCGGCCTGATCACCGATGTGGTCAAGCGGCACGAGACCAGCCTCAAGAACGTCCACGCCTACGTCTGCGGGCCACCACCGATGGTCGAGGCAGCGCTACCCATGCTCGGCATTCTCGGCGTGCCCGAGAAGCGCATCTATTACGACAAGTTCACCACGACCGGGGATCCCGGCGAACAGTAAGGAGCAATGGAGGAATGCCAGGCCTGCCGTGAACCGCCTGGCCGTGACATCGGCCTGAACGCTCAACGTAAAGGGGAGACCTCATGACAACCGCGCCGCCGGAACGCAGCGTTCCCAAGCCGGTCTTCACCGACGCCGAGGCCGGCGCCAAGGAGTTCCCGGACTCCAGTGCCCGCCGGTTCAACTACTACACACCGGCCAAGCGCAAGCAGTCCCACTACGAGGACGTGACCGTCGAGGTCCAGCCGGACCCACGGCACTACCTGAGCCAGGGCTGGCTGTACGGGTTCTCCGACGGCCGCGGTGGCTACCCGCTGGACTGGACGCTCCTCAAGGCCTGGGGATCGGACCGGCCCGAGCCCGAGCGCTTCCCGGGTTCCGGTGGCAAGGGTTACGACTGGCCGGCCCACGGCTGGCACGAGTTCCGCGACCCGAACGAGGAGTGGGAGCTCACCCTCTACCGCTACAACGCGAACGTCGTCCGGCAGCTCAACCAGAACGTCGACAACGCCAGGCAGTCGAAGGCGTTCGAGCAGTGGAACCCGAACTGGGTCCGGTTCGTGGAGCACAACGTCGGGGCGTGGATGCACGTTGACCACGGCCTCGGGCTGTACCTGTACGCCAACGCCAACCGCCGGGCGCCGACCAACATGCACAACAACGCGATCTCGGTGAACAGCATGCACCGGATCAGGGCGGCGCAGGACCTCGCGCTGTACAACCTGACGCTGAGCGAGGAGATCAACGGCTTCGACGGCGCGGGGCACATCGAGACCTGGAACTCTGACCCCGCGTGGCAGGGTGTGCGCGAGACCGCCGAGCAGCTCACCGCCATCGACGACTGGTGCGAGGCCATCTTCGCGGCGAACTTCGTGTTCGAGCCGCTGGTCGGCGAGCTGTTCCGCAGCCAGCTGGTGCAGCATGCCGCGCCGCGCAACGGCGACTTCGTCACCCCCACGATCGTCGGCGCCGCGGAGTACGACTTCGCCGAGCGGGACCTGCGCTACACCATCGCCATGTTCCACCTGCTCACGCACGACCGCGAGTTCGCCGCCCACAACCAGGAGATCATGCAGCAGTGGCTGGCCACCTGGGTGCCACGGGCCATCACCGCTGCCCGGACGCTGCAGCCGATCTGGTCGCAGCCCGACGCCAAGCCACCCCGTTTCGAGGACGGCCTGGACGCGGCCAAGCACCGCTTCCGGGGCATCATGGCCGATCTTGGTCTGGAAGCACCGAAGGAGCTGGCGCAATGACCACATTCAAGACAGCGGAAAGCCCGTTCAAGTCCGACAGCACGGCGTCCAACAAGTGCGGCTTCACGCTGATGAACAACCAGGTCGGCGTGGTGGTGGCCCAGGTCATGAGCACCGAGTCCAACGTGACGGTGACCTACCTGCCGTCCATGATCCGGGTCGACGCGGTCGGCCGCATGGACGTCGTCTACGACGAGGTCTCCGAGGCGCTGGGCGAGGAACCGGGGTTCTTCGACGCCGCCGAGTTCGAGGAGAACATGTCCACCCACTACGGCCGGATGATCCACCAGGACGACCGGACGATCATGTTCGCCAATCCGGAAGATGCCGCGGAATACCTCGGCTTCGACTTGACGCCCGCATCACATTAGCTGTCGGCTGGAAGCACACCCGATTCGGCCTGCGAGGAGGAACGGTGTACGAAAAGAACGGCGAGAAGTACTTCGTGGTCGACAGCCACATGCATTACTGGAATGCCGCACCGGACAACTGGGTGCCGGGGGCGGAGCAGTACGCCAAGGGCTGGATCGAGTGCTTCCACGCCTACCAGGGCCTCGGCCCGCCACAGACCCGCTGGACGCTTGAGCACTTCCAGAAGTACTCCGAGGACGACCTGATGAAGGACGTCTTCGAGAACGGGTACGTGGACGTGGCGATCTTCCAGCCGACCTACCTGAAGGAGTGGTACAAGGAAGGGTTCAACACCACCGAGCGCAACGCACTCATGGGTGAGCGGCACCCAGGCAAGTTCCGCTACAACACCCGCTGGGACCCGCGTGACGGCGACCAGGGACTCGAGGTGCTCCGGCGCAACGTGGAGCGGTTCGGATCCCAGGGCTGCAAGCTGTACACCGCCGAATGGAACGCCGGCTCGCGCGGCTGGAAGCTGACCGACCCGGCGGCGTACCGGTACCTGGAGACGTGCCAGGAACTGGGGATCAAGAACATCCACGTGCACAAGGGCCCCACGATCTGGCCGCTGGACAAGGACGCCTTCGACGTGTCCGACGTCGATCACGCAGCGACCGACTTCCCGGACCTCAACTTCATCGTCGAGCATGTCGGCCTGCCGCGGATCGAGGACTTCTGCTTCATGGCGACGCAGGAGCCGAACGTCTACGCCGGCCTGGCGGTCGTCATCGGCGGCCTCATGCACGCCAGGCCGAGGTTCTTCGCCAAGGTCATGGGTGAACTGCTGTTCTGGGTCGGCGAGGACAAGATGACCTTCGGCAGCGACTACGCCATCTGGGAGCCCCGGTGGCAGGTCGAGGGCTTCGTCGACTGGGAGATGCCGGACACCGAGGAGTTCTCGGACTACCCGCGGCTGACCACCGCGGGCAAGAAGAAGATCCTCGGCCTGAACGCGGCCAGGCTGTACGGCATCGAGGTGCCGGCCGAATGCCAGCTCGACGCGGGCCAGGGCACCCCGGCCGCCCAGGACGACGCCCAGCTGGCCACGGGAGCATGACCGCTCCCGTCACCGCCCCGTCACGGCTGCTCGCCGCGCTGGAGACGGTGCGCGACCCGGAGCTCGACGAGCCGATAACCTCGCTCGGCTTCGTTGCCTCGTGCACCGTCTCCGCCGACGGGGATGCGCAGGTCCGGCTGCGGCTGCCGACCTACTTCTGCGCGCCCAACTTCGCCTTCCTGATGGTGGCCGATGCCTACGACGCGGTATCGGCCATGCCGGGCGTGCGCAGGACGGAGGTGGTCCTCGAAGATCACTTCGCCGCGGATGCGATCAACGGCGGGGTGGCCGCCCGGGCCGGATTCGCCCGGTCCTTTGACGGCGAGGCTGTCGGCGAGCTGCATGAGCTGCGCGCCGACTTTCTGCGTAAGGCGGTGATGGCCGGCACCGACCAGGTCTGCCGCCCGCTGGTGGCGGCGGGGGCCCAGCCGTCCGAGCTGGCCGGGCTCACCCTGGGCCAGGCGCCGCCGTCGCCTGCCCTGGCGCGGCTGCGGCAGCGCCGGGCCGAGCTGGGGCTGCCGTCCGGCGACGGCGATCCGCTGCTGGTCGATCCGGCGACGGGAGCGCCGCTGCCGGCCGGCGCCGTACCGCTGCACCTGCGCCGGGCACACACCACGCGGGTCAGCATCGAGGCCAACACCGGCATCTGCCGTGGCATGCTGCGGCACCGGTACGCCACGTCGGGAATAGGCGAGGAGGAGCAGTGAAGGCCGTCCGTTTGCACGCTTTTCACCAGCAGCCGGTGATCGACGAGGTACCCGAGCCGACCATCAGCGGCCCGCTCGACGTCATCGTGAAGATCGGCGGGGCTGGGGTATGCCGCACCGACCTGCACATCATCGAAGGCCAGTGGGACGCGGCGATGGGCACCCCGCTGCCCTACATCCTGGGTCACGAGAACGCGGGCTGGGTGCACGAAGTCGGCTCCGCGGTCACCAACGTCAGCGTCGGGGACACCGTGATCCTGCACCCCACGCCGACCTGCGGCCTGTGCCGGGCCTGCCGGGCCGGCGACGACATGCACTGCGTCGCCAGTGACTTCCCCGGCCTGTCCCGTGACGGCGGCATGGCTGAGTACCTGCTCACCTCGGCCCGGGCCTGTGTCAAGCTCGACCCGCAGACCCGGCCGCAGGACGTGGCGGCGCTCGCCGACGCCGGCATCACCGCCTACCACGCGGTCCGCAAGGCCATCCCGCTGCTCTACCCGGGCACCACGTGTGTCCTCATCGGCGCGGGCGGGCTCGGTCACATCGGGATCCAGTGCCTGGCGGCCCTGACCGCCACCCAGATCATCGTGGTGGACCGCAGCCCTGGCGCGCTCAAGCTCGCCGAGCAGCTTGGCGCGCACCACACGGTGGCCGCCGATGGCGGCCAGGTGGACGCGGTCAGGGAACTGACCGGTGGCGCGGGTGCCGATGTGGTACTCGACTTCGTCGCCGAGCAGGGAGCCGAGCAGGACGCGTTCGCGATGACCGCCCGCGCGGGGTCCTGCTTCGTCATCGGCTACGGCGGCCAGGTGCAGATCCCGACGCTCGACATCATCTCCACCGAACGCAACATCGTCGGGAACATCGTCGGCACCTACAACGAGCTCGCCGAGCTGATGGTGCTGGCCCAGCGTGGAAAGGTCACCCTGCACACCCGGACCTACCCGCTGGACGCTGCCGCGGATGCCTTCGCCGATCTGGACGCTGGCCGGGTGCGCGGTCGCGCCATTCTCGTCCCCTGACCCCCGTCAGCCCGCCACGTCCGAGGAGAACCAATGGCCAAGGAACTGCGTTTCGGTGCGGAAGCTCGCAGTCTGCTGCTGGCCGGTGTCGACCAGCTGGCCGAAGCCGTCAAGTCAACGCTCGGGCCCAAGGGGCGCAACGTCATCCTGGAGAAGATCACTGGATCGCCTGTGATCACCAACGACGGGGTGACGATCGCCCGGGAGATCCACCTGAAGGACCAGTTCGAGAACATGGGCGCCCAGCTGGTCAAGGAAGCGGCGATCAAGACCAACGACATCGTCGGTGACGGCACCACCACGGCGACGGTGATCGCCCAGGGCATCGTCCGGGAGGGCATGAAGGCGATCGGTAACGGGGCCAACCCGGTGCTGGTCAAGCGGGGCATCGACCTGGCCGTCGGCCGGCTTGTCGAGCACCTGCAGCGCGTCGCCCACCCGGTGGTCACCGAGCAGGACTACGCACGGGTGGCGGCGATCTCGGCGAACGACGACGACACGGTCGGCGCGGTGATCGCCAAGGCGCTGCACACCGTCGGCGACGGCGGCATCGTCACCGTGCAGGAGTCGGCCACGCACGGGATGAGCGTCGACTTCGTCGAGGGCTTCGAGTTCGACAACGGGTACCTGTCGCCGTACATGGTGACCAATCCCGCCAGCCTCGAAGCGATCGTCGACGACCCGTACATCCTGCTGTGCAGCGAGAAGATCTCCAAGGTCCAGCAGCTGATGCCGATCCTCGACAAGATCATGCGGGCGCCGCGCCCGCTGGTCATCGTCGCCGAGACAGTCGAGGGCACAGCACTGTCCATGCTCGTGCACAACCACGTCAACCGGGTCTTCCAGTGTGTCGCGGTGCGGGCCCCGGGCTTCGGCGACCGGCGGCTGCACAAGCTGGAGGACATCGCGGCGATCACCGGCGGCGCCGTTTACAGTAAGCACTCCGGGTTCACGCTGGAGACGATGACGATCGACCAGCTCGGGCGGGCAGCGCAGGTCCGGGTCAACGCTGACCGGACCGCCATCATCAACGGGGCCGGCTCCGCCGACGAAGTCGCGTTCCGGGTCACCCAGCTGCGGGCCGAGCTGGAACGGGCCACCTTCGGGGTGGATGAGGACGTGCTCACCGAGCGGATCGGGGCGCTGACCGGCAAGGTGGCGGTGATCGGGGTCGGGGCGCCGACCAACGCCGAGCTGAAGGAATTGCAGCACCGGGTTGAGGACGCGCTGTCCGCCACCAGGGCCGCGATGGCCGAGGGCATCGTGGCCGGCGGCGGGGCGGCCCTGATGCATGCCGAGCCTGCCCTGGACGACCTGCAGGTCAAAGACGACTACGCGACCGGGGTCGACATCGTCCGCCGCGTCCTGACCGAGCCCGCTTACCTCATCGCCACCAACGCGGGCTACTCCGGCCAGGAGGTGGTCGCACGGATGGCGCAGATGGGCACCGACGAGGGGTTCGACGCCCTGGCCGGCCGGTTCGGGAACATGATCGAGATGGGCATCATCGACCCGCTGCGGGTCGCCCGCTCCGCGCTGCAGAACGGTGCCTCCGTGGCCGGGCTTCTGCTCACCACCAACACCCTGGTAGCGGAGGAGCAGACACCCTGGGGTGGCAGCCGGGCGCTGATGACCGAATTCGGCTCGCTCGACGAGGGCCTGCACCAGCCCTCGCCCGATTCCAGCACGCCGCAGTCGCTCGGGCTCGGCCCGTCGGTCGGCTGACCTTGACGGCGCCGTCGGCCGGGTCAGCGCTGCGGCCGCCGCCGCCGGCGGCCGTCCCCAGATCCGCCCCCGGTGTGGCGGTCGGCGCTGGGGTGGGTCGCAGGCCGGCGGTCGGCGCTGGCGTGCCCGGCGCTGCGGAGGCCGGCCCCAGCGGGCTGAGCCTGCTGCGTTCGCGGGGCCGGGTCCGCGGCGTGCTGTCCCTGCTCGGCCCGGCCTTCGTGGCGGCGGTCGCCTACGTCGACCCCGGCAATTTCGCAACCAATTTCTCGGCCGGCGCACAGTTCGGGTACACGCTGGCGTGGGTGATCGTGGCCGCCAACCTGATGGCCATGCTCGTGCAGTACCTGTCCGCGAAGGTGGGTGTCGCCACCGGGCGGGATCTGCCCGAGCTATGCCGCCGGCACCTGCCCAAAGCGGTCTCGGCCGGCCTGTGGGTACAGGCCGAGCTGATCGCCATGGCGACCGACCTGGCGGAATTTGTCGGCGCGGCGATCGGGCTGAACCTGATCTTCGGCGTGCCACTGCTGGCAGCGGGCCCCATGACCGCGGTGGTCGCGTTCGGGATCCTCGCCCTCGACCAGCGGGGATACCGCCGTTTCGAACTGGCGATCGCCGGCCTGCTCGGCATCGTCCTGCTCGGATTCGGCTACGATCTCGCGGCGGTCGGCACCGACCCGGCAGGCGCCGCGGCCGGCCTGGTCCCCGGTTTCACCGGCTCCGGCAGCCTGCTGCTTGTCGCCGGCATCATCGGGGCGACCGTCATGCCGCACGTCATCTACCTGCATTCGGCACTGACGAAGTCCAGGGTGTCCTGCCACGACGACGGCGAGCGCCGCGAACTGCTGCGTTTCCAGCGCCTCGACGTGGTGGTCGCACTCGGTGCCGCCGGCCTGATCAACCTGGCGATGCTGTTCGTCGCCGCGTCACTGTTCAGCCACACCGGCGCAGTGGCGGGCGGCTCCATCGAGGCGGCGCACGCCGGGCTTGCCCGGCTGGCCGGTGGGGGAGCAGCGCTGGCGTTCGCGGTCGCGCTGCTCGCGTCCGGGTTCTCGTCCTCCAGCGTGGGCACCTACGCCGGCCAGGTCGTCATGCAGGGCTTCATCGGCCGCCGCATCCCGCTGTTCGTCCGCCGTGCCGTCACCATGGCGCCGGCGCTGCTGGTGCTCGGCCTGGGCCTGCCGCCCACCGGCAGCCTGGTGCTCTCCCAGGTGGTGCTGGCGTTCGGGATACCGTTCGCGCTCGTGCCGCTGGTGCTGCTGACGCGCCGGGTGGACGTCATGGGCCCGCTGGTGAACCGCCCGCTCACCACCGCGGCGGCGGGCGCCGTGGCGGTGCTGATCATCGGGGTGAACGGCTACCTGCTCTGGACGGTGCTCGCCGGCTGAGCGATCCCGGCCCGGCAGGAAGTAATCACCAAGATCGAGTTACACCCGTGAGGTGACGGACCCGCTCGACTGGGTAGCGTCCTGGATGGCCAGGTGTGGGCGGGCCTGTTGCGCTATCTCGCGGGTGGCCTTCCAGCAGAGGCCGCACATGGGGTAGGAGCGTCCCCAGCATTCGGGCCAGAACGCCTCGCGTGGGGTGCCGGGGATGCCGAGCTGCCCGAAGGTCACGATGGCCTCGGCGAGCCGGCCGAGGTTGCGGTGCTGGCGGTCGTTGCACAGGTGCCGCCCTTCGGGGGCGGTCAGGGTGATCTGGTCGTGGCCAGGTGGGGTGATCATGACTGGTTTAAGGCGCGGCGGAAGCGGGCTAGGTCGTCGGAGGCGACCAGCCACGGATGGCCGTCGTGTCCCCGGGCCTCCCAGATACGGGCGGCGCCGTAGAACTGGGTCCCGATGTGCAGATGGGGGTACTGGTCGCGCAGTTCGCGCAGCGTCGCTGCGTCCTGGGTGTCCTGGTTCGCCTCCACCCTGGAGAGCATAGATGGCTATGTATGCGCATGCAAGGCTCTCCAGTGTTTGTGCAGGCCACGGCATCCTTACCGTGGATCTATGACCGAACCGCCCGAGATCCGCGACAGCGGCCCCGAACTGGTCTACATGCAGGTGGCCAACTGGATCGCCGGGCGGATCGAACGCGGCGAACTGAAGCCCGGCCACAAACTGCCAGCAGAGCGAGACCTCGCCACCCAGATCGGCGTTGGCTACATGACCGTCCGCCGGGCCATGCGCGAGCTACGCGACCGTGGGCTCATCATCACCGTTGTCGGCCGGGGCACATTCGTTGCCGAACCCCGCGATACCTAACCCAGACCACCGACCCACGTCACCGGCGTCACCCGCATCTGATCTGGGTTGTCGCCGCAGCTGATGAGCAGCTGGGCCGCGGTTTCGGTGCCGACGCCGCCGATGGCGGTCAGGGCGGGGCAGGCGGCGGTGACCAGTGGGGCCAGCTGGGTGTTCAAGGCAGTGACCTCGGTGGTCAGGGCCTGGATGCGGCGGGCCAGGGAGCGCAGCGCGGCCTTGACGGCGTGTTCGGGGGTGGCCGGGTCACCGGTGGGGCGCAGCCTCGCGCAGGCGGTGACCAGTGCGGGGCGGTGACCAGCAGGGCTATGAGCTCGTTGACGGTGGCGGTACGGGCCTTGATGGCCCGGGCCAGGTGCAGGACGCGGATCGCTTCGACGGTTCCATCACCGGCTTTGGCGATCGCGGTGGCCCGCCCGGAGATCACCGCATCGGCGGCGGCGTAGGCGTCCAGCGGGTCGGACTTGCCCTTGGACCGGCGTTGCACCGAAGGCGGGTTGAAGAGTCAGCCGGGCTTAACATCTTGGAAGGCGTGCCTGTGAAGGCGGTGATATTGCCACCATCGGGTCCGCTTGGATCAACGGGCAGCCTTCCTCGTAGGCAATCGGGTGCAGAAATTCTTCTGCGGTCGCTACGGTCGTGGGGTTGTGTCGGCTGGGGTGTCACAGATCGGTGGTTCACTGGCAGTCACGCATGGGAGCTACGTAGGAGCAATCTGGCTCTCAGTGCAGCTAATTTGGTCATCCTTGCTTGCGGGGGATGCCGATTTCCCGGCAGGTTGTCAGGAAGTGGGCGATGATTGCCGGGAGTTCGGTGTTGATTTTCCTTCCAAGCTTGTCGATCGCTTGGTCGAGTTGGAGTGATCCGGAGCGGAACGGTTCAAGCTCTTGGAGGTAGATATGCTGGGAGTTCTTTGTTAGGGTCGCGAGCATTGCCGTGATGCCCAGGTCTGTTGTGTCTTCGGCAGAGGGCAGCTTGTGAACTACGCCGATGCTTGCGACTAGCAGTGGGCTGGCGAGGGTTTCTATTCCCCAGCAGGGCATGTTCGCGCTGCCCCCGTAGCCGTCGGGGACCCAATGCTTGAAATCTCTCGGGACGGAGCCCATATTCTGCAAGCCGGACCGCTCCACAGCACCCACCAGCGGGAGCAGCAGACGTGAATGCACGCGTGTCAGCGCTTCGTTATAGAGCCGGGCAAGCCGTTCGCGTTCAGTTTCTCCCTCGACCCTGTTTGCGTCGCGCAGGCGGGCAACTTCCTCAGCGTAGGCAGAGAGGTCTGCTTGGACTGGGACGCTGCGGGGAGCGGACCACCAGATGAGTTCTTGCGCAAGGTCCTGCATGGTGGGCCGCGTGGCGGGTTCGTGGGATGTGCAGCGTTCGATGAGCGGGTCGAGCAGTGTTGCCCGCCGGTCGTCCACATGGGAGCTGAGGCGCAGTGCGTGCCGGTCACCCCGCAGTTCCCCTGGCGGCGGGTATCTCCGGCCTGCTGCTACGGCCCAGAGTGTCTTGGCGAGGGAGTAGACATCTGCTGGTTGTGCTTTGGCGGTGTCGGCGTCGTGCCGCATCTCTGGGGCCATGAAATCGGATGGCCCGAGGGCGCGGCCTTGCTTGGTGCCTGTTCTTTGCTCGGGGTACTTGACTAGGCCGAAGTCGCCTATGACCCACTGATCATTTAGTCGGAAGAGGTTCTCTGGCTTGATGTCGCGGTGTCCTTCTACGCCTTCGGCTGCCAGGCGCGCCAGAGTGTGGGCTATGTGCCCGATGGCGTCGACAACCACGGGAAGCTCTGGGGCTTCCCCAAGCGCTTTCAGCAGCGGAATAACTATGGGCATCACATACCAGGATGGTTGGGCTGGATCGTCGGGCAGCGCGTAGTCCAGCATTGGCAGTACGCCTGGGTAGTCTCTGCGCTCTCTCAGGAAGTGGATCTCGTTGCGGAAGCGGGGCATGCGGTCACCGCGCCGGTCTGGGCCTCTTTTCAGGATTTTGATGGCCGCTTCCGTGCCATCCAGGCCCTGGCAGCGGTAGACCTCGCCGTTCCCGCCGCCATCGATCCTGTCAAGGATGCGCCAGTCCCCGCACGTCGTTCCTCGCTTCACGCCCCCTACGGTACGCCTTTTCGGATATTAGCGGGTCATGGCCACGCGCAGGTAAGAAAGCTCGCCGGGTGCGTCCGGAAGGGCGCTGAGGTGCGGTGCGCCCGTAGGGCGCGCTTAACGGTAGTTCAGGGAGTGGTGAACCCCATGATCTTGCCTGGCTGGCGGGTGCGGCCCCTATGGTGCGGGTGGCGTTTCCCCACGGCATCCCCTTTGTGTCCACTATTCCGATGATCATCAGGGATGGCTGTCATGCCGCGGGGACATTCCAGGAGGTGATCACCGGTTCACCGTGCTCCACGCCGAGCGTGCACAGGGTGCCGGTGTCGAGCCGGAACAGCCGGCCCTCAGCCGGCCCCAGCCGCAGATAGCGGGCGGTCAGCACGCGCAGCAGGTGCGCGTGGGACACCAGCACCGCGTCACCGCCGTCCAGCAGCGGGATGACCCGGGACAGCACCGCATCCGCCCGGGCCCCGACCTGCTCCACCGTTTCCCCGGGATGATGGGGCCCGCCGGGCCCGCCAGGGATGATCCCGTCCCGCCACAGGTACCACCCGGGCCGCTCCGCCCTGATATCCGGGGTGGTCCGGCCCTCGTAACCGCCGTAATCCCACTCCCACAGGTCCGGGTCATGCTTGGCACCGGCCAGCCCGGCAAGTTCGGCGGTCCGCGTGGCCCGCAGCGCGGGGCTGGTGAAAGCGGCGCATATGTCGCGGGCGGCAAGCGCTGGCGCCAGGGCGGCCGCAGCGGCTTCACCAGCGGATGTGAGCGGCAGATCGGTGCGCCCGGTATGCCTGCGGGCACGGCTCCATTCTGTCTCGCCGTGCCGGAGCAGGATCAGTTCTCCCATAGCGACCTATCATCCCCGCCCGCGAAACCGTCATGCGCCGCCTCAGCACCGATGCCCGGCAAAGGGGACGGCTGTAGCCTGTGCGGGTGAGTGCCATGCCGCCGGCGGATGCCGTCTCGCCGCCTGCGCCCGCGCCAGTACCCGGCCGCGGACGGCGGCGGCGGGGGGTGGTCATGGTCCTCGTCGCGCTGGCCGGGGCCGCCTGCCTGGTGACGGCGCTGGTGGCAGGCAGCAAGGCGCATGCCGAACAGACCCGGCCCCCGACCGCTGCCGAACGGGCTGCCGCGGCGTCGGCCGCCGTGGCCAGCCGCTGGCGGACCTGGCCGGCTGGCCGGATCTTCCCGGCCACACTCGGCTACGTCACCAGTCTGCTGACCCAGGAGCAGGCGCGCCGGGTCGCCATCTCGCCTGCGGACAGCTGCCCGGCGGCGCTGGACGGTGCGGTCGCCGGCCTGGCGCAACATGACGGCTGCCGGGCTGCCCTGCGCGCCACCTACCTCGATGAGCTGCAGGGCGCGGCGTACACCGCCGGTGTGCTCGCGTTCGGGAGCCCAGCCCGGGCCGCCGCCTTCGCCAGCGCGGTTGACCGCAGCGCGCTTCCCGCCGGGCTGCGGGCATTCGGCCCCGCGGGGACGGCAGCCGCCCGCTTCGATGACGCGGCGCGGCAGGCGGCGGTGGCGGAACACGCAGGGCCCTATGTCCTGCTCGCCGTGGCCGGATACGCGGACGGCCGTCCCGCCTCGGCCACCGGCGAGCGCCGTCCGTCCGTCTTCGCCCCCGCGGGCCAGCTGGCGCGGGAACTCCTCACCCCGTTGTCGGTGCCGGTCACCGTCAACTGCGCGAGCAGGGCATGGGCATGCTGACCACGATCCGTGGCATGCGCGCCACCGCCGCCGTCGCTGCCGCATCGGCGGGCATCGCCGGCAGCGCCGCGTTCGGTGCGGTTCCCGCGCTGGGGGCGGTCCCGGCGCAAGGTGCCGTGCCCGCGCAGGGCATCGCTTCCCAGGTGAGGACCGCCGAGCAGGCGCAGCTCAAGGCAATGGACATCACCGCGGCGTGGAAGATGAGCAAGGGGCACGGCGTGACAGTCGGCGTCCTGGACACCGGGATTGACGCCGGGGTGCCCGACCTGGCCGGCTCGGTGACCACCGGGCCAGATTTCGCCAAGGGCGCGGACCCGGCTGGCTACCGGCCCCCGCACCTGCACGGGACCTTCATCGCTTCGCTGATCGCCGGCCATGGCAGCGGGCCGGGCCGCGCTGAAGGGGTGATCGGTGTCGCGCCCGCGGCGAAGGTCCTGTCGGTCCGGGTGCTCCTGGATGACCAGGAACCCGGGTTCGCGGTCTACAACCAGAACTCGGCCTTCGACGACGCCATCGGCCGGGGCATCAGGTATGCGGTGAGCCATGGCGTCACCGTCATCAACATGTCGCTCGGCTCGCCCTCCGAGTCGCGCAGCACCAGGGCGGCGATCGGGTACGCGATCTCCCACGGCGTCGTGGTGGTGGCGGCGGCAGGCAACGACGGTTCCGCGGGCAGCCGTTTTGCCCCGTATTCCTATCCCGCCGCCTACACCGGCGTGATCTCGGTGGCGGCGCTGACCTCGCACGCGACCCGGGCATCGTTCTCACAGCGCAACTCATCCGTCGTCATCGCGGCACCTGGGGTGGGCATCGTGGGGGCCGGGCCGGGCGGGAGTTACCTGCAGGCGGACGGGACCAGTCCAGCCTCGGCGTTCGTCGCCGGGGTGGCGGCCCTGATCCGGTCCAGGTACCCGGCGCTGCCACCGGCCCTGGTGGAAGAGGCGCTCATCACCTCCACCCGGCACCGGCCGCAGGCAGGGTATGACCCCGGGATCGGGTTCGGTGAAGTGGACGCGGCTGCCGCGCTGCGCGCGGCCGGGGCGCTGGCGGCCACCCGGCCCGCTGCCGGGATGGCGGCGGCACGGTTCTTCGGGAAGGGGGCGCACGGGCCCATCCAGGTGGTGCATCGCGATGAGACCCGGATCGCGGCCGAGAGCGGCCTGGCCGTGGCGGCCGGGCTCGGGTTCCTGATCGCGCTGGTCTGGCTCGGGGTGCTGGCACGGCGCAGCGTGCGGGACCGGCGGGGAGGAAGCAGCCCCGTGCGCGCGTCGCCCGCCGGCCAGTACGGTTCGGTCGCCGGTCAGTACGGTTCGGTCGCCGGCCAGCACGGATCAGCCGGCGGGCAGTACGGGTCCGGCGGCCAGTACGGGTCCGGCGGCCAGTACGGAGCCGGCGGCCAGTACGGGGGGGATGACGGCCAATCCGGACAGCCCGGTATGGGACTGTGACCATCTGGGCCTGATTTTCCCGTTCCGTACCTTTATGGTGTGATCGTGTCTGGTACCGCGTTCGAGGGTGGTGCGGCCCCCACACCTCCCCCTGCAGTAGGGGGATTAACCAAACCACCAAGACATAAGCTCCGCGCTACGATCGCGATTCTTCTCGTCCTGCTCGGGCTCTGCGGGATCATTGGCGGCGGCGTGGCTCTGTATCTGGAGTTCACCCGGTCCGCGACGCCTGCCGAGGTCTCCGCCGCAGGCAGTGCCGAACTGGCCTCCCGCTGGACCCGGCTGACGGCGGGACAGTTGTTCCCTGCCAGCGTCGGCTACGCCACCTCGGACGGGTTGCGGTCCACCGCCTCGCGGGTCGGCATCGCCCCGGCAGCCTCCTGTGCGGCGGCACTCGACCCCTCGGTCGCGGCCATCCTGCGGCGCCACGGGTGCCGCACGGTCTTGCGGGCGACGTACCTGGATCCATCGGGCACCTTGGTCACCACGGTGGCCGTCGCGGTCATGTCAAGCCCGCGTGCCGCGCAGCAGGCAGGTGCCACCGTCACCAGCGACCTGCCAAAGGCGGGTGTCCGTGCGCTGACGTTCCCGGGTACCACTGCCGGCCAGTTCACCGATGCCCAGCGCGGCTGGTTCCAGGCAACGCCCCAGGGGACCTACCTGCTGTTCTATGCGGCGGGATACGCAGACGGCAGGCCAGGCACCACCGCTGACATCATCGGCCCGCCCGACCTCGGCCAGGGTGTCATGGAACGGGTCGTGAGCGCGCTGTCCGGTGGCAAGCCGCCGTGCCAGCGCAAGGATATCCGGTGCTGACCCGGCACCGGGCGGCCGTGCTGACCGCAGCCGTCGCCGCCTGCTCACTCACTCTCGGCGCGCTGGCACCCGCGGTGGTAGCAGCGCCCGGGGGCAGGGCGGCACCCGCCGGGCGGGGTGGCCAGGAACGCCCGGCCAGCCACGGCGCACCAGGCTTCAGCCGGTCGTCCGGCACTCAGCTGGTGAAGGACCTGCGAGCGGCGTGGCAGATCAGCAGGGGCGAGGGTGTGACCATCGCCCTGATCGGCACCGGGGTGGACAGTTCCGCGGCCGGGCTGGGCGGCAAGGTGACACAGGGACCCGCGTTCGGGAACGTGAAGGACGATTCCGCCATTCCGAACACGGTCCTGGCCTCGGCCATGGCCGGCAGCGGGCCGAGCGCGAGCAACCCGGCCGGGACCGTCGGCCTCGCACCTGCCGCGCGCATCCTTGCGCTGCGGATCGACGAGCGGACCAGGCTGACCAGCGTGTGGCAGCAGAACGTCGGCAGGGCGATCCGCTACGCCGCCGGGCACGGGGCCAAGGTGATCTACGTAGACGACCTGAATCCGACCGGCGACGCCAACCTCGATGGCGCCGTCCAGTACGCGCTGTCGAAAGGCGCGGTCGTGATCTGTGCTGAATTCCGCCCGCGCGGGCAGCCGGTCAATGCCGCCACGTTCCCCAACAGTCTGCCCGGTGTGCTGGGGGTGGCCACGGTCGTCGTGCCTGGCATGAGCCAGCCGCCACCGAGCCATGATGCCGTCCCGGCCAACGACTCCATCCTGCTGTCCGCGCCGGGAAATGTGCTGATCGTGTCCGGTCCGGCCGGGATGGGCTACGAGGTCTTCAACGCCTACGCGGCCGTGGCGTGGCTCGCGGCGACCGTGGCGATCATCAAGTCCGTGTACCCGACGCTGCCGCCGGCCCTGGTGGCCCGTGCGCTCGCGCTGTCAGCCCGCGACCATCCACGCGGTGGCTACAACACCAAAGTCGGGTTCGGCATGATCGACCCGATCGGCGCGCTGCACGAGGTCGCCAAGCTCCGTGGGCTGCGCACGGTTGCCGGATCGGGCCCGGGAGTAGCGGCTCCGGCTGCCCGGTTCCTGTCCGGCCCTGCACCAGGCCCGATCAACGCTGTCCGGCACTCGCCGGTGAAGCTCGCCGGCTTCGGTGGCGCGATGGTGGCCGGTCTGGTCCTGCTGCTGCTCGCTGTTGTCATCTGGCGCCGGCGGCGCCGGGTTGCCGTGGCGCAGGTGCCGGGTGCGTCCTCGACGGCACCACCGCCGATGACGGCTCCTGAACGAGCACCGTGGGCGGTACCTCCTGCACCACCGGCCGCGTCTCCCACGCCGCCGTGGGCTCAGCCAACCGCACCGCCCGCGCCGCCGCCGTGGGCTCCGCCTAGCGCATCACCCGAGCCACCGTGGGCTCCGCCTAGCGCACCACCCGAGCCGCCGTGGGCTCAGCCGGCCGCACCGCCCGCGCCGCCGCCGGCCGCACCCCCCACGCCGCCGTGGGCTCCGCCGGACACGCAGTAACGCCGAGAGGAACAGGGCGCCGGGTTGTCGTCATCCGGGGCAAGCTCCGGGGCGCATGCCGGGGGATTTGGCCCGGCAGATTGGTCAGAGAAGCGCGGGGGAGTGGCACGAGCAGACGCGCTTGTCCCACCGGTATCTGGCGCGGGCCTTCTCCCTGCACTGCCAGCTAAGCCCGTCCGGAGTTTCGCTACCGGGCGTCCCATTCTGGCCCGCGCGCTCGAGCAGCCAGGTCCCAAGGCTCATCCGGTCCCTCTCCGGTGACGGGTAAACCGCGATGTTCACCATCAGTGCTGCTGGGTGGGCCTGGGCAGACGCTAGGGCAGGGTCAGGATCTCGTAGCCGTCCGTCGTGACGACGAGGGTGTGCTCGAACTGGGCGGTCCGCTTGCGGTCCTTGGTCACGGCCGTCCAGCCGTCCTGCCACATGTCGAACTCGACGGTGCCCAGAGTGAGCATGGGCTCGATGGTGAACGTCATCCCCGGTTCCATGATCACATGGACGCTGGGGTCGTCGAAGTGCGGCACGACGAGGCCGGAGTGGAAGGTGGTCCCGATCCCGTGACCGGTGAAGTCGCGGACCACCCCGTAACCGAACCGGCGCGCGTATGACTCGATCACCCTGCCGATGGCGTTGAGCGGCCGGCCTGGCGCCACCGCGCGGATCCCGCGCATCATCGCCTCGTGCGTGCGCTCCACCAGCAGCCGTGACTCCTCGTCCACCTCGCCAGCGAGGAAGGTGGCGTTGGTGTCCCCGTGTACCCCGTCCAGGTAGGCGGTGATGTCCACGTTGACGATGTCGCCGTCGGCGATCACCGTGTCATCGGGGATCCCATGGCAGATGACCTCGTTGAGCGAGGTGCACAGCGACTTGGGGTAGCCACGGTAGCCGAGCGTGCTGGGGTAGGCGCCGTGATCGCACAGGAATTCGTGCCCGACCCGGTCCAGTTCGTCGGTGGTAACCCCGGGCGCAACGTGCCTGCCGACCTCCGCCAGCGCCTGGGCGGCGAGCTTGCCGGCCACCCGCATCCGCTCGATCGTGGCGGCGTCCTTGACGTCCGGCTCGCCGGTCTTCGGGCGCTTCCTGCCCACGTACTCCGGCCGCGGGATGCTGGCCGGCACCTGGCGGAGCGGAGAGATCCGGCCGGGCTGGAGCGTGGTTGCCATGGTCTGGAAGTCTAATGGGCATGGACGATGAGCGTCGCTGGTGGTACTGCCTCAAGCACAACACTGTGGAGCCGGAAGCCGGCTGCCCAGGCAAGGACCGGCTCGGGCCATACCCGACCAGAGAAGACGCGGCACGGGCACTTGAAACCGTCCGCAGGCGAAACGAGGAGTGGGACGCGGCCGACGGCGAATGAAGCGGCCAGCCGATTGCGGGTGACCAACCGCTTGCCTGCGACCGGGCAATCGTTGCCTGCTTCCACCCAGCTTGGGCGGGCCTGCCTGCCGGGTGCGCACCCTTGCCCGCCGGCCCGCAGACGGTAGGGTAAGGGCGGCGTTGCAGCAGCCGGAAGGGGCATGCCGTGACCGACGGACCATCCGGGAGCGCACTGCCGCCTGCGGCCCGAGCCCGGATGGCCGAGATCCGCAGCAGCGGGACGTGGGGCTCCGCGCTGTCGGCCGATGAGTTCGCAGCGATCCGGAGCGTCGGCTTCGAGCCGGTCGGCCAGGTGCTCGGGGCAGCCGTCTACAACCTTGGCTACACCGGTGCTTACAGTTGCCCGGCCGGCTGGACCGGCCGTTTCCTGGGCGGTGCTGTCGGGCCCGGTACGCAGGTATCCGGGCAGGGCGGCTGGGCCACGTTCGCCGCGCTGGCGCGGACCATGTACGAAGCACGCCACACTGCGATCAGCCGGATGACGGCGGAATGTGCCGCTCTTGGCGGGCACGGGATCGTCGGAGTCAGACTCCACCTCGGTGCCTTCCCGGCTGGCGGGCTGGAGTTCAGGGCGATCGGCACTGCGGTCAGGGGACAAGGCGCGCCCGCCCCGCCACATCCGTTCAGTTCCGATCTGTCCGGCCAGGACTTCGCCAAGCTGATGATGGCCGGCTGGGTGCCGGCCGGGCTGGCGCTCGGTATCTCCATCGGCGCCAGTCACGACGACTGGTGGACCCGCGGCACGACTTACTGGGGTGCGGGGAACGTAGAGGTGCGCAGCTATACCGACCTGATCAACGCGACCAGGCACGACGGCAGGGTCCAGTTGCAGGCCGATGTGGCCCGGCTGGGTGCCCAGGGAGTCGTCATCGCCAGCAACAGCCTTCGGGTGCACGAGCGTGAGTGCCCGGTACGGGAAGGCCTCAAAGACCACATCGCGGAGGTCACGATCATCGGCACCGCGATCGCGCGATTCTCCTCGCATGCGGTTGCCCGGCCGCCCGGCAGCCTGGCGATCCTCTCCCTCGACCCGCAACGCCGGCAGGCGGCCCGGGTCCGGCTCGGACGCTGACGATGGCGGCCGGGGCAACCCTTCACACCGGAGGAGCACGATGACCGAGCAGACGCCCGTGGACCTGGGTGCGGCCGGAGTACCGCAGGACGCCATGCGGCGCCTGGCCGAACTGCAGCCGGGCAAGCCGGGCTCGATCTTCACCTCTGACCTGTCGGTGAACGAGTTCCTGCTGGTGCGGGAGGTCGGCTTCCGCCCACTCGGGCTGGTGCTCGGCAGCTCGATCTACCACGTCGGGCTCCAGATCGGCCGGTGGGGCAAGAACCAGGAACTCGATGTCCTGTCGCAGGCGATGTACCACGCACGGGAACTGGCCATGACCCGGATGGAGGCGGAGGCGGACGCGCTCGGGGCAGACGGCATCGTCGGGGTGCGGCTCGATGTGGAGATGAAGGAGTTCGGCTCCGACATCGCCGAGTTCATCGCGGTCGGCACGGCGGTCAAGGGAGAGGAAGGCGCAGGCGGCGGCGGAGTCAGCGACTGGCGCAACAACAAGAACCAGCCGTTCACCTCCGACCTGTCCGGGCAGGATTTCTGGACGCTGATCCGGGCCGGCTACGCGCCGCTGGGCATGGTGATGGGCTCCTGCGTCTACCACATCGCCCACCAGCGGCTGGGCAGTGTGCTCGGCAACGTCGGCCGCAACGTGGAGATCGAGCAGTTCACCCAGGCGCTGTACGACGCCCGCGAGCTCGCGATGAGCCGGATGCAGGCCGAGGCCGAGGCGCTGCACGCGGAGGGGATCGTCGGGGTCCAGCTCCGGCAGCACAGCCATGCCTGGGGTTCGCACACCACGGAGTTCTTCGCCATCGGGACCGCGGTCCGGCCGCTGCGTGAGGATCACATCATTGAGCGCCCCACCATGGTGCTCAGCCTCGACGCCTGACCAGCCGCGGGGAGGGGCAGGCGGTGACCGGCGGTCCGCCCCGGAACGCACTGCCTCGCGGACCCTCGGCGAAGTCTCCAGGGGCGCCGGGAACGTGGGGGTCACCAGATACCCAGCGGGGGGCGGCTGGGAGGGTGCCCTGCCCCCTCCCACTGATGGAAGGACTAGGAAACGACGCCCGGCTCCAATTGCGGGCCGATGTCGCCCAGCTGGGTGCCGAAGGAGTCGTCATAGCCAGCAATGGGTGCGGATACGCGGCCGCGATTGCCCTGCGGGTACCAAGGATCTCATCGCGGAGGTCACGATCGTAGGCACCGCGATCGCGCGGTTCAGGTCGCGCCACGCTGGCCGGCCTCCGGGCAGCCTCGCGATCCTCTCCCTCGACCCGCAGCGCCGGCAGGCGGCGCGTGCGGGGGTGGGGGCTCCCTCCACTCCGCTTCGCTCTTGATCCGTTGCGGGGCCTGGTGGGGACTACGCGGCAGCGATCGACGAGATCCAGCGGCTGAAGCCGTCGGCGGCCAAGGGCAGGTACTTCACGAAGGCCGCCGTCACGGCCACCATGGGCCCTCAGCATCCGGCCGACCCGAGCAAGACCCAGGACGTGGTCATTACGGGTTGATAGCAGCCAGAATCGACCACGCGGCGGGCCGGCTCCCCGCGGCCGTGGTCGTTTTGGGCCGTGGTAGCAGCCCTTTCTGACCACGGCTCGCCTGGCGGCGGGCCGGCTCCCCGCGGCCGTGGTCGTTTTGGGCCGTGGTAGCAGCCCTTTCTGACCACGGCTCGCCTCAGCGGGAGGTGGGCTCCGGTCCTGCTCGGCTCAGCGGGAGGTGGGCTCCGGTCCTGCTCGGCTCAGCGGGAGGTGGGCTCCGGTCCTGCTCGGCTCAGCGGGTGGCGGGCTCCAGTTCGCCGGTCAGGCCGCGCTGCCCGGCTTCCGCCGCGCAGAGGGCTGCGGCGGCAGCTGGTGAAGGCGGCGCGGCCGGCGGCGCGGCCGGCGGCAGCCCGCTCCAGGAAGCCGTACGTGCCCTGTTCACGCAGTTCTGTGGCTGCCTCCACCACCGCCCCCAGTGCGGCGAATGCGAAACCCGCGCCGACCGAGACACGGCGCACCCCGGCCGCTGCCAGCTCGGCGATAGGCGGCCCGCCGCGCAGGGCCAGGACGTTCACCGGCCGGTCGACCGAGTCCACGATCTGGCGGATGTCCTCCAGCCGGGTCAGGCCGGGCGCGTAGAGCACGTCAGCCCCCGCCTCCTGATAGGCCTGCAGGCGGGCGATCGTGTCCGCCAGGTCCGTCCGGCCGTACAGGTAGTTCTCGGCCCGGGCGGTGAGCACCAGGCGGACCGGGCCGGTCGCCGCCGCCTCGGCCGCCGCGGCGACCCGTGCCGCCGCCAGCGGCAGGTCGTAGATCGGCTTGTCCTCGTCGCGGGTGAAGTCCTCGAGGGAACAGCCCGTCAGGCCCGCTTCGATCGCGAGCGCTACCGTCTCGGCCACCGTCTCCGGGTCGTCCGCGAAGCAGTTCTCCAGGTCGGCGGAAACGGGCAGGTTCGTCGCCTCGACAAGGTTCGAAGCATGCGTCAGCGCTTCGCCGCGGGTCACGTGCCCGTCCGGCCGGCCCAGGGTCGCGGCGAACCCGCCGCTGGTGGAGGCAAGCGCGGAGAAGCCGAGCGAGGCGAGCAGCTTCGCGGAGCCGATATCCCATGGGTTGGGCAACAGCAGCGGCTCCGGTCCCTGATGCAGGGCGAGGAATCGTTCGGCCTTTTCGATCTGGGTGGTCACGACGGCCAACGTATCGCGGTGGGCCGGGGTCAGGGGGACGCGGGGCCGCTCACGGCGTCCAGCAGCCGGGCGAGCCGGGCACGGAATCCCTTTTCCTGCTCCAGCCGTTCCCCCGCCGCGGCGCTGACCAGGTGCTGGGCCGCGTCGAATGACAGCGGGGCCGCTTCCGGCTCGACCACGAGAGCCTCGTGGGCCATTTCGTCGAGCTGTCGGTCACCGCGATCCAGGGCGAGGATGGTGGCGCCGCCTTTGCGGGCATCGTGCACCCGTTCCAGCAGCGGGTCAGGAGCGGCTTGCGGGGTGACCACCAGGAGCGATTCCCCGCGCCCGACCGCAGTGAGCCGTTCCAGGCCGATCCGCAGATGCGGCGGCGCGTCCACCGGTGGGGACCAGCGCACCAGGGTCGGGGTGAGCTCGGGAATGCCCGCCAGCCGGCTCTCCTCATCCAGATGCGCGGCCAGATGCCAGGGTTCCAGCTCGGGGGTGCCGATCACGAGCAGCCCGCCGGGGGTGCGCGACGAGCGGCGCAGCGCCCGCGCGAACGCCGAGGCCCGTTCCAGCCACCCGGTCGGTGCGAGCAGCAGCCGCAGGGCGGCTACCTGCTCAGCGTTCATCCCTCCATCGTGCCATGCGGCCAGCCGGGTCTGGCAGGATCGGGGCATGGCTGAGCAGGACGTACCGACTCTTACTGACTCCGATGTCGCCGGTCTGGTGGTGGGGGTCCTGGGCGGCACCGGTGACCAGGGCCGGGGCCTGGCCCGGCGGCTGGCCGCCGCGGGCAACCCGGTCATCATCGGTTCCCGCAGCGCGCAGCGTGCCGTCGCGGCGGCGGCAGGCCTCGGCGGCGAGCCAGGGATCCGGGGCATGGCGAACGCGGACGCGGCGCGTGCCGCGGACGTGGTGATCGTGGCCGTGCCGTGGGAGGGCCACCGGGAACTGCTCGCCGCGCTGGCCGGCCCGCTCGCCGGAAAGGTCGTCATCGACTGTGTGAACCCGCTCGGCTTCGACCAACGCGGCGCCTACCCGCTGCCGGTGCCCGAGGGCAGCGCAGCCGAGCAGGCAGCCGCTGTGCTGCCGGATTCGGTGGTGGTGGGCGCGTTCCATCACGTGTCGGCAGTGCTGCTGCTCGACCCCGAAGTCGCCGCGATCGACCTGGACGTGGTGGTGCTCGGGGATGACAGGCAGGCGACTGACCTGGTTCAGGCGCTCGCGGCACGCATCCCCGGGATGCGTGGCGTCTACGCCGGCCGGCTGCGCAACTGCCGCCAGGTCGAGGCGCTCACCGCCAACCTGGTGTCGATCAACCGCCGCTACAAGGCCCACGCCGGCCTGCGCATCACCGACATCTGACCGGCCCTGGGCCGGGCCGGAAGCGGCGCATCCCCGGGACCACCCTGCTGCCGGGGGAGGCCCGCCGGCAGCCGCCGCGGCACTGGGCAAGCCCATGCTCATCCTCCAGGGCGGCCGTGACTTCCAGGTCACCGTCGCCGACGACCCCGCCGGATGGAAGGCGGGCCTGGCCGGCCGCCAGGACGTGACGATCCGCGTCTACGAGCCCGGCAACCACCTGTTCTTCCCCGGCGCCGGCCCGTCGGCGCCAGCGGAGTACGAGCCGGCCCAGCACATGGACCCGGCGGTGATCGCCGACCTCGCCAGCTGGCTGACGGACACCCGGCCGGTGCCCGGGGCGCCTTCGTGGCCCGGGGCGCCCCGGTGGCCCGGGCGCCCTAGTGGTAGGCGTGCTCCTCGGCGGGGAACTGGCCGGCCACGACCTCTTCGGCGAACGACCGGGCAGCGTCCCCGAGGACGGCCGCGACGTCGGCATAGCGCTTGACGAACCTGGCGGTGCGCGGCGACAGGCCTGCCATGTCCTGCCAGACCAGCACCTGCGCGTCGCAGGCGGCTCCGGCGCCGATCCCGATCGTCGGGATGTTCACCGCCTCGGTGACCCGGGCGGCCAGTTCGGCGGGCACGCATTCGAGCACCACCGAGAAGGCACCCGCGGCCGCAAGCACCTTGGCGTCGTGCAGCAGACGGTCGCCCGCCTCGCCCCGGCCCTGGACCCGGTACCCGCCGAAGACGTTCACCGACTGCGGGGTCAGCCCGAGGTGCGCCATCACCGGGATGCCAGCCGCGACCAGTTCCTCGACCTGGGGAGCTATCCGCTGGCCGCCCTCGAGCTTGACACCGTGCGCGCCCGCCTCCTTGAGGAACCGGGTGGCGGCAGCGAGTGCGTCCGCCGGTGAGGCCTGGTAGGAGCCGAACGGCAGGTCGGCGATGACCATCGCGCGGCGGGTGCCGCGGATCACCGCAGCGGTGAGCGGGAGCAGGTCGTCCACGGTCACCGGGATCGTGCTGTCATGGCCGAAGACCACCATGCCTGCCGAGTCGCCGACCAGCAGGACCGGGATGCCGGCATCGTCGAAGACCCGCGCGGTGAGCGCGTCGTAGGCGGTGAGCATGGGCCACTTCTCACCGCGTGCCTTAGCGGCGGCCAGATCACGGACGGTGACACGCCGGCTGGCGCTACCACCGTAGAGGGGTTCTGCGGTCCGCTTGCTGGTCGCGGCCGCGCCTGAATCGCTGGGCTGAGCGGTCATCTGGGTTCCTCCACGTCTCGTGGCGCCGCAGTGGCGTCCCCGGACGTCTAGATCATCGCACGCGAGCGGCTTGGGCGACAGTGCCGCACGTCCCCGGCGGGAATGTTTTGCGATACGGGGCGGTTCCGTATCGATGGCATCCCGGGGCGGCCCACCGGCCGTCCCGGGAGATACGGGCATAACGCCGGAAGTGGCGCTGACCATCCCTGTGACCCGAAGGACATCATGCGATCGCGCAGTGCTTTCCCCCAGACCGGTCTCGCCGGGACCGCGGACACGGTCCACCGCCGGCGGTGGGTCATCCTCGCCGTCCTCATCACCAGCCTGATGGCCATCGTGCTGGACAACACAGTCCTGAACGTGGCGCTCAAGACCATCGCCTCACCCACCGCCGGGCTCGGCGCGAGCCAGAGCCAGCTGGAATGGGGGATCAACTCCTACACCCTGGTATTCGCCGGGCTGCTGTTCACCTTCGGTGTGATCGGCGACCGCATCGGCCGCAGGCGGATGCTGATCGCGGGGCTGGCGGCCTTCGGCTTGTTCTCACTCCTGACCGCCTACGCCCACAGCCCGGATCAGCTCATCTGGGCGCGGGCGGCGATGGGCCTGGGAGCCGCGGCGGTGATGCCGCAGACGCTCTCCATCATCACGAACGTGTTCGACCCGGGCGAGCGGGCCCGCGCCATCGGCATCTGGGCCATGGCGGTGGGCATCGGGGTGGCGATCGGCCCCATCGTGGGCGGTCTGCTGCTGGCCCACTTCTGGTGGGGCTCGGTATTCCTGATCAACGTGCCGTTCACCGCCGCCGGGGCGGCCGCGGTCAGGCTGCTCGTGCCCGAGTCGAAGAACCCGGACCCGGGCCGGATCGACTACGTCGGCGTGCTGGCCTCCATCGCCGGCCTGGTACTGCTCGTCTACGGGATCATCCAGGGCGGTGACAAGGGCTCCTGGGTGCACCCCGATGTGCTCGGCCCGGCGGCCGGCGGGCTGGCCGTGCTCGCCTTCTTCGCCTGGTACGAGAGCAGGCACAAGCACCCGTCGCTGGATGTGCGGCTGTTCCGCGATCCCCGGCTGTCATCGGCGGTTGGCGCGCTGGCGCTGGTGTTCTTCGGCATGATGGGCGCCCTCTTCTTCCTCAGCTTCTATTTGCAGAGCGTGCGCGGCTACAGCGCACTTCAGGCTGGGCTACTGTCGCTGCCGTTCGCGGCCGGCCAGTTGCTGCTGGCGCCGCGCAGCGCCGCCCTGGTCAGCCGGTTCGGCGCCAAGACGGTGGCGGCCACGGGCCTGCTGGTGATCACGGGGGCGCTGGTCGGCTATCAGATGCTCGGCGTCAGCACCCCGATCTGGGTGCTCGGCGTGCTCTTCTTCGTCCAGGGTGCCGGGATGGGCAGCGTCATGCCGCCCGCCACGGACGCGGTCATGTCGGTGGTGCCCAGGGAGAAGGCCGGCGGCGGCTCCGCGCTGACCAACACCGCCCGCCAGGTCTCCGGCGCGCTCGGGGTCGCCATCCTCGGCTCGATCCTGGCCCAGGCCTACCGCGGGCAGCTGAGCCCGCACCTGACCGCGCTGCCCGCCCAGGCCAGGGGGCCGGCGACCGCGTCGATCGCGGCCACCCAGACGGTGGCGGCCCGGCTCGGCCCGGCCGGGCGGAACCTGGCCGGTTTCGCCGACTCCGCGTTCGTGCACGCCATGCACATCACCACCCTCATCTCAGCGGCGATCACCCTGCTCGGTGTGCTGGTCGTGCTGATCTGGATGCCCGGCCGCAGCCGCCCGGGCAGCCCGGCCGGGGAGGCGAGGCCAGCTGCCCCGGTGATGGCGGGCGCGCAAGTGGAGGGATAGGCAGATGCACCCCGCCGAGGTGACTACCGGCGCGCCCGGGGCGGCGGCCACCCGCCGCCCAGGGCGGCCCCGCAGCGAACGGGCCGACCAGGCCATCATCGAGGCGGCACTGAGCCTGTTCGCCGAATCGGGCCCGGAGGGCCTGTGCATTGAGCGGGTCGCGGCCAGGGCGGGCGTGGGCAAGGCCACCATCTACCGGCGCTGGCCGGGCAAGGAAGACCTGCTGCTGGATGCGATCGCGGCGCTGAAGGCGCCACTGCCGGAGCCGGGCGGCCATTCGGTCCGGGACGACCTGGTCGCCCTGCTCGACGCGATGTGCCAGGAAACCGCCGACCCGCGCCGCGCGCGGGAGTTCGCGCTGCTGCTGGGGGAGGGGGCCAAGTACCCGCGGCTGATGGCCCGTTATGTGGAAACGGTGGTCGAGCCGCGCCGCGAGGTGGTCCGGGGGGTCCTGCGCCGGGGTGTGGCCAGCGGGGAGCTCAGGCCGGATCTGGACGTCGAGGCGGCGCTGTTCATGCTGATCGGGGCCGTGCTGGTCCGCGGCAGATACGAACAGCAGGCCATCCCGCCGGGATACCCGGAGCAGGTCGTGGATGAGCTGCTGCAGGGGCTCGCCGCCCGCTGAGCCGGCCTGCTGGCCAGCGGCCGGGTCAGCGGGACATGCCGGGTGCCTGACCGGCTGGGCGGGGTATATCGCACCAGAGCGAACCCGGGGGGGGTAAGCGATGGTCGTGCTGGTGGCGCACGCGAGTGAACACGGTTCCACCAGGGAGATAGCCGAGCGGATAGCTGCCCGGCTCGGTGAGCAGGGAGTGGCCGCGCAGGCTCACCCGGTAGCAGACGTGCCGGTGCTGACCGGTTACGACGCGTTCGTGATCGGCAGCGCCATCCACGGCGGTGACTGGCTGCCCGCGGGCGGGGCGTTCCTCAGCAGCAACCGGGCCACGCTCGCCAGGCACCCGGTATGGCTGTTCAGCGTCTCCACGATCGGCGAGCAGAGCAGCGCGTTCCCGCCCCGGGTAGCCCGGTGGATGCGGAACATGATGAAGGTCCCGCGCGCGGTCACCGCGGTCGAGGACGAGGTCGGCCCGCAGGATCACCACGCTTTCGCGGGCGTCATCCTGCCTGGTCACTGGGGTTTCAGTGGCCGGGTCTTCCTGCGCGCCTTCGGCGGCCGGTTCGGTGATCACCGCAACTGGCAGGAGATCGACGCCTGGGCCATGAGCATCGCCGGCAAGCTCCGGTCCTCGCAGCTCGGCTCCGGGTAAGGCGCGCGCGCCCGCGCCCGGCCGCCGGGCGGTCAGCTGTCTGAGGGTGGTGGCAGGATCGGGCCATGACTTCCCCGCCCGGCCCGGCCCTGGGACGCAGGTGTCCCTGATGACGCAGGTGCAGCTGCCCCTGGCCGCGCAACGTCTGCGGGCACAGCTGCTCACGGGGCCGCCTGCGAGCAGCGTCGCCGGGGTCACCGGGCGGCTGCTCGCCGTGCAGGCGCAAGATCCGCGGGGGGCCCGGCTGGCCATCCGGGCACGTTCGGCCGGCCTGCTGGCGGCGGACGTGGACCGGGCACTCACAGCCGAACGATCGCACGTGGTCAGCTGGCTCAACCGGGGCACCCTGCACCTGGTGGCGGCGGAGGACTACTGGTGGGTGCATCAGCTGACCACCCCGCAGCTGCTCACCGGGAACACACGGCGGCTCGCCCAGGAGGGCGTTCCGCCCGGGGACGCCGAACGCGGCGTCGGGGTGATTCACCGCTGCCTGGCCGACGGGCCGCTCACCAGAGCCCAGCTCACCGCCCGGGTGGCCGCCGCGGGTGTCCGCACGCAGGGGCAGGCCATGGTTCACCTGCTGGCGCTTGCCACCTGGCGGGGGCTGATCGTGCGCGGCCCGATGCACGGCCAGGAGCAGGCGTTCGTCCTGGTCAGTGACTGGCTGGGCGCGCCGCCACCGCCGCTGGAGCGGGAGGTGGCGCTGGGCCTGCTGGCGCGCCGCTACCTGGCCGGGCACGGCCCGGCTGACGACCGGGACCTGGCGAAATGGGCCGGGCTGGCGCTGCGCGACGCCCGGCAGGGGCTGGCAGCGATCAGCCGGGACCTCGCCGACCGCGACGACGGCCTGGCCAGCCTCGCCGGCCAGGACCGGGCACACCCGGTGCCGGTGCTGCGCCTGCTGGGCGCCTTCGACCCGTTGCTGCTCGGGTGGGCTTCCCGTGACCTGTTCCTGGCACCGGGCGGCCCCATCATCACCGCGAACGGCCTGTTCCGCCCGTTCGCGCTGGTCCGTGGCCAGGCAACCGCGATCTGGGGCATCACGCGCGGCAAGGTCATGCTGGCGGAGACCGGGCCGCTCAGCGAGCCGGAACGGGCAGCCCTCGCGGCCGAGGCAGCGGACATCGAGCGTTTCCTGGCCAGCGTCCCGCCTACCGCGCCGTCCTGACCCGCCGCTGCGGTCACCCGGGCAGGCCGGTGCGCGAGCAGCGGGTCACGTAGGGCAGCCCGATCTGCTCCTTACCGGCCAGCGCGGGATGGGTGGCGAGCAGGTGGCGGACCGCATCCAGCACCGCGGCGCGGCCGGTGGCGGGCATCGTGATGACGTAGCTGCGGGACGCGACCATGTCGAGCAGCGCGTCCGGGGCCAGGTGGTGAACCCACTCCACGTCGAAGCGCTCCACCGGGCCGAACGGCGGGCCGACCTGCGGTGCCCCGCTCATCGTGTCGCTGCTGGCATGATGGCCCTCCGCGCTGCGCATGATCGTGCCCAGGCGTGCTACCCAGTCCTCCCGCTCGTCGCGGATATTCCACAGCAGGCCGAGCCGCCCGCCTGGCCGCAGCACCCTGGCCACCTCGGGCACCGCCTGCCGCAGATCCACCCAGTGCCAGGCCTGGGCGACCAGCACCGCGTCGACGCTGCGGCCGGCCAGGGGGATCTGCTCGGCCGTGCCGGCCAGCACGGCAGCACCGGGCACGGCCCGCCGCAACTGATCACGCATGCCGGCCGAGGGCTCGACGGCGGTCACTTCCAGGCCGCGGTCGCACAACTGGCGGGTCAGCTTGCCGGTCCCGGCACCAAGGTCCAGGACGTGCGCCGCGCCTGCGGGGAGAAGCCAGTCGGTCGCCTGGGCCGGATACGGTGGCCGTCCACGCTCGTACTCAGCTGCGGCGGCCCCGAACGAGGCGGCCTGCTCCTGCCGTTGGCTGCCGGGGGTCATGTTCCCCAGTCTGGCAGGAACTGCTCAGGGCACCATGGCGCTGGCCTGATTGATGATCTTCACAGCTTGCTGAACGTCGGCGTTGCCCTTGTTGACCTGCGTCATGTCCTTGTTGTGCAGGCCGTCGGCGACCTCGGTGACGCCGGTGCTCATAAGAGCGAGCCCGCGCAGGATCGTCGCCTTGGCTGCCTCGTAGCCCGCCGGAACCGGGACCGGGCGCATCGCGCCCGCCCAGGCGGTGATGTCGGCGGCGACCTGCCGTGCGTCCGCCTCGGCTGCGGTGAGGTTCTGCTGGGAGGCGTCCTTGATGAAGGTCGCCAGATCCTGCTGGAGTTTCTTCGCCTCAGGCCCGGTGGCAACCGCCTTGAATTGGGCAAGACCCGCGGTGCCGGTGGCGGACGCACTCGCTGACGCGGACGTCGACCCGCCCGGGCTGGGCGAACTGGTGCCACCGCAGGCGCTCGCGAGACCGGCCGCCGCCGCCACGGCAGCGACCAGCATGATCTTCTTCGCACCGGTGCCGGTAATTGCCCCCATGGCACGAGGATGGGATGCATATGACAGGTGAGGCAGAGGCGAATGCCCTGCCAGCTGGTGCGATGGTCCTTAACCAGCACATTCACGGGCGAATGCGCTGGGCAAAATCCCGGACAGACGGCCCGGGCGGGCGGCGGGTTCATGCAAGCAAGGAGACCGGGAAGGGGTGGCCACCAGCCGGGCCGGACGCGGCCCCGAGGAGGAATCGTGGGTCTGGCGGCCGAATGGGCCGGGATGCTGCGCACGGAAGCTGCCGGTTGCGCCGGGGTGGCACTGGCCAGCACCAAGCGTGAGTTCCATACATCGGCGGGCCGGGGCGGCGGGGCTACGCTCCGCCCGCGAGCGGCCGGCCAGCCAGCCCGGGGCCCCTGGCCTGCCAGCGATAGCGGTGCTCAGGGCGGCCGCTCACGCCGTACCGGAGCCGGATGGCGACCCGGCCTATCTCATGCAGGTGGGTGAGGTACCGCTGGGCGGTGGCCCGGCTCATCCCGGTGAGCCGGGCCACCTCGGACGCGGACAGGTCCCCGTCCTGGTGGGCCAGCACCCGTTCGACCGTCGCCAGCGTGAATTCCGACCGGCCTTTGCTCCCGGCCCGGGCGTCCGGCCCCCGTAGCGCGCCGAACACCCGGTCGACACCGTTCTGATCAGCGGTGCGGAGCGTGTCCAGCCGTGAGCGCATCTGCGCGTACGACAGGAGCTTGTCGCGCAGCGCCGGGAAGCTGAACGGCTTCAGCAAGTAGTGCAGGGCGCCGTGCTGCATGGCGGCGCGGACGCTGTCGGCGTCCTTCGCCGCGGTGATGACGATCACGTCCACCTGCGGGTGATCGTCCCCCCGCAGCCGCGCCACCACGTCAAGGCCGTGCTCATCGGGCAGGTACAGGTCTAGCAGGAGCAGGTCGGGCCGGAGCTGGTCTACCGCCTCGACCGCGGCCGCAGCGGTGTGTACCTGGGCGATCGCCTCGAACCCCTCGACCTTGCCGAGGTAGGCGGCGTGGATCGCGGCCACCCGGTAGTCATCGTCGACCACGACGGTGCGGATCATGACGGCACCAGCGGCTGCCCGGCCAGTTCCGTCCCGTCCCCGGCCTGCCCGCCGGGCTCCGGGGAGGTGCCCAGGCAGCCCGGGAGGACGGCAGTGAAGACCGCGCCGCCGTCCCGGCCCACGCTGATCATCCCGCCCCGCCGTTGTGTGATCTGCCGCACCAGGGCCAGGCCGAGACCGCGGCGGGCGCCGGTCGGCGACGACTTGCTGGTGTAACCGTCGGTAAAGATCGCCTCGCGTGTGTCGTCCGGAACCCCGGGACCGGAGTCGCGTACCCGGATCAGCAGGTCCGGGCCGACCGACACGACGGTCAGCTCCACCCAGCGAGGTCCCGGGGCCTGCGCCGTGGCCTCGATCGCGTTGTCGATGAGGTTGCCGGTCACCGTCAGCGCTTCGCTGACATCGGTAATGGCGCCGTCCACGTGGCAGTCGGGAGCGACCCGGAACTGGACCCCGCGCTCGTCGGCCAGCGAGGACTTGGCGAGGGTGAGGGCGACCAGCCTGGGATCCCCGATGGCCGCCTTGAGCTGCTCGGTCAGGGTGTCCCTGGCCGCCGAGACGTCGGTGACGAAACGGATCGCCTCCTCGTAGTGCCCGAGTTCTACCAGCCCCACCAGGGTGTGCAGCCGGTTCGCGAACTCGTGTGACTGCGCCCGCAGCGCATCGGTGAGGCCGATGGCCTCATCCAGTTCCCGCTTCAGGCTCTCAGACTCGGTCCGGTCGTGGAAGGTGACCACCCAGCCGAGGTGGCGCCGGTGCTCGCGGCGGATCGGCATCCGGTTGGCGACGAGCACCCGGTCGCCGGTGAGCACGAGCAGGTCGCTGCCGCTGATCTCGCCGCTCACGATATCGCTCAGCCTGCCCGGCGGAAGCAGTTCGCGCAGCGGGCGGCCGAGGAACCGTGGCGGCAGCCGCAATAGCCGCCGCGCAGCGTCGTTGGCGAGCAGGACCCGGCCGCTGGTGTCGTAACCAATCACGCCCTCCCGGATGCCGTGCAGCATCGCCTCCCGCTCCTGCAGTAGCGCGGCGATCTCACCGAGTTCGAGCCCGAATGTCTGCCGCTTCAGCCGCCGGGAAAGCCCGAGCGCCGCGAGCACGCCCACGGCCAGCACGCCGAGCAGGAGCGCCCCCAGTGCGGGCAGTGAGCCGGTGACCTGGCGGCTGACATCCTGGGTGGGGAAACCCACCGAGACCTCGCCGACCACGCGGCCGCGGTCGAAGATGGGGGCCTTGCCGCGGGCCGTGTAGATCCTCCTGCGGCTGGCGGCGGTCAGGCCGAGTGTCCCCTCCTGGATCCCGGTCCACGGCCTGCCGGTGCGGAACGGCTCGGTGGAAGGCGGCTCTGGGTCGTCGTAGACAGGCAGGCCGATCAGGGCGGGATTCGGGTGCGAGTACCGGATGCCCTGCGCGTTGGTGATCACGATGAACCTGGCGCGGGTGTGCGCCATCGCGGCCATGGCCAGCCGCTGGATACCGCCGCCCGGCTTACCGGTCTCCACGCCCTGGATGACCGCGGGCTGCGCGGCAAGCGTCTCGGCCACCGCGAGCGCGCGCTGCTCGTACTGCTGATTGAGCTGGCCCTTCAGGTGCCACTGCACAACGGCGAATCCCGCCGCCATGGTGATCACGAGAATCGCCACCTGCGCGATCACGACCTGGGTGGATAGCCGCTGCCACGACAACCGCCGCATACTGGCTCTCCTCATGCTGCCTGGCCCGCTGGCCCGGCGTTTCGTTACGTTGCGGCAGTGTAACAGCGGTTTCGCATGCTGGTGAAGTACCCAAACTCATGAGCAAAACGAGCAAAACGCGCGCAATGTTTTTTACGCGGGCTTTGAGCGGAAACGTGACGTGGGGAACGGCGCTGGCTAGCGTCCGCTTTCGTGAATGCTTTTACATATTCCGGTAATACCAGCGCTCCTGGCAGGCAGGACGCCGGCATCGAGCTGGCAGGTGTCACGAAGCGCTTCCTGACACCTGCCGGGGCGGCTTTCACTGCCCTGCGCCAGGTAGACCTGGCCGTCGGGAGCGGGCAGTTCTGCGCCGTGGTCGGGCCGACGGGCTGCGGCAAATCCACGACGCTGACCCTGGTGGCCGGGCTGGACCGGCCAAGCGCCGGTGCCGTTCGCGTCGGCGGGCAGGTGGTCGGCGGGATTACCAGCGGCACGAGCTTCATGTTCCAGGCCGACGCCCTGCTGCCGTGGAAGACCGTGCTCGCGAATGTGGCGATGGGCCCCATCTTTCACGGCGCCTCCAAGAAGGTGGCACACGCCGATGCGCGGGAATGGCTGCGCACAGTGGGCCTGGCCGGTTTCGAGGACCACCATCCGCATCAGCTCTCCGGCGGCATGCGCAAACGGGTGAGCCTGGCTGCCGCCCTGATCAACGAGCCGTCGATCCTGCTGATGGACGAGCCCTTCGCCGCACTGGACGTGCAGACGAAAGCCATCATGTCCAACGAGTTGCTGGCCCTGTGGGACCAGGCGCGCCCGTCGGTCATCTTCGTCACCCACGACCTTGAGGAGGCGATCGCTCTCGCCGACCGGGTGGTGGTCATGACCGCCGGGCCGGGCACGGTCAAGGCTGTCTACGACATCGACCTCCCGCGGCCACGAGGTGCGGTTCAGGAGATCCGCTTCGAGCCGCGGTTCCTGGAGCTCCACCAGCAGATCTGGGAGGCGCTGCGGGAAGAGGTGGAGCAGGCCTATACCCGCACCGCCGCGCCTGCGCTGGCTGCGGGAGGACGGCCATGAGCGGCGAGCCGGGAGTGGTGCCGGTGGCCGAGGCCAGCCCGCAGGCGCCGCCGGCCGCGCCCGGCGAGATCCCAGCCGCCAGCGCCGTCCGGCGGCAGGCCCGCCGGCGGCGGCTGGGCGTGCACGCGGCACGGGCGGCGACCTTCGTGGTGATCGTCGGCGGCTGGCAGCTGCTCACCATCTGGAAGATCATCGACCCGTTCTTCTTCGGCCAGCCCAGCGGGATCGTGCTGCGGTTGCGCGACTGGGTGGAGCACGGGACCGCGTACGGCTCGCTGTGGCTGCAGGTCTGGATCACCATGAAGGAGGCGCTGCTGGGCTTCGCCTACGGCGTGGCCGGCGGTGTCGTCTTCGGGGTCCTGCTCGGCCAGGTGCGTTTTCTCGCCGATGTCCTCGGGCCCTACATCAAGGCCATGAACGCGATCCCGCGCATCGTGCTGGGCTCCATCTTCGTGGTGTGGCTGGGCCTGGGCACCACGTCGAAGGTGATGCTGGCCGCGGTCCTGGTCTTCTTTGTCGTCTTTTTCAATGCCTTCCAGGGCGTGCGGGAAGTTGACCGGAACCTGGTCGCCAACGTGCGGGTGCTCGGAGCCTCACGGTTTCAGGTCATCCGGAACGTCGTCCTGCCGTCGGCGCTGACATGGATCATCGCCAGCCTGCACGTGGCGTTCGGCTTCTCGATCATCGGTGCCATCGTCGGGGAGTTCCTCGGCGCCCAGAAGGGCCTTGGCCTGGTCATCGCGACGGCGCAGAACAACTTCGATCCCGATGGCGTGTTCGCCGCGATGCTGATCATCGCGGTTCTCGCCCTCACCGCCGAATGGGTGATCGGCCGGCTGGAGCGGCGGCTGCTCTCCTGGCGCCCACCGGCGCCCACCGAAGCCGGCGTGACCTAGCACCGGCGAACCCGGAGCCTTCTCGCCAGTCACCCGAACGTCGTCAGCACAACTAGCTAGGAGTAAGCCCATGTTCCGAAGAATGCCCTCGCTGTCGCTGGCCGGGGCGGCCACCGCGCTTCTGCTGGCGGGCCTCACCGCCTGCGGTTCGAATAGCGCCAGCACCGTCAGTGCCAGCAGCAGCCTGCCGACGGTCACGCTCATGGTCGGCGGCATCGACAAGCAGATCTACCTGCCGTACCAACTCGCCCAGGGCCTGGGTTTCTACCGGAAGTACGGCGTCAACGTGCAGCTCAGCACCGAGCAGGCCGGCGGGGTCGGGGCCGAGGACGCGATGGCGTCCGGTCAGGTGGATATGGCCGGCGCCTGGTACGTGCACACCATTGACTTCCAGCTCCACGGCAAGACCGTGACCGACGTGGTGCAGCTCAGCGGGGCGCCCGGTGAGCGCGAGATGTGCGCGAAGGGTTCCGGCATCACATCCCCTGCCCAGTGGCGGGGCAAGAGCGTCGGCGTGACCGATATCGGCTCAGGCACCGATGACCTGACGCTGTACCTCGCTGCCCGCTACCACCTGTCGTCAAGCCAGTTCAGCCGGGTTGCCGCCGGCGACGGTGACACCATGATCAGCGCGATCCAGCATCACCGGATCGTCTGCGGGATGACCACGCAGCCCACCGTCACCGCGATCGAGAAGAAGGGGGTCGGCTACTCCGCGATCGACCTCGCCACGTCCGCCGGCGTGCAGCGCTGGCTCGGCGGCTTCTGGCCGACCGCATGCGTGCTCGCCCGCGCCGACTGGGTCAGCTCGCACAAGGCCACCGTCCAGAAGGTGGTGGACGCGCTCGTCGCGACCATGCACTGGATCAGCACCCACAGCGCCGCCCAGATCGCGGCGCACCTGCCGGCCGGCTTCGTTTCGAACTCCCTGATCACCAGGGCGGACTACATCAGTGCTCTGGCCACGGACAAGGCCCAGTTCCTGCCCGACGGGATGATGCCGGCGAATGGGCCGGCGACCGTGCTCGCGGTTGAGAAGCTCGCCGGTAAGATCACCGGGCCGGTCAACCTGGCCACGACCTACACCAACTCGTTCGTCATCCAGGCGAACAAGCTCGAGGGCTTCACGAAGTAAACAGCCCGGTCAGCGGCCCGCCTTCTGCCCACCGGAAGGCGGGCCACTCCTACGACGGTTACCCAGACGCGGGCAGAGCACCTCAGCTGTGGTGAGGTTCGCGCCAGCGATTGGTGATCGGCAGGCGGCGGTCGCGGCCGAAGTTGCGTGGTGTGATCTTCGGGCCGGGCGGGTACTGGCGGCGCTTGTACTCCGCGCGGTCCACCATGGCGATCACCCGGTCCACCAGCGCGGGGTCGTGACCGGCCGCGATCAGTTGCGCCGCCCCCAGGTCCCGCACCACGTAGTCGCCGAGGATGGCGTCCAGCACCGCATAATCCGGCAGTGTGTCGGTGTCCAGCTGACCGGGAGCGAGTTCGGCGCTGGGCGGTTTGATGATCGAGTTCTCCGGGATGGGCGGGGTCTCACCGCGCCTGCCCGCTTCCTCGTTGCGCCACCGGGCCAGGTCCCAGACCAGGGTCTTCGGCACGTCCTTGATCGGGCCGAACCCGCCCGCCGAGTCCCCATACAGCGTCGAGTACCCCGTAGCCAGCTCACTCTTGTTGCCGGTCGTCAGCACCAGATGGCCCTCGGCGTTGGACAGCGACATCAAGATCATGCCCCGCACCCGGGACTGGAGATTCTCGGCGGCGACCCCGGTCAGCTCAAGGTCGGCCTGGAACGCGTCCACCATCGGGGCGATCGGCACCGTGCGGCCATGCAGGCCCTGCCGCTTCACCAGGTCCTCGGCGTCGGCTACCGAGTGCGCGGAGGAGTACGTGCCGGGCATGAGCACCGCGTGCACCAGGCCGGGGCCGATGGCGTCGGCCGCGATGGTCGCCGCCAGCGCGGAATCGATGCCACCGGACAGGCCGAGGATGACCGAGCGGAAGCGGTTCTTGTGCACGTAGTCCCGCACCCCGGTCACCAGCGCTGCGTAGACCTCCGCGAGGGGGGACAGCCGCGGCCACACCGGTGCGGGCTCAGCCGCAACGTCCGCGGAGCCCCGGGCGGGCCCGGTGGCGGCGGGCGGGGCGGGCACGCTGACCCGGTGGATCGTCATCACCGTGCCGTCCGCGACATCGGCGGGTGCGTCTTGCGGCGGCGTGCCTGGCCGGGCACCGGGCAGGTCCAGATCCGCGACGACCAGCGCCTCCTCGAACTGCGGGCCTCGTGCCAGCAGCCGCCCGGCCGCGTCCACGATGATGGAGTCCCCGTCGAAGACAAGCTCGTCCTGGCCACCCATCATGTTGACGTAAACCAGGGTGGCGCCTGCTTCGCGGGCGCGGCGCGCGCACAACTCCAGCCGGGCGCTGTCCTTGCCGCGCTCGTAGGGGGAGGCGTTCGGCACGACGAGCAGGCCCGCGCCCGCCTGCCGGGTGGCTGCCACCGGGCCGCCGTCCTGCCACAGGTCCTCACAGATGGCGATCGCCACGTCGACCGCCTGCTGGCCGTCCCCGGTGCCCTCGCAGGGGAGGCGGAAGACAGGCAGCCGGTCCCCGGGCACGAAATAGCGGTACTCGTCGAACACGCCGTAGTTCGGCAGGTGATGCTTGGCCGTGGTGATCAGTACCCGGCCCTCGTGCAGCAGTGCGGCCGCGTTCTGCGCGCCAAGGGGCGGCTGGCCGACCCGTGGCATCAGTCCCAGGTGGCGGCCGAGGTAGCCGGTGACGACCGGTACGCCGCCGAGCCCTTCGCCCGCCAGCCGGGTGGCGGCGCCGGCCAGGGCCTCGACCGAGGCGTCCACGAACGAAGCACGCAGCGCGAGGTCTTCCACCGGGTAGCCGGTGAGCATCATCTCCGGGAACACGACCAGCCGGGCGCCGCGCTCCGCGGCCCGGCGGGTCCATTCCACGATCGTGTCGGCGTTGCCCGCCAGGTCTCCCACGGTGGAATTGACCTGGGCGAGCGCGATCCTGAGGCTGGGCACGCTGTCACTTTATGCCGGCCGTGGCCTGGGTCGGCCTGCCGCCCGGCGCGGCGCCCGGGTGGTCTCATGCCGGAACGACGGGGATGAGCAGGTGGGAGTCGAACCGGCCGCCGGTGTGGATCAGGTGCGGGCCGTGGTTGACCAGGTTGTCGTGGAAGGGCTGGATCAGCGGCCGCGGCTGACGGTGGATGTCTTTCCCCTGGATCACCAGGCGCAACGTCTCGCCGGGCCCGAAACGGGTCCCCGACGGCAGGATCTCGATGTCGAGCGGGACGATCTGGCCCCGCCCCGGCTTGAGCTCGCGCTGGTGCGCGAGGACCGGCTGCCACGGGGTTGACCGCTGCTCGTCGAGTTCGCGGTGGGAGGCCCGGAGCCAGCCCAGCGCGACCGGCCCGTCCTCGAACACCGCGTAATACGGGAAGCCGACGGCGTCGCCGTAGCTGTCGAGCTTGACCAGCGCGACGAACACGTCGAGGTCGTCGGCTTCCGGGGCGGACATCCAGACCCGCAGCCTGGCGTTGCCGACCACCTCGGTGGCGTGCTCGAAGCGCAGGTCGAAGGTGGCCCGCCCGCGGCTCCGGCCGGCCTGCTCGCTGTCGTAGCAGGCCACCGACGGGGCGGCCGGCGCCCCGGGGCCCAGCTGCCCCGACTCCGCGTCCAGGAACAGCCGCTGGTACTGCGTGCCGGGCAGCGGCCAGCCGTCGGCGGGCTTCCTGGCGCCGGTGTAGGCGCGGTCGCGGACCTCGTAGCGCACCCGCGGCCAGCTGGTCACCTCCGTGTCGGCGCCCTTGAGGAAGTGGTCGAAGAACGCCTGCTGCCGCCGCAGGCTGCCGGCGGCGTAGTAGTACCCCCACTTCTTGCCACCGTGGGCATCCAGCCATTTCTGGGGCGAGCTGATCTTCTTGAAGCCCTCGAACGTGCCGCGCGTGTGCAGGCCCTGGTCGGACCAGCTGGCGACGACGAACGCGGGAACGGTGATCTTCGACAGGTCGGGGGCCTTGCTGGCCCAGAATTCATCCCAGAACGGATGCTCGGCGGTCTCCGCCGCCAGATCCTCGACGAGGTTGGTCCCATAGCCCCACCGCTCCCCGATGTAGGGCCAGAAGTAGGTCTCCGGGATCCCGCCGTGCCGGGCGACCTCCCGGTAGGTGTCGCTCCAGCCTTCCCAGGGGTTGATGGCGGCCAGGTGCGGGGGGCTGGTGGCGGCGATCGACCACTGCGCCGAGGTCAGGTAGGAGACGCCGGACATGCCGGCCTTCCCGTTGCTCCACGGCTGCGCCGCCGCCCACTCGATCAGGTCATGGCCGCAGGCGGCTTCCTCGGGCGACAGGAACGTGGCGTTGCCGCCGGAGTACCAGGAGCCGGGGATATCGGCGTTGACGACCGCGTAGCCCCGGGCCGTCCAGTACACCGGGTCGGGCGATTCGAAGGCGCAGTACTGCGACAGCTGGCCGGGCGCGACCCCGCCGTCCGGGTACCGCTCGGTGACCTGGCCCCCCGCGTGCTTGCCGTAGGGGCTCCAGGCGATCAGCGGGGGAGCGGGCCGCTCGTCGGCGGGCCGGAAGACATCGGCGTAGACCGTCACCCCGCCGCGGACCGGGACGGCGGCATCCCGCTCGATGATCATCCCGTCGGCGACGGTGCGCCGGTAGGCCGGCGGTGCCGCACCGCGCTCGGCCGGGCTGCCGGTCGGGGGACGGAAACGGTACTCCACGGGACAACCTCCTGCGGCGCTGCGCTCCGGTTACGGCGCTGCCGATGCTAATGCCGTCATCCCTGGTGATCGTTGGCAGCCCGCCGAAGCGGGGGCAATCCCCAGGTGCCGTAGTCCCCGTGATCATGATCCCACGCCCAGTGAAGAACAGGCGGGCTTCAAGGGCATGGCCGGTGGTCCTGGTCAGAAGGGCGACATCTGGTCGAGCACGTGTTCGCTGAGGTCAACAATGGCGGCAGCCTTAGTGGCGTCCTCGCGGACGTCGTCCGCGCTTATCAGCGGAGCGTCCGTTGGTGGGTACTCCACGTCGTTTCGCCGGCGGCGCATCCGGTCAAATGGCCGTAGCACCTGGCCCAAGGGAGGGTCGAGTTGTGCGCGTATAGCTTCGTAAACGGCCAGATGCCCGCCGCGGGTGGTGGGTCGCAGTCCCTGGTTCTCCAGCACGGCTGTCAGCGCCTTACGGGCTGCGTCATAAACCAGCGTGTATCCGCCCGCAGGATCGTCTTCGCTGATCTCGTCAGCGGACACGAGGTGGTTGCGGGCTTGGCGGATGAGCCGGTCTGCATGCTCGCGGCTGGCGGGCACGCGTTGCAGCTCGCTGCCGCCGAGCATGCGATCGATTACTTCCCGCCCCTGATTCCACCTCATGCAGGCACTTCCTGGCCGGGCAGGCGGAGCTGGACCAGAGGACGTTCGCGAACTGACTCCAGGAAGGGATCAGCAGAGTCAGGAGACGCCCAGGCCGCAGGGCGGATCCGGCGGATGTCCACCGGGCGTCTTAGCCGGTCCTGGGCAGCTCGCGCGATCTCATCGAGGTCATCAGGATCAGTGGTGCCGACGACCAGGACATCCACGTCGCCCGGGACCGGGCCGGGCTCGCCAAGATACCGGGCAGCCCAGGAGCCGTAGATGAATGCATGAGTGATGCCCTCTACGCTGGCCAGCAGGTCGCTGAGAACCGGCAGCGGCCCGTAGGTGACGGCGAGCAGGTCCGTCAGCGGCTGGCTGACGGGAGTGCCGGTCACGGCCCGGAGCAAACGGACGTTCCCGCGGCGCGAGTCGCTGACGAATCCTGCCGCGATCAGACGTGATGCCTCGGTATGCACTGCCTTGACGCTTGCGCCGATGATCCTCGCGGCCTCGGTCAGGCTGTAGTCCCGATCAGGGTGCAGGTACAGGAGCGCCAGCAGATCTCCTTGGACGCGCGATCGGAGCAGCGGCAGCAACGGGGATGGGCCACCTCTCATAGAGGTAAAGTACCTTACCTCTTAGGAAAGATACGCGGCATCTGGCCTGGGTTCTGGCACCCGCACGGGTCCGGTCACGAGGAAGCAGCCCATCAGGCCCGCGGGCACCCGCCCGCCCCCGCCTCAGCAGCGGCTCCGTCCCCACGCTGACCACGCGCAGGCCCACCACCACCAGGCACCCGCC
>OFHK01000023.1_pt1 | contig 50599 bp, 49 predicted proteins | sample 1521951 | NCBI WGS metagenome assembly OFHK01 (sample SAMEA2468436, study PRJEB22500) | soil metagenome | biome: Glassland; feature: Farmland; material: Clay | place: Australia | collected 2013-01-31 | depth 0.55 m
GTGTGGGCGGGGGGGGCGGTGGGGGGGGGGGGGGACGGGTGCCTGTGCGTGCGGGTGGGTCTGCGGTGGTGGTGCGGAGGTGGGACCAGCGGTGCCGCGCGCGTGGTTGGGCAGTCCCCGGAGGGCGGGGGGGCCCGAGCGGGGGCCCCGCCGGGATGGCCCGGGCTGGGCCAAGTTCCTGCGATCGCAGGCGCAGGGAATCCCGGCGCTGGACTTCTTCACCGCCGGCCTGCTCAACGGCGCCAAGATCTATGTCCTGGCCGTCATCGAGCACGGCTCCCGCCGCGTCCGGATCCTTGGCGCCACCGAGCACCCCGTCTAGGCTTGGGTCGTGCAGCAGGCACGGAACCTGCTGATGGACCTGGAAGACACCGGGACGCGGGTGAAGTTCGTGCTGCATGACCGGGACGCCAGCTTCACCGCCGCGTTCGACGCCGTATTTCAGGCTGCTGGCGTCAGGATTGTCCGCTCCGCCGTTCAGGCGCCGCGGATGAACTCGGTCATGGAGCGGTGGGTCGGCAGCTGCCGCCGTGAGCTGCTGGACCGGACCTTGATCTGGAACAAGCCGCACCTAATGATCGTCCTGCGCGAGTACGAAGACTTCTGCAACACCCACCGACCGCACCGAACCCTCAGGCAAGCAGCGCCGCTGCGCCCGCTGCCCGACCGCGTCACCGACCTGGAGCATTTCCGGGTCCAGCGGCGTGACCGCGCAGGGGGCCTGATTCATGAATATCGCCTCGTGGCATAGGTTTTCGGCACCCACAGGCCAACGCCAGGGCCATAGCCTCAAGGCCAGCCTTACCGTAAAGAGTACATGGTGACTACTCCATGGAAGAGTGCCCCAATAAGGGCTGGGACACCCACGATCATCCTGGAGGTACGAGATGTTCCGCAGTACTATCGCACGTGCTACCGCTGGGCAACTGCGCTAGTCCTGCAGCAGAATCTCTGCTCCGCGCTCCACCCGCCTATCAATGAGTAGGGCAATGTTTGCAGGCATACGGCGGTCACTCTCCAAACTGGCCATGGGTTACGTCCAGCGCTCGCCTGATATGGCCGTGGGGTTTAGAGGCCAGGAAGTGGCGCATCATACTCGGCGGTACGGGCCAGATGATGCGCGCACGATTGTCTCGCGCGCAGACTACGCTGTGGTTTTGCACCGGGCCGGCGAGACCGAGCAAGCAGAGGTAGAACTCGCCGAGGTGATCGAGCGAGCGGAGGCCACTGCAGCTGGCGCTGATCAGGCATTCATGCAAAATGCCAGGACATGGCACGCTCACATGCTCTTCGACCTACGGCGTTTCGCGGACGCTGAAAGGGAGTGGCGCGCATTGTCCTTGGTGTGCGAGCAACTGTACGGCAGCGACCACCCTGATACGGTCGCCGCACATCAAAGCCATGCTGCCGCCTTGTACGAGCTAGACCGGTTCCAGGAGGCCGAGACTGAGGCGGCCGATGTCGTGGCGAGACTTACAGCATCGCAAGGCGCCGACAGTCGGGATACATTGAGAGCGCGGAGTTCTCATGCGGAGTACCTGTACTCCCTTGGCCGCTATAGCGAAAGCGAGGACGCTTGGCGTCAGATAGCGGAGGCTGAGAATAGGCTGCTGGGTGCGGCCGATCCAGGCACTCTGCACGCACGGGAAGAGCATGCTATTGCGCTGTACAGGCTGGGTAATTTTCAGGAGGCGGCTGCGGAATTTGCCCAGCTGGTAATGCTTCGTGAGCGCACATTGGGCGGCGGTCATGCCGACACCCAGCGCGCGCAGGCATGGCACCAGGATGCATTGACGGAGCTTGAGCAGCCGTGACTGACGCGATGTCTCGCGCGCTGACGCGCGTGGTGCCAGGATCTTGTCAGCCGGCCCGGCGTGATAGGTGATCCGTGGGAGCGGTCTGGCGGGCTGGGCGCGTCCGGCTACTGGAAGTTGGGCTCCCGTCCGCCAGGTGGCGGGCGAAGATGTCTTCGGCTTGCCGGTAGACCAGCAGGGTGCTAGGCCCGCCGCACCGCTGGCATGGGGACGGTCGGCCATGGCCAGGGTCAGGGTGCGCAGTCACGGCCGGCTGACCTGAGGGTGCCGAAAACCTGTGCCACCTGGGCAATGCCTTGCGGAGCGTGGCCGGGCGTTCGGCGTCTGGCCGACGGGCCGTGGCCTGTCCGGTGGTGGGATGATCTCCGGCTTGTGGGCTTGAAGCTGATCTTCGTGGTCGTTTCCGGTGTCGTGCCGGTGCTTAGGCTGCCGCGCCGGGAGTCGTGGTGGAAGGACGCGGAGATCTTGATGTTGCGGCATCAGTTCGCTGTCGCGCAGCGCGAGTGGCCGAAGGCTCATTCGCGGCTGACATGGCCGGACCGGGCGTGGCTGGCCCTGCTGGCCGGGACGCTGCCGGTCGAGAGGCTCGCGGCGATCCGGCTGATCGTGACTGCCGGCACGATCTTGTGGTGGCATCGTGGCATCGCCGGCCGCCGGTGGGACCGCCGGTCACGCCGTGGCCGGCCGGGCCGCCCGGCGGCGCACCGCAAGGTCTGGCCGGCGGTGCTGCGCCTGGCCCGGGAGAACGAGTCGTGGGGTTACCGCAGGATCCACGGCGAGCTGGCCGGGCTCGGTATCACGGTGGCTCCGCCGGCGGTCTGGGAGATCCTCAAGCGGGCCGGGGCCGGCGCGGCGCCCCGCCGGGACGGCCCGGGCTGGGCGGTGTTCCTGCGATCGCAGGCGCAGGGGATCCTGGCCCTGGACTTTTTCACCACCGGCCTGCTCAACGGCACCAAGGCGTACGTCCTTGCGGCCACCGGGCATGGCACCCGGCGGATACGGGTACTGGGCGCGGCGGAGAACCCGGCCCGGTCCTGGGTGGTGCGGCAAGCCCGGAACCTGTTGATGGACCTTCAGGACGCCCGGACGCGGGTGAAGTTCGTGATCCATGACCGGGACGCTAGTCTCACGCTGGCGTTCGATGAGGTCTTCCGGGCCGCTGGCGCCAGGATCATCCGCTCGGCCGTGCAGGCGCCGCGGATGAATTCGATCATGGAGGGGTGGATCGGCTCCTGCCGGCGTGAGCTGCTGGACCGGACCCTGGTGTGGAATCAGCGGCACCCGATGGCCGTGCTGCGCGAGTACGAGGACTTCTGCAACACGCACCGGCCGCACCGGGCTTTGAAGCAGGCCGCGCCGTTGCGCCCGCTGCCCGAAGGCGTCACCGACCTGGATCAGTTCCGGGTCCAGCGCCGTGACCGCGCAGGGGGCGTGATCCACCAGTATCGCCTGGTGGCATAGGTTTTCGGCACCCACAGGATAGCCACCAGCGGCCATCCTCGACAACCCGGGCGGCTGGCCGGCAATAGCCGCCCTTTCTGGGTGGCGATGCAGCCGTCAGCAGACTGGCCTGCCGAAACCGTAATGGTTGGTCTGTCGTGCGGGGCTCGTATGCTACTTGCGTCCTACCCCGGCCCACAGTGCCAGCGTGCGATTCGTCTCGATGCCGGGCCGCCATTGCTGAACCTGGACCAGCCCGGGCTCGACCAGTTCCAGCCCCTCGAAGAACCGCATGACCTGGGCGTGGCTGCGGCCTGTGTATTGCTGGTAGCTGAGCTCGTTGACGCGGGCTGTGAGGTCGGTCACCTTCTCCGGTTCGATGTCAGAGGCAGGGTGGGAGATGGCCAGGTAGCTGCCCTCCGGCACCGCGTCCATTATCCGGGCCACGATCCCGTGCGGGTCATCGCTGTCGCTGATCGCGTGCAGGATCATGACGATGATGACTGCGACTGGCCGGGAGAAGTCCAGCGTGCGTGCCGCCTTCTCCAAGACCGTTCCGACGTCGCGAGCATCAGCGTCGATGTAGTCGGTGGCGCCCTGCGGACCGCTGGTCAGGAGGGCGCGAGCATGGGAAAGGACGACCGGGTCGTAGTCGACGTAGACGACACGGCTGTCGGGGGCCGCCTCTTGGGCGACCTGGTGGGTATTGCCCGCGGCGGGGATGCCAGTGCCAATGTCGAGAAACTGGCGGATCCCTGCCTCAGCGGCCAGGAAGCGCACTGCCCGGCCTAGGAACGCCCGGTTGGCCCGCGCCAGGTCAACCATTGTGGGGTAGGCCTCTATCAGCGCGTCGCCGGCTTTGCGGTCGGCGGCATAGTTGTCTTTCCCGCCGAGCAGGTAGTCATAGATCCGGGCGTGGTGGGCGACGCTGGTGTCGAAGGCCGGGTGTTCAGTGTCCATCCAGCTTCGCCTCCATCCCCATCTTCTGCGGTATTTCCGTGCCGTGCTGCTCTCTGCAATTCTCGCCCACGGCCGCCAGTACCGGGAACTGCGCGCGTCCCAGGCAGGGTAACCAGGCACCGTAGGCCCGAACGAAGGAGCCGCCAGCGGCAGAGGGCTGACCCTGACAGGTTACCGTCCCGCCACCGCCCGTGCCGGCCACCCGGGGCACCTGAACCATGCGGGGTACGGTGTGATTTCGGTCCGCGGCGGGCGCCGGCCCGCTGCGCGTAGTGCCTGTTGCCCGAGCTTCAAGGAGGACCCCCAGCTCAAGTCGGCCTTAGCGCGGATTTCCACACAGGACGTTCGGGGCAACCCGGCCGCTTGAACGCCTGCCAGCCAGTCGGGAGTCCTGTTCGTTTACCTGCTGGAACGTCCCGGCGTGCTGGTTGCCGCCGGTGCCTGGTGTTGCGGGGTCGTGACTGTGTGCCCGGGCCAGTTTCGGCCATGGCCGCACTCAGCCTGACAGGTCGGTGTGCGTGATTCGCGGCGATGCGATGCCCTGCGAGGCAAGGGTGCCGGTTACACAGGGCTTGGCTCTCGGCGGCAAGACCACTCTTCCGCGCTGGATCCGTGCTGGGACCTCCGGCCAACAGCTGGAAGAGAACCATCAACGGTTCTCGGGGGCGGTGGGGGCAGATCAGCCAGTGGCCTGCGTTCTGGCCACCGGGTCTGGCGTGGGACGTGTCCTTTGGCGTTTTGCTCTTACGGCTCGCTCTGGCCGCTTCCCGGTATTGGTCCGTTGGGGGAACTCGGTGTGAGTGAGAGGTGGCGTGGGTCAGGGAAGCCGAGGCTGGTGTAGCCGGGCGCACGTTTGGCTAGGGATGCGGCGAGTACTCCGGTGCGCACGTCGTGGTAGTCGTGGATTTCGGCGGTGGTCTTGCCGGGGTAGGTGCGCAGGATCCGGCCGGCGTACTGGACGAGGCGGCCTTTGAAGGCGACCGGCGCGGCAAGGAACAGGGTGTCGAGGGCTGGGCAGTCGAAGCCCTCGCCGATGTAGGGCCCGGTGGCGACCACGAGCAGTGGCGGGCCGTCAGGCCCGGGCTGCAGGCGGTTGAGGGCTGCTGTGCGCGCTTTGGCGCCCATGCCGCCGCGCAGGATCACCGGATCGTGCCCGCTGTCGCGAAGGGCGTCGGCGAGCTGGTTGAGATGGCCGGTCCACTGGGTCAGCACCAGGCAGTGCCTGCCCCGGGCGAGGGCCTCGGCGACATCATGCGCGACCTGAGCGATCCGGCTGCGGTCAGCGGCCAGGTCTTTGTAGATGGCTGCAATCCCGCCGGGAGCGGAGGGGTCAGCTTCGCCGGTATAGGCGAACTGAGTCGGGTGCACGCGGAGCACGGGGACTGGACGCTGAGTCGGCTCACGAAGGTCGATGTCGAGGTGAGGCTGTTCAGCCACGGTTGCGGACGCCTTCCCGTCCTGGCCTCGCTCCGCGGAGTGGGTGATGGTGTGGCGGGTCGGTCCGACTTGGAGGGCGATGAGGTCATCGAGCTTGTCGCGCCGGTAGGGGGTGGCGGTCAGGCCGAGCCAGCGCCGGGCTGGGATCTGCTTGACGGCGTGCTCGAACGCCGCCGCTGGGACGTGGTGGCATTCGTCCGCGATCACCAGCCCATACCCTGCGGTGAGGGCTGGGATGTCGGTGCGGCGGGCCAGGGTCTGCAAGGTGACAATGTCGATGGTCCCTTTGATTTTCGCCCGGCCGCCGCCGAACTGGCCCGGCTTGATGCCGAGATGCTCGTGGATGCGGGCCCGCCATTGATCGGCCAGTGCCTTGCGGTCCACCAGCACAAGGGTCGCGGTGCGGTGGATAGCGATGACGGCGCAGGCGATCACCGTCTTGCCAGAACCAGGCGGAGCGACCAGTACCCCGAGATCAATACCGGCGAGCGCGTCAGCGGCCCGGCGCTGGTCCTCGGTGAGAGTCGCTGTGAAGGTGAACTCCTGGGCTGTTCCTTGATCCCGCTCGTCGGTAATCTCCAGCCGGCTCCCGGCCTGTTCCACCAGTGAGGTGACTTTGCCGGTCAGGCCGCGGGGCAGGATCAGCCCGCCGTCGAGGGTTTCCTCGAAGCTGTGCAGGAACTGCGGGAGCCCCCAGGTGGAGATCCTCAGCCGCTGCCGCTCGTAGAACAGCGGGTTCTTCATTGAGGCGGCATGTTTCAGCGTCGCCAGGAACGCCGGTGTCAGCTCGGATTGCTCCAGGCGGATCCCGGCACCGAGCCGGGCATGGACCACAGGTGGGAACTGCGGCCGGGTCCTGGTCGAACCCGCCGCCTCAATCCGCTCGACCGCGGCTCCCACAATGACCCGCCCAGTCCGGTTGGCGGCGGCTGCCGCCTCCCGGGGTGTCATCCGGCCGAGTGTGGACAGGTACGCCCACTGATCTTCATGGGGCTCCATCGTGGCGGGGTCGAGGAACACGGTGGTGCCGTCGCGGCGGGCTTTGCCGTACAGCGGCGCGGCGATGAGGTTGCCGACGCCACCTGCGGGCAGGATGTCCTGGGATGGGAACAGCCGGTCGTAGCTGGCAAGGCTCATCTGCCCGCGCAACGCCATCGCCTCACGCAGGAGCCCGGTTCCCAGGCGGCGCGCCGTCTCCGCCGGGACCGGGCCAGTGAAGAAGACCCAGGCATGGGCACCGGTCCCTGACCGTGATACTTCCAGCCCGGCTGGCACGCCCAGCGCCCGGGCGGCCTTGACGTAGTTGAGTGCGTCCAGCATCGCCGCGCTGCCGTCGAAATCAGCAGCCAGCCACCAGCAGCGATCACCGTCAAGCAGTGGGTACAGCCCGATGTGCATCTGCCCGGACAGATGCGCGGACAGAACCTCGGCGGTCAGCGGGAGGTAGTCACGCTCAGCGTGCGGGACGCCTTTGCGCCACCCGCCGCGTATAGCGGGAAGCCACCCCCTCTGCCCGGTCCGCGTGTTCTCCCAGCGGACCGCATAGATGTCGGTGCGCGCGGCGAACAGCGCGCCGAAGAACGCGACCTTAACCTTCGGCGGGGATCCCGCGTGCACTGGTCCCGGTGGCGCGTCGAAGAACCCGGCCTGGGCCGGGCCTGGCGGTGCGGCCTCCCGCTGGGTCAGGTTCAGCAGCCGCAGCAACCGGCCGTTCTCTGCCCGCAGGCTGGCGAGCTCCGCGGTCAGCGCAGCCAGATCCGCACGGCCGGTATCACTCCCGCTCACGTGACCACGGTACGGCCCGGGCCTGACGCTTGGCCCTGTGTGCCGGATAGGGCACGGCGGGGTTCGGCGCGTACGCTGGTGGTATGAGCGTGATGCGGGAGGAGCTTCATCACCTGATCGACCAGCTTCCTGAGGAGCAGGTCGCGCCGATGCTTGCGCTGGTGCGGGAGAGCCTGCCGGTGGGGGAGGACGGCGAGACGCTGTGGCCGCTGCCGTCGTTTGTGGGGACGCTGGCCAGCGGCAAGGGTGATGTCGCGGCGCGCTCTCAGGAGATCCTGCGTGAGGAGATGGGCCGCGACGCCCGGTGATCATCTGGGATACCGGGCCGCTGTTCGCTGCCGCCGATGTCGATGACCGCGATCACCTTCGCTGCGTGGAGCCGATGCGCCGTACCCCGGCACCGCTGCTGATGCCCGTGCCGGTGCTGACGGAGGTCGGGTACCTGCTGGAGCGCGAGAAGGGCGCCCGGGCTGAGGCGGAGTTCTTGCGGTCGATCCGGGCGGGCCAGGTGATGATGGTGCCGCTCACCGCTGCCGGCCTGGACCGGATGGCTGAACTGGTGGAGACCTACAGTGACTTCCCGCTGGGCCTGGTCGACGCGTCGGTGATCGCGGTGGCTGAGCGCCTCAAGGCAGACACGATCGCCACCTTGGATCATCGCCACTTCTCGGTCGTGCGGCCCAGGCACCTGCCAGCGTTCAAGCTCCTGCCTGAAGCCAGTGACTGACCAAGTGACTACGCAGCCAGACGAGCCTGGACGCTGCCAGGCGCAGCCGCTGGTTGGGCCAGGACGCAGGCCTTGGTGCCGTTGAGCAGGCCGGCGGTGAAGAAGTCCAGCGCCAGGATCCCCTGCGCCTGGGACCGCGGGAACTCGGCCCAGCCCGGGCCGTCCCGGTGCGGCGCCGGGCCGGTCCCGGCGCTGTTGAGGATCTGCCACACCGTGGACGGCGCTACCGAGCACGGCGAGCCCGGCGGGCTCGCCGTGAATGCGGCGGTAACCCCAGGACTGGTTCTCCCGGCGCGACCGCCGCAGCAGCGACACGGCCCGTGTGACGATGAGGAAGATCAGCTTCAAGCCCACAAGCCGAAGATCATCACACGACCACGCGAGCGCGAACCGCCCCACCAGCCGCCAAGTGCGGGCCGGGAACAGGCCCAGTCCGCCGACGCACCTGCCCAGGTGGCACAGGTTGCCGGCACCCACAGCCGATCTTCCTGGGCCGAGTCGGCAGCCAGCGTCCCGATCGATAAGGCACCGGGCGGATCGTCTGCTCGGGCGGCCTGCCCGGCCGGGATCAGCAAGCCTGTCAGCCGGTCCGGGTGGTCAAACGCGAGGTCGGTGGGGTGCAGCGAGCCGGAGGGCCTGCGCCGAATTGTTCGGTCGCGAGAATCCGCAACGCCTTCCGGGAGACGGGCCTATGTATGTTGCCTTCTCGAGGCGGAGTCCCGGGTCGAACCGGTGTCCCGGGGGGCGGACTGGCTCACCAGGCGAAGCTGCATGAAAGACAAGATGCCTTCGGTGCCTCCCTCGTAGCCCAGGCCGCTGGCGGCTATGCCGCCGAGCGGGGCGTCCGGCAATGATGGGGCCATCTGGTTGATGCCGATGTTCCCGGCCTTGAGCTGATCAATAGCCTGGTTCCGGCGGCGTAGGGAGTCGGTGAACAGGTAGGCCGCGAATCCGTAGTCGGTTGCGTTGGCTAGCTCAATCGCCTCGTCGAACTCGTCGTAGGCAATAAGTGCGGCGATCGGCCCGAAAGGTTCCTCGGTCATGATGTCGGCATCGGTTGGCACGTCGGCCAGCACGGTCGGCTCGAAGAAGAAGCCGTCCAGTTCGGCCTGGGCGCCGCCAGTGACCAGCCGCGCGCCGCGGGCTACAGCGTCGTCGGTGAGCCGCTTGAGGGTGTCAACGCGGCCCTGATTGGCGACGGCACCGAGTGTGGTGTCGGTGTCATGGCCATGCCCGAGCGTGAGGGACTGTGCGTAGGCGGCGAGCTTTTCGGCGAACTGCTCGTAGAGGCTACGATGCACGATGTAGCGAGTCGGGGCCACACAGGACTGTCCGGCCGAGCCGAACTTGGCGGGGCTTGTCGTCGCTATGACGGTATCAATGTTGGCGTCCTGGCACACGATGACCGGCGCGTGGCCACCGAGCTCGAACACACACCGGATGAGGCGCGGTGCGGCCAGCGCGGCCAGGGAGCGGCCAACCGCGGTCGACCCGGTGAATGTCGCGGCCTTGACGACCGGGGAGCTTAGCAGCTGCTTCGCGACGGCGGGCGGGTCACCGAAGATCAGGTTGACCACGCCGTTGGGCAGGCCCGAGTCGGCCAGTGCCTGCACGATGATCGCCGCCGTCGCGGGAGCGCTCTCGGCAGCCTTGAGAACGACAGTGCAGCCAGCGGCCAGCGCGCTGCCAAGCTTGCGTGAGCCGAGAACGGCGGGGAAATTCCATGCCGTGAAGGCCGCGACCACTCCGAGCGGGGTCGGAATGCTGTAGCGGACGCTTCCGTCGGCGGCACCGGCGATGATGCGGCCCTCGATCCGCCCGGCTTGCTCACCGTTCCACATCAGTGTCTCGATCGCCCGGCCGATCTCGCCGCGCGCCTCTACGCGGGTCTTACCCGCTTCAGTCGTCAGGACCGAGGCGGCGTCGTCGGCGCGCTCGAGAAGGAGCCGGGCGGCGCGTTTGAGGATGGCTCCCCGCTGTGACGGCAGGGTCTGGCTCCATGCCGGGAACGCCTGCGATGCGGCCTCGAGCGCGTCCTGCACATCAGCCTCGCTGGCAAGCTCTACGGTTCCGATCTGCTTGCCGGTGCCGGGGTCGACGATGGGCAGCTTCCCGGCGCCACCGCGGCGGTGCTCGCCGCTGATGAACAGGCTCGTGCTGATGCCGATGGTGTCGACGGTGTGCTCAGCGGACATAGCTGGCTCCGTTCACGTCGATGGTTGTGCCGGTGGCGTGCCTGGCAAGCCCGGATGCGAGGAACACCAGGACATTGGCGATATCCGCGGGTTGGGCAACCTCGCCGAGGCCGGTCTGCGCGGCCGCGACCTCCACCCCGACGGTCTCGGCGAAGACCTTGTTCAGTGGGGTGTCGACATAGCCGGGGGCGACAGCGAACGCCGTCACGCCGTCGCGGCCGTACTGACGGGCAATGGTGCGTGTCATGGCGACGATGCCCGCCTTGGCGGCGGCGTAGTGCCAATACTCGGGGTCTTCGCCGCGGAAGGCTGCGCGGCTGGCGAGGTTGACTATGACGCCGCCGCTGTCCTGGGCTGAGAAGGTGAGTACGGCGGCGCGGCACAGCACCGCTGGGGCGAGGAGGTTGACTTTGAGGGAGAAGTCCCACACGCCGGTCCACTGCTTGAGCGGATCTTCCAGCGGGGCGGGCGGGTAGACGCCGGCGTTGTTGATCAGCACGTCGATGCGCCCGTGGACGCCCAACGCCTCGTCCCACAATCGCTGCGCGGAGGCAGGGTCGCGGAGATCGGCGGCGAGCGAGTGCGCCTGGTCACATATCTCCTCCTGCAGGGCCTTGATGGCCTCCAGGGTGACGTCGTGCAGCAAGACGGTGGCGCCCGCGCGGGCGAGGGTGCGGGCAGTGGCCTGACCGATGCCGCCGCCCGCGCCTGTGATCAGGACGACCCGGCCGGTGAGGTCAATCATGGTGGTCTCCTTCGTGAGATCCGCGGCTTGATGGGCTGGGAGGTGCTCGGCGCGGGCAGGTGCGGTACTGAGATCCCGGTCCCGGATTCCTACGCCGATCGACTGTAAGCCACTGACGGCAATTGGTTATCGATTGTTAGGCTACTTGGCATGAATTAGTGCACACAAGCGTGGCCTAAGGCCTCATACACTTAACGATCGCGATAACTGGGAGCGATGGACGTTGCGGATCGCCCCAACGCTAGAGCGCGGAGGAGTTGGAGATGCCGCGACGTGATGCAGCACTGTCCGGGTTGGCCAAGGTCGTCTCCGCGCCCCGAGAGGCCGTTCCCCTGGACGACACCGACCTGGCCCTGCTTCGCCTGTTGGCACTCGACGCGCGCACGTCCCGACGCCAGCTGGCGGCCAAGCTGGGAATCTCTGCGCCAACCGCCGGCGAGCGGATGAGCCGCCTGGAGCGCTCTGGCGTCATCCGGGGCTGTCCTATCCAGGTCGACTGGGAAGCGCTCGGCTTCGGGGTGCCGGTATACCCGTCGATCACTGCCGCCGCCGGCTATGACGTAGCCGAGATCATGCGAAGCCTCTGGGCCATCACCGAAGTCGAAGACATCACCCTGGTGACCGGAAGCCTCGGCATGCTCGCCCGGCTGCGCGTGCGCAACGACACCCATCTCCGCAACGTGCTCCTGAACCAGGTCTGGCAGGTATCAGGCTTGCAGGGGACCGAGACCATGCTCGGCATGGCCGAGATGCCCCCGGAGAACATGCTCACAAGCCTGATCGCGCAGTTGCACGTGCACGCCGCGCCGTCCGCGCAGAGTACGAGCCCGGAAGCCAAGGGCTAACGGCCGCAGGCGGTGAAGGCGGGCTGGTGCCGACCGGCGGCCGATCCCGCACGTCATGTGACCGCCGCGCTTCAAGTGCATCGACAAGTGCATCGACCGCATTTACTAGCATCGGCCCGGCGCCTTCCGGGCCGCAAGTGATGACAACTCGCCGGGGCGGACGGCCCCAGATTCATTAGGCGTTACCGCTCGCATCCCGGCGGGCAAGCTCGACTAGGGTTGCACGCGGCGGGCTGAACACGTCGATCTGGGTACAGCCCTTCTCTCCGGCTTTGGCACCGTGTGGGACCCATGGCGGGATCACAGCGATGTCGCCTATGCCCATACGGCGCGTTTCCCCGTCGATGGTGAAGTCGAATTCTCCGCCGACGACGATGACCACCTGCTCTTCGGAATGGACGTGCAGCGGCGCCTCGCTGTGAGGCTCGTAGCTGACATAATTCGCCAGCATGTTCTGTCCGAGTGTCGGCTGGAACTTCACTCCCTCGACGAACTCGATGCTGGGCACCGATTGCAGGTCGACAAAGACACCCGGTGCAGTCGGGGTGCCGTCAGCATCGAGGCTGAAGTGGTCGTGCTTCATGCTTTGCTCCCTAACCCCGAAGGATGATGGCCGACTGCGGGTTTGCATGAGATGTGCGCTAGTCGTGCCATTTCCCTTCCTCGATCCAGGCTCCGCCTGACTGGCTGAACGACAAACGCGGGCACTTGTGCGCAGGGTGTCTGGCGGATAACGGCGCTCACCAGTGAACGTTCTACCCCGGCCGCGGCGGGCCAGTTCACTAATCTACCCCACACTTGCGGCCAGTTGAGAAGCGGCTGTGCAGTACCGTCCAACTCGATCCCGGCGGGCAGCGGTGTTGCGTCCCTCCGGCTATCGCCCCGTATCTGGCACGGCCGAGATCAGAGGTATAACGTTTGCCAGGAACTCCGGCCGGAAGGCTACGATCGTGAAAGTTGATGACGAGGTCGTCGAGGTCGTCGAGAACGCCGCCGCGCAGATGCGCGATGGCGTCGCCCTGCGAAGCGATGTCTACCGGCCGCGCCACGCAGGCCCATTGCCGGTGCTGGTCTGCCGGACGCCGTACGGGAAGCGTGGCGAAACCTTCGGGTCGGCCTATGCCCCGACGGCCAGAGGCTTGGCGCGGCGAGGCTACATCGTTGTCGTGCAGGACGTGCGCGGCCGCTACGCGTCGAGCGGCGTGTACCGGTGGCTCTATGGGGCCGAGGCTGCGGCGACTCACGCCCAGGATGGGTACGACACGATCGAGTGGGCAGCGACCCTGCCGGGATCCAGCGGCATCGTCGGCACCTGGGGCAATTCATACGACGGCTACACCTCGTTGCGTGCTGCAGGCGCCGCACCGCCGTCCCTCTCGGCCGTCTTTGCGAGCGGAGTAGCCGAGCGGCTGCACGACGAGACCTTCGGCATCTTCAAGCCGATCTACCTCGAGTGGACGCACGCGATGGCCGCGGACCTGCGTGCTCGCGCAGACAAGCTCGCCGCGCGAAGTGCTGCTGCGTCCTCGCCGGACGTCTGGACACTTCCCTACGATGCGATCGATGGTGACGCGTTCGCAGATCTCACCGCGCCGTTCAAGAGGTTTCTGCGGGAGCAGGAGATCGATCGCTGGGCCCTTCACGAGACCCAGCCGAACATCCGCGTCCCGGTCTGCCATCTGACCGGCTGGTGGGACTACGTCTGTCGTGGCACCGCCGCGCACTACACCGGGCTGCGCCAGCGCGGCGCCGCGGGCCTGCACGAGCTGCACCGCCTGGTAATCGGCCCGTGGAGCCATCGCACCGGGCGGAGTGCGGCCGGAGTAGGCGCGGTCGACTATGGTCCCGCCGAGCACGTGTATTACCACGACGAGATCGCTGACTGGTACGACTACGCCTTCAAGGGCGAGGATCCAGGATCGTATGGCAGCGGCGCAGTGAAGCTGTTCGTGCTGAACGAGAATCGATGGCACTTCTACGATTCGTGGCCGGTTCCCTGGACGCAAGACACGCGATTCTTTCTGCACAGCCGGGGTGCGGCGAACACGCCACACGGCGACGGGCACCTGTCGATGACCGAACCAGCTGCATCGAAACCCAGCCGGTACATCTATGACCCGGGCGACCCGGTGATGAGCCTGAGTACCTGGTCCTCCCGGGCGATCGATCAGTCGGTGAACGACGGGCGCCAGGACATCTTGGTCTATGTGACCGAACCCCTCGAAAGCAGCTTGCTCGTGATAGGCGATGCGTCATGCACGTTGTGGGCGTCGTCCGACGCGCAGGAGACGGACTTCACCGCCAAGCTCGTCGAGGTCCGGCCTGGCGGCCGGAGCATCGAACTCGCCGCCGGGATCCTTCGCACCAGGTTCCTCGACGGCTACGAATCGGCAGTGCAGCTTGAGCCCGGGACACCCTACGAGCTGACGATCAACCTGGGGCCGGTCGGTGTGCGGTTCGAATCTGGCTCACGGATCCGGCTGGACATATCCAGCTCGGACTTCCCCAACTTCGACAGAAACCACAACACGGGGATGGACTACTGGTCGGACACTGAGCTGAGACCCGCCCACCAAGCCGTGTACAGCGAGGCGCACCGCCCGTCATACCTGACCCTGCCCGTGTGCCAGCACAGCTGAACGGGCCGGATGACCAGACTCCCAATGCTGTCCGCCGCCATCTGTAGCCTGCGAGGCCGCTAATGAGCACACCCGACCACGGCAGTCCCGAACACCCCGACGGTGTCGTGCAGCTCTGCTCCGACCTGATCCGGATCGACACTTCTCCCGCTGGCAACGGGGAACGTGCTGCCGCCGAGTTCGTGGCCGCAGAGCTTTCCGGTATGGGGCTCGAGCCGGAGTTGTTCGAGCACCTGCCGCGACGCAGCAGCGTGGTCGCGCGCCTCGGCGGCACCGATCCGGCTCGTCCCGCGTTGCTTGTGCAGATGCACCTGGACGTGGTGGCGGCTGACGCTGCGGCCTGGTCGGTGCCTCCTTTCTCAGGGGAAGTGGACGACGGGCAGGTGTGGGGCCGCGGCGCGGTCGACATGAAGGACATGGTCGCGATGGTCATCACCGCCCTCCGCCTCAAACTGGCCAGCGGGTGGCGGCCCACGCGCGACATTGTGGTCGCACTGCTCGCCGATGAGGAGATGGGCGGACGGGAGGGTGCGGGATGGCTGGTCGAGGCACATCCCGATCTCTTCGAGGGCTGCCGCGAGGCGATCGGTGAGGCAGGCGGCTTCAGCCACGAGCTCGGCGATGGCCGCCGGGCGTACTTCGTGCAGATCGCCGAGAAAGGGATTACGTGGCTACGCCTGGCCGCCCACGGGCAGGGCGGTCACGGGTCGCTGATCCACGCGGGCAACCCCATCGCGAAGCTGGCCGAGGCGGTGCTGCGCGTGCAGCGTTACGTTCCACCACATCGCGCGAGCGAATCCACCCAGGCCGCCGTCGCTGCCGCGCGGGGATGGACAGGTGAGCAGGACCCGGACAGCGCGTTTGATGCGGTCGGTCCGGTGGGCCGCCTGCTCCGGCCCACGTTGCGCAATACCTTCAGTATCACCAGGCTCGCCGCAGGCGTGCAGCATAATGTCGTCCCCTTCCGCGCCGAGGCGAGCATCGACGGTCGTTTCGTGCCTGGCTACGAGACCGAGCTGCTGGCCGAGATCCGCCAGCTCGTTGGCGATCTGGTCGACGTCGAGGTCGTTCACGCCGGGCGCGCGGTGCAGACCAGCTTCGACGGCGCCACCCCGGACGCGATCCGGGCCGCGATCGAGAAGGAGGACCCTGGCGCCACAGTCGTGCCGACGTGCCTGCCGATCGGCACCGACGGCAAACACTTCGACCGGCTGGGCATTCGCAACTTTGGTTTCGTCCCGTTGCTGCTGCCCGCGGGCTATGACTTCGCGTCCATGTTTCATGGCGTGGACGAACGAGTTCCGGTATCCTCGCTCGCCGCGGGAGTGCGGATCCTGCAGAGTTTCTTCGATGAATGCTGATGGTTAAGCCGCAGTGCGATCCAGCGCAGCCTGCAGGTCGGATTGCGGATTATTGTGGTCATTTCCGGGCTCGCCGGCTGCATCGGCATGCTCCCTCAGTCCGCCTCCAGGCTGGCGGCGTCCCAGCCAGCGGTCCCGCCGGGCGGGCCTGTCGGCGCACTATCCAAACCGCGCACGTGGAGGCGATGTGGGTACTTTAGGATTGGATGTTATCGACGCGAAAATCGTCGGCATGCTCGCCGAGGATGCCCGGCTGTCGGCGCGTGCCATGGCCCGTGCCGTCGGGATGTCCCCGACAGGCATCGCAGATCGCCTGGAGCGCCTGCACAATCGCGGGATCATCCTCGGATACCACGCAGACATCGGCCTGGCGGCCCTCGGATGGGACGTCGAAGCCATCATCGGGATAACCACCCAGCAGGGCGAGATCCTGCAGACCCTGGTCGATCATCTGATGACCTTCCCCGAGGTGATCACGGTCTACATAGTGACCGGGCGCTGGGATGTGCTGCTGTCGGTCCGGGCCCGGAGCCAGCAGGCGCTGCAGGACTTTGTGGTGAGGAGCCTCCCCGCATCGCCCGGGTTCGTGCGCAGCGAGACGATGGTGTGCTGGGAGGCCCGGCGCAAGAGCGCCGGGGCCTTCCTGGCGGGCAACGACGGCGACGGTCTGTAACCGGCCGGGCGAGTTCCGGAGGAGACCCGGCCGTCCGTGCCAGATCGTTACCGTTTCGTCATATCTGCGTTGACGCATTCCTTGACGCCCCATCTGGTGGGATGCATCATGGTCAAACCGGCCATAGACGCATCCTGGCCAGCTCTTACCTTGTAATCATCCTGTCGTCCGGGGTAAGAAGTGGACGTTTGTCCTGTCTTACCGTCGGCCCGTCAGGCCAGTGTCGCGAACGGTGTACCAGGCCGCGGCTGGGCTTCCGCTCGCCGTTGCCTCGTCTGAGTGAGGGGACGGTCATGTTCAGACGCGTGAGAGTGGTGGCGGCGGCTCTGTTGCTCCTGGCCGGTGTGTCAGCATGTTCGGCTTCGTCCAACGGCAGCGGGGGCAGCGGCGGCAGCACGCTGCTTCGCGTGGGAACGCTGAACAAGTTCGAGCAGACGAATCCCTTCAACGCCTTCAACTTCACCGACTATTTCGTGCAGCAGATGGAGTACCCGTACCTGATCCAGTACAACTCGCAGAACAAGATCGTCCCGGATTTCGCCACCAGCTGGACCACATCGCCTGACGGCAAGACATGGACATTCCACCTGGTGCCGAACGCGAAGTGGTCGGACGGCCAGCCCCTCACGTCTGCAGACGTGGCGTTCACCCTCAACACAATCATCAAGTACCAGACCGGCGCCACGGCGCTCGATGAGGCGTATGTCTCCGGCATGCAGGACGCCACGGCACCCGACCCGAACACGGTGGTGCTGCACTACAAAGGGCCGGTAGCCACCGTGCTCGCCTACCTGGACCAAGTCCCGATCGTCCCCAAACACGTCTGGGAGAAGTATGCGGGCGGCAACGGGTCCGGCATCAAGTCGTTCCCGAACAGCGGTCCCATTGTGGCCGGTGGTCCATTTATCTTGGAATCGCTGAACAGCAGCAACTTCGCCTTGTTCAAGGAGAACCCCCACTTCTATGGCCCGAAGCCGAAGTTCAGTGAGTTCGGTCTTCAATACTACGCGACGGCGGACTCCATGATCCAGGCGCTGAAGGCGGGCCAGCTGGATTATGCCCAGTTCCTGCCGCAGGAGGATGCCAACACGGTGAAGGCGGCCGGGCTCGACGTCAACACCTACCCGGGGCTCAACGTGTACTTCTTCTACATCAACTCGGGCAGCCATCCGGCGCACCCCGAGATCGACAACCCACTGGTGAAGGAAGCCATGGCGCACGCCATGGACCGCCAACGCATGGTCCAGTCGGCCTACCCCGGTTCGGTCCCGGGGGCCTCGATCGTCCCGCCGGCTAACGGCGATTGGGTTAACTCGTCGCTCAAGCCGGAGACCTTCGACCTCAAGCTGGCCAACCAGCTCCTCGACAAGGCTGGTTACATGAAGGGTCCGAACGGTATCCGGATCGCAAACGGCCACCCGATGTCGTACACGGTGCTGTTCGCTAGCGACCTGACCGGCCCGGGTGACCGCGTCTTCCAGATCATCCAGCAGGACTTCAAGCAGATCGGCATCTCGATAACGCAGAAGACGCTCGACGCATCTGCGTTCGGGCCGGCGATCTACGGAAGCAACAACACCTACAACGGCTGGGACCTCGCGATGGAAGGCATCGGCGGGATCCTCGACCCCGGCTTCGCGGTTGGCTATTTCGATTGCGCGAACCTCGGTGGCTGGAATTTCAGCGGCTGGTGCAGCAAGAGCTACCAGTCGGTATTCGACGAGCAGAACCAGACCATTAACGTCGCCAAGCGGCACCAGTTGGTCAACCAGCTGCAGGCGATGGCCTACAATGCCCGCCCAGCGATCGTCCTCTTCTATGCCGAGACGATCGACGTCCACAGCAAACAGTGGACTGGCTTCGGGTCCGACCCGTACGGCGCCTTCAACTCGCTGAGCAAGGTGACCTTCACCCAGGCCCACCATGTCTGAGCAGACTAAACCCAGACACGGCCCGCACCAAGGTCGTGACCACCGGGTAATCCGCGGGTGACGGAGGAAGCAGCAGCGTGCGCAAGTCTGACTACTTGCTGAAGAGGACCCTCCAGGCAATCATCACTATCTTCATCGCCATCACCTTCAACTTCATCCTGTTCCGCGCGCTGCCGGGATCGGTCGTGAGCAACCTCTCCCGGGTCCCGAACGCGACCCCGGCGCTTAAGGAGGCACTGACAAAGGAGTTTGGCCTCAACCATTCGCTCTGGTCACAGTACGGATCTTATCTGGTGCAGCTCGCGCACTTCAACCTGGGTGTGTCGTACCAGAACTCCCGGCCGGTCACCGACAATCTCATCAGTGACCTGGCCAACACCATCCCGATGGTGACACTCGGCACGCTGATCTCGATCGTCCTCGGTGTCCTGACGGGTGCTATCGCCGCATGGCGGCGTGGCACGCATTTGGAGAACTGGTCGGTTGCGCCGGCGCTGGCTTTTTATGCCATGCCGGCGCAGTGGCTTGGCATGATGTTCATCGTGCTGTTCTCCGCGTACCTGCCGACCGGAGGCATGGAGGACAACTTCCTGATCAACCCAACGCCTCTGCAACATATTGAAGACCTGCTGCGGCACATGATCCTGCCTTCGCTGACCCTTGGGCTCGTGCTCTATGGCCAGTACACGCTCATCGTGCGCTCCTCCATGCTCGAGACGCTCAGCGAGGACTATATTCTCACCGCGAAGGCAGCTGGGTTCTCCAAGCCGCGGATCCTCACGCGCTATGCGTTCCGCAATGCCATGCTCCCAGTTGTGAGCGTGGTCGCGTTGTCGCTCGGCTTCATCGTCGGCGGTGCAATCCTAGTCGAGACAGTCTTCAACTGGCCGGGGATCGGGCTGGCCGTTTACGAGGCGGTGCTTTATCGCGACTATCCGATGCTTCAGGGAGCTTTCCTGATCCTCACCGTGTCGGTAATTTTCTTCAACCTGGTCGCCGACCTGCTGTACCTGCGGCTCGACCCGAGGATCAGCTAATGCTGCCCGAGGTAGACCCGACCGCCGTCGAGCCGGCTGGCGTCATCGCCCCGGTGGAGCCCGAGGACCAGCTAGCCGGCAGGCAGGCGTCCACATCGTCGTGGGCGACTGTGTCCAGGGCGGTCCGGCGGAGCCCGTCGGGCATGGTCGGCCTGGCCATCCTCGTCGTGCTGATAGCGGTCGCGCTGCTTGCCCCACAGATCGCTCCCTACGGAGTCAACGAACAGGTCGGCGCACGGCTCGCCCCGCCCTCCAGCGCCCATCTGCTTGGTCTCGACGACGGCGGCTACGACATCATCTCGCTGCTCATTTATGGATTGCGCGTGTCGCTGCTGGTGGGCTTTGCGGCGACGCTGGTGGCCAGCGGAGTCGGGTCGATCGTGGGAGTCGTCGCTGGCTACTCCGGCGGCACCGTCGACGCGACGCTGATGCGCATCACGGACTACTTCCTCGTCATCCCTGCGCTGCCGTTGATGATCAGCGTGGCGGATATCTGGGGACCTAGCCTGTTCCACGTCATCATCGTCATCGGTGTGCTGTCGTGGACGGTGACCGCCCTGGTCGTGCGCGCCCAGGCGCGATCGGTCAAAGAGCGCGTCTACGTCAAGCGGCAACGCTCGCTCGGTGCCAGCCACCGCTGGATCGTCTCTCATCACGTACTGCCTCAGCTGGTTCCGCTGATAGTGGCCAACACTGTCCTGAACATCGCCTACGCGATCTTCCTCGAGACGGCACTGGCGTTCCTCGGCCTCGGTGACCCGACCAGGGTGTCCCTGGGGACGATGATCGAGCACGCGTTCCTGGCATCGGCGATCAGCCAGGGCGCGTGGTGGGCGATCGTGCCGCCCGGCGTGCTCGTTGCGGTCATCATCCTGGCGTGCACCCTGTTCGGCCGGGCGATCGAGGACGCGTTCAACCCGCGCCTTCGCGCGGCGCACCTCGGCGCCCGGAGCTTCACCCGAGTGCGCGTAAGCGACGGCAGCCGATGACCGCACCGCTGCTGGAGGTGCGCGACCTCAACGTCTGGTTCAGTACAGTCGGCGGATCGCGGGTGCACGCCGTTCGCGGGGTTAACTTCACCCTCGACTCCGCGCAGCGCGCCGGGCTCGTCGGCGAGTCGGGCTGCGGCAAGAGCACCACCATCCTCGCGCTGCTGGGCCTGCTGCCACCGACCGCGCAGTATTCGGGCTCAGTGCTGCTGCGCGGCACCGACATCATGGCCGACGGCGAAGCCAGCGTACGGAGCGCCCGCTGGACCGAGATCGCAATGGTGTTCCAGGGTGCGATGAACGCATTCAACCCCGTGCGTCGCATTGCCTCTCAGCTGGTCGAGGTTCTGCAGGTACGCGGCCGCCTGCCCAGGCGGGCCGCCCAGGACCGGGCGCGCGAGCTGCTCGAAATAGTCGGGATTCCGCGCGACCGGGCCAGCCGGTACCCGCACGAGTTCTCCGGTGGCATGCGCCAGCGCGCCGCCATCGCGCTCGCGCTGGCATGTGAGCCCAAGGTGCTGCTTGCCGATGAGCCGACGACCGCCCTCGACGTCGTGGTGCAGGCGCAGATCGTCGAGCTGCTGCGCAGCCTGTGCGAGCGGCAAGGGCTCGCGCTCCTGCTGGTTAGTCACGACCTTCCGCTCGTCGCCCAGGTGTGCACCGACCTCAACGTGATGTACGCGGGCGAGATCATCGAGCACGGCTCAGTGGCCGACCTGTACCACACACCGGCCCATCCATACACCCGGCTGCTGTTCGCCGCGACCCCCGACATCATGGACGACTCCGAGCTGATTTCGATCGAGGGCGCGCCGCCCTTGCTCAGCCGGCCGATCGTCGGGTGCCCGTTCCAGCCCCGCTGTGACCGGGCATTCGGCCGGTGTGAAGCCGAGGCCCCGCTACTGAAGAAGGTGGGCGGGAACCGGCTGGCCGCCTGCCACTTGAACGACAAGGTGCCCTCGGATAACCCGCTGGTCGTAAAGCCATGACCGCGTCGCACGTGGACGAAAACGCCCCGCCGCCGGCCGGTGCCCCACTGGCAGACGAGCCCTCGCTGCTGACTGTGGACGGCCTTGTGGCCGAATACCGGTCGGCAAGGGGAATCATCGACACGATCGCCCGTCGCGCGCCGCAGGTGGTCCACGCCGTCGACGACGTGTCGTTCACGCTCCGGCGCGGAGAGATGCTCGCACTGGTCGGGGAATCCGGCTGCGGGAAGACGACGACCGCGCAGACGGTGCTCAGGCTGATCGAGCCGGTGGCCGGATCGATCGAGTTCGCCGGGCAGGACATCACCAAGCTGAGTCATTCGCAGCTCAGGCCGATGCGCCAGCGGATGCAGCTGGTCTATCAAGACCCCTATGAGTCGCTGAACCCACGCTACCGGGTCAGCCAGGTTGTCGAGGAGCCGTTGCGTATCCACGGCATCGGCAACCGGCTTACGCGTGCCGCGATGGTCAACGAGGCGCTCGCCAGGGTCGAGCTGCAGCCGACCGATCAGTACGCCGATCGCTTCCCCCACGAGCTGTCGGGAGGCCAGCGCCAGCGCGTCGCCATCGCGGCGAGCCTTGTCGTCAAGCCGGAATTGTTCGTCGCAGATGAGCCGGTATCGATGCTGGACGTCTCCGTTCGCGCCGGAATCATGTCGCTCCTGCGCAAACTATGCAGCGAGGACGGCATGGGTGTCCTGATCATCGCCCACGACCTCGCGGTTGTGGCGCATTACGCTCAGCGTATCGCGGTCATGTACCTCGGCCGCATCGTCGAGCTCGGGCCTACCCGGCAGGTGCTGTCCAACCCGCAACATCCCTACACCCGGGCGCTGTGCGCGGTGGCGCCGCGCCGCGAGCCGGCAACGGAGCCCGGTCAGGTCAAGCTGCTGGGCGGCGAGCCGGCCGACGCAACCGCGATCCCCTCCGGCTGCCGGTTCCATCCGCGATGCCCGATCGCGGATGAGGGCTGCCCGGTCACCGACCCTCGCCTGCATATCGTTCCGGACTCGGCCGGAAACCACGAAGTCGCCTGCCTGCGGGTGCCCTGAACGAACCCCAACATGGACGACCCCACCCCATCCGCCCGAGCCATGCGGCTCGCCTTACAGCGAAAGGTGACAGTCCTTGAGCACGGTCGTACAGCACCAAAACGCGGGCGTTGCCTGGAGCCAGGTACCAGAGACGACCATCATCGAGCTTGTCCGTGATGCCTGCCAACGAGATCCGGACCGGCCGCTGCTGATATTCGAAGACGGTCTGACCGTCACCCGGCGCGACCTCGTGACACGCGTCGAGACCTTCGCCGCTGCCGTGCGGAACCGGATCGCACCCGGTGACCGGGTCGCGATCATCCTGGACAACCGGGCCGAGTTCATGACCGCCTGGCTCACCGTCGTCGCGTTGCGGGCCACTTTGGTCTCAGTGAACCCGGACGTGAAGGAGCACGACGCGCGCCACGTCCTGCGCGACTCCGACGCCGTTCTCGCGATCATCAGCCCGAAGCATCAGGCACTGATCGAAACAGTGCGCGGCGACTGCCCGCAACTGCGTGACGTCGTCGTGGTCGGCGACAACGAGCCGGATGGCCTGCCCGCGCCAGAGACCGGGACCTTCTCACTCGACGAAGCCGGCTGCGAGCGAGGCGACATCACCAACGTCTACTACACCTCGGGGACGACCGGCCCGCCGAAAGGCTGCATGGTCGACCACGAGTGGTGGCTGCGCATAGTTGACGTCGATCTCCGGCTGCACCCGAAGGGGCCTGACGACCGGATGCTGTGCTGCCTGCAGTTCTATTACGCCGACCCGGGCTGGCAGGTGCTCGCCGCGCTGCGGTGCGGTGGTGCCGTCGTCGTCATGCGGCGGTTCAGCGTCTCCCGCTTCTGGAACGTTGTCCGCTCCAACGACGTCACCGAAGTGCTCGGTATCGCGTCGATTCCCGCCCTGCTGCTGAAAGCCGAGCCGTCCGACGCTGACCGCGGCCACAAGGTCAAGCGGGCACTGCAGGTCGCCGTCCCGGCAAACCTGCACCGGGAGATGACCGACCGATGGGGATTCCCCTGGGTGGACGGTTACGGGATCACCGAAGGCAACTTCGTCACCAGGGTTCCGCTCGATCTGGCCGAGGAGATGGTCGGTTCGGGCTCGATCGGGATCGCCTGCCCGGAGGTGAGCATCCGGCTGGTGGACGACGATGGCGCCGACGTGTCAGTGGGTGCCACCGGCGAGTTCTGGATCTCCGGGCCCGGGCTGATGCGCGGCTACCTCAACCGGCCCGAGGCAACTGCCGAGGTGCTGCAGGACGGATGGTTCCACACCGGCGACCTCGGCCGGCAGGACGAGCGAGGCCTGTACTACTTCGTGGGCCGCAAGAAGGACATCATCCGGCGCAGCGGTGAGAACCTGGCGGCCGCCGAAGTCGAGGAAGTGCTGCGAGCGCACCCGAAAGTGCTCGAGGTTGCGGTCATCGGCGTCCCCGACGACCTTCGCGGCGAAGAGGTCAAGGCGTTCATTCTGCCGGTCGAAGGCCACTCCGCAGCGACGATTCCGCCCGAGGAACTCGCGGCGTGGTGCGCGGCCCGGCTGGCCGCGTACAAAGTGCCGCGCTACATCGAGTACCGGAGCACCGACTTTCCCCGGACGCCATCTCTCCGGGTGCAGAAGACCCTGCTGGGCACCCCGGAGCACGATCGCCAGGCGCTGGTCTGGGATCGCGAGAACCCGCACGTGTCAGCCAGCGAACCAGCGACCTGATGGAGCACGTCATGACCAAGGATGCCGCACCCGAGTGCGACCTGCTCGTGCGCAACGCGTACGTGATTACCCTTGACGAACAACGGCGCGTGTACCCCTCCGGCGCGGTCGCGATCCGCGGCAGGCGCATCGCCGCTGTTGGTCCCGACGCCGAGGTGGGCACTGCCTACATCAGCGCGCGGACCATCGACGCGGATGGTGGCGCCGTTCATCCCGGACTGGTCGACGCGCACGCACACATGACCCTGCATACGACCAGGGGCGCATTCCCGGACAGTCCGAGCGAGGCGCAGTCGCAGGACTACTTCACTATCTGGATGCAGGCCGTCGATGACGACGACGAATACGCAAGCGCGCTGCTTGCCGGGCTGGAGATGCTGCGTAACGGGGTCACCTGCTTCCTGGAACCGGGAACCGCGTACGAGCCCGGCGCGGTCGCCTCCGCCGCGCAGCGCATCGGCATCCGCGGCTCGGTCGCCGATGCCTACCTCTGGGACCGGGTATCGCCGGGCTACCACAGGCTCGACCGGGCACCCGCCGACCATGCGCGGGCGATGAAGCTGCTCGGTGGTCAGCTGGCCAGGAACAGCGACCCCGATGCCCTCGTGCGCGGGCATGTCGGTCTCTACGGAGCGGCGACCGCCTCGGATGAGCTCGAGCGAGCGGCGAAGGCGGCCGCGGACGAGCGCGGCGCCATCCTCACCCAGCACCAGTCTTTCTACGCCGACGACGTAGCGGACGACGATGCCCGTTTCGGCGGGCATCCGCTGGCCCATTTTGCCGAGATCGGCGTACTGGGACCCAACTGCACGTTCTCGCACATGAACGCGATAAGGGACGACGAGACCCAGCATGTCGTCGACTCGGGCATGACCATCGTCTGGATGCCAGGTAATTACATGTTCTACGGGGTCGCCGAGTTCTTTAAGCAGCGTGCCGCTGAGATGTACCACCTCGGGGTCCCGGTCGCGTTCGGCTCGGATGTCGCGAAGGTGTGGGGGTTCGGCGAGCAGGGCTACATCGGCTTCCTGCTTGCCAGGGCACATGGGCAATTCCTCTCCGCCGAGGAGATCATGGAGATGGCAAGCCGCTCCGGGGCACGCTCGGTCGGACTGCAGGACCAGCTGGGCAGCCTCGCGCCCGGCATGCTCGCCGACATCGTCATTCGCGCGACCGGCGTGGCCGAGTCGCATCCGCCTGCCAACCCGGTTCGCGACATCGCACTGCTCAGCCGGACCAAAGCTGTGGACACCGTCATCGTGGACGGCAGGGTCGTGCTCCGGCATGGGCATGCAACCCTTGTCGAGGACGAGGAAGTCTTCAGCCTCGCGGACGCCTCCGCGCACCGGCTGGCCGACCGGGTCGCGCTCCCACCCGCCATGATCTGGCCGGACGGCCAGGACGGCCGGGTGCCGTAGTGACGTTCGATCCGGGCCGGCTCGGTGTCTGGTCGGGCGCCGAGCATTTCGACGTCCGGCCGACCCAGGTCGCCGCGTACGCGGCGGCTACGAACGAGCCCGCCGGGCCGTACCGGGAGGGCAAGCTGACTCCGCCGGTGTTCGCGCTCCTGCCGGCGATCGACGTCTATCCGCACGAGATCGAGCGGCTGTTCGGCAGGACGCTATCGAGCCTCGGCAGCGTCCACGGCGAGCACGACCTGCTCATCGATGAGCCGATCGGCCCGTTGACGACGGTCACGACCAGGGCCGCGGTGACCGGTGTCCACGCGAAGGCAAGCGGCACCGCCGTCGTGGTGCAGACCGAGTCGCGCACCAACGGTGGCGGTCTGGTCAATACCCAGTACGCGGTGCAGTTCCTGCGCGGCTTCGATGCCGGCACCAGCGCGGGCACGGTGCCGCCGAGCTGGCTGGCGCGTGACGCGATCCGCAATGAGCCGCCGGCCGCGAACGTCACCCTCCGCGTCGACCCTGACCAGTCCCGCCGGTATGCGGAGGCCTCAGGCGACTTCGGCGACTACACCCTGGACGACGCCGCCGCGCACAGGGCGGGCTTCCCGAGGCCGATCCTGCACGGCGCCTGCACCATGGCTCTCGTCGGCCGGGCTGTGACCGTCGCCTGTGGGGGCGGCGACCCGGCGCGGTTGCGCCGACTGGCCGTGCGGTTCTCCGCCCCGTGCTTCCCGGGTGACGAGCTCACGGCGACGGTCTGGGAACTGCGCGACGCGGTCCCGCGCGCCAACGTCGCCTTCGAGGTGACCGACCAGGAAGGCCGCAAGGTGATCACGAAGGGCCTCGCGGAGGTGAGCGCGTGACCTCCCCGCGCGCGGGCACCGGCCCGGACGTCATCCATGCCCGGTTCGATCCGGACGCGCTGACTGCGTGGACACCCAGCAGGACGTTCTTCGTCGACCCGGACTTGTGCCGGCGTTATGCGGCCGCGACCAACGAGCCTGACCCGGAGCGCTGGGCCAGCGGGGTGGCACCGCCGCTGCTGTGTGTGGTCGCCACCGTCCCGCACGTCCACACGGTCTTGCAGCAGAACCTCCCCGAGCGGGCGCGCGCGGAGAACCGCAGCGTGCACGGCGAGCACGACCTGCACTATCACGAGCCGGTCGTGCCCGGCAGCACGCTGCTCGTGCGCGGACGTCTTTACGGGGTGCATCCACGATCGACCGGGACGGTGCTGGTCACGCAGGTGGAAATGACCGACCCCGGCAGCGGCCGCGTCGTTCACGAGGAGCACTTCGTCAACTTCCTGCGCGGTGTCATGACCGACGAAGCGATCGGCCAGGCCCCCGCTGAGCACCGGCTGCCGGACGTCGCGAGCCTCGGTGAACCGGCCGCGACGGTGAGCTACGGCGTCGACGCCGACCAGACCTTCCGCTATGCCGAGGCGTCAGGGGATCACAGCATCTACCACCTCGACGACACCGCAGCCCGGGCGGCCGGGTTCGCGGGGATCATCGTCCACGGTCTGTGCACCATGGCGTTCGCCGGGCGCGCTGTGGTCGGGCACGCGTGCGGCGGGGACGCGTCGCGGCTTCGCCGGCTGGCGGTGCGCTTCTCACGGCCGATGTACCCAGCGCACACCATGACGACGACGCTGTGGTCCCCGCCGGAGCGGGGCGAGCCCGCGGGACGGTTCCGCTTCCAGGTCAACGACGACCAAGGTGTCACGGTCATCACGGACGGTCTCGCACAGGTGGGGCCGGTTGGAAAGGACGGGGAAGCCACGTGAGCCGACTTGCAGGCCGTGTCGCGGTTGTCACCGGCGCGGGACGGGGCCTCGGCCGCGCCCATGCGCGCTACCTCGCGTCACAGGGCGCCGCGGTGGTCGTCAACGACCGCGGGGGCGATGTCCACGGCCGCGGGGCCGACCAGAGCCCGGCCGCTGCCGTGGTCGGCGCGATCCGGGCGGCGGGCGGCCAGGCGGTCGTGAGCGGCCACGATGTCGCGGACTGGGAACAGGCCGCTGAGCTGGTGCAGCTCGCCGTCGACACGTTCGGCGAACTGCACGTGCTGGTCAACAACGCCGGCATCCTCCGGGACCGGACGCTGGCCAACATGGCCGAGTCCGACTGGGATGACGTGCTGCGGGTGCACCTCAAGGGCCATGCCGCGCCGACCAGGCACGCGATGGCGTACTGGCGCGACCGGGCGAAGGCCGGTCGGCAGGTGGCCGCCTCGGTGGTGCACACGACCTCGATCGCCGCCTTCGCCGGCAACTTCGGTCAGGCCAACTACACCGCAGCCAAGAGCGCCGTCCTCGGACTCTCGCGCGTGGTGGCTCTCGAAGGCGCCAAGATCGGGGTCCGCTCCAACGCGGTGTCGCCATCCGCGCGGACCCGGATCATGGTCTCGCGTCCGGACAGCGAGCCGGACGACGTCGCGGAGTGGAACGAGGGCGACCCGCTGAACCCGGCCAACGTCTCGCCGCTGATCGGATGGCTCGCGGAGGAGAGATGCCCCGCCAACGCACAGGTGTTCCACACCTACGGCAACCGAGTCATCGTCGTCTCGATGCCCTCGATCGTCCACGACCTGCGGACAGAGGGCCGCTGGACACCCGAAGCGCTGGACGAGGCGCTCCCATCACGCCTGCTCGAGCCCGCCGGGCTCAGCGCGTTCCTGGACGTCTGATGATGCTCCGCCCCGCATATATCGCAGGTGCCGCGGAGACGCCGCTCGGAGAGGTCTGGGACCACAGCGAGCTGTCGATGGCGGCGGTTGCCGCCCACGAGGCACTCACCGAGGCCGGCATGACCTCCGCTGACGTCGATGCGCTCTTCACCAACTACATGGGGGAGGAGGGCACTGTCCAGCTCGGCGAGTACCTGGGGATCATGCCCCGCTACGCCGACTCCACCGACTTCGGCGGCGCCGCGTTCGAGGCATTCGTCCATCACGCGGCGGCGGCCATCCACGCCGGCCGGTGCGAGGTCGCCCTCATCGCGTACGCCTCGCGGCAGCGGACCCGGCGAAGCCGGCGCATGACCCGCGAATCGGATGATTCAACCCTCGGCGCCCAGTTCGAGCTGAGCTACGGGCTGCCGGGGCCGCTCGGTCACTACGCCATGATCGCCGCGCGGCACATGCATCAATTCGGGACCACCCCCGAACAGTTGGCCGAGATCGCCGTCGCCGCGAGGTCGTGGGCCGCAAAGAATCCGAAGGCATGGTCGCGCGACCCGATCACCGTCGAGGAGGTGGTGGGGTCGCGACTGATCTGCGACCCTCTCCACCGGCTCGACGTGTGCCTGGTCACCGACGGAGGCGGCGCGGTTGTGGTGACCACGGCGGAGCGGGCGCGCGACGCCGCCAAACGGGCGGTGCGGATTCTGGGGGTGGGGGAGAGCCAGACGCACTGGAACATCGCGCAGATGCCGGACCTCACCGTCACCGCCGGGGCCGTGTCGGGCCGGGAGGCGTTCTCCATGGCCGGAATCACACCGGCCGACGTGGACGTACTCGAGCCCTATGACTCGTTCACGATCACGGTCCTGCTCGCGCTCGAAGATCTTGGATTCTGCGCCAAAGGGGAAGGGGGCGCCTTCGTCGAAGCAGGCCGGCTTGCCCCCGGCGGCGCTCTTCCCGCGATGACCTCCGGAGGTGGGTTGTCCTATAACCATCCGGGCGCCTTCGGGCTGCTGCTGCTGGTCGAAGCGGTGCGCCAACTGCGGGGTGAAGCTGGCGACCGGCAGGTGCCCGGCGCCGGGATCGCGGTGGCCCACGGTGTCGGCGGGCTCATGTCGACAGCCTCGACGGTGGTGCTCGGCAATGACTGACCACGATCTGACTGGCCTGCCCAAAGACCCGACGACGGCACAGTTCTGGCGAGCCGCCCGTGAGCACCGCCTCATCGTGCAGCGCTGCAGGACGTGCGGGGCACACCAGTTCTACCCGCGCCCGTTCTGCCTGTCCTGCTTCGGCCTGGATCTGGAATGGGTCCAGGTGAGCGGCCACGCGACCGTGTACTCCAAAACGACGGTGCGGATCCCGGTCATCGATGAGATGCCGCCGCCGTACGTGGTCGCGATCGTCACCCTCGATGAGGGCCCGCGACTGACGACCAACCTGGTCGGCGACGAGCCGGCGATCGGCGAGCGGGTCAGCGTGACGTGGCGTGAGCGTGCGGATCTGCCGCCACTGCCGGTATTCCAGCGCCTCGCCGGCGACGGCGACGGCGACAAGCAGTCCGCATCGCAGATGGGAGCCGGGTAAATGGCACCAGAAGTGCTATACGAGGTCTCCGATGGAGTCGCCATCGTCACGATCAACCGTCCTGAGAAGCGCAACGCGCTGAACCTGGCCGCCTGTGAGACGTTGAAGGAGTGCTGGAGGCGGATTGAGAACGACCCAGACGTCCGGGTGGGGATCGTCACCGGAGCGGGGGACAAAGCGTTCTGCGCCGGGTTCGACATCACCGAGAAGAACGTGGACGGGCGGCCGAGAACTGAGGACTTCACCCCGCGCCCCGGGACCAGCCCGGCCACCGGCAAGCCGCTCATCGCGGCCGTGAATGGGCTGGCCATGGCCGCGGGAATGGCACTCGTCGAGGCGTGTGACCTGTGCGTTGCCGCCGACCACGCGTGGTTCTCGCTGCCGGAGGTCACGCTCGGGATCGGCCTGGAGCCGTTCGTGCAGTCGCTGTGGACGCTTCCGCAGCGCATGCTGTTTGAGCTGCTCGTGACCGGCGACCGGCTCAGCGCCGAGCGGGCTTACCAGCTCGGGTTCGTCAACCGGATCGCTCCCGGCGGTGACCTGATGGACACGGCGCTCGAGCTTGCCCGAACGATCGCTGGCAATGCCCCGCTCGTGGTGCTCGCGAGCAAAGCACTGATCTACGGCGGCCAGCGCGCGATGGGGATGGACCTCGCGCTGCAGGCGGCGGATCGCGCGTTCGCGCCGGTCAGCGCCAGCGCTGATGCGAAGGAGGGGTACCGGGCATGGACCGAGAAGCGGCGTCCTGTATGGCAGGGGAGATGACCACCACCGGAGGCCAGGAATGAACGACGTCATCTGGCTCAGCGCCACCGAGCAGGCCGACCTGCTGCGCCGTCGCGAGATCTCATCGACCGAGCTGGTCCAGGCCTACCTGGCAAGGATCGAGGCGCTCAACCCGCAGCTGGGTGCCTTCGTTACGGTCTGCGCCGATGAGGCGCTCGCCGGGGCGCGCGCGGCAGACGAGCAGCTCGCCTCGTCCCCGCAGCCGGATGCGCCGTTCCTCGGTGTCCCGATTTCGATAAAGGATCTCGCCGAAACCAAAGGCGTTCGCACGACCTTCTCGTCGAGGGCGTTCGCCGACTACGTGCCCGACTTCGACACGGCCGTGGTGCGGCGGCTCAAGGACGCCGGCTTCGTGCTGCTCGGCAAGACCAACACGCCCGAGTTCGGCAACCTCTCCTTCACGGAATCGATCCTGAACGGGGTCTGCAGGAACCCGTGGGACCTGGGACGCACACCGGGGGGCTCCAGCGGCGGGGCGGCGGCGGCGGTGGCCGCGGGCCTGTGCCCGGTCGGCCACGGCAGTGACGGTGGCGGGTCGATCCGCACACCTGCCTCGTGCTGCGGCGTCGTGGGGCTGAAACCGGCCCGCGGGCGCATCTCGTGCGCACCGGGATTGGGCGAGAGCATGGTCGGCCTGAGCACCGACGGCATGCTGACGCGCACGGTGCTCGACGCGGCGGCAACGCTCGATGTCATGGCCGGCTACGAGGTGGGCGACCCGTACTGGGCCGCGCCGCCGGCACGGCCGTTCCGCGACGAGGTCGGGGCCGGGCCGGGGACGCTGCGCGTCGCGTTCACCACCATCAGCCCGACCGGCAACCCGATGACCCCGGAGTGCGTCGCCGCGGTCCGCTCGACCGCCAGGCAGCTGGCTGACCTGGGCCACAACGTCGAGGAGGCATGCCCGGAAGTCGATCCCAGCTCATACGACGTCCTGATGCGGCTGTGGGTGACGGCGCCGTGCTACTACCCGGCCGACAAGACCGACCTGTTCGAGCCGCTGACCCGGTTCGTGTTGAAGATGGCGCGGGAAAACTCGAGCGCCGAGTACGTTGAGGCGGTCAACGCCCTGCACGGGCTCTGCCGCAAGGTTGTAGCGTTCTGGAACAACTACGACGTGCTCGTCACGTCAACGTTGCTGCGCCCGCCGGTCCCAGTCGGTTTCCTGTTCGAAGGCACCGACGACCTGTGGGAACAGTACCTGCGCGACGGCCTGTTCTTGCAGTACTTCACCCCGCTCGGCAACGTCACCGGCCTGCCGGGCATCTCGCTGCCACTGCACTGGAGCCCCTATGGGCTGCCCATCGGCGTGCACATCCTCGGACCGCCGGCCGGCGAGGCGCTGCTGCTGCGGCTCGCGGCTCAGCTGGAAGCGGCGTCGCCGTGGCGGGACCGCCACCCGGACCTGGCCGTTGCTGATCACGCGTGAGGCGGTGACGACGGTGGGTCGGCTGCGTGTGAGCATCGATCCGCTCGTATGTGCCTGCACCGGCTATTGCGTGCAGGTGGTGCCGGCGGTGTTCGACCTGTCCGGGGACGGGCCGACGGTCGTCCTCGATCCGCATCCGCCGCTAGACCTGCTCGACAGCCTGAGCGAGGCTGAGACCCTCTGCCCGACGCACGCGATCCGGGTCCAAGTGCTTCCCGGGACTTGACAGGAGGGTTGATCGAGGTGCGCGACGAAGACGTCTCGTACGAAGGAACGAGTCTCGACCCGTTGAACGGCCCGGCGGTGACCGCCATGCCCTGGCTGCGGTCGTACCACGACGTTGTCGAGGTCTTTCGCTCCAGGGCATTCGTGCAGGGGGGCGGTGGCCGGCGCGACAGCGCGCCGATCACCGGCTACGGGGTGCTGGCCCTCTCCGGACGCGATCACTTCGAGCGGCGGCGGATCGAGGCGACCCTGTTCCGCAAGGACATGCTGCGCTGGTTCGAGCGCGACGTGCTGGGGCCGGCGTTGGCAGCCAAGCTCGCCGAGATCGCTCGGCAGGGGCGCGGTGACGGTCGCGCGCGCGCGGACCTGCTGCCCTTCCTGCGTGACGTGTACTGCGACCTCACCTGTTCCTTCTGGGGGATCGACGGCGTCGACAGCCACGAGGCACGGCAGCGGTTCCTGGCGATCGTGGATGGGATAACCCCCGGGGGGGCCGTCGAGTGGGAGCGGGGCAACCACCGCGAGATCGTGAGCCGCTGCCTGGCCGCCCAGCGGCACTTCGGCGCGAGCTACGTCCGGCCGGCGATGCTGCGGCGGGAGGCGCTCATCGAGGCCCATGCTGCCGGACGGGTGCACGAGTCCGAGCTGCCGAACGACATGCTGACGGTCATGCTGAGGAACAAGCAGCATTTCGAGAAGTGGGACAGCGAGGTCTATGTCCGTGAGCTGACGTTGTTCGCCCCCGGGGACACGATTGTCCGCTTCATGCCGCACATGGTCGCCGAGATGCACGAATGGGTGCGCGAGCACCCAGAGGATCGTGCGCTGCTCGAGGACGTGGACTTCCTGCGCCGGTGCGCGGTCGAGAGCCTGCGTCTGCATCCGGCATCGCCCTATTTCATCCGCAAAGCCGTCGAGGACACAACGCTGGCGAGCGGCCGGGTCTTTCGCGCCGGTGACTATGTGGTGCTGGACGTGACGACCGCCAGTTGCGACCCCGAGGTTTTCGGCGCGGACGCCGATCGTTTCCATCCGCACCGCGTCCCGCGGCACAAGGTGAAGCCGGTGGGACTGGCCTTCGGGGAAGGGCCACACACCTGCATCGGCGCGGTGATGTCGGTTGGCGAGATCTCCGCGCACCACCCGGACCCCGATGATCCTCTCGGGTTGGTCCCGTACACGTTGCGCGAGCTGTTCCGTGCGGGCATCACCCCCGACGCCGGCCAGAGTGCGCGGCTGAACTCCGCCAACGCCCGCAACGAGTTCACGGAGTTCCCGGTGCGCTTCAGCGCCATCCGCAGCGTTCGCCCAGTAGCTGGGAGCTGATCAGGCCATGCGTCTTGGTATTGCATTGGGTGCACCGGGCGGTCCCCTTGGTGTGCAGGACTTGGCCATGCTCGCGCAGGAGGCCGAACGGCTGGACTTCGCCACCGCGTGGGCCGCCGAAGCCTACGGCTGCGACGCCGCGACCACGCTCGGGTGGATCGCGGCGCAGACCTCGCGGATCGGCCTGGGCGCCGCGGTCATGCAGATTCCCGCGCGCACGCCGGCAATGACCGCAATGACCGCCGTGACGCTCGACATCCTTTCCGGGGGCCGGTTCCACCTCGGGCTTGGTGTATCAGGTCCCGCGGTATCTGAGGGCTGGCACGGGGTGCGGTTCAATCCTTCCCTGGCGCGCACCCGCGAGTACATCGAGATCGTGCGGACCGCACTGCGTGGCGAGCGAATCGACCATCACGGCCCGCAGTTCAGCGTGCCGCTGGCCGGGACCGGCTACCGGCCGCTGCGCCTGTCCGTCCACCCAGCGCGGCCGGTGCCGATCTACCTCGCCGCCGTGGGGCCGAAGGGCATCGAGCTTGCGGGGGAGATCGCCGATGGCTGGCTGGCCGCTTTTTTCTCCCCGGAGCACTCGGCCGGGCGGGTCGCCGCGATCCGGGCCGCACGTGAGGCGGCCGGGCGTGCGGGGGACAGGTTCGAGGTGATCGCGACCGTGGCCCTGTCGGTCGGCGACGACCCGCAGGCGGCGGCGGATAACCTGCGTGACTATTTTGCGCTCTACCTCGGCGGCATGGGAACCCGCGAGCGGAATTTCTACAACCTGCTCGCGCGTGAGATGGGTTACGAAGAGCAGGCTGCCCTCGTCCAGGAGCGCTACCTCAGCCGGGATCGGGCAGGTGCCGCTGCGGCCGTGCCGTTCGAGTTCATGGACGAGACCGCCCTCGTGGGACCGAAGGGGCGCCTGGCCGAACGCCTGCGCGCCTACGCCGACGCGGGCGTCGACACGGTCACGTTGTGGCCGGTCGGCCAGCCGGCCGAGGCCGCGGCCGCGGCGCTGCGGACGGCGGCCTCAGCGCTCGATCTGGCAGGCGCGGGCGGCTGATCCCGGGAACAAGCCGGACGACCTCGAGGAGGCTGTTCTGATCATGCAAGAGCGCGCTGGCTGGCGGAATGTAGGCGAGCAGTGGAGCGCCGCGCCACAGCAGACAGTGATCCAGCTCGTCGACGAGGCCTGCCGCAGATGGCCCGACGCCCCGGCAATGATCTTCGAAGATGGCCTAGTCGTGACCTACGTGGAGCTGCTCGCTGCCAGTGAGCGCTTCGCCGGGTACCTGGCGGATCGCATTCAGCCAGGTGAGGCCGTGGCGGTGATCCTGCGCAACCGGGCCGAGTTCATGATCACCTGGCTTGCGGTGGTAGCGAACCGCGCGGTTCTCGTCTCGGTCAATCCCGACGATAAGATCCTCGATGCTGGGCACATCCTGCGCGATTCCGCGTCGACGATCGTGATCCTGGCTGACGAGCACGAATCGCTTGTCGAGGAACTGCGGCCCGAACTCACCGCTCTGCGCGAGGTAATCACAGTGCGCGGCGATGAGCCCCACGGCCTAGCCGCGTATTCCGGCAGCCAACCGCTGCGCTTCGCCGACACGCAGTGCGCTCGCGAGGACATCAGCAACATTTATTATACGTCCGGAACCACCGGGATGCCGAAAGGCTGCATGGTGGACCACGAGTGGTGGCTGCGCACCGTCGATGTCCTGCTGCGGCGCATTCCGCAGACCCCGTCAGACCGTGTCCTGTGCTGCCTTCAGTTCTTCTACGCCGACCCCGGCCATCTGTTGCTCGAATGCCTGACGACCGGTGGGGCGCTGGTGGTCATGCGCCGCTTCAGCGTGTCGCGTTTCTGGGACGTGGTGCGCGAGCACCGGGTCACGCTGATCCTGAGCTTCTCTTCGATCCCGCTGTTCCTGCTCAAGGCGGAGCCGGACCCTCGTGACCGCGACAATGAGGTCCGGGTCGCCCGGCACCTGGCCATGCCCCCCGACCTCCATCGTCAGGTCGTGGAGCGCTGGGGCTTCCCCTGGATCGAGGGGTACGGCATCACCGAAGGCAACGTCGTCACCAGCATGCCGCTGGCATACGCCAACGAGATGACCGGCTCAGGCTCCATCGGCATCCCGGTGCCCGAGGTCGACATCCGGCTCGTCGGCGACAATGGCGCGGACGTGCCGACGGGCACCACCGGCGAGTTCCTGGTGCGGGGCCCTGGGATGTTCCGCGGGTACCTCAACCGCCCAGAGGCGACCGAGGAGGCGCTGCCCGGCGGCTGGCTGCGGACAGGCGATCTCGGCCGCCAGGACGAGCGCGGCTTCCTGTACTTCGTGGGCCGCAAGAAGGACGTCATCCGCCGCAGCGGGCAGAACCTGACCGCTGCGGAGGTGGAGGACGCCCTGCGCGCCCACCCGATGATCGTCGACGCGGCCGTGATCCCGGTTCCCGACCGCGAGCGCGGTGAGGAGGTTAAGGCGTACGTGCTCCTGGCTGACGGCATGACAGAGAGCGACCTGTCCGCCGACAAGATCGTCAAGTTCTGCGCTGATCGCTTGGCCTGGTACAAGGTGCCGCGCTACGTCGAGTACCGGGCCACCGACTTCCCGCGGACACCCTCGATGCGGGTCCGCAAGGAGGTTCTCAAGGCAGAACGCGCCGACCTGACAGCAGGATGCTGGGACCGTGACCGGGCATGGGGCAACTGTGGCTGAGCAGGAGCAGGGCCAGCCGGACGACGGGGCGGCAGGACCGTGCGAATGTGACGTTGTCATCCGCCACGGCTACATCATAACGATGAACCCCGACCGCGCGGTCTACGCAGACGGAGCGGTCGCCGTCTTTGGCCGGGAGATCGTCATGGTCGGGACCGACCAGTACTACGCCGCGTGGTACCACGTCATGAGCCCCGAGGACGAGCACGCGGGCGCGCAGATCAGCGGCCTGGAACTGCTGCGCAGCGGTGTCACCTGCTTCATGGAGCCGGGCACAGCCTTCGACACCGACGCCGTCGCAGACGCCGTGGTGGGCGTCGGGATCCGGGCATCGCTCAGCGAGCCGTTCTTGTGGGACATCAGCGAGGACCCGATGCTCGGGAGCATGCGCCGCTCGCCCGGCACCGCCCAGCGCTGCGGGGAACTGCTTGGCCGCGAGCTTTGGCGCAATGCCGCCGACGGGCTGGTGCGCGGCCACGTCAGCCCGTTCGGCAGCGGCACGGCGTCCGACGGGCTGGTGCGCGACGCCTGCGACCTCGCGAAGAGCAGCTGTGTCATCTTCACGCAACATCAATCATCGACACTGCACGGGATCCGCGGTCAGGAGGCGTGGATGGGCGAGATGCCGCTCGTCCATTACGGCAAGCTGGGCCTGCTGCGACCGCATTGCTCGTTCGCCCACATGACCCGGATCCGCCGCGAGGAGGCGCGGTTCGTCCGCGAATCGGGGATGTCGATCATCTGGTCGCCCGCGATCTCGATGAACTGGGGCTGGGCCAAGGGATGCACTCGCAGCCACCCCCGCCTGTTCCGTGACGGCGTCAACGTCGGGCTTGGCAGCGACGTGCCGAAGTTCGGCGTGGACACCGCGGCCATGATCGCCTACCTGCTCGCTCGAACCTGGCAAGCTCGCCGATGTCGTCGTGCGCACCACCGAGCTGCCGGAGTTCCGGCCAGGGCATTACCCGGTCCAGAACCTGCTGCTGGCAAGCCGTGGCAAGTCAGTCGACACGGCGCTGGTCGAGGGACAGGCGGTGATCCGCTCCGGCCACTCCACCCGGGTGGACGAGCAGGCGGCCTACCGCGCCGCCCGCGTGTCGGCCGGCCGCCCGGCCGAGCAGACCGGGATCGAAGCGAACAGCAACTGGCCGGTCGTGGCCGCCCATGACCGCGGCTGAGCCCGGCCCATCGCTGGTGGGCCGGTTCGCTGAGAAACTGCAGCCGATGCTCGGCCACATCGAAGCGCTAGTGACCTGCGAGTCGCCGTCCGCTGACCTCGCGGCGGTGGCGCGCAGCGCGGACATTGTCGCCACCCTGGGCGCCTCCGTGCTTGGGGCGGCGCCGGAGCGGATCACTGCCGACGGCCGGGCGCACCTGCGATGGCGGTTCGGGGCGGGCCCCACCCGGGTGCTGCTGGTCGGCCATCACGACACGGTCTGGCCGCTGGGCTCCCTGCGAACCCACCCGTTCTCGGTGCATGACGGCATCCTGCGCGGTCCGGGTTGCTTCGACATGAAAGCCGGCCTGGTAATAGCCTTCCACGCTCTCACCGAGGTGCCGGACCTCAGGGGCGTGACGTTGCTGATCACCGGCGACGAGGAGATCGGCTCACCGTCCTCGCGGGAACTGATCGAGTCCGAGGCGAGCAGATGCCGGGCGGCGCTGATACTGGAGCCGGCGGCGCCCGGCGGGCGGGTGAAGACCGAACGCAAGGGCATGTCGATATATGAACTGGTGGTCACCGGCCGGGCCGCGCATGCGGGACTCGAGCCCAATGCCGGGGTCAACGCGACGATCGAGATAGCGCATCAAATCCTCACCATCGCGACGTTCGCGGACAGCAGTGCGGGGACGTCGGTCACCCCGACCGTGCTCACTGCCGGTGTCACGAGTAACACTGTGCCCGCAGCGGGACGCCTGTTCGTCGACGTCCGGGCAGCCAGCATGGCTGAGCAGGCCCGTGTTGACGCGGCCATCCGCGCGCTGCGGCCCGTCCTCGACGGCTCGAGCCTCACGGTGACCGGCGGTATCAACCGCCCACCGCTCGAAACATCCGCGTCCAGCGGGCTTCTCGTGCGGACGGCGATGCTGGCCGAGGCACTCGGGCTCGGCCCTCTGGGCAGCGCCTCGGTGGGCGGCGGCTCCGACGGCAACTTCACCGCCGGGCTCGGAATCCCGACCCTGGACGGGCTGGGCGCGGTCGGCGATGGAGCGCACGCCGATCACGAGCATGTCCTGGTGGCCGAGCTAGCCGGGCGTACCGCCTTGGTGGCTGCCCTGGTGGCGGATCAACTCGCCATTGGCCCCTGACTCGCAATGGTCGGGCTGGGGCGGGCCTTGAGCGGGTGCCATGCCGGAATTAACGAGACCCCGCTTGGTAATCAGGCGCTGGCGTACAGCGATATGCAGGTTCAAGAGCTTGCGGTCGGATGGGGGAGACACCTATACTGCCTCACATGGGATCACGCCTCATTATTAGCTGCGGCGCAGGCTAGCACCCGAGCTAGCCGCGCCGACCTCTCGTGTATCACACGAGAGGTTTTTTTATGACCTATTTGCCTGGTGTCCGGTGTTAGATCGGCCTACGGACAGTATGCGATCGATAGCGCGGTGAGATGCCAGCAAGGAAAGCTGGCCATAATCCTCCCACAAGGAGCAAGCATGAATGTCTTCGACCAGGCCGTCGGCAGCCATGAACAAATTGTCTTCTGCTCCGACCCGAGTTCGGGGCTGCGTGCAATTATCGCAATCTACTCCACCGCGCTAGGGCCGGCGCTGGGCGGCGCACGCTTCTACCCGTTCCCGGATGAGGCCACCGCCCTTACGGATGTGCTCAACCTGTCACGCGCCATGGCCTACAAAGCCGCGTGCGCTGGTCTAGATCTCGGCGGCGGCAAGGCAGTCCTCATCGGTGACCCCCGGCAGGACAAGACGGAGGCCCTGCTGCGCGCCTACGGCCGCTTCGTGCAGTCCCTGAACGGCCGCTACTACACCGCGTGCGACGTGGGTACCGACAGCCGTGACATGGATGTCATTGCGCGTGAATGCCGGTTCGTGACCGGCCGCACGGTCGCGTACGGCGGTGCGGGGGACTCAGCCGTGCTCACCGCGTACGGCGTGATGCAGGGCATGCGGGCCGCCGCGGAGTGGGTGTGGGGGACCCCGCATCTGCATGGTCGGCGCGTAGGTGTCAGCGGAGTGGGCAAGGTGGGGCGGCGGCTGATCGAGCATCTGCTCGCCGAGGGAGCTTCGGTGATCGTGGCTGACGTCGATGGCACCGCGATCGACTATGTGCGCGCCCAGCACCCAGAAGTCGAAACAGCCACAGCCGACGAACTGTCGGCGCTGGCAATGGACGTGTTCGCGCCCTGCGCGCTTGGCGCTGCACTCAACGATCAGACCGTGTCGGCCCTGCAGGCTCAGGTCGTCTGCGGTGCTGCGAACAACCAGCTTGCCCACCCTGGCGTTGACAAGCTTCTGCATGACCGTGGCATCCTCTACGCACCGGACTATGTCGTCAATGCCGGTGGCCTGATCCAGGTCGCCGACGAGATTGACGGCTATTCCGAACCACGGGCACGTGCGCGGGCAAGCCAGATCTTCGATACCACCCAGCTCATCTTCGCTCTCGCAGATGAGGAAGGGATACCGCCTGGCCAGGCTGCTGACCGGCAGGCCGATAAGCGGATGAGCGAGGTAGGGCGACTGCGTGGCCTCTGGTTGCCGAGCGGCAAATGACCGGGCGAGGCGCCTTCAGCCCGGCAGTTTTGGAGGATGACACCATAAGATTGGCAGTTCTTATGACACCAACAACGCATGCGCTCGCCCGGCTTCTGTCGGTTATCCGGAGCCGTGGCGCGAACGTTCTAGATCTACACTGGCGGGTCACGCCAGTGAACAGCGAAGGTGTCGCGACGCTCCTTATCGGGCTCAGCAGAAGCAAGCAGCCGCATCTGCGGGCTGCCATTGCGCGCAGCGCCGACGTGAGAAGCATCTCCGTGCTTTGATGTCCATCTGACGACCTGGGATCAAGCGGGCCGTGGGAGACGTGAGCGGTGGTGTACTCATCTGGACCGGCGGCTTTAAGGTCGCCCAGGTTGCGGGACCCGAACTGGGAGCGGCTGGGCATCGATGGGCGCCTGCAGCAGGGGTGGGTGGAGGTGCGCGTCGGTGTGGCGGTTTTGGAGTGGAAGGGGGGCGCAAGGAAGCCCCGCCGCTATGGCTACTCGCCGGGCGGTTTTCTCGTAGGGAGCGGACCAGGGCGCACCCTATGTCGCGGGAGCAGCTTCGTCGGGAGATCATGCCCGGCCTGCTCGTAACTGGGCGTGTCCTACCTCCGGAGTGGGAGCTGACACGATGTTCGGTGCGGACAGGGCCACAATTCAGGCGGCTGTGCAGGTGCTGCAGTCTGAGGGTCAGGTCGAGACCCGGCAGGGGCAGGGAGGAGGCACCTTCGTTGTTGCGCCGTCAAACGATGTTGCGTCGAGAGGGCCTAGACCCGCCCGCTCTTCGGGGCGGGCGCCGCGCGTGCCGTCGGTCTATCGCCGCGATGGGCGGCTGCATGTTCACAGCTGGAAGAGTGCCTACATGCGGCTCGGTCCTTGGGGCGGTCGCTGCAGCGCGTCGATGGTCTCTATGCTCATGAAGGCGCTGCTGATCCTGTTCGAAATGAGCCTCATATCTTGCCGGGGAGGTCCGCAAAGCCAGTGACTATTCAAGTGACTACGCACGCAGACGGCTTCGGACCCAGCCGGGCATGGTCAGACGGGGCATCCCTTCCGACCTGCGGGTCTCCGATCTAATCGGACGTCTCCAGACGGTTCCTCCAGGAATGGCATGCAAGAGGTCAGAGTTCGAATCTCCTTAGCTCCACCAAGGTCATGAATATAATTCGAACGTGACATCGGTGACCATACCTGCCCCTGAGGGGCATTGTGGGGGCATACCCGGCCGCTGTCGGCTTGCTGACCTGCACGAACGTGAACATGGTCCATTGGTGTGTGCGGGGTAGGGCTTTGACGATGTGCAAGAGGTCATCGGTCCGGAGATCGCAGGTTCTGCGATCGCCAGCGTCGCACGCTGCGCGCGGCAATGATCCGCGGAGAACCGGCCGCCGTCACTGCGGGTGCTGCGGACATTAGGCTGGCAGTCGATGGTGACACGCGCGCCTTGGTCGCCCTGGAATCTGCGGGACCACGGCGTGGACAGCAAGCACTCGATGGTGGTTTCCGGGGCCAGTCCAGCTACCGCACATGCCGACGAGTGCGCATTGGCTCCGGAGTCGCGCGTTGCCCAATGAACGCGTCAGAGGGGCAGGAGGTCCTTGGCGAGGGCCTGCTTCACCCGCCACTGGCTATCAGAGGCCGTGGGCCAGGGGAACCCGCCGTTGCGGAAGACCCGGTTGAGGTAGGACACAAAGGGCATCGTCGTCTCGCCGATGAACAGCCCGTCGACGCAGGCGTCTGGGAGGATGATGCCGTAAGGCGGGCCGCCGCTGACGTTCTCCTTATGGAGCCTGTCCGGCGCAAGCGGTAGGACGAACGGGCCGGCCTCCGACTCTAGCCCCGGTCTTCGCGCCACGCTTCGAGCTCTCCTTCGAAGTAGTTGCGGATCGACGCGTTGGCGTAGCACGGACCCTCTAGCTCGATCACCAGCGGGTCAGCCGATGCCGACGTGGCCCACTGCGGGTGCGTGCCGACCAGCCAGACGTCTCCAACTAGCCGCACCCACGAAAGAAGGTCGTGGGCACGGGGCCGAAGCTTTCCTCCAGCCAATCTGCATGCTCTCCCGCCGCGACCGTCGGCGGGACGTGGGGCGTCGTAGGGTCTGCGCATCGTCGTTCGAGTGAAAGCGGTACCCCTCACTCGAGAGTCGTTCGACGATCACCTCGACGTTCTGACGCGCCCGTCGGGCCATCTCGTCGCAGACGAGCTGCGCCTCCTCGAAAAGGCCGGACTCCCGGACCGTGCTGCCGAGTTGACGCAACTCGTGCCAAACATGATCGCGCTGCCCCTCGCGGTAACGGTCAAGCCAATTCGACGACGCCACGTCAACGATCCTGCCGCATCGAGGCGCCATCATGCGGCGCTCGATCCGAACCTGCGCCGCAGCGGATGGCTGCCCGCGGTCGGGGAATCGACCGCACATGCCGCCGGTAGCGCGCAGTTGATCTCGCTGTTAGCGTCGGCCACGTGCAGGCCAGACAGCGCCCTTGCAGCGGCCCTCACCTAGAGGCTCATGTGGGCACGTGCCCGGTCGGCTAGGCCGTCCACCACCTGGGCGGCTGCCTGGGTCAATGCCTTGCCGGAGGGAGTTCCGGTCACAAACCAGGTTTCGCGGTCCTGTTCTTCGGCACTGGTAACGCCGTCGACCCCCCGCAGTGCGCTGCCTCGACCACCACCCCGCCGGGCCGGATCCAGGCGCCCTGCAACAGCCTTGGCCGGTCGACGGACGAGGGCGCAGTGCTCCGCCCTTCCACCTCGGCACCTGCCGTCGTATGCCCCATCCGGAGCAGCGCCCACGTCACGGGGAACGGCCCGCTGTGCGCGGCCACGCCCGAGGCGTGCTCGAGGACCACCAGCCCGCCCGCATCGGCCGACCCGGAGCCACTCGGGCCGCCCGAACCGCCTGGGCCGACCGACGTTGCCGACCCAGGGGCCTTCGAGCCGCCCGGGAAGACCGTCGCCACGACGTCCGGCCCGTTCGTCGCCGCCCGGGTCCTCGCGTACGGGTTGTCCGTCGTGCCCCGGAGCGCGAGCCCGAGCGTCAGCGTCGCTGCCCCTGTCGCTATCGCGAGCAGCAGGAGGACCGCCTGGGCTGGCCGGTGACGGATGTCCTTGACCGCGAGGCGGCAGATGAGGAGGACCTTTCCCATCGGTCAGCCTCCCAGCCCGGCGAGGTCAGCGAGGTTCCCCCTGGTACCGCCCGTGAGCCTCGCCTCGTCGACGAAGGCCCCGTCGCGCATCGAGATCATCCGGTCGGCGGTGGCCGCGATCCGGGAGTCGTGGGTGACGATGATCAGGGTCTGCCCGGCCGTGTGCAGGCTCTCGAAGAGGCGGAGCAGCTCCAAGGTCGCCGCGCTGTCGAGGTTGCCGGTCGGCTCGTCGGCCATGACCACTACGGGCTCGTTGGCGAGTGCCCGGGCGATGGCAACCCGCTGCCGCTGGCCCCCGGACAGCGCGGCGGGCAGGAACGTGGCGCGGTCGGCCAGCCCGACCCGTTCCAGCAGCCCGGCGGCCAGCCGCCGGGCTGCGCGCGGCGAGCGCCCGGCCAGCAGCGCGGGCAGCTCGACGTTCTCCACCGCGGTCAGCTCGTCTATCAGGTGAAAGGCCTGGAACACGAACCCGACAGCGTCACGCCGCATCCGGGCCAGCGCCCTTTCGGTGAGCCGGTCCACGCGCTGCCCGGCCAGCCAGATCTCCCCGGCCGTGGGGCGGTCCAGCCCGCCAAGCAGGTGCAGCAGCGTCGACTTCCCACACCCGCTCGGCCCCATCACCGCCAGCGTCTCGCCCGGCGCGACGTCCAGGTCCACCCCGTCCACCGCGCGGACCAGGCTCGCCTCCCTGCCGTAGTCCTTGCGCAGCCCGCGGGCGCGCAGCACCCAGGTGCCTTCTATGTCCTTCATGGTCGGTCCTTCCAGCCGGTCCAGTTCCGCTCGCACGCCTCCAGCCAGCGCAGGTCCGCCTGAAGCCGGAGCGCGATGCCCTCCAGCAGCAGCGCCGCGTCCGAGCGATCCGGCGCGGCCATCGCCGCGCGCTGGGCATCCCGCAGCCGGCGCAGCAGTTCCCGGCGCTGCGCATCGATGATCGCCAGCGGGTCGGCGAGCCCGGCCGCCGCGGCCGCGATCAGCTTGAGATGAAACTCCGCCAGTCCCGGGCCGGGCCAGCTCACGTCCGCGATCCAGGCGGTGACCCGCTGCTGGCCGGCCGCGGTCAGCGCGTGCGCCTTGCGGTCCGGCCGGTCCGGCAGGCCGGCCGCCCGCTCGCAGGTCACCAGGCCCGCCTTCTCCAGCCGCGACAGGGTGACGTAGATCTGCCCGGCGTTCATCGCGTCCCCGGCCGGCCCGAGTGCCTGCTGCAGCCGTGCGCGGAGCTGGTAGCCGTGCGACGGCTCCTTGGCCAGCATCGCCAGCACCACTTCCTGCTGCACGGCTCCCGCCTCTCTTCAGCCCCTAACGGCTAGCCATATAAATAGCGGTTATCCTAATGGCTGTCAAGCTTGCGCCCGCGCGCGGACGGGGCGGCCGGGGACGGGTGGCACAGATGGGCCGGCCCTGGCCAGCCGGGGATGGGCGATCTTGGCGGTGGGGCGCCGCCAGTCACGCACGCCCAGCCAGTCCTCCAAACCCCTCAAAACCCACCTTGACACGGCCCCGCTCCTTCAGGGATGACAAACATAGGAGCATCGATCTGGCACTGACTGCTGGGCTTCGATGATCACATAGCGTGGCTGACTAGCGATACGCCGTGTGCGGCCCCCAAACGCCTACCCTGTCGCCTTCCGCAGGGCAAAGATCAACCTTTTGGCTCCCGCCTTGGCTCCCACCAGTATCCGATCACAGCAGAGAGCCTCGATCGATGTCGCTACAGCCTGTTGACCTGCGAGAATAAGAGATTATGCTAGCTCGTCAGATAGCGTGACTTCTTGCAATACAGCGAAATGATCCTGCGTTCAATCCGTACCTGAACATCCGCCCGTCCAGTCCGCCGATCCACCCCGCGCGCCGTGCAGCCTTAAGCCCGCGCGGAATCGGCACATGCCTGCCGATCAGCGGTCTGGCCCGCTAGTGCTCGCCGTCGGCTTCATGGTGCCTGAGCTGGGCGCGCAGGATGGCCGCGACCCGGTCGGCGCCCGCGGCGCAACTCCCCAGCGCACAAAGCCGGCGCTCGGCAGCGCGCCTGATCACCTCGGGAGGCGATTCAACATGTGCGTCACGATCCGTTACGAGCCTTCGCCGCGCTTGACGTGCCCGAGGCGCCTAATTGCGCGGCCGGTGGCCTCTCGGCGTTCATAAGCTGAGGCACCCAGACCATGGCATTACGCAGCCGACAACTGCCCCATAGGCCGACAGCACCCGCATAGCTGTGATGACATGACACGGCGGGAATCGTCATGAATGGCTGTAACTGGATGGCTGGGCATCTGGGGCCGACTGCGGGAGAGATGGTTCATCCACCCGGTCGGCCGCTGGCCGCGGCGGGCCAGGGCGGCGGGTGACCGGCTACCTCGGTCGCTCCCAGGCCCTGGCGGTCGCTGGCCGCTGCGGCGAGCTGGTCGCTGCGATCGCTGAACACGCGGGTGGCGGCCGAGTCCAGCAGGGCGAGTTCCGCGTCGACCGGGGGGCGCCTGAACTCGGGGACGGATTCGCGCAGGTCATCTAGCAGCGCCCGGAGGCGGCGCATGACCTGGACTGATCCCTCCCCATAGTGACGTGTCTCGTCGATGGCCAGGCTCAGGAAGTCCTCCCAGGAGGGGGCCCGGTAGCGGAACCTGACCAGGCCGCTGGCATCTCTGCCGACGCCAGGCGTCAGATGGCGGCCTCCGACTTGCCGCAGGAGCAGCTCGATCTGATCCAGCGCTTGCGTGGATGTGGTCGGATCGTTCACGCCGGGTGATAGCGCCCTGGCCGATATGTCGGCTAGCAGGCGGAACGCGAACGCCGGGTCCTGCCGCATGGTCCTCTCATCACCGGTCGCCACTGTTCCGCGCAGCCACTTATCGTCGATCACGTGCCGGCCGTCCCCGCGGACCCGGAACAACGCCGAGCCCTCGGCAATCAGGTCCCCGAACCGGGGCACCAGCTCGATCACCGCGCCGGCTCCGCGGGCGCGCTCAGCAAGGTTCCTGGAGTCGACGCTCTGCACAATGCCGGGCCTGCCGTTGTAGGTGACGGTCCGCATAGGCCCGGGGAGCCCCGGGCTGTCAGCTTCTTCGTCGTCCCCCCCTGCAGCGGGGTCCGGGTAGACGCGGTCAACGACCCGTCGCGCGTCGCGCCCGAGTTCGCCAACCACGGCCGCGACCCGCAGTCCCTGGGTCGTGCGGGTGATCAGCCGCAGGAACATGAGCATGCTCACGAGCAGGAGGATCAGCGCGACCGAGACCGAGTTGTTGGGCACGAAGGCATTGTTCGAACCGGTGCCGACAACCCGCAGGACCGTCAGCGCATAGATAAAGGTCGCCATGAAGATCCCAAGCGCGGTTTTGGTGCTCGGATCGCGGAGAAAGCGCCTCAGCATCCGCGGCGAGAATTGGCTCGAGCCGAACTGGACCGCGAGCAACAGGATCGAGAAGACGAAGCCGGTGAACGTGATCATGCCACCGGCGATGGCACCCAGCACCCCGCGGGCCGCATCGGAGCCAAATGCGATCCCGATCGTGGTCTTGGTGTGCTCGTCGACAGTCGGGAGGGCGAGCCCGGCCGCGACCGCCAGAGCGACACACAGGAAGGGCACGATCCACAGGCTGTTGCGCACGTACTCGTAGATGCGCCAGCGCGTCCGCCACGAAATCAGCCGCACAACCCCATGCCGCATCACCACCCCCTTGCTCCTGCCTGGCCCGATCACCGGATCGGACCCGTTACACTCCGCCACCAGCCCACCTGCATGTGCAATCACGCCGAATCCCGCAGTCCTACCGGCACCAACGCCCGGCAACCAGTCCCTGCTGTTGGGGCCACTGCTCAAGTAGTAACTATGACAGGGCACAGAACGGCAAAGGATCACCCTTGCTGGGTGACACATGGGATCACTTTCAGGCGGGCTTCACCTTCGGCCATGCTGGTGATTGCTGGTTCACGGGCCGCTAAGGCGGATATCGGGCTGGATCCCGGCGTGGCCCTGGTTACGGGGCGGCTCTCCCCCTGGGGCCTTCGCAGCGCCGCGAGCCCGGCAAGCACCGGGTTCCCAAGCGCGGCTATTGCACATAGAGCGCGCCGCGATCGTGGATGTACGCCGGGAACCTGCCGGGGGTGGCCGGACAGGAAAGCGTGTGGAACTGAGTCCGCGGGCCGGCGTGCGGCCCAGGGATCCCGATGCCTTCGGCGTGCTCTACGACCAGTGCGCCCGCGCGGCGTACAGCCATGCGTTCCGGCTGACGGGTGTCAACTGGTCGGCTGCGGGGGAAGTGGTCCGCTTTCACTGACCTTCCTTTAAGCCTGGCGCCTGCGGGGAAGGGCCGAGCCGGATGGCGGGTCGCTGCGGCCCTGGCTGCTGGGCATCGCCAGCAATGTGACCCGCAACGTGTCCCGGGCGGCCGGCCAGGGTGGGGACGGTGCGCTCGCGGCTGTCGCGGGCGCGGACGAAGCTGCGGAAGCTCCTCGGGGAACCGGAACCGGGACCCGGGCGGCGGCCGGAACCCGGGGGCGGTCGCGAACAGGTCACAGTAATGGTGACCGCGAGAACACGGCAGCGTTCACTACCGTCGGCGACCTGCTGCGCGAGTCGACCGCCCCGGGTCAGCGCCGCGCTGTACCGGGCGGCGGCGCTGCAAGCGTCCAGGATCGCCTGAACCTCGGTGACCGACAGCACCCGCGGGAGCTTCCCCGGCGCCTTCGGCCCGATCGTGCGCCGCGGTTGCGGCTGGCCCTTGCTGATGTGGTGCAGGAACGGCTTGATCGCCGGGAGTTCAGCGGGACTGAAGGTTCCTCACGATGAACTCACGGTGTTAGCGACCGCCAGGGACGGAATCGCGGCGGGTTTGTTCAGCCGGGTTCTCGCCGAGAAGAGGCCTTCGCCATCGTTCTCGCCGAGCAGGAACGTGAAACGGGCGAGGTCGTCGCGGAGCGATTCGATGTCGTAGGCATCGCAGCCGACGAAGCGGGTCAGGGACTCGTCAACCGGGCAGTGACGCGGACAGGCGGCCAGCCAGTCGTCCAGGAACTGAAGGAGCTGGCCGAGTTCTGCGACGTCGTCCGGGCTGATGTTCACGGGTGCTGCCCGGCAGCGTGACGGATCGCGATGGTAACCAGGTCCAGATTGCGCTGGTCGAGGCCGGGGATGACGTCGCGGAGGCTAACGGGGTGGCCGGCGGCGAGGCTGGCCGCGATGCGGACGATGCGCTGCTCGCCGCCGGATGCTGGCAGGCGGTCGCCGTCGAGGGCGATGATGACGGCGTCCCAGTCGATCCAGGCCATCGGGGTCCCGTCGCTGATGCATGCCGCGGTCTCGACGTGACAGGTGAAGTCGTCGCGGTGGAGGAAGGTGCCGTGGCTGATGATCAGCCCGGTCCCGGCCTCGTCAGGGCGGATGCCCGCCGCTGCGGCGCGCAGAGGGCTGATGAGCTGGGTAGTCAACGCTCGTATCCTCCGTCGTTGTCCTGGGCGGCTGCCTCCTGGCCGGGCGGACCGGCCAGGAGGTCGCAGGCGATGAGCGCGTACCTGCTGGCGGTGGTCTGAGAGATTCCGAACACCATGGCCAGGTGCAGCGGGTCGGCCCGCGCGGTCAGCGCTTCGTGCAGTACGCGGTCACGGCGGATGCGCTCGATGCCGATACCGTGGCGGCGCAGGTTCCAGTCGGCATAGCGCCTGCTCACGGGGCCGGTGCCGTGGGCAGTCTGCCCGGAGATCAGGACATGCCGGTTCGGGGTATGCGGCCAGGCGGCACGGCGGTGGCCGAGCCAGGAACGCAGGACCCGGTACGTTATCTCGCCGAGCCGCTGGGAGTGCCCGGCGATAGTGATGCGCCGGTTAGGCAGGTCCAGGTCGTTGAGGGTGAGATCGCGGATGGCCGCCCAGCGGGCGGCCTGGACAGCGGCGAGGGTGACGATCAGCCGCTGCGCGGGAGTGGCGACTGCCTGCTCCACCGCCCTGATCGCGGTGTCGTCCATCGGCAGCAGGCTGGGGTCAGGGCTGTCGGCCTTCAGCCGCCGGGCGGGGTCGGCGAAGACCATGCCTCGCTTCTTAGCGAACCGGAACAGCGAGCGGACCGCCGCGGTCGTGGTGCGAAGCCGGTGCCCCCGGAGCTTGCCCGGGCCGGCCCGGATGTCCTCGGCGGTAACCTCACGGAGATGACCGCGGTCTGCTGACCAGTGCTCGATGAGCGGCCGGACGGCTGCGAAGTAGACGTGAATGGTGGCGTCGGAGCGGGGCCGGGCCCGGCGATCTCCGTCAAGCAGCACCAGCAGCCAGGCCCGCACCGCTGCGGCGAAGCCCGGCGGCAGTTCCCCGGTGCGCCGGTCAATCCACGGGCGGATCGCCGGGACGGTGTCGTCTTCGAGCATGCCGAGCCCGGCGAGAACCTCGGCGACACGCGGGGCGGAGGCATGACGCGGTATCCGCGCACGGACCTCGGTGAGCGCGACACGCTCCCCGGCAGCCCGGCCGTCCAGCAGTACGGTCAGGCCGTCTATCGCGGACAGGATGGTGGACCGCGACCAGCCGTGCGCCCTGCCGAGCTCCCTGGCACGCCCGGCAGCCGCCCGCAGCGCCGGGCTGGCTGACGCGAGCGCGGGGTGCTGCCAGTGGGGCGGGGCCGGGATGCCGTTCTTGCGCCGGTAGTAAGAAGCCAGCGCCTTGCAGTTCCTGCTGCAGTAGACGCGGTCGCGGCGGCCTCCCGGAGGGAGCGGCTTGCCGCAGTGCGGGCAGTTCACCGGGGCGGGAGCGACCTTCCCCCGCGCGTCCGGGGAGTGACCGCCCGGGTCCCGGTCGCTGCCTGCTTCCCTGCGTCTTCCGTCACCGGCTGCGGGACCTTCGCCGGCTCGGGCAGCAGGAGCTCGTCGGTCCCGCAGCCGAGGACGGCGCAGATGACGTCCAGTTCGTCGAGCCGGACCGTGTTCGGACTGCCGGACCACAGGCCCGACATCTTCCCGGCGCTGATCACCATGCCGCGGGCGGCGAGCATCCGCTGCAGCTCGCTGGCCTTCCAGATGCCGCGGTTGGCGGCGGCCAGCCGGAGATTCCACTTCACGGTGCGAGTCCTTTCCAGCGATCGGCGGCCCTCTGCTGGCCGGCCACCCAGGCGTCCTCCACATGGGCGGCATGGACATGTACTGGCAACGTCGGATATTGGAACCGTCCGAATACCCCTCCCGGGAGCCGGAGTCCAGCTACCGCCACCCCTCCGCTTCCTCGGTGCGCTTGAAGGGGAACCGTCGATCGCCTCGACCGTCTG
>OFHK01000024.1_pt1 | contig 49380 bp, 50 predicted proteins | sample 1521951 | NCBI WGS metagenome assembly OFHK01 (sample SAMEA2468436, study PRJEB22500) | soil metagenome | biome: Glassland; feature: Farmland; material: Clay | place: Australia | collected 2013-01-31 | depth 0.55 m
CGCCGGGCCTTCGAGGTGTACGGGGAGTGCGGCGGGAACGTGCCGGACTGGCGTGGTGGCCCGGTGGGGAAGGGCGGGAACCTCGCGTCGTACTGGAAAGGGTTCCAGGAGCTGAAGGCGCTCGGCGCCACGGAGCGTCTGCCGCGCCTGGTGGGCGTCCAGGCCGAGGGCGCGGCGCCCATCGCGGATGCGATTCTCGAGGGCCGCGAGGAGATCCGACCCGTCGAGAAGCCTGAGACGGTCGCCAGCGCGATCCGCATCGGCAACCCGGCGAACTGGCGGAAGACGGTCCGCGCCATCCGGGGGTCGGGCGGGCTCGCACTGAAGCTGCCGGACCCGCTCCTCGTGGAGGCCCAGACGCAGCTCGCGCGGGAGGAAGGGATCTTCGTGGAGCCCGCGAGCGCCGCGAGTGTGGCGGGCGCGATGCGCCTCGCCCGGGAGGGGACGCTTCGCTCGGAGGAGACCGTGGTCTGCGTGTGCACGGGCCATGGGCTGAAGGACCCCGAAGCCGCGCTGCGCGAACGGGTCGAGGTCGCCGTCGTCGAGCCCACGGTCAAGGCCATCCTGTCGGCCCTCGGAGGATCCCGGCGATGAGGATCATCCTCGTGGGCCTGGGCGCCCTCGGTCAAGGATTGCTGGGCCTCCTCGCGTCCCAGGAGTCTCGCCTCGGGGGCCAGTATGCGCTGCGGGTCAAGATCGTCGCCGCCCTCGACACGAGCGGTGCGGTGGTGGACCCTGCGGGCATCGATCCGGGTTTGCTCCTCAAGGCGAAACGCTCCGCGGGCGCCCTCGCCTCGTTGCAGCCTCACTTTCGGCCCGGTCGCCGTGCCCCCGAGATCATCCAGACGGTGAACGCGGACGCCATCGTCGAAGTCACGCCGACCAACATCGTGGACGGCGTGCGTGGCTGTACCCACATCCACGGCGTCGAACGCATCGCGGAATTCGAGACACGGGAGCTTCGCCACCGCCTCGCCGAACAAGGCCACCACGGCATCCTCGCTGTAGGCCCCCGGTTCCCCTTGATAGGCGACGCGCGGTCGAGGTGGTCTAGGTGGCATCGTGACCGCCTCGCCTTGAGAGTTCGGCCGCTTCATCGGCCAGCTCGGCGGCACGGTGCGAGGCCGCGACAATGCCGTCGGAGATGGCTTCAGGCACGCCTCGCTCCTCCATGACGCGCCATCCCGCAGCCGTGGTCCCGCCAGGCGTGGCCACCATGCGGTACAGCGCCTCCGGGTCGATACCGCCCGAGAGGAGCAGCTCCGCGGTCCCTTTCATGGTCTGCAAGGCGAGCTTGAATGCTACGTCCTTCGGAAGGCCCGAGCGGATTCCCCCCTCAATCATGGCTTGCGCGAGGGCCGCCATGAAGCCAGGCCCGCTGCCGCTAAGGCCCGTGACCGCGTCCAGATGCTTCTCGTCGACCTTCGTGACGCGGCCCAGGGAACCCATGATTTCCTCGATCAGGATTGCTTCCCCGTCCGTGGCGGTGGCTCCAAGGGCGAATGCCGTCGCTCCTTCTCCCACGCCGCACGCGAGGTTCGGCATCATCCGGGCCACATGGCCCCGGCCGCCCAGACACTTCTCCACGTACGCCGTCCGCACCCCCGCGGCAAGGGTGATGACGAGGGAGTCCTTCCGCACGTGCGATCCGATCGATTCCAGGAGGCCGGGCATGTCCTTCGGTTTCGCGGCGAGGACGAGGATGTCGGAGCGCTCCGCGAGCTCCGCCGGGCTCGGGACGCAGACGACGTCGTACGCGTGCGCGATTTCCTGGGCGCGTGCGGCAATCGCGTCGCTCACCAAGATATGGGACGGCGGGAGCACGCGACGGGAGAGGAGTCCCTTCACGAGCGCTTCGCCCATTTTGCCCACGCCAGCGATGCCGATGGTCTTTTGTCCGTCCATGCGCCAACACCCCGTCGTGACACCCGCATCGAAGCGGGGTCACAGCGAGCCGGCGCCGGCCCGAGGCTGCGGGAACGGCCGAGGCGCGGCGAAAACGGCAGAGGCACGGGCGGAGCGTGCGCTCGCTCCCGAGTCCCTGCGAAGGTCCGCGGTCTCGTCCATCCTGTACTCTACCTCGCGCGCCGACGCGCGTCCCCATGGCATTTTCCCCGCGCTACATGAAGATTCCCGTGCAGGCCTCGTCGGCCCGCTCGCAGAACCCGGGACGCAGACGGGAAATCTTGGCAATCTGCTCGATTCCTTAGGTATCCCTAAGCTTTATGTGGACTCCACGGGTTCGGGGTCCGCTCTGCTATCCAGTAGCAGGAAGGTGACGCACACGGAGCCCCGATTCCGGAAGCCGGGTTTGCTTAGCCCGCGTCACCTTCCGTTGGCCTAGGGGAAGGCGGCCCTCCGGATCCCGCCGGACCGCCTTCCTCGGGCCCGCATTTTGGTGACCTCATGTCCGAATCGGAACGCGACGTGTTCGTGAGCCCGTACAACGAGCTCGTCCGCAGCGGGAACGCCGGACGTCGTGTGCGCATCTTCGACACGACCCTTCGCGACGGCGAGCAGACACCCGGCGTGGCCCTGGCCGCCGCGGACAAGTTGGCCATCGCGCGCCTCCTGGACGATCTGGGGGTGGACTCCATCGAGGCTGGATTCCCCGCCAACTCGCCCGGAGAGCTGGAGGCCGTAAAGGCCATTGCGAGCGCTGGACTGCATGCCGCGGTGTGCACGCTGAACCGGACAGTCCGAACCGACATCGACGCCTCGATCGCCGCGGACGTGGACGAGGTCCACGTGTTCATCGCGACCTCGGACATCCATCTGAAGCACAAGCTCAAGCTGACGCGGGAGCAGGTCCTCGAGAAGGCCGTCGCGGCCATCGACTACGCGAAGGCGCACGGCTTCGTCGTCGAGTTCTCCTCGGAGGACGCGACCCGAACGGATCTCGAGTTCCTGAAGGCGGTCCACGGGCGTGTCCAGGAGGCCCACGCGGACCGCATCGACGTCGCGGACACCGTGGGCTCCATGAGCCCACCCGCCATGCGCCACCTGGTAGCGGCGCTCAAGGAAGTGACGCGGGTCCCCCTGGCGGTCCACTGCCACAACGACTTCGGCCTCGCCACCGCGAACAGCCTGGCCGCGGTCGAGGCGGGCGCGGACCAGGTCCACGTCACCGTGAACGGCATCGGGGAGCGCGCGGGGAACGCGAGCCTGGAGGAGGTCGTCATGGGCCTCCGAGCGTTCTACGGGATCGCGACGAACGTGGACAGCGCGAAGCTCACCCGGGCCTCCAAGACCGTGTCCCGGCTCACGGGCATCCCCGTGCAGCCCAACAAGGCCATCGTGGGCGACAACGCGTTCGCCCACGAATCGGGCATCCACGTCCACGGGCTCCTGGGCGACCACTCCACGTACGAGGCCATGGCCCCCGCCCTCGTCGGGAAGGAGCGAACGATCGTCATGGGGAAGCACACGGGCGCGCACAGCGTGGAGAGCCGTCTCAAGGCGTACGGCTTCGCCCTGTCTAGGGAGCGGGTCGCCGACGTGACCGCACGGGTGAAGAGGCTCGCGGAGGAGGGGAAGCAGGTAGACGACGCGGAGCTGGTGGCCCTCGCCTACGATGCGGAGGGGCGGAGCGGGGACGGGGCGCGGAGCGTGTCGCTGGAGGAGTTCACCGCGGTCACGGGATTCCACTTCACGCCCATGGCCACCATCAGCCTCCTCGTGAACGGGGAGAAGCGGCGCACCTCGGAGACCGGGGTGGGTCCCATCGACGCCGCGCTCAAGGCGATCCGCACGGCCGTGTCTCAGTCCATCCGCTTGGACGAGTTCCGGCTGGACGCGGTCACCGGCGGCGCGGACAGCCTCTGCCAGGTCACGGTCCGTCTCTCCGATCCGGTGCCCGTGCCGGTCTCGGCCCTCGGCCGCACCGTCGGGCCCGACATCGTGACGACGAGCGTGGACGCCGCGATCGAGGCGCTCAACCGTCTCCTCCGGGCCCAGGCCCAGATGCCGCGGAAGCCCGGTGCGTAGGGGCCCCTACTCCTTCACGGCCGTGAAGGACGCACAGGTCATCGTGTGCCCGACGCCCCGCATCGCACGGAGCTTGTCGATGACCATCCGCCCGAGTTCCTCCATGGAACCCGCCCGTACCTTGAGGAGCAGGTCCCACTCGCCCGAGATCACGTGGATCTCGTGCACCCCGGCGAGCCGGGAGATCTTCTCGGCGAGCTCCCGCTGGGACACGTCCGGGTTCGGCAGGAAGGTCACGAGGACGAAGGCCGTGACGGGCTTGCCCAGCTTGCCATAGTCCGGGATGGCCTTGATTGCGCGGATCACCCCGCGCTCCCGCATCTTCTGCACGCGGTACTGGACCGTGGGGCGGGGCATGTCCAGCTCCCGCGCGATCTCCGCGATGCTCCGCGAGGCGTCCTGCATGAGGACGTCGAGGATCTCGCGGTCCGTCTCGTCGATCTCCTCCATGTCGAGCGGAACGCTCTAGGGGGCTTGAAGCTTCCCTCGGAACGACGAGGGACTCGCTCGGCGTTGGCGATTCGCTACGCCGCCCGAAGCGGGGGCGCCTCCAAGCTCTCCCACCCGTGATAATCTTGGCCTACGGGCTTATAACGGCCAAGTCGCACGGAGAGCGACGGATGCGCCTGCGACGGATGAAGCTCAAGATTTGCGTCGTGGGCGAGCGTGCGGTGGGGAAGACCAGCCTCATCGAGCGCTACGCGAAGAATCACTTCAGCTCGGACTACCACGGCACCCTCGGCGCCTACCTGTATCCCGTCGAAGTGGAAGTCAAGGCCGACGACGGAGATCTCGTGCGGGCCAAGGTCGCCCTGTTCGACCTCATGGGGGAACACTCCATCCGCGAGACGTTCCGCGACGCCATGTTCTACGGCACCCACGGTGTGCTCGCCGTGGCCGACCTGGAGCGGCCCGACACCCTGTACGCGGCCTCGGAGTGGGTGCGCGCGGTCTCCCTGGTGACGGGCGGCGTACCGTTCCACATCGCCCTGAACAAGGTGGACCGTGCCTCGACCTCGGTGGTCGGGCCCAAGGAGACCCAGTGGCTCAAGGAGGAGTTCCCCCTGGCCCGGAAGACCCTCACCTCCGCCCTCACCGGGGAGGGCGTGGAAGAGGCCTTCTCGGGGATCATCGGCAAGGCCGTGGACTCCGTCGTTCAGAGGGGCAATCGCCGCACGGTCAAGCGCATCGTGCGGCAGAAGATCCTCGCGTTCGTCGTGCGCCGCGGTGCCGCCGGCGTGTCGAAGCAGGAGTTCCTGACCAGTTTCAAGGAGCTGGAGCACAACGAGCTGATCGAGGAGATCGACAACCTGGTCGCCATTGATGTGATCATCAAGGAGCAGTCCGGTCCGGGGACCTTCCGCGTGAAGGCCACGGAGCGCGGCCGGGAGATCGCCGCGAGCACCCTCTGGGAGGAGCTCGTGGTCGACGAGCCGGCTTGAGATTACCCTTCGACCGCCGTACCATAAGCCTTTAGATTTAGCTCAACCTCAATTCTATCCGAGGTCGAACACCATGATCTCCATCGCAGCCGCAGCCGCGCTCGGAGCGGCCGCGGGAGGCGTTGCCCTCGGTGCCGTGTCCGCAGCCCACGGGGACGCGACCGGCCTGGCGACGGCTCTCGCCCACATCCCCGCTTCGGCTCCCGGCCATGCCGTCGTGAGCGCCGTCCAGAACGCCCTCGCGGGCGGGGCGGCCGGCGCTGCCGGCGGCGGCGGAATCGGCGCGGCCATCGCGGCCGTGGCGAAGTCCGCCGCAGGGAAGGCCGCGGCCGTCATCCACTGACGGCCCCCTTCCCCTTTCCCTCCTCGAAAGCTTATTGAGCGCGGGACCGCTTCCGCGCCTGCCTTGACCAATGTGGACGTGCCCTACGAGGACCTGATCGACCTGCTCGGGAAGCGGATCACCCTCGAGGAGGCCGTGGATCGGATCACCTATTTGGGCTCCGGCCCCGAAGGCGTCCATGACGACGTGATGACGTTCGACATCTTCCCGAACCGACCCGATCTCTACTCCGTCGAGGGCATCGCCCGCGGACTTCGCGGCTTCCTGGGCCTGGAGACGGGGCTTCCGAAGTACCCGGTCTCCGCCTCGGGCATCGACTTCCTCGTGGATCCGAGCGTGGAGCGGGTCCGCCCCTTCGCGGTGGGCGGCGTGGTCCGCGGGGTCGAGCTGGACGACCGCCTGCTCCGGTCCCTCGTGGACCTGCAGGAGAAGCTGCACACGACGACGGGACGCCGCCGCCGGAAGGTCGCGATCGGGATCCACGATCTCGACCGGGTCCGACCCCCGTTCACCTACAAGGCGGTCTCGCCGCACGCGATCCGGTTCGTCCCCCTGGGGCGTTCCGAGGAGATGGATCTCGCCGACATCCTGGCGAACCACGAGAAGGGCGTCGAGTACGCGCCCGTCCTGGCCGGGAAAGACGTCCTCCCCATCATCCTCGACCGCGACGGGACCGTGCTCTCGTTCCCGCCGGTCATCAACGGAGTCCGGACCCAGCTCACCCCGGACACGCGGAACCTCTTCCTCGACGTGACGGGGACGGACCTTGATGCGGTCAGCGGCACCCTGAACATCCTAGCGACGGCGCTCGCCGAGCGCGGAGGGAAGATCCAGACCGTCCAGACGAGGTACGCAGACCGGACCCTGGCCACTCCCGACCTCACGCCGGTGTCCATGTCCGTGAACTTGGCCCACGCGCGGGAACTCCTGGGACTCGACCTGGGCCCTGAGGAGGCCGTGCAACTCCTCCAACGCATGCGCCACGATGCGGTGGCTGAGGGCCAGACCCTCCGCGTGCGGGCAGCTGCGTACCGGATGGACCTGCTGCACGAGGACGACCTGGCCGAGGATCTGGCGATTGCCTGGGGATACGACCGCTATCCGCGCGGGCTCCCGAAGCGGCAGACGATCGGCACCCCGCTCGCGAAGAACGCCTTCTCGGACGTCCTCCGGCAACTCCTCATCGGCTACGGCTACCAGGAGGTCATGTCCCTCACCATGGCCAACGCGGAGGAGCCGCTCCAGACCCCGGAGCGCGCCGTGGTCCTCAACCCCGTGACAAGCGACCTGACGACCCTGCGGTCCTCCCTCCTGCCCGGTCTGTTGAACCTGTTCCGCCTGAACAAGCACCGCGAGCTGCCGCAACGGATTTTCGAGGTGGCCGATGTAGTCCTCGGCGGGAGGAACGTCCGCCGTGTCGCCGCGGCCTCCATCCACCACCGGGCCTCGTTCACGGAGGCCAAGTCCCTCGCCCTCAGCCTCCTCCGGGACGTGGGGCAGGCGGGCAGCATTGAACCCGTGGAGGAGCCCAACTTCATCCCCGGTCGCGGGGCCTCCGTGCGCCTGGGCGGACAGGAGATCGGACGCTTCGGCGAGATCCATCCGAAGGTCCTCGAGGCCTACTCCCTCGTCCAGCCCGTGATGGCTTTCGAGCTCGACGTGGACTCCCTGCGAGGCGCGTGATTCGACCGGGGAAGGAAGGTATTTCCGTGCTCGGCCGATGACCCGGTTGCTGAGGTAGCGAAGCCCGGTTCAACGCGCCAGACTTGAGATCTGGTGGGTCGCAAGGCCCTCGGGAGTTCGAATCTCCCCCTCAGCGTCTCTCCCGAGTCACTCCACGTGCTGTCCCTGTGGCCCGGGGCTCGATGGCGGGTAGATCTGCACGGTCTTGATGTTCACCATCTCGAGCAGACCGTACCGGCTCAGCTCACGCCCGACGCCGGAGTGCTTCACGCCTCCGAAGGGCATCCGGGGATCCGACTTCACCGCGCTGTTGATGAAGACGAGTCCCGCGTTGATCCGCTTGGCCATGTCGTCCGCGAGGCTCAGGTTCCGCGTCCAGACGCTCCCGCCCAGCCCGAACTCCGTGTCGTTGGCCTGGACGATGGCCGCGTCCACGTTGGGCACGCGGAACACGGGGAGGACGGGACCGAAGGTCTCCTCCTTCATGACCTTCATCTTCGTGGTCACGCCGCTGAGCAGGGTGGGCTCGAAGAACCAGCCGGGTCCCTTCACGCGCTTTCCACCATGGTGGAGCTTGGCCCCTTTGGCGAGGGCGTCCTTGACTTGGACCTCGATCTCGTCCCGCTGGCTCTTCGCGTAGAGCGGCCCGATGTCCGTCGACGGATCGAGCGGGTCCCCCACCTTGAGCCTGCGGACGTTCTCCTCCACCTTGGCCAGGAACTCGTCGGCCACGGCGTCCACGACGATGAAGCGCTTGGCCGCGATGCACGACTGCCCGTTGTTGATGAAGCGGCCCACGATGGCGCCCTTGGCGGCCTGGTCCAAGTCCGCGTCCTCGCAGACGATGAACGGGTCGGACCCACCGAGCTCGAGCACGGTCTTCTTCAGGTCCTTGGCCGCCTCGCGGGCGATCTTGACGCCCGTGGACACGCTTCCCGTGAGGCTCACGAAGTCCACGCGGCTCCGGATGAGCGCGGTGCCCGTGGTGTAATCCCCGACCACGACCTGCAGGACTCCGTCCGGCAACCCCGCCTCCCGGAACGCCTCCTCGACGTGGAGACCCGTCATGGGCGACGCGCTCGCCGGCTTGATCACCGCCGTGTTGCCCGCGGCCAGCGCGGGAATCGCGAACCGGATGATCTGCCACATGGGGAAGTTCCAGGGCATGATGGAGCCGAGCACGCCCCGTGGATGGAACGCGACGTACGAGCGCGCGGAGTCCGTCTCAACGACCTCAGGCTCGAGGAACCGCTGGGAGTTCTGCGCGAAGTAGTCCGCGGCCCACGCGCACTTCTCCACCTCGGCCAGGGACTCGCGGATGATCTTGCCCATCTCGTTGGTCATCGTGCGGCCGTAGTCCTCCTTGTGCTTGCGGAGGATTTCCGCGAACCGCTGCAGGTAGGCCGCACGCTCCGCCACGTCGAGGCGGGACCAGGTCGTGAACGCCTCGCGGGCCTTCTCGACCTTCGCGTTTACCTGTTCCTTCGTCGTGATGGGGAACGTCTCGAACACCTTGCCCGTCGCCGGGTTCACGACCTTCACGAGCCCGGGGCGGGGCTTGCGAGCCTTCGACTTCTTGGACCGCTTGACTGCCATAAGGAGTGCCCTCCCTCGGAGGACGTGACACCGCAGGGGGGCATATCCTTTACGTACTTTCTCCAAGAGTTCTTGTCCCTACGCCCACTACCCGCCGCGGCGACGGAGCATGCGATTTGACGGGAAGGCGGTCCTGGTCACGGGAGGCGGTTCGGGCATCGGTCTCGCGACGGCCCTGGCGTTCGCCCGGGAGGGCGCTCACGTGGCCGTGGGCGATGTGTCCGCGGAGCGCGGGAAGGAGGCCGTGGCCGCGGCGCGCGAGCAGGGGCATGACTTCCTGTTCGTCCCGGGTGACGTGTCCGAGGAAGCCGACGTCGAGCACATGGTCGCGGCGACCGTCGCCGCCTTTGGCCGCATCGACGTGGCGTTCAACAACGCGGGGATGCTCATCGAGGGGCCCCTGCACGAGATGTCCGGGGCCGACTGGGACCGGATCCTCGGGGTGAACCTGAAGGGCGCCTTCTTCGTCTCCAAGCACGCGGTCCGGCAGATGCTCCGTCAGGGAGGCGGCGTCATCGTGAACACGGGATCGGTGAACTCCCTCGTGGGGGACGGGGACGCCGCGGCCTACTGTGCATCCAAAGCGGGCGTCGCCCTGCTGACCAAGTCCATGGCCCTCGCGTACGCGAAGGACGGTATCCGCGTGAACGCGGTGTGCCCGGGGTGGGTCGAGACGCGGATGTTCCAGCAGGAAGCGGACACCCGGGGTGTGAGCGTGGCGGACTACCGCGCGCACGCCGGGGCGGAGCACCCCATCGGCCGGGTGGGCCGCCCGGAGGAAATCGCGAACGTGGTCCTGTTCCTCGCCTCGGACGAGGCGTCCTACATGACGGGGGCGCTGGTCGTCGCGGACGGTGGGTACACGGCCCGATGAGGGGCCGCGGCACGCAGCGGCAGAAGCTTAATATCGGACCCCGCGATGGGAACCGGGCTGTGCGTGGGTGGCCCAGCTTGGTCAAAGGCGCAGCGTTGAGGTCGCTGTCCCGAAGGGGTTCGCAGGTTCAAATCCTGCCCCACGCATCCTCCCGTTCGGAGCCGCTTCGGATCCGAGGGCGCCGTGGTCCGTGATTTAGCTAGACCTAACTCCCTCGCCCTTCGGCAGGTGTCCGTAAACCGTAATAAGCCACGGCCGGATGGACCGGGACGTGGCTGGGCCCAAGCCGGAGGCTGCCGAGGAACGCGGTTCGGACGGGGATCGGTCCGGCTCGGCCCGCCGGGCGTACGTGCGGCTCATCGCGAAGCTCCCGCGGCCCGCGCGGCTCCTCTGGATATTCCTCCTCGCCCTGGGCGCCTATGCCATCGCCTTCACCCTGCAGGGCAGCGGCATCGTCGCGCTGATCGCGTTGCCCGCGCTCGCCGTGGAGACGGACGTCCTGTTCCAGATGTTCCGTTTCCACAAGATTCGAGCGCCGGACGCGGCCCTGGCCACGGGCCTGCTTCTCGCCCTTCTCCTGCCGCCGACCGTGTCCCTCCTCCAGGCCGCCGCCTTGGCCGCGGCGGCCATCGCGCTCCGTCACGTCCTCCGGTTCCAGGAGCACCCTCTGTTCAACCCAGCGGCGGCCGGGGTCCTCCTGGGCGCCCTGTTCTTCGGCCTCGCGCCCTCGTGGTGGGGGTCCATCGGGATGTGGCTCGTCGTGGTCCTCGGCATCGTCCTCACGCTCCGGACGCCCGGATCGTGGCGTGTCCCGGCGGCTTTCTTCGCCTCCTATGCGGTCCTCGCCGTCCTGGGGACCATGATCTTCGGCGAGGTCACGACCCCCCAGGTCCTCTTCCTCGGTGCGTTTGATCCGGCCATCCTCTTCTTCGGATTCTTCATGGTTCCCGAGCCGCGGAGTTCCCTCGCGCGGCCCGGGGAGCGCTGGGGCTTCGGGCTCCTCGTGGGCACGGCGACGGCCGTGCTTCCCGCGTTGCTGCCGAGCCTGGCTCCCCTGGTCGCGTTGCTCCTGGGGAATGCGGTGGCCGCCGCGCGCCGTGCGCGCGCGGTCGACGCGCCCACGGTACGCGCGCCCAGCTCGGACGAGATCCGCGGCAGAAGGACCCGCCGGAACGCGCGGAGGCGGAAGAACCGACGCCGCGAGCCCGTCGTGCAAGAGACGCGGGCCGAGTGGAAGACGCCGCAGCGGGTCGCGTCCGGAGTCCTCGTGGTCGTGGTCCTCGGGGCCATGGCGCTCGCGTTCGCGGTGCCCACATCGACGCCGTTCTCTGCCGTCCGCCCCTCTGCGCCCCTTCCGGCGGGAACCGTCGCCGCGACGAATAACTGCACCTCGGACAACCCGAGTCTCGCCTCGGACCTCGTGAGCTTCCTGCACCAGCGACTCGGTCCCTCCGTGATCATCTCGGCCGACACGGGCACGGGGACCGTCGTCTTCTACGATCCGGTGAACCACGCCACGGTCACGGAGACGAACATCTACGAGGACTACGGCTTCGCGGAGTTCAACGGGGACGACTACGCCGTCATGGGCTGCGCGGGGTGATCCGCTGCACGCGGGCGCGGGTCCCCGGGAGCGTCGCCGGGGTCAGGCCGAGACGGACTCCGCCTCGCGGAACGAGACGAACGGCAGGTTGCCGCGCGTGACGAGCCGCTGGAGGAGGAGCGGGATGTCCCCCAACTTGTCCATGTCCACGATCTCGCCGAGGGCGTCGCGGTGCGTGGCCTCGATCTTCTCCAAGAGGGACCGCATGATGGCGACGAGGCGGCCCGGGGTTCGGCCGCGGTAGACCACGGCGAGGAACGCTCGGTCCCCCCGCGTGATGGCCACGCGCTTCTCCCCCAGCTCCAGGCCCTCGAGGTTCCGTTCCTTCTCATCCGAGAAGCTCTTCTTCGCGAAGTCCATGATCGTCGTGAGCATGCCGGTCACGAGGTCCGTGTCGATGTCCCCGGGCCCGCGCCGCGAGATGCTGCTCACGAGCAGCCCGTCGTTCGTCACGAGGAAGGCCCACTCGAGCTGCCTACGGCGGTAGACGACGAAACCCACGAGGGCTGCGACCCCGATCGCGACCGCGACGGGCGCGAGCCATCCGGGAAGGATCTCGGTCACCGTCGTTCCTGGACCGGCGAGCAGGACAACCACCCGAATCGTCGTGGCGTTCGTCAGGTTCCCGTCGCTCACGACCACGCGGATGCGCTCCACCGTGTCCCCGGTATACGTCAGCAGGATCCCCTGACCGATGATCACCGCATGGCTGCTGTTTGTCTCGAGGAGGACCAGGGATTTCGGATTCGTGTCGGGATCTCGGAGGTACGGGGTGAGGGGAAGGTAGGTCGTGGTCCGGTTGAGGAGCTGGTCCGGGACCGGCAGGAAGAAGGGCGGGTGATCCACGGGCGTCACCGTGATCCACACCGTATCCTCCTCGAGGGCCCCCTGGGCGTCCGTGGCACGGAACGTCACGCGCTCGCTGCCGTGGAACTGCGGCACAGCCGCAAGGTCCACGCTCCCGTTCGCGTGGATTGTGACCAAGATGCTACGGTTCCCTGAGCTCCAGAAGAGCGTCGAGCCATCGGGATCCGCGAAGTACCTCGAAAGGTTGTAGGCGTCTCGGAGGACGGTCCCTTCCCGGAAGGAGGTGTCGGGCATCTTCAAGACCAGGTCAGGCGGCCAATCTGCGCCCACCGCGACAAGCACGCCGCGGCTGGCCGTGTACACTCCGTCGGAGACGGAGACCGCGACCGCCTGGAGGGTGTTGTTGTACGTGGCGGGGTAGAGGAGGGTCAGAAGGTGGCCCGACACGAACACGTGGGGATCCGACACGTTCACGTAGAGTTGGCTCAGCGGCGTATCCGGGTCCGAGAGGTACGGGTCCAGATTGAACGAGTAGGGCACGTCATAGCGGACGCGGAGGTTGGGTATGGGCCCGATCGCCGGGGGCTGGTCGGCGTGGAGCACGGTAACGACAATCGTGTCCTCCGCGAGGGCCCCCGTGGGGTCTTGGGCTAGGAACGTAACCTGCTCCTGCCCCCACCAGTCGGTCGGGGCGGTCACGTCGACGGAGAGGTTCGCTTGGATCGTCACGTTCACGTGCGTGGTGCCGGTGGAGAAGTAGAGCGCATCGTGGTTCGGGTCCGCGAAGTGGTCACCCAAGTTGAACACGTCCCGCCGAATCTCCCCTTGGTTCAACGTCAGGTCGGGCAGGGGCGTCGTCACGATGGGCGGGTAGTCCGACGTCACCTGGATCGCCTCGACCCGGGTAACGGAGGACTCGCCATCGCTCACGGTCAGGTTCACGAAGACCCAGCGGTTCAGGAAGCTCACGGGATACGTGAAGGAGACATTGAACCCAGACACCGGCGCGTGGACACGGTCGTCGCTCGACAGGGTCAGAGACCCTCGCGGCGTGTCCGGATCTGAGATGTAGGGGCCGAAATCGAACGTATAGGTCTGGTTGTAGCGGACGTAGAGGACCGCGGGCGGAGCGAACAAGGGCGGCTGGTTGACCGGGGTCACGTTGATCCAGGCGTTCTGGCGCGCGTATCCCCCCTGGGGATCCGAAAGCCAGTATGTGACCTGATTGGACCCCGATCGGTCCGGCTGCGGAATGACCGTCAGGACAGAATTCCCGAGAACGTTTAGGCCGGTGACCTGCACCACGGACGTGTCGAACCCGGTTACGTTCCAGCGGAGTTCGCTCAAAGCCGTTGACGTGTCGTTCGCGAAGGCCTCGAGGTCCAAGGCCATGGGAGGATCGTTCTCCCGCAGGAGGACGTCAGGGATCGTCCCGACGATGCGCGGCGGTGTGTTCCCCGCGACGGAGATGTAGGTGACCGTGAGGGTGGGCCTGAGGCCCGCCGTGGGCGAATCCGAACTGACGAACGTGTGCAGCGCTCCGGTGACCTCGCTGGACTCTGTGAGCGCAAGTCCCCGGTTCGGATACGTCCCGGAGACCCAGCCTTGGACGAGCTCTGTGACGTTCCAGGCCATCCAGCCCGAGGCCCCCGGAGCCGTCGCGACGGCCGGGCCGATGTCTCCACCGGGGAGCGACCATGCGTTCCGACCGTCCTCGTAGTTCCAGGAGACTCCGATGGCTGGGTACACCTGGGTCGTCCCCACGGCCGTCTGCAGGAGGGGAGCCCCGGTCCCTGAGGTTCCGTCCAGGAAGCGCTGGGTATGGTTCAGGTTGTAGCCCCAGGTGCGCCAGTCGTGGTCCAACCCTCCCGTGGAGAAGGCCTGCATCCCAGTCCCCGTGGGCACGACGATGTCCAACGTCCCGTTCCCGGTGAGGTCGGCGATGGCCGGGTTCGTCATGGGGAACTGGTTGCCCCGGACGTTCTGGTTGTTGGCCGGGAGGGTCCAGTGGCGGACGAGGTTCCCGTTCCGGTCTAGGACGACGAGGGAGGTGCCCTCGAGGAACACCACGTTTGGGTACCCGCTCTTGGTCAGGTCCACGAGCGCGGGCGAGCCGGGCGGGGAGACTCCGGCGCTGTAGGCGCTCGGCCAGAAGAACTGCCCGTTGGGCTGGAACGCGTACATGGATCCCGCAAGGTCCCCCATGACAGGCTCCAAGCGGCCGTCCCCGTTGAGGTCTCCCAGGGCCAGGCCGCTGACCCAGCCTTTCCCCGCGATTGTGGACCACGCGATGCTATGGTTCGAGGCATACACCGCGAAGGCGTCCCCGTTGTTTCCGAAGTCGCCGGTGACGACCTGGTAGGCGCCATTCCCATACAGGTCCCCGTAGCCCACACCGTTCTCGAAGACCGATACGCCGGTGGGCGCTGTCGCCCAGAGCTCCGTGCCATCGAGCGCATACGCGTGGACGTTCTTGTCGTAGCCGTCGAACAGAATCTCCGGCGTGCCTGATCCGTCCAGATCCGCGATGGTTGGCCAGTACCCGGCGCCTCCCACCGCGTACGAGGTCGGGAGGAGCATACCAGTGGCCCCGTTCAGGGCGATGACCTGCTTCATGTTGCCGCCCACGACGAAGTCCGGGATCCCGTCCCCGTTCACGTCGACGAGGGCGCCCCCGGAGTAGAGGACCGCAGACGCGTTGTAGCGCCACACCACGGCCCCCCGGCTGTTGAGCCGCACCACGCTCGGGTCGTTCGTGACTGCGAAGATGCTATCCCGTCCGCTGTGGTCCACGTCCGCGACCTGGGGGGTGTATTGCACGGACTGAACGGGTGAGGATAGGGAGACCAAGGTCCTCCAGAGGAGGCCGCCCTGGTTGTTCAGGCAGTAGACGTACCCATCCGCCCCGCCGAAGACGATTTCGAGCTTGCCATCTCCGTCGATGTCCGCGATGGTCGCGCCCGACGCGCCGCCCCCGGTGGCCATGGAGGTCCAGACGGGCCCGGTGCTGAATCCCTGGGTCCGGTAGGAGGGCACAGTGGTCTCGTTCGTGCTGTAGACGACCGTGTATGTCCGGGTCTGGTAGGCCCCGACGGTGACGTCGAAGTAGAGATCCGCGCTGACGAGGCGACCGCCCGCGCTCGTCTCCCGGTAGACCTGGGACGGGACCTCCGTGCCCCCCGAATAGAGCCGGAGGTCGCTCGTGGGGTCCGCCACGGAGTTCGGCAGGAACGGGATCGTGACGCTCACGGGCTCCAGTGTGCGGTTCACGCCGGCCGTCTCTCGGACGGTAACCGGCATCGCAGCCCAGGAATGCCCACCGGTTCCCTCCGTCCAGGCTGAGAGAACTTGGTGAGCCTGAACGTTGCCGCCGCCCTGGGCGGCATAGAGGCCGAGGGTTGCGTTGAGGATGACCGCGTTCTGTGGGAAGCCGCCCACATCGAAGGAGAGGAGGCCGCGCGCGACGTCGCCCGACGTCGCGTTGGGCCCCACGTACAAGGACGCGTTGTCCCCGTAGTTCCACAGGGGGAAACCGCTCCGGATGAATGTGTCCGTCCCGTTGACACCGTCCGGCTGGAGGACGAGGACCTGGGACGTCGCCGCGATGTGCAGGTGGAAGGTCGCGGGAGTCGGCACCGCGGAGAGGAGGATTCCCACGAGGACGAGGACGGGTAGTCCTCGGACCGGCCGCGAGGAGGTCTCCGCCATGGCAGATCCCGCATCGGAGTCGTTGGAGTGCATGGGGCTAAAAGCTTCGCCCCCGTTATCGTCGGTGATTAGGGGGATTCTGACCCATGCCTACTCCGGCGAATCACCCGTGAATCGGTCGGCAGAGGCATCAACGCCCACGCGCCGGCATGCTGACGGTCATCGCGGGCGCTGCCGCCCTCTCGGAGCGCCGGTAGGCGGATAGCACATAGACCGTTGGAAGGCACGCGATCAACGCCGCGAGGCCGAGTCCTGTGCCGAAGCTGTAGCTCGTGGCGACCTGGCCCACGGCGGGCTCGGCGAAGGCGATGACCAGGGTGCTGAAGAACGAGTTGATCGCGAGCACGGTCGCGCGGTCCTTGGAGCCCACGCGGCGGTTGAGGATCGTCGTGATCAGCGGCGACTCGATCCCCCAGAAGACATAGTCCGGGATCTGGGTCAGGACGCCGAGGACGAGCGCGAGGCCCGGCGCGAAGAACCCCTGGGCGACCAGGTAGATGAGAGCGAAGGGCGGGAAGATGAGGAAGGAGACCAGGATGAGGCCCCCGGATTCGCCGAACCGCCTCAGGATGGCGTCGACCGTCCGGCCCGAGATCGCGGCGATCACGAAGAAGCCCGCGTAGATCGCGCCCATGAGGATGAAGTCGCCCTGGACGATCTGGTCCATGAACTTGGGGCGGAAGAAGCCCATCATGTACGTGACGAACCCCACGAGGACCTGGAAGATGATGATCAGGACGATCTGACGGTTCTTGGCCGTGGTTCGGAGGCCGCTCCGGACCTGGGCGAAGAGGTTGGGTTCCGGCTCGCGGGGCACCGTGGGCTCCTGGAAGGTCAGGCCGAGCACTACGGCTCCGAGTCCCGGCAGCGCGTACAGAAGGAGCGGGAGGTCGAGCCGGCCCGTCGTGCCCACGAGGATGCCGCCGCATACGGACGCGATCGCGGTGCCCGTGAACGAGTACATCGCGGCGCGGCTGCTCAGGTAGGGATACCGCGCCTCCGCGTGGACCTCGGCGAGCGTGTCGTACAGGTAGGCCGACCCCGCGCCCCACATGAACCCGGCGCCGAACGCCCACACCCCGTTGGCCAGGGAGAAGAGGACGAAGTTGTCCGCGAGGCCGAAGAGGACGATGCCCGCCATCCAGACGCCCACCCCGATGACCATGGCGCGCTTCCGCCCGTACCGGTCCGCGAAGGCCCCCGCGGGCATCGCGACGAGCAGGCTCACGATCCAGAACACCATGTCCACGAGCGTGCCCAGGAAGTAGTCGTTGTTCAGGCGGTTGAAGAGCCAGAGGCTCCAGAACGGGCTCCAAAGCTGGAACGCGACGAGGACCTGGAACGCATAGTACCGCCGCACGCGGTTCTGCAGGCTGCCCGTCGGTTCCACGCGCGCGGCAACGAAGGTCCCGAGATAACCCTTCCGCACTTGGTCTTCGGAAGCGTCTCGCTCAGGTGACGAGCCAGCCGCGAGCGTCGGCCAGAAGGATGGCGAGCGAGACAATCGTGGACTCGAACTCGCCGCGCCGCGCGCGGTCGAGCGCCTGGGTCGGGGAGAGGGTCACGAGGGACTCCACCTCCTCCGGATCGGGAACCCGGCCCGTGGGCTTGCAGTCCTTCGCGACGAAGAGGTGGAGGGTTCCTTCGAGGTAGCCCGTCAGGCTGTTCCCCGAGTAGAGGTGCATGAGCTTCCCCGCCTCGAGCCCCGTCTCCTCGAGAAGCTCGCGGCGCGCGCAGGCCTCGGGGCTCTCACCGTCCTCCGCGGTCCCTCCCGGGAGCGCGACGGCGATGCGGCCCAGTCCGTGACGGTACTCGTGGGTGAGGACCACCCTGCCCTCCGTGGTCAGGGGGAGGACGGCCGCGGAGTCGCCGAAGTGCAGGCGGACCCAGCTCTTCCGTGCGCCGCTCGCGAGCTCGACCTGCTCCTCCGTAATCGGGGGCCAGATGTCCCGGATGCTGCGCGAGTCCAGGATCTTCGGCGGCGGCATGGGTGCGTCCCGTCTCCTCGGAGGCCGCGCAAGTACTTAGCCGCACCGGTGGCGGAGTCGCGGGCTCGACGTCGCGGTCGACTCGTGTCCGTGGGTTTATGTTCGGCCCTTGCAAACGCTTAATAGGGTCTGGTTGACTTCGCAAGGCCGATGCCCTTCAAATTCTGGAAACGGGAGAAGCCCGGGAAGGAGAAGGGAGGCGCCGAGGAGAAGACGGCGCCTGAGAAGGAGGCCGCTCCGCCGAAGGTCGACGTGGCGGCTCCGGACTCCGCGGGCTCGGCCGCGGCTGTTGCGCCCACGGCTCAGGCACCCGCTCCTGCGGAGAAACCGCCGGAGGCCGCGCCCACGGACCTGGACGCCGCGGTGGCCGAGCTGCATGCGGGACTCGTCGACCTCGGGCTCACCATCCCGGGCACCAAGGTCGTGTTCGAGAAGAAGGTCGCCGCGTACCCGGAGGGCACGGGGGCGTTCCTGGCCACGTACCGCGCGATGCCGTACCGCGCGGGGACCCGCGTCCTCGCCGGCTGGCTCGGGTTCCGTGCCCCGGCCGACTTCGATCCGGAGAAGCTCTTGGCGGACGTCAACCTCCGCCTGAGCTCGTTCAAGCTCTCCCTCCAGATGACGGACCTCACGTGGCTCGACCAGGAGCTGAGCCTGCGGAAGGGCCGGCTCCGGATGGGGGACGTGGAGAGGGTCGTCCGTTTCAAGGACGCCCGGGATTTTATCCGGGGCGTGAACGACCTGATCGCCCCGCGGAAGCTCGCCTTCCTCGAGCTGGAGACCTGGTCCTCTGACTTCGCGTTCCTGCTCGTGCGGGATCCCCACTGGGACAAGCTCGCCGCGACCAAGCTCGTCGTCGTCAAGGCGCCGCAGACCGCGGTGGGCGGGGAATGCGGGGAGTGCGGCGCGGCCGTCGGGGAGAACTGGCACGACTGCCTGTCCTGCGGCGCCGTGTTCGGGACGGACTGACCGCGTCACTTGGGCGGCTCGTCCTTCTTCGACGGTTGACCGGGCTTGGAGCGCAGGACGGGCGTGGGATCGTACATCTTCTCGGGCCACTCGCGCCGGTGGACGAGCATCCCGCAGTGGGGGCAGTTCTTCTCGTCCAGGTGCTCCTCGTTGCGGGTGAACAGGACCTTGCCGTCGCAGTAGGGGCAGTGGAGGGTCCTCGGCTTCCGCATGATCCGTTTCGCGAAGACGGACATCTGCCCTTCCCGCAGGTCCGGAGTCATCGGGGTCGTAGGAGCGACCGGCGGGATATGAAGGTTGTGTCGCGTCAGATTCCGCGGCCTCCCCGGAGGGCGCTCGCGCAAAGGTCAAATGGGGCTTGCGCATGCCACCGACGACGAGCATGCCCGACCTGCGTCTCCGCGGCTATCACGAGGTCAGCGGCGCCCTGTTCCGCGTGGAATCCGGCTGGGAGGTCCCCGCGAGCTACGGCGCGCTGGATCGCGAGGTGGACGCCGTGCGGCGGGCCGCCGGCATGGTCGACATGAGCGATCGGGCCAAGGTGCGCGTTCACGGAGCCGATCGGGTGAGCTTCTTGGACGGCCTCGTCTCCGCGGACATCAAGGTCCTCCGTCCCGGGAACTCCGCCTACGCACTCGTCCTAGACGAGGCGAGCCGCGTCCTCGGCGACCTCCGGGTCACCGCGGTGGAGGACGCCTTCGTGCTCGACATCGAGGCGGCACAGAAGGACGGGATGCTCGCGTATCTTCAGAGGCAGGTCGTCAGCGACGACGTCACGCTGGAGGATCTGGGCTTCTGCGGGCACCTCGAGGTGCACGGCCCCCTGGCCCCGCGAGTCGTCAGCGCGGTGCTCGGTGTGGACGTGCAGGGTCTGTCCGCGGACGAGCAGACGGCGTTCCCCCTGGACCGCCATCACACGGGATACGCGTCCCGGGTAAGCACGCTGGGGGAGAGCGGCTACGTCCTCTGGGCCGTCGGAGACAGCCTCGAGATCGTGTGGGCCGCCCTCTTCCGGAGCGGCGCCGTCCCCGTCGGACGGGACGCCCTCGAGGTCCTGCGGATCGAATCGGGCCGCCCGCGCTTCGGGGTCGACATGTCCCAGGACACCCTCGCGATCGAGGTGGCGCCCGAGGGCGCGATCAGCCTGACCAAGGGATGCTACCGGGGTCAGGAGGTCGTCGCTCGCGGCGTGAGCATCGGGCAGATGAACCGACGCCTGGTCGGCCTGCGGATCGACGGGGACGTCCCGCCATCCCATGGCGATCGGGTCTCCGTCGAGGGCGAAGCGATCGGCCGGGTGACAAGTGGTTGCTGGTCGCCGACCACCGGATGGGTCGTCGCCCTCGCGCTCCTCCGCGTGGACCAGATTGTGCCGGGCACCCAGATGTTCGTCGACCACGACGGATGGGACCTGCGTGTCGCTCTGCACCCGCTCCCCTTCGTCCTGGGCCGCCCATGATCGCGCCGCGAGACTCAAATAGGCCCGAAGGCTAGGGACGTTGCATGTGCCGCATGATGGGCGTCGTGAGCCGCGGCCCCGTGTACTACGACCTCTTCGAGGAGTTCGCGGATCTCTCCACGAAGGGGATGTGCCCCGTGGGAGCCCCGGACGAGCGCGGGCACAAGGACGGCTGGGGTCTCCTCTGCTTCCAGAACGGCATCCTGAAGATCCAGATGAAGGATGTCGGAGCGGCTGCGGACGCGTCCAAGTACTACGGCACCGCGTGGAAGATCGCCAAGCTGAACATCGAGCGGACCGCGGGGCAGAACCTGATCGTCCTGGGCCACCTGCGTCGGGCCTCGGACCCGAAAACGGTGGGCCAGCGGTGGTCTCACCCGTTCGTGGAGGACAAGGACGGGGTGACGTGGGCCTTTCAGCACAACGGTTCGCTGAACAAGGAGTCCCAGGATGAGGACGTCATCGACTCCCAGATTCTGTTCCACCTGGTCCTCGCTGGGCTCGAGGGCCGCGACCACGCGGCCGTCGCGAAGGCCACGAAGGTCGCCCGGCAGCGCGCGATCGACGAATACGGCGGCTTCACGGGCCTCAACTTCATGATGACGGACGGCACCGCGTTGCACACGTACCGCGACTTCCAGACCAACGGCGCGTACTACACGCTCTACCAGGACCACTTCGGCGAGATGGTCATCACGACGTCGGAACCCATTCTCGCCATGAAGGCGGATCCCATGCCGCGGGGTGTCCTCCACACCGTGACGCCGGACCTGGAAGTCCAGAAGACCGAGGTTGCGTGACTCCCGCCCCGAGTCGAGGCCATCGCGCGCCCCTCGGGCCCCGGTCCGGGCCCCATGCGGGCGGTCGGGGATCCCTCGAGACGGACCGCGAGCGCCGGCCATTCCCTCCCGCGGAGCCGCCGGAACTCCGCGGCCTTGTCACGGGGATCGTTCCCGTGCACAACGAGGCGTCCGTATTGGAATCCGTCCTCGACGCGATCGAATCCCAGGACCGGCCCGTGGACGAGCTCGTCGTCGTCCTCGATCGATGCACGGACCGTTCCGAGCCCATCGCGAGGTCGCGCCAGTGCGTCACCCAGCTCGTCGACTACGGCAACACGGCGTCCTCGGTCATGGCGGGTGTGCGGCGGTCCCGCCACGATCTCTTGGTCCTCTTCGACGGGAACACGCTCGTGCCCGCTCGATACGTGGGTGAACTCCTCCGCGTCCTCGGCGACCGCACGGCCGATGTGGTGGAATGGCACGGGGGGATGATGGCCTTGAGAAAGACGGCCCTGGAGCGCTTCGGCGGTTTCTCGACTCGGTATCTCTGGACCCTGGAGTACTTCCTGCGCGTCCGCGAACTCGGCGGCACCGTGGTCCGTCTGAAGGGGGACCATGTCCGCCTCAAGCCGTCCCCCCTCGCGCGCAGCCTGCGATACGGGCTGGACTACGCGGACCTCGCGGAGAGGTACGGTCTGCCACCCTACTTCCGCGTGGGCACGAAGAGCGGGTGGGCCCCCGACCTCGCGGCCCTCGCAGGCGCCGTAGTCGGGCATGCGCGCCACGGTCGGCTCCTCGCCTCGATGGCTTCCCTGTCCGCCTACTACCGCGGCGGCCCGCCCGATCGGCGGAGCCAGACCACGTTGTGGTCCCCCAGGTAGCGGAGGATCGGCCAGCCGCCGACGTGGGCGTCGAGTCGTCCCAGGGCCGTAATCAGGGTGGGCCATCGGAGCAGCGGCCGGTTCGCATAGGGTGGCGGAAGGACCACCGGAAGCCCGCGGAGGTTGATGACCTGGAAGCCCGGAGCGAATCCGCGGGCGAGTTCCGAGGCCGTCCTGCAGTACACGTTGGTCCGCACGGATCCCACCTTGTGGGGGGTGCTCGCCTCCAGACGCCGTCCGGACAGGGACGGATGGATCGAGGCCAGGGACAGGACCCACTCCGCGCCGCTGAGCCGGTTCATGGCGGACGCGAGGAAGACCCCGCCCGGGCGAAGCAGTCGGGACAAGCCGTCCCGCACCCCGTCCAGACCCTTCTCGTACGAGAGCGCGAAGCTGGAGTATCCTCCGTCGAAGCTGGCGTCGTCCTCGTCGCCCAGGGCGGTGTCGAGATCTCGCGCATACCCCGCGACGAAGCGGACCGTGCCCCGGAGGGGCGCCGCGGCGGCCTTGGCCCTCGCGATTCGGATCATCTCGCTGGACGGGTCCATGCCCACGACGTCGCATCCGAGCACGGCGAGCGCGATGGCCTCGTCCCCCGTGCCGCACCCCACTTCGAGGAGGCGTTGGCCGGGCCTGAACGTGGCCCGCTCGAAGGCCATCATGGCCCTCCGCATGTGGGCGTTGATCCGGTTCTCGGAGAGCAGGGAATCGTAGCCGGGCGCATACCGGTCGTAGGCCGCGGCCGAGTCGACGACTCGGGACGGGTTGCCGGGCATCATCCGTTCACTCCGACGTCCGACGGAAGACCTGGAGGTAGATGGCCCCCAGGGCCCGCAGGCCGCGCCGGGATCCGATCCGGTCCTCGAGACGGACCAGGGGCTCCACCGCCGGGCGGAACCGTCGGGCCAGGTCCACGAAGTTCCAGGGGGGCGTGATGATCTGCAGCCCGCGGAGATCCCGCACCTCGAAGCCCTTCCCCAGGGTCCGCCGGAACTCCTCGGGCGTGAGGAACCGGGTGGGCACGACGTAGCGACGGCCCAGTCCCTCCCGCGAGATGGGGATCGGGACCGGCCGGCCCAGCTTCCGGAACGCCTTCCTCGGCCGGAGGGCGACCGGATACACGGCGAGCTCGAACAGGCAAAGCCGGTTGGCGGCCGTGAGCACGGCGTACCCACCCGCCCGGATGCCGCGGGCGAGGCCCCGCCCTACCCGCGCGAGGTCCGGCTCCAAGTTCAGGACGGCGCCGTTGGAGTAGGCTCCGTCGAAGGGTCCCTCGAGCTCCGCCGCATCCGCGGCGGACAGGGCCCGAACCCGGACGCGGCTCCCGAGTCCCTCCCGATCGGCTCGGGCGGCGGTCACGCGGGTCATCTCCGGGGAGACATCGGTCGCCGTCACGTGCACCCCGTGACGCGCCAGGTCGAGCGCGGCCCGTCCCGTGCCGCATCCCAGTTCCAGGATGCGGTCGCCCGGGCGGAACACCTCCAGGGCCGCGCGCAGGGTCGCCGCGCGCACCCGTTCGCTGATTTCGTTCCGGCCCTCCACGAGGTCGTACGTGCTCGCCATGGCGTCGTACCCCCGCGCGACGTGACCGTAGTAGGCGGCGGCCGGCTCGAATCGAGGCAGCAGGTTCAACCCCTCCTCATGGGAGCACCTCGAAGACGAGCACCCGCGGCGCGCCCAAGGCGTACTCCGGGCCCGTCGCGTCGTACAGGAGCGCGAGATGGTTGCCGTCCGTCCCGTTGGCCTGCTCGGGGAACAGGGAGCGCAGTCGGTAGTAGGGGACCGTCACCATGACCACGTAGGCGGCGTTCTGGATAAGGAATTGGACCGCCTGCGTCGCGTTGTCCGGGATCAGGTAGGAGCCGATGATCCTCGACGCGGGGAAGCCAGCGTAGTAGGCCGCGATGGGCGATTCCGAGACGAGGAGCTTCCCCGCGGGCAGGGACCGCGAGCTGAGGAACACGCCCGCGCGCTGCATCCCCTGGAGGAGGGTGCCCGGCGGAGGGATCGGATTGAGGACCACGCCGACCAGGGCGAGGGAGACGAGCAATGCGGCCGCCCCGGGAACCCACTCGACCCTGCGACCCGCCCATCGCGCTCTCCCACGGATCCAGCGGCGCATCGCCTCCAGAGCCTCGGCGGCGTAGAGCGCCACGATGGGCGTGGTCAGCTGGATGTACCGGGGACCCGGATTCCCCCAATTCGCGGCCGTATAGACGACCTCGGCCGCGTAGAAGAAGAACAGGATGGGCGTGAAGGGCGACCGGGTTTCCCGTCTCAGGGCCCAGGCCATCGCGAGGACGGCGAACGGCGCGTAGTAGAAGTAGAAGCCGAAGAACGCGGCGATTCGGTCCCCGACGGGGGGAAGGGCGCCGATGGCCGCCTTGTACCGGAGGTCCACGGAGGTCTGGCCCACGATGATGGCGGGGAGGAAGCCGTACTGGCTGGTCCAGACCCACCAGCCGACCGCGAAGGCGAGCGCGGGAGCGGCGACCAGCGCGAGGTCCCGGGCCCGGGTCTGCCGGGACGCCGCCTTCCACCCGAGGTACAGGAGGAGGAACCCCCAGACCTCGTAGCGCAGGGTCGCCGCCACGAGGAACGCCACGGACGCGAGGACCCACGAGCGGCGGCGTCCGAGCCACGGGCGCTCCATGAGGAGGACGCCCAGGAAGGTCGCGAAGAGGGCGAGCGCCTCGGGCGTCGCGTAGCTCGTGATCACGATGTCCGTCGGACTGAGGGCGAACAGGGCGACGGCCAGCACGGCGACTCCGCGGCCTCGGGGACGGGCCATTCCGAACACGATCGCCGCAGTCCCCAGGGAGAACAGGATGTTCACGCCCTTGAGGAAGGGCATGATGTGGCTGCCCAGGGCCAGCACGAACCCCGCGACCAGGAAGTCGTACCCCGGCAGCCAGTTGCCGCGGGTCATCCCGGAGAACGGGTCCGTGTAGCGCCCCGTCTGCGCCAGGACGCTGCCGATCCACCAGTTCTGGTACCCGTCCTCGAAGGGGTCGAGAAACCGGTCCCACAGGAGGCGGGTGACGACCACGACGACGACCACGGCCGCCCCGGCCAGCAAGGCGCGTCGGGAGAGCTGGAGGCGGAAGACCGCGGGTGTGGCTCGCTCCGTGGCGGTCCCGTCCATGGCGTCAGCCCGCGGAGCGGGGGGCGACCCGGGAGGTCTTCCACCAGACGGGCGCGTGCCGCGCGACCACATGCCACAGGCCCAGGTAGAGACAAGGGATCCAGTGATACGTGTAGATTGCGAACCCGGTCACGTCGGTCAGGAGCCGCCTCCGTGCATACCCGTCGGAGGTCCACAGACCGTAGGCGACCACGGGGAAGTATCCGAAGGAGAGGAGGAACATGACCGGGCCCGGGAATGCGGAGGTCACCGAGAACGCTCCCGCGAAGGCGGCGAACGCCAGGATCCACGTGACGAGGACGATGGGCGAGACCAGGAACATGCTCAGGTTGAACAGGAGGTCGAGCCGCTTCCGCAGCCGGACGCCCGGCGTGCGGAGGATGCGCAGGCCGACCACGTAGCGCGCGAACACCTGCAGGGAGCCCCACGCCCATCGGGTTCGCTGCCTCATGAGCGACCGGAGGTCCTCCACGCCCTCCTGCCACACCTGGGAGGTGTCCAGCTGGGTCATGTCCCAGTTGCGGAGGGCGAGCCGCGTGGACAGCTCCAGGTCCTCCGTGAGCGCCTCGGGGTCCCAGAAGCGCAGGCCGTCCCCGTCCAGGGCGATGTCCTCCAGGGCTCGGCTCCGGACGAACTGGCCGTTTCCACCCAGGGAGGCCGACCCGGTCACCTGGCCACGGATCAACTGGGTCATCCGGGCGAACCCGGTGAACTCCACGTCCTGCATGCGCGTGAGCCACGAGGCCTCCCGGTTGCGGATTCGCACGACGGCTTGGACGCCGCCGAGCTTCGGGTCGCGGAACTGGAAGGAGGCCTTGGCCAGCATGTCCCGGTCCGGGATGCCGTCCGCATCGAACACGCCGATGATCCACTCGGGCCGGTCCCGGAACCCGCTGTGCTGCCGGAGGAACCGGTAGCCGAGGTTGAGGGCGGCCGCCTTCCCTCGGCCCGCCTCCGCCTCCGCGATCCGCAGGACGTGCATGCGTCCCGGGTGGGCCGCGGCATACTGCGTCGCGAGGTCCGTCGTCGCGTCCTCGCTGTGGTCGTCGATGACCAGGATCTCGAAGCGGTCCGGCGGATAGTCGAGCGCGAGCAGGCCGTCCAGGCACGCCGCGAGGACGGCGCCCTCGTTCCTGGCCGGGACGATCAGGGTGAAGGCATGGTCTGTGGACACGCCTTCCTGCCGCGCGTGCCCCCGTTCCACGAGGACGACGTACGCGAGGGCGACCAGGTAGCCCAGGGTGAAGATGAGGAAGAACACGGAGACGGGCGTCAAATCGAGCGAGGCCATGGTGTCAGTCCTGGAAGACCTCGTACGGATACTTCACGCGCCGGAGGAAGGCCATGTGCTCTCTCGCCCGAGGATCGCGCTCCCGGAAGGCCTGCGTGAGATGGTAGAGGACCCAGCCGACGCGTCGGCACGCGGTCTCGGTCGCCCGGAGCAGACCCGGCCGCCGCCCCATCCACGACAGGAAGCCAGCCCACGCGCCGCGGGCCCGGTCCACGCGGTCCACGGCCACCTTGTCGTACGTCTGCGGGAAGTACCCGCGGATCCAAGGATTGTCGTCGAGGACCTTTCGGAAGCGCGCCCACCCGATCAGGGGTTCGCACCGGCGCAGCTCGAAGGCAAGCGCGGCATCCTGCCGGACGAAGGGGCGGGTCTGGTCCGTCGGCCAAACGACGTTGATGCATGTGATCTTGGGAAGGACGGGAGTCCGATGGAGCGAATCCAGATCCGTGGATCGGTATCGCCAGGAGTACTTGAGTCCCACCAGGGTCGCGGCCAGGTAACAGATGTACTTGGTGCCGGTCCGGACGAACAGGTCGAAGTCCACGTCGTCTCCCGGCCGGTACCCTCCGGAGGCCACGGAACCCGTCAGAGCGATGGCCTCCACGAAGGGGCAGAGGGAGGCCAGATCCCGCGCGTACTCGAGGGCGATGCCGCGGGCCTCCGGATTCCGAAGGCCGTTCAGGAGGATGCGCTGCCTCGAGGGGTCAACCAGGTGCTCCCAACCGCGCAGGCAGACGAATTCCCCGATGCATCGGAACGAATCCGAGGGCCCGATGGAGCGGAGGAGGAGTCGTTCGTCGACGGCACCACCGAGCAGGTCGTCCGCAAGCGCCGAAACGGTCGGCGCATATCCCCAGCGATGCATGAGCCGGAGCGTGTCGGCGGCCCGGCGCCGATACCCCGGATCATCCGCCACAACGGTCCGCGACCCGACGATTGCCATAACCCTCTTCGCGGAAGCACGTTACTACTGCGATAGTATTAAGGTTTCCCTAAATTCGCGCGCACGCGGCTTCTTGGGGACGGCCTCCGATTCCGGTCCGGCCTCCCGGACGCGTCGACGGAGAATGAGGAAGGGCCCACCTTCCCAGGGAGGGGCCAAGGGTTATGAACCCGGGTTGTCAGAGACTCTGCACCCCAGATGTCCGCCGTGGCCGTCCGCCGCCCCCGCGTGTCCCCCCGCGGGCTCTTCGTCCTCGTCGTCGCGGTCTTCGTGGCCCTCGTCGCCGTGGACGCCTTGTTCTTCGAGGGTCCGGGCGCCACGCCCCCGCCCACCCTGGTCCCCGGCACGACTCCCATCCAGAGGATCATCGTCTTGATGAAGGAGAACCACGCCTTCGACAACTACTTCGGCACCTTCCCGGGGGCCGACGGGATCCCGGCGAACGTGACCCTGCCGGACGGGGCTGCGGGCACGGTCTCTCCCCACTGGATCAATGGCACGTCGACCCCGGATCTCCCGCACGATCGGGCCGACATGGTCGCGTCGTACGACAACGGCCGGAACGACCTCTTCGCCAGCGTCGCCGAGGCGAGCGGCGCCGGACTCGGCAACGTGTCGGTCGGCTACTACGACGGACGGCAGCTCGCGGCCTACTGGTCCCTGGCGGCGAACTACACGCTCGCCGATCGCTATTTCCAATCCATGCTCGGGCCCACGATTCCCAACCGACTGTACTCCATTGCGGGCCAAGCGGGGAACCTGACCTCGGACGCGGTCCCCTTGGGCGGCATCGACATGAGCACGATCTTCGACCAGCTCCGGGCTCGAGGGATCACGTGGCGGTACTATGGCGACCGCAGCTTGGTCTCCCAACCCGTCCCGTTGTACATCCCCCACATCGCCGCGGACCCCGCGATGACCGCCGAGGTGGTTCCCCTCAGCCAGCTCATGGACGACATCGCGTCAGACCGTCTCCCGTCCGTCACGTACATCGACCCGAAGGGCGAGTTCCCGTCCCAGCTCGATCGCAGCGAGCATCCGCCCGGCGACATCTCGATCGGCGAGTCGTGGACCATGAGCGTCGTCAGCGCGGTCAAGGCGAGCCCCATGTGGTCGACCACGGCCATCCTTCTCACCTGGGACGAGTCGGGGGGATTCTACGACCATGTCCCGCCACCCCAGGTGGACTCCTGGGGCTACGGCTTCCGCGTGCCCCTAATCGTCATTTCTCCGTTCGCGAAGCGGGGCTTCGTCGACCACGAGGTCATGGACCACACGTCGATCCTCAAGCTGATCGCGACCAACTGGGGGCTGCCGCCGCTGACGCCTCGCGAGGCCAACGCGAGCGACATGCTGTCCGCCTTCTCGTTCCCGAACGGCACCCTCGCCCGCGCGTCGGGCACCGGCCTCCCGGGCTCGGCCACGCCTGGATCCGTACCGCCGCGCGCGACGCTCGTTTCTCCGATGGCGGCTCCCGAGGAGCGGAGGGCCGACTCGTTCCTCACGGGGCACGGAGCAGGTCCGAGAGCAGGAGGAGGCGCTCGACGCGCTCCTTCAAGGGCGGATACCGGCTGAAGACGCTGTGGCCGACGCCGTAGATGCTCAGGCCCCCCAGAAGGCGCGGCGGTGGCCCCCGGTCGGCGATCTTGAGGAGGGCGGAGGCCAGCGCGGCCGGCTTGCTCGTGGAGCGGCCGCTCATCTCGTCCGCGAGATACTCGCGCTCGCGGTGCACCGCGGGATCGAAGAACTTGCTGAAGGGATCGAAGAACAGGATCCGGGAGAACACCGTGGAGAAGACCTTGAACTCCGCGTCGTGGTGCTTGAGGTGCATGAGCTCGTGGGCCAGGGTCGTCTCGGTTTCCTCCCGGTCGAGAAGGCGGAGCATGCCCCCGGAAATGAGGATCGCGGCCCGCTTGCCCCCGACGGCCATGGCCAGGGGCTCGTCCCGTTCCACGACCAGGACGGGCACGGGGTGCACCCCCTCGAACTGGGCGAGGAGGCGGACGTAGTCCTGGAGCCAGAGCTCCTCCTGGCGGAGGGGCCGCGGGGTGAGCCGGTGAAGCACCCGGTGGGCGGCGAAGCGCCAGACCAGGTAGGAGAGGACGCTGGCGGACACGAGGGCCACGAGGACGGCGCTCGCCGCGGCCGTGCGGATGCCCGCCGTCTGGTAGGCCACCATTCGGGCCTGGGCGATGCAGAAGAACAGGCTTGTCGCCAGGAAGAGCCAGAAGAAGACGGTGAGCACGTAGAAGCCCGTGAGCAGGCTGACGCGGAGCTTCGCGTTGCGTGCGTTCGTGAGGAACACGTAGAGGAGGGTGGCCATGGACGTGGCGCAGACCGCGACGATGGACAGCGTCAGCGGCGACGTCCAGTAGGCGACCAGGGCCTCCAGGATGGGCTCGAGGGGACTAGGCATGGAGCGATTCCTTCTTGCGGCGCTGCTTCACCTCGTTCCGGAGGGTCGCCTCCTGAGCCGGTTCCAGCCGGTCGGGGTTCTCCAGCAGATAGGAGACGGCTGCGCCGCCGAACGTGTCCAGGAGGGAATCGACCATGGTGGCCATGACCTTCCGGTAGGCCCGTCCGTCCTTGATCCGGTAGAAGACCCGCTTCTCGCTCTGCCTCCGGACGGTGATCAGATCCTTGTCCACGAGACGGTACAGGGTCGTGGTCACGGAGGTGTAGGCGACATCCCGGGACTTCCGGACCTCGTCGTAGACGTCGCCCGAGGACGCCTCCCCCAGGGTGCGGACTGCCCGCAGGACGGCCAGCTCGAGATCGCCGAGTTCCACGGATGACTATAGTGATAGTAATCTTATTAAGGTTTGCCCCACGGATCGTCCGAGGGGGTGGTTTAGGCGGCCCTCACAGCGCGTCCGCTTGCGCCGCCAGGTCCCCGAACCGCTCCGCCAGGATGTCCAGCGCCTTCAGGAGGACGTCCTTCGCCGGGATGGAGCCGTCCGTCTCGAACTGGAGCACGAATCGGGTCGGATCGCTCGCGATCTTCACGGAGTCGACCTTGTACGCGTCCCGGAACTTGGCGCACTGCGTGCATTCGCCCGGGAGCTCCACGGTCTCCTCCTCGAGGGAGGTCGTGAGCATGTGGGCCGAGCAGAAGGGGACGTTCGGATCCAGGGTGTCCACGGTCTTGCTGCCCGCCTTGAGGGTCGGGTAGTAGGCGTACCCGACCCCGTGGGTGGCCTGCCACTTCGCGTGGTCCTTGCCCGTGCCGAGCTGGGCCGTCGCGTAGATCAGGATGGCCTGGCCCTCCGCAAGCTGGACGATGGGGATCCCCTGGTCCTTGGGCCGGAGCTTCGTGTCCCCGATGGGCTCCATGTCCGCGGACGTCACGAGCCCGGGGCCGCGCTTGTTCAGGGAGTAGATGATCGTGCAGCTGGGGCAGCCCTCCCCATGGCAGGTCGGGCAGTCCTCGCGGCGGTTGTACAGGGACAGGTCGGTCGGGATGGGAACGAGGCCGAGGCGGTGGGCCACGATCTCGTCGAACAGGGGGGCGACGGACTCGTACTCGCGGCCGTCCTCCGCGCGGATCGGGCCCAGGTGGAACTCGACGTCCTCGATGGCCATCTTGGGGACGTCCGCGATGAGCACGCGTCGGAGCGCGTTCACGAAGGCGGGCTCCGTCTCCTCCAGGAGGGCCTTCACGAAGTCCTCCCGGTGGGCCAGCAACTTGGCCTTCATCGCGCCTACACCCTCCGGCCGCGGCGGCCGCCCTTGGGCTTCGTCCCGTCATGGGGGACGGGGGTCACTTCCTCGATCCGCCCGATGCGCAGGCCCGCGCGGGAGAGCGCGCGGATCGCGGACTGGGCGCCGGGTCCCGGGCTCTTGGATCGGTTCCCTCCGGGCGCGCGGACGCGGACGTGAATCGAGTCGATTCCCTTCTCCTTCGCGGCGTCCGCGATGCGCTCCGCGGCCTTCATCGCGGCGTAGGGCGAGGCCTCGTCCTTCGCGGCCTTGACGACCATGCCGCCTGTGGCCTTTGTGATCGTCTCGGAGCCCGTGATGTCCGTCAGCGTGATGATGATGTTGTTGTACGACGCGTACACGTGCGCGATGCCCCACTTGGTCATGCTCGCTCCTCCCTGGGGGCTTCGGCCTGGGGTGCCGGAGCGGGTCCCGCCTCGCCCTCGGGTTCCTCCTCGACGGGGACCGGGGCGGGCTGGGCGCCCTGGCGCACCGGGTGGAGGTCGTTCGCGATGGGCGAACGCTCGTCGTAGACGATCAGGTTCTCCTCCTGGCGGTTCACGAGGTATCCGGGGATCGTGACCCGGCGCCCTTCCACGGACACGTGCCCGTGGACGATGAACTGCCGCGCCTGGCGCGGCGTGAAGGCGAGTCCCTTGAGGAACGTGAGGGTCTGGAGGCGTCGGGAGAGGAGCGCCTCGACGTCCAGGGCGAGGACGTCGTCCAGCGTGGTGCCCTCCAGGGGCAGGAGGCCGAGCCGGCCCAGCCGCCGGAGGAGCTGCTCCCGCTCCTTCTCCGCCTGCTTGTTGCCCGTGCGGACGAGGGCCTGGAGCTCCCGGGCCCGCTGCCGGAATCGCCGCAGGGTGTACTGGGACCGCCAGAGCTCCTTCTTGTTCTTGAGCCCGTACTTTTTGAGGAGCTCGTTCTCCGTCTTGATGCGTTCGGCCTCCCAGGGATGGGAGGGCCGCTCGAAGTGCGCGCGGGAGAACTTAGGATCGCCCAAGGACTCACTCCTTCTTCTCTTCCTTGGGAGCCGCGGCGGGCTTCTCTTCCTTCTTGGCTTTGCCGCCCTCTTCCTCCTTCTTGGCGGCCTGCGCCGCGAGGGCCGCCTTCTTCGTGACCCCGACCGTGAGGCCGGTGCGGCCGTTGCTCCGTGTGCGCTGACCGCGGACCTTCTGGCCCGTCTCGTGGCGGACGCCCTTGTAGGATCGGATCATCTTCATCCGGTTGATGTCGTCCCGCACCCGGAGGTTCCAGTCCGATCCGAACGCATGGAGGTCGAGACCGCTCTCCCAGTCCCGGGGCCGGTTCACCATCCACTCCGGGAACGATTCCCCGAGCTTGCCCAGGGTCGCCTCGATCTGGTCCGTCTGGGTCTCGGACAGGTTGCCGAGCCGCTCCGTGCGTGACACGCCGACCGTGTCCGCGAGGGCCTCCGCGACCCGGATGCCGACGCCGTCGATCGCGGTGAGGGCGTACGCGACGGACCGCGTCCCGTCGAGGTCCGTGTTGGCCATCCGGACGATGTAGCGGAAGTCCTCCTTGACGCCCTCGAGCTTCTTCGGGGCCTTGGCCTTCGGCTCTTCCGCCTTCTCTTCCTTCTTCTCCTTCTTGGGCTTCTCCGGCTTCCTGCCTTCGGCCGGCGAGGGCGGTGCCTCCGGTTCAGGTGCTTCCTCATCCTCAGGCATTTAACAATCCCCGGGTGGGATGGTGTCCCAAACTCCAGGAGGTATAAAAGGGTTTACGAGCGTCTCCGAGGCGACCGGGGTCGCGCCCCCCGCCTCCGGGACGGCGGGATCTGTTCCCAGAAATCCGGGTAGTCGGTCACGAGGCCCACCTCGTCCACGTCGAACTCCGCGACGAAGCCGTTGTGCAATCCTTCGTAGCGGTAGTGCCGCTCGGATACCCGGTGGTACCGCTGCCGGACCGCGCGGATCTCGAGGTCCGGGAAGACGATCCAGGCCACGTCAATCTCCGCGCTCCCCCCGACGGGCAGCGCGAGTCGCCGCAGGGCGAGCGTGTTCGTCGACGGGCTCGCGGACAGGTCGATGTCCGTGAAGCCGCGGAGTTCGGGGTGGCGGAAGCTGTCGATCGTCCACTTGCGGTCCGGGCTGATCTCCGCGTGGAGGAAGCGCTTCTCGCGGCCCTGTCGAAGGTCCACCTGTGCGGTCTGCGGCCGCCATTCGGGATCGCACGCGAAGGCGTACCGGATCTGGGTCGCCCCATCCGGGAAGCGAAGCCTCGCGATCCCGGCGAGCCGGAACCCGTCGTCCGTCGCGGAAAGCGTCGCGCGGTCCGTCCCCGGGTGGCGGAGGTAGCGCCACCCCGCGCGGCCGAGGACGCGCGGCGGGCTCACAGACCACCCCGCCGGGGCTTCATGGAGATCGCGCCTCCTTGGCCGAGCAGAGCACCTTGTACCCGCTCCCTCGACGGACGATCTCCGCGTGCCCGAAGGCGTTCGCCATCCGCGTCCGGATCGCGTCCGCGCCCTGCCGCGTGCGGGCCACGAGCCAGAGCCGCCCTCCGTCCAGGAGGTGAGCGGGCGCCTCGGACACGATCCGATCGACCACGGCGCGTCCCGCGCGGATCGGGGGGTTACAGACGATGTGGTCGAACGCCATCCCCGCCACGGGCTCGTACAGGTCCCCGGCGCGCACCTCGGCGTTCGTCACCCGGTTCGCCCGCAGGTTCTCGCGAGCCAGGCGTACCGCGCGCTCGTTCACGTCCGTGAGGACGACGTGCCCGCCATCGGAGAGTCTCGAGGCCGCGATCCCGATGGCCCCGTATCCGCAGCCCAGGTCCAGGATGAGCTCGCACGGCCCGAGGTCGAGGGCCTCGATGAGGAGCTCCGTCCCGCGATCCAAGGAGCCGCGGGAGAAGACGCCCGCGTCGGTCTGCAGGGTCAGCGGCAGACCGTGGACCACGACGGACACTTCGGCGGGTCGCCGGCGGGAGGTCGGCCTCGCAGAGGAGTAGTGCTCTCCCATCCCGGCGGGGGAATGAGTCGTGGCCCTTAAGACCGACGCTCACGGCCGCGGTGCCGCGGGCCGGGACCCCTGGCTCAGGAGGACCGTCGCAATCTGCAGGTCCTCGCTCGACCCCGAGTAGTTCCCCTGACGGAATTCGCGCTCCGCGCGGCCGAGGACCTCCTGGACGTCGGGGAGCATGGGGAAGTCCGCGTTGTTGAGCAGCTCGACCCGCCTCTGGGTCTCCGCGAGGGACTTGGCCAGGGCCTCCCGGGCGTTCCTCCGCCGGACGAACGCGCCGTGGGCCCGGTCCACGTGCTCCAGGGCGCGGACGTAGTTGCCCTCCTTCAGCGCTCGGCGCGCGTCCTTGATCGCGGCATCCGCCTCGTAGGAGTGGAAGCCCTCCCGGACCAGGCGCGAGTAGAGGACCTCCGCGTCCTGCAGGCCGGTGACCGCCCTCGCGTGGGACTCGGCCAAGCGGGCCGCGTCCTCCTCGAGGCGGCGGGCCATCTCGAGGCAGGGCTCGAGGACCCCTTTGGAACGCATGGACCGCGCGTAGGCCAGCTGCCGCTCGATCCGCTCCGTGACGATGCCCTCCGCGCGGAGCTCGCCGAGGCGCCGCTCCGTGCGGTCCAGGAGCGCGCCGGACTCCAGGAATGCGGCGCGCAGGCGCTCCGCCCGCGACTCGATCTCCGTGGCGATCCGCATGGCGCCGTCCGCGTCCCCCACCGCCAGCTCGCGGGTCGCGTCCTCGAGGGAATGCTCCAGGGCGACGAGGGCGCCTTGGGCGAACGCCCGGGGATCCGTGATCCCGTTCATGTCCCCGAGCGCCTCGATGGCCATCTCCGCGAGGAAGATCCGGTTGGACGCGGCGTTCGCCTTCATCAGGAGGGCGAGCCCGTCCTGCGCGGCCCGCTCCAGGACGATCCGCGCCTCCAGGTAGTTGGGCACGGCGACCCCGTTCTCGAGGACCGCCGTGCCGACCTTCTCCTCGGCGCGTCCCTCGGCGGCCTCGAACTCCTCCGTGTGCAGCCCGAGCCGCCGCAGCTCGTTGATCCGGATCCGGAGCGCCTCGCGGGCCCGCTGGTACGCCGCGAACCGCTCGTCTAGGGTGATCGCGAGGTTCTCCGCCCTCCGCGCGGCGGACAGCGCCTTGGAGAACTCGTGGGCGCGGAACAGATCCTTCGCGGCCCGGAGGGCCTCCTCGGCGGGCTCCAAGTCCGCCTGGGTGAGCCTGAGGACCGTGACCAGCCCCTCGCTGCGGCCGATCGCCTCCTCCGCGTGCCGCGCCTTGCCAGCCCGGAAGAATCCCCGTCCCGCCATCTCCGAAGCCATGCCCGCGCGCCTCCCGCCGGAGAACCTCCGAGGCGGGAGGCTCCGACTCCCGCAGGTCCGGTGGGCCAGGATACCATGGGACGCGCGGCCTAAAAGCGTTGTGATTGTTCACTCGTGATAATCAGGTCCGAGAACACCCGGCGGGGCGCCGAGCCTCCCTGGGCCGTCAACGGACCCGCAGGTAGCCGATCCCCGCGAGCACGAGGCCCGCCGCCAGGATGCCGAGCCAGGGGGAGAGGAAGACGGCGCAGTCGGCCAGCGGAGGTTGGACGTCGGAGCCCGCGGCGGGGACGCACGGGTAGAAGAAGTTCGCCATGAGCGTGGCGGTGAACCCGAGGACGAGGACGACGAGGCCCAGGAGGACGATGCGGAACCAGCGCTCGCGGGGCGCGTCCTCCGACGAGGCCCCAGGCCCTGGGGCCGTCGGAGACGTCGGTTCCGCCATGTCCAAGCCGGCCCCGTACACGGAGTGCGGGGACAAAAAGCTGCCTCCGGGGGAAAGCCGGCCCGGCGTCGGGAATCATTATTATCGACGTGGACGTACGCCGCGCCGGCAATGCCTGGCTTCCTCCGCCTGTCGCGGCCCGTGAACTGCGTCATGTCCGCGGTCGGGGTCGCCATCGGCGGCATCGTCGCGGTCGGGCCGGCAGCGTGGGGCGGCGCCGCCGCGCCCCTGGCCTACGCCGTGGCCGCCGCCGCGCTGTTCACCGCGGGCGGCAATGCCCTCAACGACATCTTCGACGTGGAGACGGACCGGGTGAACCATCCCGACCGCCCGCTCGTGACGGGCGCGCTGAGCCCCAGCTCGGCGAGGCGCTTTGCTTTCGGCATGTTCGTCGCCGCGGAGGTCCTCGCCGCCCTGGCCAACTTCTGGGCGCTCGGGGTCGTCTTCCTGAACGCGGCCCTCATGTACGCGTACGAGTCGGGCCTCAAGCGGCGCGGCGTGCCGGGGAACGTGGTCATCGCGTACCTGGTGGGCTCCCTGTTCCTCTTCGCGGGGGTCGCCGTATACCGCGGCGATTCGACGCCGCTCGTGAGGACCTCGGTCCTCGCCGTACTCGCCTTCCTCACGACCCTGGGCCGGGAGGTCACGAAGGACATCGAGGACATGGCGGGCGACTTGGACCGTCGCACGCTGCCGCAACGGATTGGCGCGCGACGCTCCGGCGTTGTGGCCGCGCTCGCCCTCTTCGCGGGCGTCGCACTGAGTGCCGTCCCCTGGGCCCTCGGCATCCTCCACGTGGCGTACGCCGTCGTCGTGGTGCCCGCGGACGGAATGTTTATCTACGCTGCCCTTTACTCGACCGCGAATCCCGCGCGGTCCCAGCGCGTGACGAAGTACGCGATGGTCCTCGCCCTGATCGCCTTCCTGGCAGGTGGGCTCCTGTGACGGTGTACGAATCCCTCCTCGAACGCCGGAAGCGGGTGCGGCTCCACATGACCCTCCTGGACCCGGACAAGCAGACGGCGGAGGAAGCGGGGCGCCTGGCCTCGGGGGCCGCGAGGAGCGGCTCCGACGCGATCATGATCGGCGGCTCCACGGGCGTCACCCAGGAGAAGGCGGACGCCACGGTCCTTGCGATCAAGTCGGCCGTGTCCATCCCGACCATCCTGTTCCCCGCGAGCGCGGCGAACTTGTCCCGGCACGCGGACGCCCTGTACTTCATGAGCCTGCTCAACAGCCGCGATCCGCGCCTCATCGTGGGTGAGCAGCGGCGGGCCGCGCCCCTCGTGAAGAAGTGGGGGCTCGAGACGATCCCCATGGCCTACCTGGTCATTGAGCCCGGGATGCGCGCGGGCGAGGTGGGCCGCGCGGACCCCATCCTCCGTTCGAAGCCCGAGGAGGCCGTCGAGTATGCGCTCGCGGCCCAGATGCTCGGCATGCGGCTCGTGTACCTGGAGGCGGGGAGCGGGGCGCCGGAACCCGTCCCCTCCGAGATGATCCGCGCCGTCCGCGCGGCCATCGACATCCCGCTCGTGGTGGGCGGCGGGATCCGCACCGCGGAGGCCGCGGGGGCCGTCGCCCGAGCGGGCGCGGACGTCGTCGTCACGGGCACCGTCGTGGAGCGGGAGAAGGACGGCGAAGCGCTGCGCCGGATCATCGAGGCGGTGAAGGCGGTCTGATGGATCGCATCCTCCCCAAGACGGTCGCGGAGAGCCACGCGGAGACCACCCGCATGGCGCGGCGGCTGTTCACCGCACCGAACCCGCGTCGCATGGTCCTTCCCCTCCTGGCCTTCTCCCTCATGGAGGCCTTCCTCCTGGGCTACCCGGGCCTGGACCTCGTCCGCATCGGGGTCGGCACGCTCGCCATCGCGCTCCCCGCCTACGCCGCGGCCCTGCTCACGAAGCCCGCCGCGGTGGCCCTCGGTGGCCGGATGTACTTCCGGCGCTCCTTCCTCCTCTCCTTCGTCGGGCTGATCCTCCTGGGCGCCTTCCAGGTGTTCGCCGTGGCCCTCTTCTCCATCCTGGCCGTGCTCGGGAACGCGGCCTACGATCCGTCCATCACGCTGAAGGTGTCCCTCCTGGGATACGGCGCCGTCCTGTGGACCCGGGAGGTGATCCTGTCCGCCACGTCCCATTCCCAGCACCTGCGGTCGCTCCCCGCGGCGTCCATCCACCCGGTCCTCGGCCTCGTCGGCCTCGCGGCCTGGGCGCCGCTCGGTCTCGTGCCCTTCCTGGTCGGCCTCGTCGTCCTGACCGTCTTCCTCCTGTCCGCGGTCGCGTACACGGAGATCGCGAAACGCCCGCTGCTTCGCTCCTTCGGTGCGGACGGGTTCAAGTTGCTCCGATCCACGTTGGACGTGTACGGGGAGATGGAGGACGAGGGCGTGGCGGAGCTCGAGGAGTTCTTCGGGTCCATCAGCGTGGCCGCACGCGTCCGGGTCGCGGGCCTCGCGCTCCGCGCCGCGAACGGAGTGAAGGCCCTGTTCCTCGCGCCGACGGTCCACCCGGGTCCCATGGGCGTCGTGAGCGGGAGCGACCTTCCCTCCAAGATCGCGGCGGGCCTCGGGGACGTGACGCCCAACGTCCTCGTCGCGCACGGTCCCACGACCCACGACGAGAATCCGGCGACCACGGCGGAGGTGCGCAAGCTGCCCGAGGCCGTGCGACGGCTCCTGGCATCCGCGGCGTTCGGACCCCAGGCGGGTCTCGCGTGTCGGAGCGGCTACGGCCGGGCCACCGCGCTCGCCCAGGCGTTCGGGGACACGGTCCTCATCCTGGCCTCCTTCGCGCCGAATCCCACGGACGACATCGACAGCGCGACGGGCCACGCCGCGGTCCAGGAGGCGAGGCTCGCGGGGGCCGCGGACGCCATCTTTGTGGACGCGCACAACTGCCTCGAGCCCGGGATCGGCCTCACCCTCTTCGGGTCCGAAGGTAGCCACGAGATCATCGAGGCCGCGAAGGCGGCCACGGAGGCGGCCCTGCGGGCGCCCCGGGACCGGCTCCGCGTCGGGTACGCGAGGCGGTCCGGGATCTGCACCCCGGACCAGGGGATCGGGGCTCGCGGGATCGAGGCGCTCGTCATCGAGGTGGGCGGGCAGCGGACCGCGTACGTCCTGTTCGACGGGAACAACATGGTCCCGGGGATGCGGGATGCGGTGCGCTCGCGGATCGCGTCCCTGGTCCAGGAGTCCGAGGCCCTGACGACGGACAACCATGCCGTGAACCTGACCATGGACGGCTTCAATGCGGTCGGAGCCGTCCTGGACCACGGGGCCATCCTCGACCATGCGGAGGCCGCCGTGCGGGAGGCCCTCGCGAACCTGGAGCCCGTCGAGGTCGCCGCGTTCACGGGGGAGATCCCCGACTTCCACATCTTCGGTCCCCAGACCGCGTCGCGGCTGACCACGTCGATTAACGCGACCATGGCTGTGCTCCGCCCCGCGCTGTACGTCACCCTGTCGGGGGCCGTGGCGATCGCCGCCCTCGCCCTCGTCCTGTTCTAGAAGAGCTCCAGGAACCATCGGTGGATCCGGAAGTCGTTGCTGAGCTCGGGGTGGAACGCGGCGCCGATCAGATGCTTCTGCCGCGCGAGGACGACCTTGCCCTGGTATGCGGCGAGGGGCTCGCAGTCCCCCCAGGTGCGGACGATCGCGGGGGCCCGGATGAAGACGCCGTGGAAGGGCTTCTCGAGGCCGATCACGTCGAGGTCCGCCTCGAAGGACTCCTTCTGACGGCCGAAGGCGTTCCGGTCCACGGCCATGTCCATGAGGGCCAGGAGCCGGCTCTCCGTCTTCTTGGCCTGGATGCCGCCGTCCTTGGCCAGGAGGATGCAGCCCGCGCACGTGCCCAGGATGGGCATCTGCTCTTCGGTGGCCCGGCGGACGATCTCGTCGAACAGGTGCAGCTTGACGAGGAGCTTGGAGATCGTCGTGCTCTCCCCGCCGGGGATCGTGAGCCCGTCCACGCGATCGAGGTCCTCCCGGCGGCGCACGGCGAACGCCTCGCCCCGGTGGCCGTACTCCCGGATGGCGTGGGCCACGGCGTCGACGTGCTCGCTCACGTCCCCTTGGACTCCGATCACGCCGATTCGCATCGAGACACCGACCACGGAGGGATGATAAAAACACTGCGAGGGCGCGACCGCGTCTCCGGGGTCCTAGGGATCGGGTCGCGATCCGCGCCGCGGGATCCGCATCCGCGGACGGTCACCCGCGAGTCCCGCAGGGTCTTCCCAGGTCGGACGCGACGCAGTGCATCAGGGTCCGCGGGCCGGTGGGGCGCGCCTGTGGTTTTTTTGGGCCAACCTACATGTGGCTTGATCTCGGAGAATCCGAGTGACCGCACACGGTCGCTCCGGTAAAGACGAAATCCCATGGGTTCGGCCCCGTCGCGCCGTCGATACAGAATGCTTATCTAGAACCCTGATGTACCGCGCGATAGGGATGCCCCACGGCGATCGGCTTCGTCCTCATCGACATTGAGCCCAACCGGGAGAAAGAGGTCTACGAGAAGCTGATCAAGCTCCCGCAGATTGTCGAGCTCTACCCTCTTTTCGGCGAGTATGACCTGATCGCGAAGGTCGAGGCGGAGTCCTTCGACACGATTGGGAACATCGTGGTCCAGCAAATCCGCTCCGTGGACGGCGTGAAGACGACGAAGACCCTGGCGCGGATGACGTTCTGAGCCCGCTCACCGCTCCGCCATCGCAGCCGATTGGAGGACGTTCACCCGGCGCTCGACTTCCCGCTTCGCCCGGAGGTGGTATGTGATGAGTAGCTCGTGCGCACGGACCCGCGTGCTCGACCGGCCCACGCGGCCGACGTAGGTCCATTTCCGGTAGCTGCCCCACGAGCGCTCCTCGTAGGCCCAGAAATCGAGGTACCGATGCCCTTTGATGCGGCGCACGACGAGTCCGCATCCCAGCTGCCTGTTACCACCAAACGGTGGTAACTCTTCCCACGAGGATGGCCTCCGGGTGTGCAGGTAGCGTGCCCGCACAGCCTGCCCCCGTCCCGCGGTTCCGGTTACCACCGAACGGTGGTAACTCAGGACCGAAGCTCAACCAGCCTCGCGGGAGGCTCACTCCTCATCGTGGGGCTCGTAGACCGCGATGGCCTCCACGCTCACGCGGAGGCCCGGAAGGTCCACTCCCAATCGGGCCGTCGAGCGGGCCGGCGGTTCCTCGGGGAAGAACTCCTTGTACGCCTCGTTCATGGCCTGGAAGTCTGCGGGGTCCGTCAGGAAGACCGTGGTCTTCGCGACGGCGGCCATCGTGAGGCCCAGGTCCTCCAGAATGGACTGGATGTTCCGGAGGCACTGGCGCACCTGGCCGCCCACGTCGGAGGCGGCCCATTCGCCGGGCTTCGCTCCGGGCGCGAGGGGCGTCTGCCCGCTGATGAAGACGAGGCCGTTGGCCACGACGCAATGCGAGTAGGGTCCGAGGGGCTTCGCGTGGCTCCGGAGATCCGGCACGGACTTCATGGGTTCACGGGGGACACGCAACGCGCCCCGGGCGAAAAGGATTCCGTCCCTTCCCGACGCGTGGGCCTGCGTACTTATTCGGCCCTAAAAGTATTTTAACGCGCGGTGGTCTGGAGACGGGTAAGCGGTTTCGCACGCCGTATCGGGGCACGAAGTGGTCCAGCATGTCTACTCCTGAGATTGTGTTTCGGATCGGGGGCGCCGCGGGCGACGGAGTGTCGTCCACCGCCGAGAGCTTCGCGAAGATGTGCTCGCGCAGCGGCCTCCACGCGTGGACGTATTCTTCCTACCAGAGCGTGATTCGGGGGGGCCACGTCTGGACCCAGGTTCGGGGCAGCAACCAGCCTCTCCTCTCCCACGGCACGGATCCCAACGTCCTCGTCTGCCTGAACCAGCAGACCATGGACGTGCATCAGGGCGACGTCCTGGAGGGCGGGGCCATCGTCTTCGACTCCGACCTCGTGAAGCCCGACCCGTCCAAGCTCCGCAAGGACGTGCGGCTCCTGGGCATCCCTCTCCGAAAGATGGCCCAGACCATCACCCCCACGGGGATCGTGCGGAACACGGTGGCCTTGGGCGCGGCGGTCCGCCTGTGCGACATCGACTTCCGGCACGTCGAGTCGGCGTTCCAGGACATCTGGGGCGACAAGAAGCCCGAGGTCGTCGCGCATAACATCCAGGCCGCGAAGCTCGGGGTCGAGGCGGTCCAGCAGGCCGGCGGGTCCCTCAAGCTCGGTCTCCGGTTCACGGAGGTCCCGCGGTACCTGATGACCGGGAACGAGGCGGTCGCCCTCGGTGCGCTCGCCGCGGGCGTGCGGTTCCACGCGCAATATCCCATGACGCCTGCGTCGTCCATCCTGCACTGGATGGCGGCGCATGGTCCGCAGCACGGCGTGGTCGTGAAGCAGGTGGAGGACGAGCTCGCGGCGATGAACATGGCCGTGGGCGCGGGCCACGCGGGCGTCCGCTCGATGGTCGCCACCTCGGGCGGCGGCTTCTCCCTCATGGTTGAGGCGATCGGCCAGGCTGGCATGACGGAGACCCCGCTCGTCGCGGTCGTCGTGCAGCGCGGCGGACCGTCGACCGGGCTGCCGACGAAGACGGAGCAGGGGGACCTGAACCTCGTCCTCGGCGCGGGGCAGGGCGACTGGCCGCGGGGCATCCTCGCGCCGCGGAACACCCGGGAGTGCTTCGACCTAACCGCGAAGGCGTTCAATCTGGCCGAGGTCTACCAGACCCCGATCCTCATCCTGTCCGACCTGTACCTCGGCGAGGGCTTCCGGACCGTGGACAAGCTGGACTTCAATGTGCCCATCGTCCGCGGCATGATGGCCGCCGACGGCGGCGTGGCCGAGGGCCGGTACAAGCGCTACGCGTACACGGATTCCGGCGTGAGCCCGCGCGTGCTCCCCGGGACGAAGGGCTACCAGTACATCGCCGCGACGGACGAGCACATGGAGAGCGGCGAGCTCATCTCGGACATCCTTGCCGGACTCCCCGAGTTCGTGGAGGAGCGGCGCAAGATGCAGGAGAAGCGCATGCGCAAGCTCGAGGGCCTCCGGAAGGACATGCCCCCGCCCGAACTCTGGGGCTCGCCGAACGCGGACCTCACCCTGATCCACTGGGGCTCCACCTGGGGCGCCGCCCACGAGGCCATCCGGCATGTCGAGGAGGACGAGGGCATCCGCGTGAACTCCCTGGAATTCCCCGCGCTCTTCCCCTTCCATGCGGACGAGACCTTGCGGATCCTCAAGGGTGTGAAGAAGACTCTCTCCATGGAAGCGAACTACACGGGCCAGTTCGCCCGCCTCCTCCGGGCGGAGACGGGCTACAAGCCCAACTTCACCTTCCCCAAGTACGACGGCGAGCCGTTCACCTGGCGGGAGATCGCGGACAAGATCCTCGAGGTGGTCGCATGAAGCTCGAGTTCGAGCTGGACACGTACAAGTCCGAGATCAAGCCGACGTGGTGCCCCGGCTGCGGGGACTACGCCGTCCTGAACGCCCTCCAGCATGCGCTCACGACCTTGCAGCTGGAGCCCTGGAACGTCCTCATCGTCTCCGGGATCGGCTGCTCGAGCAACCTCCCCCACTTCCTTTCGACGTATGGATTCCACGCGATCCACGGCCGCGCGGTCGCGGTGGCCGAGGGCGTGAAGCTTGCGAACCCGGACCTCCACGTGATCGTCACGGGCGGCGACGGAGACGGCTACGGCATCGGCGTGGGCCATTTCATCCACGCCATGCGACGCAATCTCGACCTCACGTACATCGTCATGAACAACGAGATCTACGGCCTGACCACGGGCCAGGCCTCGCCCACGTCGGAGATGGGCATGAAGACGAAGTCCACGCCCATCGCGGGCGTCATCGAGAACCCGATCGACCCCATCGCGCTCGCCCTCTCCACCGGGGCGACGTACGTCGCGCGGGCGTTCAGCGGCGATGTGAAGCAGATGTCCGAGCTCGTCGCCAAGGGCCTCGAGCACCACGGCTTCTCCCTGATCGATGCCCTGTCGCCCTGCGTGACGTACAACAAGATCAACACGTACGACTTCTTCCGCAAGCGGGTCTACGACCTGAACAAGGAGGGACACGACCCGAGCGACCTGAAGGCGGCCTTCATGAAGGCGCTCGAGTGGCCCGTGATGCAGCGCGACCGGATCCCTCTCGGCCTCTTCTACCGCAACGACAAGGTGCCGACGTACGAGGACCTGGAGCCCGCGTACAAGAAGGGCAACCCGGTGAAGCAGGCGCTCGGCGTCGAGGACGCGGACGAGATCCTGAGGGAGTTCCTGTAAGTCGCCCTTGTCCCGCGAGGACAGTCACGCTCAGAATCCGAGCCTCTCCCCGACCAGGATCAGGTGGATTCGTCCGGGTCGTTCCCGCTCGTAGACGACCAGCTTTCCCACGTAGCTGCCTGGCCCTCCGATCTTCCTCACGCGCGCGTCCTCCTGCGGCAGAGCGATGTCGCGAAGTCGACGCAGGCCGTCCGCCAGGGTCGGCACGAGCTTGTTGATGCCGGCCACCCAGAGGACCTTCGGAGGACCGAAGAGGTACCCCAGTTGGCGGCTGCCTCCGGCGTCCGCGGACACGACTTCGCCCGTCTCGGCGATCGCCTGGACGCTCCCCAGGAAGACATCCGAATCCACCGTGACCCGGGCGCGGAGGCGTGCGCGCTTCGCGGCGTCGGGCTCCGCCTGCCACTCCAGGTTGCCGTAGCGGAACCCCGAGTCGGGTGCCTTGAGGGCGTCGACGAGTCCGATCTCGAGGAGCGTGGTCGACGAGCCGTGAGAGACCAGTCCGCCCTTCGGGAGCCGGGCGAGGACTTGGGCGAGTGCCGCATGGCGGTCCCGGGCGTACGCAGGCTCAACCCCGCGCGCTCTCACGGCCGCGAAGGTGCGCTCGATGCGGGACCGTTCGCTCGGACTCAGCCGCTCGGAGTCGGGGATGGACGGGGTTTGCGCACGCATCGACTCACGCCGTCAGGTAGGTTCAGGCAGTTGGACGGTGGGGAAGTCGATCGGAGCGTTGGGTTCCACGCCGTCCCGTATGCGTTCGATGCGTTGTCGGCACGCGTCCACGCGGGCGAGGAGGCCCGCGGAGTCGATACCCAGGTACTGTTCGGGATACTTCCGCATCTTGTCCGATCCCCGCTGCAGCAGTTCCGCAGCGCCGCGAGCGTTTCCGCTCTGGAAGTGATGGAAGCCCGCGCAGACCTGGATGAGGCCCTGGAGGAACAGGCGCGGCTCGCCGCGCTCCCGGTGCCACACGTCCTCGAGGACCTCGTGGGCCTCGAAGAAGTGCCGCTCGTTGAAGAGGCGCAGCCCTTCGACGATGGGGTCGAGCCGGGTGGGGGGCTCCGTCACGTTCGTTGCCTAGCGACCCGCCCACCAAGAACCTTTCTGGCTACGGCCTCGCCACGACGAGACGCCAGAGATCCCCCTCCTTCGTGCGCGTGAACGTGTACCCGTTCTGCTCGCAGAGGATCGGCACGGAGGACATCGCGGTGGGCTCGCTGTCCGTGAGGATCTCGAGCCGCGATCCCGGGGGCAGCGCCTCGAGCGCCTGGCGCGCCTGGATGTACGGGTAGGGACACAGCAGGCCGCGCGTGTCGAGCACGCGGTCCGCCGCGGAGACCCCCTCGGTCGCGTTCATCGTCTCGCTCAGATGAAGGTCACGACGCCGCCGTTCTTGGCCGCAGGCAGCGCGCCGTTCAGGAACCCGATCATGTCCTCGAGCTTCACGCCCGGCTCCACGGTCTCCGGCGTGATGCCCTGGTTCTTCAGGATCTCGCCCGACGCGGCGCACGCGCAGACCTCCGCGCCGTACTTGATCGCGTCGCGGAGCACCTGCCCCAGCGGCGGATACCCGGGGAGCTGGATCTTGTCCGCGGCGCCCTTCTTCAGCAGGTCGAGCCCTGCGGTCGTCGCGTAGACGCGGGCCTTGTTCCCCATCGCGGCGGCGCCCATCGCCAGCTGGAACGCGGGGTACGCGCGCTGCGGGTCGTTGGAGACGAGCACGATATGCAACTCTTGCTGCGCCATGTTCTCTATAAGCCTGTTATACCGGATGCTATATGAAGTTTGGGCGAACGAATATGCCTGGATCTTGCGGAAACGCCGGAAGCGGTCCTTGACCGCACGTTTTCGCCCTTCCGAAACGTGGTCACTTCGCCTGGGCCAGCATCGTCTTCACCAGGTCCGGCGCGTAGGACCCGCGCTCCGTGACGATGGCGGTGACCAGGGCCGCGGGGACCACCTCGAAGTACCGGTTGTCCACGTCGACCCGCTCCGGCGGGTTCTCCCACACCTCCTTCGGGTTCATCGGCGCGGACCCGGGCCACGAGGCCGTGTCGTGGCGCGCGTCGAACTTGAGGGTCTCGCACGCCACATGGAACGGCTTCCTGTTCTCCTTCGCGGCGAGCGCGAGGGCGTAGCTCCCGATCTTGTTGACGACGGCCCCGTCGCGGAGGACGCTGTCCGCGCCCACGAGCACGCCGGTCGACCCGGCGACGAGGGAGGGCCCCATCGCATCCGGGGAGAGGCTCGCCGGGATCCCCGCCTCCTTGAGGGCGATCGCGAGGAACCGTCCCTCGAGCAGGGGACGGGCCTCGAGCACGTGGACGCGCTCGAGCCGTCCCTTCTCGTGCAGCATCTGCAGGGTCGCCAGGACGTTGTCGCTGAAGCTCGCGGTCACGAGGACCGCGTCCGCGGGGGCGATCTTGAGGTACGTCCGCGCGATGCGTTCCTTCGCGGTGTCGAGCTCGTCGAGGATCTGTCCGCGGACCGCCATGGGCTCCATGCCCTCGCCGACGAGCTGCGCGAACATCTGGACCACGTTGTGGACGACCGCCATGGCGGGCTGCGCCTCCGAGATGCGGCGCGCGGCCTCCTTCAGGTCCTCGGGTCTCGGACGGCCCTTCTCCTCGACGACCAGGAGCGCCATGGTCTCCAGCGCGACGCGGGCGATGCGCGACGCGCCGCTCGTGTGGTCCTCCGCGATGGACGCGATCGCCTCGTCAACGCTGGGGGGCAGCATGCTCCATCCTCGCGTGGTAGTCCGCGAGCCCGATAATGCTCGTCCGGATGCGGCGTTCCAGGAAGTCCTTCGCGTAGCGTTTCGGGGCGCGGACCGTCATGTCGTACATCACCCGCAGCACGGCGTCCTCGCCCGCGGATTCGAGCCGGTCCTTCACGAGCCGCGACCAGGCCGGGTACAGGACCATCATGCGCTCGATGGCCTCCTTCGGCCGCGTGTGCGGGCCGTAGTGGCTGAAGAGGAGGGCGCGCGGCTGGAGGCTTAGGAGGCGCTCGAACGTCGCCAGGTTCTTCTCCAGGTCGAAGGCGGGGGCCGGGGCCACGGGCATGAGGATCTCGTCGCCCGGGAAGTAGAGGCCCGCGGCGTCGCCGGTGTACACGCAGCCGTTGCGCCGGTCCAGGATTGTGAGCTCGTGCGGCGCGTGCCCCGGGGAGTCGTAGAAGACGAGCTCGTGCTTCCCCAGGTCGAGCGTCATGCCGTCGTGGACGGACACGAGCCGGTCCACGGGGATCGGCCGCATCGTCCCGAAGTACGGGGCCTCGTCGCCGAGGGCGGACGCGGCGCTCGCGACCAGGCGCGTCGGATCGGCGAGGTGCTTGAAGCCGCGCTCGTGGACGTAGACCTTCGCGTTCGGCATCGATTCGAGGAGGAAGCCCGCGCCGCCGGCGTGGTCGAGGTGGATGTGGGAGACCAGGAGGGCGTCGATGTCGGCGGGCTTGAGGCCGAAGGCCCGGACGGCCTCGAGGATACGGCCGACCTCGTGGGACGTCCCCGTCTCGACGATCGCCTTGCGCTCGTCGTCGATCAGGTAGATGGCGCCGAAACCCGCCTCCTGGAACATGTGGATGTCCGTGAGGTGCGACTCCGCGTCGAAGGGCATCCGCTCGAACGGCATCGCGGTCGCGATGACGCCCCGGGGCCATGTACCTTTCTGACGCCGCCCCTGGGACCCCCTCTGGTTCGCGGCTGCGTCCCTCCGCCGTGGAGGGGTCCCCCCGGACCCGGGGCGATCCCTCCGCGCGGCCGACGCGCCGTCCAAACCTTGATGGTCTCCGTCGCCCCATCGTTTTCCGAGAGATGCTCCCGCCCTCGCCGACGACGTCGCGCCTGTCGAGTCTGCCTTCCGCGAGGGCGGCTCCCCCGCCCGGCGACCTGAGGAGGACCGCCGAGGGCATCGCGTATCTCGTCCTGCTGGCCGGAGCCGTGGAGGCCATCGTCGCGCTCGTCCTCCTGCTCCTCCGCTGAGCGGGAACCCTTTTCTACATCGCCGCGGCTTCCGCCTCGCGCGGCGGTAGCCAAGCTCGGAAACGGCGCGAGATTTAGGGTCTCGTCCCGAAGGGGTTCCCAGGTTCGAATCCTGGCCGCCGCACTCACTTCTCCAGGTCGACCAGCGCGGTCCGTTCGAGCGCGAGTTCCGCGGCTCGCTCGGACGGGACCGTCGCTCGCTCCTTGCCGCGGACGCCCAGCGCCGCGAGAGACTTGCCCTGCGCCGACAGGACGTCGTCGTCCTGGGTCCAGCCCAGGTGGGCGAGGAGGTCCGCGACCGGCGCACCGAACGCGACCACTGCCATGGCTGTCGTCCCGACCTTGAGGCCGCCGACGCGGATGGCGTCGGCCACCTGCCGCTGGGCGCAGAGGTACCGCAGCGTCTCGAGGCCGAGGTCGCGCGCCACTCCCACACCGGAGGAGCGGGCCCGCACCGCATGCCGCACGGCGGACTCGAGATGGTCCCGACCGAAGACGACGGAGGCGTCCGCGAGGAGGACCTCCGCATGGCGTTCCGCGGCCCACGCCTGGGCGCGCGCGACGACCGCCTGCGCATCCGGCACCGTGCCGCGGGCGCCCGCGAGCTCGTAGGTCACGCGAAGTCCCCCAGGCCGGCCTGCCCCTCGATCGCCCTCGCGTCCACCGACTCCCCGAGCTGCTCCTTGATCTTCTTCGCGAGCGCGGGACCGATGCTCGGGATCCGCGCCAGGTCGTTCGGGTCGGCCTTCTGCAGGTCGCGGAGCGTGCGGTACCCGCGTCCGAAGAGCGCGCGCCCGCGCACGCGCCCGACGCCCTTCAGGGAGATGAGCTCGAGCAACTCCTCCCTGACGCCGTACTGCACCTGGATTGTGAGCCGCGTGAGGTCGCGGACCTTCTTCTTGGCGAAGATCTTCCCGAGCTCCGCCATGGAGTAGAGGAGCCACTCCGCCTGGTCCGTGAGCCGCCGGACGTCCCCGGGGCCGACGCCGAACTTCTTCGTGACCTCCTCCTCCGTGCGCTCCGTGATCCAGTCGTCGAGCAGCGTGGCCGTCTTCACCTCGGCGAGGAAGAAGTCGTAGTCCTCCACGGGGAACGTGAGGTCCTCCTGCTCGATCTTCTGTTCGACCCACGCGTAGTCGCCCCGGCGCAGATAGAGCTTGGGC